>AZIJ01012897.1_pt1 | contig 314317 bp, 281 predicted proteins | sample 359151 | NCBI WGS metagenome assembly AZIJ01 (sample SAMN02429718, study PRJNA222666) | marine sediment metagenome | biome: Sediment sample; isolation source: enrichment culture of sample MGS-ElMAX(UA) from oil contaminated site at the... | place: Egypt: El Max | collected 2013-01-23 | depth 9.22... | reverse complement strand
GATAGCCGATAGCCGATAGCCGATAGCCGATAGCCGATAGCCGTCGACAAGGCGTATCTGCCATGTGGCGACTGCTTTATAATACCTGCCACGTTGAATTACCTACAGTGTTCCTGGCCCATGCATTTTGTCGTTAAGCTCTTCCCCGAAATCATTATTAAAAGCCCGCCCGTTCGTAAGCGCTTTATTAAACAGTTGCGCGACAACCTTCGCCGGCTGACGAAAGAACAGTATCCCGAAGTCAAAGTGCTCAGTCAGTGGGACAAAATAGAATTGGTCGCCGAAAGTACGGATGATCAACGCGATGCCTTTATAGCGCGCTTGCTGGGCAATACGCCGGGAGTCGCCAACTATTCTCATGTCAGCACTCATCCCTTAGGTAATTTTGATGAAATGGCCGAGCTGCTCTGGCCTTTGTACGGTGAGAGTTTGAGTGGCAAAAGTTTTTGCCTGCGAGTAAAGCGTACCGGCAAGCATGATTTTAGTTCGTCAGAATTTGAGCGCGAAGTGGGCGGACGTTTGTTTCAACGTTCTGATGCGCGAAAAGTGCAGCTTAAAGGGGCCGATGTTGAAATACGCCTCGATATTCGCGGTCAGGTACTTTCCGTGTTGGAAAGTACTGCCCAGGGTTTGGGTGGTTTCCCTCTCGGCACCCAAGATGCTGTGTTGTCTCTGATATCCGGAGGCTTCGATTCCACCGTGGCGAGCTATATGACCATCAAGCGGGGTTTGCGTACCCACTACTGTTTTTTTAATCTCGGCGGTCGCGCCCATGAGTTGGGTGTTAAGGAGGTTGCCTGGTATTTGTGGGATAAATACGGCGCCTCTCACCGGGTAAAATTTATTACCGTGCCCTTCGAAGACGTGGTGGCAGAAATTCTCACTAAGGTTGATAACTCGCAAATGGGTGTGGTGTTAAAACGTATGATGTTGCGGGCGGCGACAGAAGTAGCGCAAAGCTGGAAGGTCGAGGCCCTGGTAACGGGCGAGGCCGTGGCTCAGGTCTCCAGTCAGACGCTGACAAATTTATCCGTGATTGACAGTGTTACCGATATGCTGACCCTGCGGCCTTTGGTGACGATGGATAAAAATGCAATTATTGATGTCGCCCGTGCTATTGGCACCGAGGAATTTGCCGCTAATATGCCGGAGTATTGCGGGGTTATTTCAGTCAAGCCGACCACCCGGGCTAAGCCCGAGAGAATTGAATACGAAGAGTCAAAATTTGATTTTGCCGTGCTTGATGCTGCGATTGCCGGGCGCCGCGAAGAGAACATCGAGCAGATGATGGATAACTGGGTTGACTTGCCCAGCGTCGAGGTTTTTTCCGCGCCTCAACCCGGCGCCGTTATTCTCGATATTCGTCATCCCGACGAAGTTGAGCGCAAGCCCCTTGATGCCGGTGCCACTGAAATACAGTTATCCCCTTTTTATGCACTGCAAAATAGCTACAAAAAGCTCGACCACGACCAGCAGTATTTACTCTATTGCGATAAAGGGGTAATGAGTCAGTTACACGCCGAGCTGTTGAAAGAACAAGGTTTTGATAATTTGGCAGTTTATCGCCCCGGTAAGCCTTAAGGCGCTGGTCTCGAAACATAACGGGGATTTTTATTTGTCAACCATTCGGTGACTTTGGATATGCTTTTCACTATAATGCGGCCCACTTTTTCCCCGCGAAAACCTATCCCATGTCTGACGTCGAAAAACTTCGCAATATTGCGATCATAGCCCATGTTGACCACGGTAAAACCACTCTGGTCGATAAACTCCTGCAACAGTCCGGCACTCTCGATCGAAAAGATCAGGGCGCTGAACGTATTATGGATTCCAACGATCAGGAGAAGGAGCGGGGTATTACCATTCTGGCCAAGAATACGGCCGTCGAATGGAATGACTATCACATCAATATCGTAGACACTCCCGGCCACGCCGACTTCGGTGGCGAAGTTGAGCGCGTACTGTCGATGGTCGACTCAGTATTACTGCTGGTGGATGCGGTCGATGGCCCTATGCCACAGACGCGCTTTGTGACCGCCAAGGCCTTTGAGCAGGGTTTACACCCAATTGTGGTGATCAACAAGGTTGACCGCCCCGGCGCTCGCCCGGACTGGGTGATGGACCAGGTTTTTGAATTGTTTGACCGTCTCGGCGCAACTGACGAACAGCTCGACTTTCCTGTTATTTACGCGTCGGCCCTCAACGGTGTTGCAGGTCTTGAGCACGATAGTCTGGCGGAAGATATGCAGCCGCTGTTTGAAATGATTGTCGATAAAGTCCCTGTCCCCGAAGCCGATCGCGATGGTCCTTTCCAAATGCAGGTGTCCGCTCTCGATTACGATAGCTATATCGGTGTTATTGGCATTGGTCGTATTTCTCGCGGTACGCTACGCCCCGGCCAGCAAGTTACCATCATCGATAATAAGGGCGTAGAGCGTAAGGGCAAGGTACTCAATGTAAAGGGCTATCTGGGCCTGGATCGTGTTGATACCGATCTTGCCGAGGCAGGTGACATTGTCACTATTAACGGTATCGAAGGCCTGGGTATTTCCGATACGCTGTGCGACCCGGAGTGTGTGGAAGCTCGTCCCGCGCTTTCTGTGGATGAACCGACGGTGAGTATGGTGTTTTTGGTTAACAACTCGCCCTTTGCCGGTCTTGATGGCAAATATGTGACCTCGCGTAATATTAAAGATCGCCTCCAGCAAGAGCTGATTCACAATGTTGCCTTACGGGTTGAGGATGGCGGCAGCCCCGATAAATTCCGCGTCTCCGGTCGTGGTGAATTACACTTGTCTGTTTTGATTGAAACCATGCGCCGTGAAGGTTATGAAATGGGGGTTTCGCGTCCTGAAGTGATTCAGCGCGAAGTCGATGGCGTCATTCAAGAGCCGTTCGAGCAGGTGGTCATCGATATTGAAGAACAGCATCAGGGTTCGGTGATGGAAGAGCTGGGCCTGCGTAAGGGTGAGTTGACCAATATGGAGCCCGATGGCAAGGGTCGAGTAAAACTCGAATTCTTGATTCCCTCTCGAGGCTTGATCGGTTTCCGTGGCAGCTTTCTAACAATGACCTCTGGCTCAGGGATTATGACCAGTGTTTTTGATCACTACGGTGAAGTGAAACAGGGTGAAGTGCAGTCCCGGCAAAATGGTGTGCTGGTGTCGATGGTGAAAGGCAAAACCCTTGGCTATTCCCTGTTTAACCTGCAGGAACGCGGCCGCCTGTTTCTCAGCCACGCTGAAGATGTTTATGAAGGCCAGGTCATCGGCATTCACTCGCGGAGTAATGACCTCGCCGTGAATCCGACCAAAGGTAAGCAGCTGACCAACGTGCGGGCCTCGGGTACTGATGAAGCCTTGACTCTGGTGCCGCCGATCATTTTCACTCTTGAGCAGGCCCTGGAGTTTATTGAAGATGATGAATTGGTTGAGGTTACCCCTCAACATATTCGTATTCGCAAAAAGCTACTGACCGAAAACGAGCGTAAAAGAGCGGGTCGATAATAGGCTTGTAGTGACTTTTTGAAATGCGCGCTAAAAACCTCCAGTAGCACTCTGTTGCTGGGGGTTTTTGTTATTGCGCCCAGTGCTATCCTTTTAAGTAAAGTGGTTTTTTTAAGGCTTTAGCGCTGCACATTCACTGTGGCGAAAGCAATCGATGGTGTGATCGTTCACCATGCCCATGGCCTGCATATGGGCGTAGCAAATGGTCGAGCCGAAAAAGCGAAAGCCCTTTTTTTTCATATCTTTGCTAATGGCGTCAGACACTGGCGTGGTGGCGGGGCATTCATTTAGGCTTGCCCAGTGATTTTCAATCGGCTGGCCATCGAGAAATCCCCATAGATAGTGACTAAAGCTGGTGTGACTTTGTTGCAGATCGAGAAACAGCTTGGCATTAGAGATGGCCGCTTCTATCTTCAGGCGATTGCGCACAATGCCGGCATCGCTCATTAGTCGTTCTATGCTCCGGCTATTAAAGCGTGCAACTTTTTCAGCTTCAAAATTAGCGAAGGCGCGACGGTAGTTTTCTCGTTTACGTAAAATGGTAATCCACGACAAGCCAGCCTGGGCACCTTCTAATATCAAAAATTCAAAGAGCTTGTGGTCGTCGAAGCAGGGGACACCCCATTCCTCATCATGGTACTGTTCGTAGAGAGCGTCGCCGTTTGCCCATTCGCAGCGCTTGCGTGTTGCTTTGAGTGGCGATACTTTTGTCGCGGGCATTATTAGTCTCTTTTTAACAGTTAATTAACATTAAAAAACAATACTGCCATATTTATCCCTGTTTGTTTCAGTGGTTTTTTGAGACATTCCATAAAATAATCTTATTAAGCTATGTGGTTAGCTTACACGGGAGTGAGTGATATGCGTTCTTTGTATCCGGCAATCAAGCCCTTCAGAACTGAACAGCTCGATGTTGGTGATGGCCATACATTATATGTGGAAGAGTGCGGTAATCCGCAGGGTCAACCAGTCATTTTTGTTCACGGTGGCCCTGGGGCGGGTTGTTCAGTGCAAGATCGTTGTTTTTTTGACCCCGAAGTGTATCGCATCGTTCTCTTTGATCAACGGGGTAGTGGTCGCTCCACACCCCATGCCAGTCTTGATAAAAACACCACTCACGCTTTGGTGGCGGATATGGAGTTGATCCGTGAGTTTTTGGGTATTAAACGGTGGGTGCTATTTGGTGGTTCCTGGGGTTCGACCTTGAGTTTGATTTACGCGCAGGCTCACCCTGATAAAGTGCAGGGAATGGTCTTGCGGGGTATCTTTCTCTGCCGTGATGAAGATGTTCAGTGGTTTTATCAGCAGGGCGCGAGTTCTATTTTTCCTGATTACTGGCAAGAGTTTATCGCCCCCATTCCGAGTAATGAGCGGGGCGATATGCTCGCTGCGTACTACCGTCGCTTAACGGGACCTAATGAGCTGGAACGTATTCGCGCGGCAAAGAGCTGGTCGATTTGGGAAGCACGTTGCGCAACGCTCGACCCCAACAAGCACGTCGTCGAACGTTTGGGTGGTTCCCATGTCGCGCTGGCGATGGCTCGGATCGAGGCCCACTATTTTATCAACCAATGCTATATAGCCGATCAGCCAATTTTGCAGAACGTGGCTAGGTTGAATGGTATTCCCGCTATTGCTGTCCATGGACGCTACGACATGGTTTGCCCGGTTAAACAGGCTTTTGACTTGCAGGCCGAGTGGCCAGAATTAACACTCGAGATTATTCGTGATGCAGGTCATGCCTCTAGCGAGCCAGGCACTGTTGATGCTCTGGTTAAGGCAACGGATGAAATGGCAAGAAAACTGAGCAGTCACCATGAAAAATAAGTGCAGTAGTGAAAGATGCGCGGTTTAATTCAACGGGTAAGCTCCGCAGCGGTGACTATTGATGGTCAGTGTCATGCCAGTATTGAGCAGGGCATTCTATTGTTACTGGGTATTGAAGCCGCTGACGGCTTTGAGCAAAGCGAAAAATTAATTCGCAAAGTCCTCAGCTACCGAATTTTTGCCGATGCCCAGGGGCGTATGAATCGCAGCCTTAAAGATATTAACGGTGAGCTACTCGTTGTGTCTCAGTTTACCTTGGTGGCCGATACCAGCAAGGGCTTGCGACCGGGGTTTTCAAAGGCCGCAGCTCCCGAAGTAGCTGAAAAATATTACACGCATTTTGTCAGCCATTTAAAGACGCAGTACTCAGCGGTTGCTACTGGGGTGTTTGGCGCTGATATGCAGGTTTCTTTGTGCAACGATGGGCCGGTGACGTTTCTGTTAGAAACATAATTTACGACCGGCTTGTTAAAGAGAGCTACCCGCGCTGGTTTTCAGATGTCGACAGCCTTCTTTTGGTAAAAGGTCTAGCGCTATCGGCTAGTGTGCTAAGCCGTGTCTGATTAAGTCTGATGCGAATTCATGACTTGTTCAGAAGCTCTCTAAACCTTGAAAGCGGTTTTTAATTTCTTGGCGATTAACACATTTTTAGTACGTGCATAAACGGGCACCCCATTTTTATAGGGCGGATAATCTTCACCCTGGATCAGCGGAGCCAGGTAGTCGCGTGCTGTTTCGGTAATGGCAAAACCATCGCGGCTGATAAAAGAGCGCGGCATCTTTTTTTCCACATTGGCAATTTTGTCCAACGCTGCTTCCCCCAGGTGCCAACTGTAGCGCTTGCCCTTGCTGCGTTCGATGCTCACCATCACTGCATTTTTGCCTTCTAAAGCAAGCTCAACGGCGGCCTTACCGACGGCATAGGCTTGCTCAACATCTGTGGAGGAGGCGATATGGCGAGCCGAGCGCTGTAGATAATCAGCCAGTGCCCAGTGATATTTTAGACCTAGCTCGTTTTTAACCATTTCCGCTAAAGTGGGCGCCACACCACCCAGCTGCTTGTGGCCGAAAGCGTCGGTATTCCCTGAGCCGGCGATTAAGGTGCCGTCTTTATATTGAGCCCCCTCAGAGGCAACTACCACGCAGAAACCCTCTTTCTTAACGGTTTGGGCCACTTTCTTAAGAAATTTTTCCCGATTAAAAGCGATTTCAGGAAATAGAATAATATGAGGCGGGTCGCCGGCCTGGTCAGCGGCAAGGCCGCCGGCAGCTGCGATCCAGCCGGCGTGGCGGCCCATCACTTCAAGGATGAAAACCTTGGTGGAGCTTTCACACATCGAGGCGATATCGAGGCTGGCTTCCTTGGTTGAAACAGCGACATATTTGGCAACGGAGCCAAAGCCTGGACAGTTGTCGGTCAGCGGTAAGTCATTGTCGACGGTTTTAGGAATGTGAATGGCCTGAATGGGATAGCCCATTTTTTCGGATAGTTGCGACACTTTTAGGCAGGTATCGGCAGAGTCACCACCGCCGTTATAAAAAAAGTAACCAATATTATGGGCTTTAAAGACTTCAATTAAGCGTTCGTATTCTGCTGGATTGTCATCGAAGCTTTTCAGTTTATGCCGGCAGGAGCCAAAGGCGCCGGATGGGGTATGTTTGAGTGCGGCTATGGTACGGGGCGTTTCTTTACTGGTGTCGATGAGTTCTTCACGCAGGGCGCCGATAATGCCGTTCTTGCCCGCATAGACTTTGCCAATTTTGTCGCGGTTAGCTCGGGCCGTTTCAAGGACGCCACAAGCGCTGGCATTAATGACGGCCGTAACACCACCGGACTGTGCGTAAAAAGCATTCTTCTTAGCCATAAAATTCCCGCAAAAGCGACGTCGTAAAAAATGTGCGCATCATACGGTATTAGTCCTTTAAATGCATGGCAGTTAGACAGCTGTGGTGTGATAATTATCGTTACTTAGTAAGGGTTGATTAATTGATGCATATTCACATCTTGGGTATTTGTGGCACCTTCATGGGCAGCCTGGCGCAGTTGGCAAAAGCCGATGGACACCGGGTGTCGGGTTGTGATGACAATGTGTACCCACCGATGAGCGAACAGCTCGAACATGCTGGTATTGAATTAACTCAGGGCTATGACCCTACCCAGTTGCAGCCAGCCCCCGACTTAGTAGTGGTGGGTAATGCCCTGTCTCGGGATAACCCCTGTGTTGAATATATGCTACGGGAGCAATTGCCTTATACCTCTGGTCCTCAATGGTTGGGGGATCACTTTTTACAGGGTAAGTGGGTATTGGCTGTCGCAGGTACTCACGGGAAGACGACGACTTCAAGCATGCTCGCCTGGATATTGGAGTACGCAGGGCTAGAGCCCGGATTTTTAATTGGTGGTGTGCCGAATAATTTTGATGTGTCGGCCCGACTCGGCGGTGAGAAATATTTTGTCGTCGAAGCGGATGAATACGATACAGCCTTTTTCGATAAGCGTTCAAAATTTGTGCATTATCGTCCACGTACTGCAGTGCTGAATAATCTTGAATTCGATCACGCTGATATCTTTGAAAGCCTCCACGATATTCAATTGCAGTTCCACCATTTAGTGAGAACCATTGCCGATGATGGTCTGATTATCCACCCTCAAAGTGACAACAATATCACTGACACCCTGACAGGTAAGTTTGACCGCCGCTACAGTGCTGGTAAAAAGTATGTTTGGAGCCCGGTGCAAACAACGGGAGAAGGAGGGCAGTGGCAGGTGGAGCTCGATGCCGCAGATGGCAGTGTTTTTACCGTGGCCAATACCCAGAGAGACCAGCGTGGTGAATGCGAAGGTGGCTTCGAGGTGCGCTGGCAACAAAGTGGCCTGCACAATGTCGCCAATGCGCTGGCGGCGATTGCAGCGGCGAATCATGTGGGCGTTAGTTTGTCTCTGGCCTGTCAGGCGCTCAGTGCGTTTGAGGGGGTTAAACGGCGTATGGAGTGTCTTGGACAGATCGACGGCATTAGTGTTTACGATGATTTTGCGCATCATCCTACGGCAATTGCGACAACACTTGATGGCCTGCGCAATAAAGTCGGCACAGAAAAAATTATTGCAGTTGTTGAGCCGCGTTCTAACACTATGAAGCTAGGTGTGCACAAAGCAGAATTGATGAAAGCGGTTGCTCAAGCTGATCAGGTCTTCTGGTTTCAAAATGCAGGTATGTCCTGGTCTCTCGACGAAAGTCTGGAAGGCGATGTAAAAAATACGGTTGTCGACGATTTACATAAGTTGGTTGAGCAAACGGCGCAGGCTGCACAAGCAGACACGGAGGGGGCTTGTCATATACTGATTATGAGCAATGGGGGCTTTGGCGGTTTTCATCATCGCTTGTTTGACTACCTACAAGCAGCTAATGAACATTAAGTAGACCGTCTTGTGGATATCGCTGGATGACAAATAATCGAGAGTTGCTAATTTTATGTGTGCTGTTGGCAGGAGTAGTGGGCTGGTCCTGGGTTGACCCCTTTGACCGTATGACCTGGTGGCTTGAATCCCTACCGGTATTTATTGGTTTACCGATTCTCTGGCTGAGCCGCAAATCGTTCCCGTTAACCCGCTTGGCCTATTATTTCCTCTTTGCCCACGCCATTTTATTACTGGTTGGTGCGCATTATACCTATGCAAAGGTACCGCTAGGTTTCTGGATGCAAGAGTGGTTTGATTTTTCCCGTAATAACTATGATCGCCTCGGGCACATTGCTCAGGGATTTGTGCCGGCTTTAGTAGCCCGTGAAATATTTATTCGTCGTGAAATTGTCAAACCGGGGCGCTGGTTGTTTTTCCTCGTATTATGCTTCTGCCTGGCGTTTAGTGCATTTTACGAGTTGATTGAATGGTGGGTGGCTGTGTTCGGTGGTGACGGGTCAATTGAATTTCTGGGGGTGCAGGGCGATATTTGGGATGCGCAGTGGGATATGTTCTTGGCCTTACTGGGCGCCATAGCCGCACAACTTGTATTGGCACGCTGGCAGGATGCACAAATTAAGCATCTGGTCGCTAATGGCTAAAATTTTACTAGTGGGTTGCGGTGCTCTAGGTCGTCGGTTGGCTGTTTGCTTAATCGCTGAAAAACACACAGTGGTTGCGGTAAAACGGACTCCCTTGAAATTGCCTGTTACGGGTTTACAGGTGGTATTGGCGGATATTACTGCACCACAGTCAGTAAAAAGAATACCGACGGATGTGGATATTGTCATTTTTGTGTTAGCGCCATCGCAACGAAATGAAGCGGCTTACCAAAAGCTGTACGGGCAAGGTCTTCTTAATGTACTTCGTCATTTTGCTCATGCTAGATTGCCGAATTCCGAAGCTAGACCGCGTTGCTTGCTGGTTTCGTCGACTAGCGTTTACGGACAGGATAATGGTGAGTGGGTAGATGAAGAGAGCCCAGCTCAAGCCAGCAGTTTTAATGGCAAAGCCCTGGTGCACGCAGAGCAGCAGTTATGGGCGCATTCTGTCGACAGTATTGTGGTGCGTTTTAGTGGGATTTATGGCCGAGGCCGAGAAAGCCTGTTGCGCCGGGTGCGCGAGGGCAAGCCTATACAGTACGATCCCCCCTACTATAGCAACCGTATTCACGAAGAGGATTGTCTCGGTGTCTTGAGTTTTTTAATTGATAGAGCACTTCTTGATAAGCCCTTAGATAATCTTTATTTGGCAAGTGATAGCGCACCCGTCCCGCTAGCAGAGATGGCATTGTGGTTGAGTGAGCTTATGTCTTGTCCTCCACCACCTGCCAAAACTACAAATGTGATGCAAAAAAAACTGAATAAACGTTGTCGCAATGATCGTTTACTGCGACTTGGTTATGTTCTGCGTTACGGTTCATACCAAGAGGGTTATGGTGAGTTACTGGCACCAATTTAGTGTAAAGGTTTATTGGCGGACTCTCTTTTTATCCATTCACAGCAGTCGTTGATAGGGATAGGCTTAGAAATAAAGTAGCCCTGAGCCAGGTCACAACCCAGCTGTTCTAACTTATCCCAAACCTGTTGGCTTTCTACACCTTCGGCGACGGACGTTAATCTCAGTTCCTTAGCGAGTAAAATACAAATTTTTACAATTGACAGGGCTTCGTCATCGTCCAACATTCGCATGACAAAACTCTGATCGATTTTTAATTCAGTAAAAGGCGCCTGATAAAGTTGTACTAATGACGAATAACCGGTGCCAAAGTCGTCGATTGACAGAGAGAAACCCTTCATGCGCAGTCGGTTTAAAATATCGAGAGAGTCGGATACCGATTTTAAGATGGCTGTTTCTGTCAGCTCTATGGTGATCATTTCGGTCGGTATGTTCTTTGCGTCGGCTAGCTTGGCAAAGCGTTCGGGCATGGATAGATCGAGCAAATTCTGGGCAGAAATATTAATCGAAATTTCCGGGTTCACGCCCGCAGCACGAAAGAGTGAATAATCGTCAGTAGCCAACCTGAAGACCTCGTTAGTTAGCTCAGAAATCAAATTATTTTGTTCGGCCATGGCAATAAACTGGTCGGGAAAAATAAGACCAAGTGTGGGGTGCTGGAGTCGAACCAGAGCTTCGAAGCCAGTGACTTGGCGAGTCTTCATATTCAGTTTTGGCTGGTAGAAAAGAACAAGTTGATTTTCACGAATGGCAATTTTTAATTGTTCGAGAGAAAGTTGCTCCTGGATATTTGCTGGTTGTAGTTGCGGTACACAGGCTTTAGTCAGTTGTAGTCGAGTTTTAATATGTAGTTGACTGATATAATGAATAAATTCTTGAGTATTGATGGGCTTGCTGAGTGTTTTTGCAACGGGAATGTTTTTTGCTTCGGCAAATTGCCTGGCGGAATGCAGCACGCGCTCATCAAAACCACTGACGAGAATGTAGGTAGGTATCGAACCCTTGTCGTAGAGAGTGCGCATAACCTCGATACCATCCAGGTCCGGCATACTTAAATCAAGAAAAATAATGTCGGTATTGGCAATAGGATGGTCGATAAAGAGCTTTGCCGATGTAAAACCAGTTGCTGATAAGCCGGCTATGTTGATCATTTCTATCATTAGATCAATATGCTGCTGCTCGTCGTCGACGATATAAATGTCGACAGCGTGATAACTATTGAGCGGCTCGGGGCCAAGTAGTGGCGCTATAATTTTGTGGCTTAAGGATTTGCCAGTTAGCGTTACATTGTTGTCGATAGTTTTAACATGTGCGATTAGAGAATTTGTGAGAAACAAAATAAAGTTGCCAATGGCTTCTCGGTTAAAGGCGCAGCTATTGAACTGATCCAGTAAGTTTTGCAAAGTGTTATTTTGGCTTGTCAGCACCGTCGCAAGATTGGGATGTTCAAGTGCCTGCATTACCTCTTTTTCTTGTCTGAAGTAGGACGCAGCGCAAACGATAAGGTCCTGAGCTTGTCGTAGCAGCTCAGCCGTGCTTGCACCTTGATCGACAAGCAGATGGGCTCTATAAATGAGTTGCAGCAGTTGTAGCTGTCCGGTGTCAATTTCAGCAACGCCGCTATTGATCTCGGGTGCTGATGGCCAGGTTTTAATGGTCATTTTTGAGGATTTTACTCTTGTCTTTCAGTAAGTCCGCGACGGTATTAAGTAGCTCAGTAGAACGAAAGGGCTTGCGCAAAATTGGGCTATCTAGAGGCTCTTCTTGCAAGGATTGTTCACCGTTGTAGCCGCTGGCCAGTAGTATTTTTACAGTAGGGTATTCTTTATTGACGATCCTGGCCAGCTCGTAGCCGTTTGTTTGCGGCATGATGATGTCGCTTAGCAAAAGATCGACAGTTTCATTGGCCAGTAGCTTTAAGGCAGTTTCACCTGAGTCTGCAATCAGCACGTCGTATCCGGCCATGGTGAGCATCTCCTGGGTAATTTCTCTTAAGGCCGGCTCGTCATCGACGATAAGAATTTTTTCAGCGTTGGCCTGTGTGGCTACTGGTATCTCTTGCTCGGGCAATTGCGGAGCAATAGTCCCCTCATAGCGTGGGAAATAGAGTGAGAACCGGCTGCCGTTATTAGATGAAGATTCAAGGCGTATGATACCGTCATTGCGATCCATAAAAGCATAGGCCTGACTTAAACCCAGGCCTATGCCTTCATCGCTTTTGGTGGTGAAGTAGGGGTCAAAGATTTTATCGGCAATCTCTTCACTGATACCGGCGCCATTGTCTTCAATGATAAGCTGCATATACTCACCCTCGGCAAGACCAATGGCGCGCGCCTGGGCAAAGTCGAGGTGGCATTTGTGGGTAGCGAGTGTTAAAACGCCGCCGCTGACCATGGCCTGCCTGGCGTTAATGGCTAAATTAAATAGTGTGTCTTCGAGCTCATTCTGGTTGGTATAGATTAACCAGGGAGACTCACAGAGACAGTAGTTGAGTTTAATTAAAGAGGTAAGAGACTTGCTCAATAACTTGCTTTGCGAGAGCAGAGCGGTGTGCAAGTTTATGGCTTCGGGTTGAGAGCTAACCTGCTTAGAAAAAGCGAGCATGCGCTTGGTTAGGTCGCGTCCGCGTTCACCAGCCTGAGTAATTTCAGTGGCATATTTTTCTAGGCCTGCGACATCTTGATATTTGACAGTGATTAAATCGGCATAACCAAGAATAATGGCGAGCATATTGTTGTAATCGTGTGCAATGCCGCCGACGATTTTACTCAGGGAATCCATTTTTTGTGTACGTTGAAGATGTTCCTGTTGTAACTTTGTCTCTGTGAGATCATTCAAAGAACCGATAAAACGGCGTGAACCGTCCGCTGCTGGTGGTAGTTCTGCGGCACCCACTTGCAGTGGAAACGTGCTGAGATTTTTGCGTCGGCCAATGGTTTCGATAAGCCCGTCTAGGATAGGCGAGCCGCTAGCCGTCACTTTATTTTTTAGGTATAGGTCAATGTGGTCTATGTCAAAATTGGGTGCGATTTGGCACAGTTCCCTACCGCCAATCTCATCTTTAGTGTAGCCAAAGATTTTCTCAGCTGCTGGATTAATGCTCAGTATTTTGCCACTCTGATCAATGGTGATAATACCCTCTGTCAGCGAATTGATTATTTCTCGCTGCTCTTGCTCCTGTTTAATGAGCGCTAATTTTGCTTCGTGCTCGGCGGTTATATCCAGCACCATCGATGCCATGCTGACCACTTTTCCTGTGTGGTCAACAATGGCCTGATTGTGCCATTGGCAGAGAATACTGCGGCCATCTTTGGTGATGTTTTGGTTGGTAGTAATGGCTCTCCCGTCTTGGTGGATAATGCTATTCCAGGTGCGAGCGACTTCAGAGACTGCGGATTCAGGCATGATCAGGCCTGCAGTCTGGCCTACAGCCTCATCTGGCTCATAGCCGAAAAGTTTGGTGGCAGCAGCATTCCAGTTCTTGATTTGAAAGTCTTTATTCCATTCAATAGTCGCTAAGGGCGTTTGTTCTCGGTAAAGTTTAAGCTGTCGCAAGGACGCGCTAAGTGCTTTTTCCGCTTTTTTCCTGTCACTGATGTTGTAGCCCTCTGCGACTAGCTGAAGAATATCTCCTTGTTCATTACAGACTGGATGGATACTGAACTCAATCCACATAAGCTCACCACTCGAGGTGCTTATTTGGGTATCTCTGAGAATCTTCGTGCCTGTTGCCGCTTTTAGACAGTCATCTTTTACAGAATTCTGAGCCTCTATCCCGTAATCGAACCAGGGGCATTCCCACAATTTTTTGCCGATGATATCGCTGAAGTCAATGCCTCTGATTTTCATCGGGGTGTTGTTCATAAAAGCAACGGTGCCGTCGAGTTCTAAAATACCGGCCATTGTTTGCATGTCGTCAAATAAGCCTTGTATTTGTAGCTGAATATCTCTCGCAGCCTGACGTAATTTATATTGCTCGGTAACGTCATTGAAAACTAGAATGATACCTTCTATAAAATCATTGCTATTGCGAATAGGGGCTGCGGAGTCTGATATTTGATATTCGCTGCCATCTTTGGCAATTAAGGTGGTGTGGTTGCTTAAATAGACGGTTTCACCGCTGCTGAGGACTTCCTCTACAGGGTTGGGCACAACTTCACGGGTACTGGCGTTGATGATGGGGAAAATGCTTTTTAATGGTAATCCCCTCGCCTCGTAGGCGTACCAGCCGGTGAGGTGTTCTGCGACGGGATTCATACGGGTCACTAGCCCTGCACCATCGGTGGTAATGACGGCATCGCCTATGGAGTGCAGAGTGACTTCAAGGTGTTCTTGTTGTGAATTTAAGTTATTCACAGTTCGTGCAATCTTGCTGCTCATTGTATTGAGTGTTTCGCTCAGCGTTGCTATTTCACCCAAATAGTTGTCGGTATTCTGTAACCCTGTGTAGTCGTGGGAGAGTTGCCGAGAAAATTCGGCCAACTTTGCCAGTGGTCGGGTGACAAAGCGTTCGAGTAAATAAGCGATAATAATGACAATCATGAACATCGCTAGCCAGAGATGTTGAGAGTCACTACGAATTTGCTGCCAGAGAGCGGCTTTGCTGGCGGTTAAATCGTAGCTTGCATAAAGGAAAAGTTGTTTCGCATTTAAGCCATCACTTTCAAGTAAATCCAACTCGAGAGGGAGGTAAGCTTCTATAGACGCACCGTTGTCAGTTGAGCTGACATGACTTTGGTCCTGAGTTTCGGTGAATTGGGACAGCAGAGCCTGGGTATCGATGTCATTATTTGAGAAACGACTGGCTAGTATCTGTCCGGAGGCACTGATAAGAACAAGGGTTTCGATATCTTTGCCAATACTATTGGTCATTAGCAGACGCTGAGCATTAGGGATAGGTTCTGGCTGAGAGACGTGGTACTCAATCTCCTGTTTTAGAAAGTCAAGGGCCTGTCTGCTTTGTTCGAGCTCCTTGGTGATGAGACGCTGTTCGGCTATTTGATAATTTCTCAGAGCAGAAAAAACCAGTAGTAGACTTGCTGTTAGCAGCAAGATGGCGGGCAGCACTATGCGCAATTGAATTCTGGATAATGGCATTATTGTCATTCCTTCCCGATAGCACTGGTTTTCACTGTGTCATCTCTAAAAGCCGTTAAACAGAAGCTGTTTTTTTCTTTGGTGTTTGTCATTCAGGCATCCCTGTCCTTTTAGGTTTTCGTGCATATTTTTCGCGCATATAGAGTAACGTTTTTCAAGATTGGGCTATACCGCTGAGCTTTTGTTGTCGCATAAAACCCAAGCGATCATTTTGGTGATATCACGCAGTTGTTCGTCATCAGTACCCGCGGTAATTTAGTAGCGTTAGTACTGATGATAAAGAGGTTCGAGCTGTTTATTGTGAGAATAACACGGACCATTGCACTCCCAAGCCGGTGTAAGCAATTTACGGCGGTGGTCGAAAAAGCGATGACTGTGGGCCTGGTCTTTTATCGGCTTGATGAGCTCGACACTGAGGGGAGCCGAAATCATCAAAACAGGAGTTTTTTTTTCGGGGATAGAAAAATTCATGGGGCTTCCTATTATTCGGTTATGCCCCTTCATTGGGGGGGGTGTCGGCCGGCTTCTTGAGGCTCTTTCTCCGCAGTTGTCGCGGTGGTGTGTTGTGCCACAGTGTGTCGCTAGAAAGGCATTCCCAGCCCCATTTAATCCACCTCAGGAGGGCGAACACCAGCCACATGGACCAAAGCAACATAGTCAGGCGGAACACCCATAGGGGCAGGCTAAAGACCCAGGCATTGGGCAGATTGTCGCTGCTGTGATCCTGATACCACTGGTAAATATAAGCGCTGGAGCCATTGCCGGTTATCTGCATATTGGGTGACGATAGGAGACTTTGGGGGATGGTGGAAAAGAGACTCACCAGGGCCACCAGGGATAGTCCGATTAAACCCATTTGCATCAGGTTAAAGAGCCTTGATGTGGAGACAGGTTTGTAACGGCGACGGGCCTCCATGGCAAAAAACCAGAGCACAACGGGCAGGCTGCCGACCATATTGACAGTACTCATGCCGATGGCCAATAGCAACCAATGCCAGGTTTTCAGAGGTATCGACAAATGCAGCCGTTGCACGCAAATGCCAAGGGCAATGGCGATGGGAATAATCACCGCCAGTACTCCCCAGTAGAGCATGGCCGGGCCAATGTCGGGGCCACTCAATAGCAGGGGCCAGCGACCCTCAGGCAAATGCATTTTCAAGTTGATATTGGTGGCCGGTGTTGGCAGTGAGAAACTGGGTGTAGTGGTGCGCAGGGCGACACCGCTGGGTAACTGCCATTTGAGATCGATCGTTTGCAAGCCAGGGCGGAGGGGTATCACCACAAATTCTTGTTCTTTCGGCCGGGTCTGCTCAATGCCATCAATACTCATGCGCTGCAGTTCACTACCGGGAGGCTGTTTAAAACGGTAATCACCCCCCAGGCTAGTGCGGATTTGCAGCTTCAGCTCTACAGTTGCACTGCGCTTGCCGGGGGTATAGTCGAGAGCAATACTTTCAATAGTCGTGTTGGGGCCGGGTACGGGCTGGGGCTCTATGGCTTGAAGGTTTAAGGTCTCCCCAGGCCAGGGCTGCCAGCGCTGGGTGGCTTGTTGATGGATGGGTGCCATCTTAACAACGGGAATACCCTCGCCAGTAATATGCCAGCGAGGGGACGCGTTGACGGACCAGATTTCGATCCAGTTCGCTGTTTGTGTTGCCGTTAAGTTCAGTTCCTCAGTGGGTTTAAGCACGGAACGCCACTGTACTTGTCGTTGTTGAGACGATAAAGAAACTAAGACATGGCGGTCTTTGACCAAACTGTTTTGGCTCACCACTGACTCGCCGGGCAGTAACGGAATGCGCAAATTAATACTGCCATTTTCGGGGGCAATACGACGTACGGTAGTTACCAGCTCCCAGTCAATGTCGGTATTGAGCTGGCGCTCGACTTGCACAAAGGGTGTGATGGGTGCGGGTAATAAGGTGTCTGCCAGCACCTGTTTTTGCTCTTTTTCGAGCTGCACACTGTTACCACTGACGTGACCTGTATTGACACCGTGAATTCGCCAGCCCGGTGCGTTTACGTGTGTGTTATGGGGTGGCAGGGTAAAGGGAATACTGATGTTGTCGCCATGAGCTAGGCCGATGAGTACCACATCGTGAACCCCCGCTTCTAGTGGCACCCAGTGCTTGCCTTTATCTTTGGCTAGAGTTGCTGGTTCATTATCAATAAGAATGCTCTGCGCCTGCCAGCTTTCATGCAGCGGCAGAGGGAAGGCGACTACACTGCCAGCACTCGCTGTCAATCGCAGACGTAGCTGCTGCTGATTGACGCTGATATCAATGTTTTGCAAGGCCGCGCATTGGGGCGCGCATTGGGGCGCTTTGAGGAGTTCTGTTTTTAGGTCCTGCAGTAATTTTTCCGAGGGGAAGCTGTGGCTGTGTTCAGGGCTCTTAAGAGGGGGTTGAGCTTGAACCTGGGCTTGAGCCTGAGGTGCGTTCAACCCTAAGCCTGCCAGTAAGCATAGCACCGGCAGTAGATATGAAGAAACTCCAGATGCCGGCGCGGGTTCCCCTTTGCGGCCGAATAAACGGTGCTCGCGCAACAGTGGGTTAGCCAACCCGTAAAACAGCAGGGCGACCAGAGCTATCTGGGCAAACTTGAGGAAGCGGGTCAGTAGCGGTGGTGAAAGGTAGAGTGTTAAGGGTTCGCCAATACTCACCGGGCCGCTCCAACGCAGGTGGACTTGCTGCCATTGCCAGTCGGGCTCACCCGGTCCAGTTTGTACATTGTCACTGGGGCGGTAACGCTGGCGAACGACCTTTTGTTCAAGCACTGTCGAAGCGCTGGAATCCAACTCGCTGAGAGCCGACTCTCCGCGTGCCTTTTCCGGGAGGCTTCGGGCGAAGTGTGCCGGTGCCTGAGAGTAAGCAGAATACGATGAGTTTATAACGCGATTCATTTCAAGTTGAGGGTAGAGCCCCTGGCGAATTTGCTGCACCGAAAAAGCGAGGATGATAAGCAGTAAAGCGCTGAGTGCCAGATAGGCAAGACTGGTGGTCAATTGTTTGAATTTACCGTTAGGTAAGACTTTGAGCAGAGGCAGTGCGGCAACGAGAATGACCCAGCTCAGCAGTGGTGAATGGGGTTCGTGATAGGTCAAGGCGAGCGTTATCGCACCAATCAATGCCCAGTGCCAGCTTAGTGCGCGCAGAAGTGCGGCCACAATTAATAGGCAAATAAAGGCGTCCCATAAATCCCAACGTGATAGCCAGGACTGGGAAACACTGTCAGGGCCACCTGCGTGCCACAGTTGCCAGCCGGGAGGCAGTTGTAAAGTGATTGCAACGCTATCGAGGTCATGGAGCCAGCCATTGGCAGAAATAGTGCCTAGTGAGTCGATGCGGTTAATCGCCTCAACATCGACCTGAGATTGACGAATTTCAATGCCGGAGCCCGTTTCCCCCTCCATTTGTGTCACCAGCTGAGGGCTACCGTTAGAGACAACACGACCCAGTTGTAAGTTGGGTGAGGCCTGTAGGCGCCAGCCGTGGGTCATGGTGCCGCGAATATGATCTTTACTGGTAGCGCCAGTGCCGTCGAAATCGAGCCATAGGGTGCGTTGCAAATCGAGGCGATTGGCCGCGGGGGAGGCGTCGCCCCGGTATTGTTCCTGCAGCTCAAGCGTGGCATCCGGAGTCATCAGAAAGGTGGGCAATTTAGCGAAGCGCGGGGGGATGTCGATTTGCGAGGGGTCGATGGCGGGCAGCCCCTCAGGCTTAACACCGCGTAGATGAGGGGCGGCACGGAAGCTCCAGATCTCTTGCGCCGGCCAGTCTTTATCCATGCGCCGCATGGTGAACTGACTGGGTTGGTCGAGATAGCGGGCACGCAATCGAAGCACCCATTGGCCAGCGCGAGCCTGTATTTTAAGGCGACCGTCGGGTTCAATACGGGCGGGCAAGGGTGATTCAAAATGCAGAGTTTCGGCATTGTTGGGCAGGAGCTGACCGAGGGTTATCTCTCGCGGTTTACCGGCCACGCTAAGGCGCAGCTCGGTGTCGAGTTGCATCGGTATAGCGTCGTTAAGTGAGCGAAAAACAGCAAGTTGAAGGGTGTCTTCGAGGGTTTTTGGGGATGTTTTAGTTTTCTGGTCACGGAGCCATAAACGGCCCTGTAGATCGATAGTTGCCTTTGCGGGCTCTCCTTCATGACTGAGCTCAATTAAGGCAGTCTCTGTCGGTACGCTGAGGTATTGCGGGGTTTTCTGCCAACGCCATTGCCCTCTAATCGTGTAGTTACCTGCATTTACACGCAGCGCGGGCTTACCCTTGAATTCGAGTACAACTGCCGTTTTATTATTAAGGGTGACGGATTGAGGCCAGTGTTTATTCTCGCCGGGTAATATGACCCAGCTCGGGGCGACGACGTGGAGGCTTTGTAAAAAATCACCGCCGCCGGGATATAGATTAATCGCCAATTGTCCCGGCCAGACACAGCGTCGCTGCTCAGTTTGTTGGGCTATTCGTGGGCAAGGGTGTTCTGTTTGATCGCGTAATACCCAGGTTTCCCACGCTGCTAGCGCGGCAGGGGCTGGCAGCTTTGCAGAGCTGGCGGCATGGCCAATAGTCGCTATAAAAAGTAACAGCAAGGTGGTGATCAGAGGAGCAGGCATCGTGGCGTCCTTGTCAGTTTTCTGCACGAGTATAACAATAGGCGATTATGTCAGGTGCCTGGTAAAAAACTATTTCACTTTTTGAACGAGGTCTCGACTGTGGTGCTTGAAGGGCGAGTAGAGGGTCTATTGATTGCCAGCTGCGCCAGCGGCGAAATGGTGAGTTTGTCAGAGGTGCAGGCTGTGGCGGACAGAGGCCTTAAAGGTGACCGCTATTTCTACGGCCGAGGTCATTATTCCCATTGGCCCGGCCAGGGTCGAGATGTGACATTAATTGAAGCTGAGGTGCTGGCGTCGTTACCGGCATCGTGTGCTATTAGCGCAGCGCAGGCTCGACGCAATATTGTTACTCGGGACTTTCGTTTGAATGACAGGGTGGGACAGTTTTTTCGCCTGGGGGAGGTGATCCTATACGGTGTGCGCCTTTGCGAGCCCTGTCTCTACCTCGACACACTAACGCGCTCCGGGGTGATGGCCGCACTGGCCGGTAGGGGCGGATTAAGAGCCGATATTATGACAAGTGGTGTGATTCACGTTGGCGATGTTATTGCGGACGTTTCGGTCTAGCGACAGGATGTCTGTTCAGGGCTGTTTGAGAGGCGTTTTAAAAAACGATGTCAAAAGTGATTCTGGCGGCGAAGATGAACGAGAGACCACCGCTAACCGAGAGCGGAAATGATAGAGTCGATTTCTTCTCTCGAGCTATCCTTTATTTCACTAATAGTGGCATCATCGAGACCCAGACGGTTAAAGGCCGGGATTTGCCGCCACTCATTAAGGTGCTCCTGTTCATTGGCTTCCCCCCCTTCTTCAATGAGGTGGGCCATGAGATTTGCGACTAGCACTACATCGGTGAGATCCGTTGCGTGACCCGGCTTAAAGGGCTCGCGGTCGTACAACTCGTGCTCATCAGCGACATTTGTCATTGCCTCGTCGAAGGCCCAGTTTTCAATAATTGCGCTACCAATACCTGTATGCCAGTCGAGCATGACGCGCTCGAGGGCCTGGGGATCTTCAATCAGTGCGGGATAGCTTTCAGCACGGGTGAGTATGTAGGTCTTGCCGATATCGTGCATTAGGCCGGCGAGCATGGCCTCGTCGGGGTTGATCTTATTTTTCCTCAAGTTTGGGTGTCGAGCCTGCTTTTTACTGATGACAAAAGAGAACGCAGCCACAGTGATACTGTGCTGCCAGAGCTGGTGGAATTGTTTAGCCAGGGCTGGATTCGCAGGTGCGTTCATCACCTGATCCATGGCGATGGAGACGGCAATACTGTGAGCCATTTTAAAACCCATGCGAGTGATGGCGGTGGGGATGTCTTTAATTTGATTGCCGCTGACATTCAGGGCTGCTGAATTGGCAACTTTTAATAAACGAGCTGAAAAAACGGGGTCTGAAACCACCAGTTTGGCAATTTGCTGAGTCGACATATTGGGGTCTTCGAGAGCACTTTTGATGCGCATGGCAGCTTCAGGAAAAGCGGGCAGTTTCACCTGGCCTTTGGATAATTCATCGCTCAGTGTTTGAATAAATTCAAAACCAATTGCGTTGGAATCAGTCATGCAGTTCTTTCCTTTAAATTTCACGAGCACTTATTCAGGTCTGCGCAGTCGGCAGTCATCGCTAAACGATGACGTAAAAAATTCGTGCAAAATAGTTACTTAGTGTGACCTGTAGGTTACCGGCCTCGTTGTTCATCTGCGTGTATGGTTACAAAACCGATGGGATGATTACAGGGCCAGGCTTCATTTTTTAGTGGCTTGTCGCAAATTTTATGGGTGTTTGTTTTATTGACTTTGTCGATGTTCGCTGCCGACAAATGTACAGAGCTTCTCCGCTGCTTGATTCACCAGCCGTTGGCGGGCTTCTTGGGAACCCCAGGCACAATGTGGAGTGATGATGAGATTAGGGATCTCTGGGTCGAGTAAAATATTGCCGTTAATGGGTGGTTCCTGTGTCAGGACATCAACACCGGCACCGGCAATGAGGCCTCGTTTCAACGCTTGAGCTAGAGCCTGTTCGTTGACAATACCCCCTCGAGCACAGTTAATGAGTAGAGCGCTGCTTTTCATGTGTGTTAATGCCTCGGCATCGATCAGGTTGCAGGTTTCTTTGCTCAAGGGGCAGTGAACACTGACAACATCGGCAGTCGATAAAAATTGCGGCAGAGGCAGACGCGGTATCTCGCTATTTGCTGATGACTGCCAACCGGGTATTTTTGCGCTGACAACCTGCATGCCGAAGGCGCGACCAATAGTAGCGACACCACGACCGAGTTCTCCATAACCGATAATACCGAGGGTTTTGTTCCTTAGCTCAGTGATGGGGTAATCCAGCGCTGAGAAAAAGGGGCTGATGCGCCACTTTTCTTGGGCTGCGTGTGTGTAGTCTTGCAGGTGGGTGCAGAGTGAGAGGATCAGGGCCCAGGTGTGTTGCACCACTGATGCAGTGCCATAGGCTGTGCAATTTGTGATCGTGATGTGTCGTTGTTGAACAAGCTCGAGGTCGACGATATTGGTGCCGGTGGCAAGGATGCCAATGTATTTCAATGGAGCGGCGGCGTTAAGCTCGGCTGCGCCGAGTACTACCTTGTTGGTGAGCACAATATTGGCATGGGCAATGCGTTCGGCCGTTTGTTTTGGTGTGGTGTTGGCGTAGCTACGCCAGGCGATGCCGGAGATATCCAGCAGTGGCCGTAAATCAAGATCGTGCGGATGTAATGAATCACGATCGAGGATAACACCCTTCAAAGTAGCCATTGGTGGAGTCTACGCTGTGAATAAGAGCCAATTACTGTACGCGAGTGCGGTGAAAAAGGAATAGTTGTTTAATGCGACGTGACTGATTGCGTAGAGGAAAGCAGTTTGTTGATAGCTTAGGCATAATGGCGGTTTTGTGTCATCGATCGATCTCAACATCTGCGATTAAAATAAGGGAAAGATATGTCTGAACGCCTGCTTCACGTTTACGAGCGCATTGTATTACTGCATCCAAAATTGGTGCTGTTGCTGGTATTGCTGGTTACAGTTGCTCTGGCTCTGGGGCTGCCCAATTTTAAATTAGACGCTTCCGCTGATTCTCTGACCTTGGAAAATGACGACGATCTCGACTATTTTCGAGAAATTAACGAGCGTTATGGCAGTGGTGATTTCTTGGTGGTGACCTATAGCCCATTAGAGAATGATGATCTGTTTTCCGATAAAAGTCTGGCTACTCTCAGCGCCTTAACGGAAGATCTTAAGCAGATCGAGGGCGTGGTCAACGTCCTCTCGATGATCAATGTTCCGCTATTGTATAGCCCGAAAATCTCCGTAAGCCAATTACACGATGCCCCGCGTACTTTGTTGACCAAAGGTGTTGATCGCGAGATGGCAAAACAAGAGTTTCTCAATAGCCCAGTGTTTCGCAAACTAATCCTTGGCCCTGAGGGACAGACAACAGCTTTACTCGCTTCCATTGAAGTCGATCAGCGTTATATAGATTTGGTACGCGGTCGAGACGCGCTACGTTATAAACGTAAAACCGAGGGTTTAAGTACAGACGAGGCCGTTCAGTTGGAAGCCCTTAGCCAGGAATTTCTCGAGTATCGCACGGAGCGAGCGGTGGTCTCAAAAGAGCGAGTGGCAGCGGTACGAGCGCTGATGGACGATTATCGAGACCGGGCGCAGATTTTTCTTGGCGGTCCGAGCATGATAACGGCTGATATGGTGGACTTTATACGCGGTGATCTCGAGGTATTCGGTGCCGGTATTACCCTTTTTATCGTTCTTACCCTTGCCGTGATTTTTCGTCAGACACGTTGGGTGGTGTTGCCTCTCGTTACCTGCGGTTTTTCGATTGTCATGATGCTCGGTTGGTTGAGCTGGATTGACTGGCGTTTGACGGTTATTTCATCGAACTTTGTCGCTTTGCTATTGGTACTGACGATGGCGCTAACGATTCACCTCATTGTACGCTATCGTGAATTGCACCATGAAAGGCCTGACGCCAGCCAGCTAGAGCTGGTGCGAGACATGGTTCGGTTTATGGCGCGCCCTTGTATTTACACGGTATTGACGACAATCGTGGCTTTTGCCTCACTGGTGGTGAGCGGCATTCGTCCTGTGATTGATTTTGGCTGGATGATGACCATTGGTCTGGCTGTCTCACTGGTACTCGGTTTCCTAGTCATTCCCGCAGGCATGCTAGTGCTGGGTAAGGCAAAGGTTGTGCAAGCCGGCAGTCAGGGTGGACAGTTACCCGCACACTTCTCCAACTTTACCGAGCGTCACGGCACATTAGTGCTTGTTGTGTCACTGGTGGTCAGCTTTATTTCTATCGTTGGTATTAGCAAATTACAGGTTGATAATCGTTTTATTGACTACTTTAAAAAAGACACTGAAATCTATCAGGGTCTATCGATTATCGACCGGAAACTGGGGGGTACCACGCCGCTGGATATTATTATTCAGGCACCAGCGAGCGCTGCTATGCCTCAGACTCTCGGTGTGCCCGAGGGAGAGGACCCCTTTGATGAAGCGGACCCCTTTGAAAGTGACCCTTTTGAAGAAGATCCTTTTGGCGATGATGCTTTTGGAGAAGACGATCCCAATCAGCAAAAGCCGAGCTATTGGTTTAGCCGCAGCGGATTGGAAGAACTGGAAAAAATAACCAGCTATCTCGACGATATGGATGAAATTGGGCGTATTGATTCTCTGGTCACAGCCTTCCATGTGGCCAACGATCTCACCGGTCATCGCATGAATGATTTTGAGCTAGCGGTGATGCGTAAAAGCCTATCACCGGAGATGAACCGTTTCTTACTGGCGCCCTATCTTAATGATGAGACGGATGAAACACGTCTTACCATGCGCACCGTTGAAAGTGAGGGTACCTTAAATCGCCAGCAGCTACTCGACGAGATAGATAGCTTTTTGATGGATGAAGTGGGCCTGAAGCCTGAGCAGTTTAGATTGTCGGGGTTGATGGTGCTCTATAATAATATGCTGCAAAGTCTCTTTCATTCGCAAATTATTACACTGGGCGCTGTATTTCTCGGCATTATGCTGATGTTCGTGGTTTTATTCCGTTCACTATTAATTGCCTTTATTGCCATCTTTCCCAATATCCTTGCCGCCTGTGTGGTGCTGGGAGTAATGGGTTGGGCAGGCATTCCTTTGGATATGATGACCATTACTATCGCGTCTATCACGGTGGGCATTGGGGTGGATGACACCCTGCACTATATTTATCGCTTTCGTGAGGAGTTCGCTAAAGATCGAGATTATATTGCCACCATGCACCGCAGCCACGAGTCCATCGGTATCGCCATGTACTACACGTCGATCATCATTATCGTAGGCTTTTCGATTCTTGCGCTCTCCAACTTTATGCCCTCGGTCTACTTTGGCTTCTTAACAGGTTTGGCAATGTTCACCGCCTTGCTGGCCTCACAAACGTTATTGCCTAAATTGATATTGTTGACCCGACCAATGGGTCGGTAGGGTTCTCCTGCGATTGGGCTTATAGCTGCAAATCAGAATTAATTAATGCGGGGATTTGGGCTTATCAAAGTAAAAGCCCTGCACCTGATCGCAGGAGCTGTCAAGAAGGAACTCGGCCTGTTCCTGAGTTTCTACGCCCTCGGCGACAATGGTCATCGCCATCGTTCTGCCCACCGATATAATGGCTTCTGTCAGTTGTTTATCGGAGGGCTCGTTGGCGATATCGCGAATCACTGAGCCGTCGATTTTCAGGGTGTCGAAGTGGAATTTCTCCAGCGTCGACAACGAGGTGTAACTGGTACCAAAATTGTCGATGGCGATGCGCACACCCAGCTCTTTAATTTTGCTCAGTGTTTCAAGGGCTCGGTCAAAGTTACTGAGCAGGAGGCTTTCGCTGATTTCCAGCTCAAGTTGAGCGGGTTTGATCGCGGTAGACTGCAGTATATTGGCGATATCACTGATTAAATGGGGATCGGTGAATTGGCGCTCTGTCAGGTTGACCGAAATACAGCGCGGCGGCAAACCGTCTTCTAACCATTTATTGGCTTGCTTGCAAGCGGTCTCAATCACCCATTTACCAATGGGGATGATCAGCCCTGTCTCTTCAGCCAGAGGTAGGAACTGCATAGGTTGGATTAGGCCAAGGCTGGGGTGTTGCCAGCGCAGCAGTGCTTCGGCTCCGGTAATTTTGCCACTGCGCAAATCGTGCTTTTCCTGATAGTGCAATACAAATTCATTGCGATCCACTGCTAGACGCAGACTGGATTCAAGCGCCAGCCTCTCGAGTGAATCAGCACTGAGCTCCTCGGAATAAAAGCAGTAATTATTTTTGCCTCCCTCCTTGGCATGATACATAGCAATATCGGCATTTTTCACCAGGGTTTGCTCGTCTTCTCCGTCGAGGGGAAAGACGCTGATGCCAATACTGACCGTTATACGCAAGTCTTGTCCGGCCAGATGAAAGGGTTTGCCAACGGTACTGAGAATTTTTTTCGCCACCGCGCTGAGTTGCTTTTCGTCGTTCATTTCAGGTAGTAGGACGACGAACTCATCGCCCCCAAGGCGGGCTACGGTATCCGTTTCCCGCAGGGCTTCGGTCAGACGTCTAGCGACTTCTTTCAGCAACTCATCACCGGCGTCGTGGCCCAGAGTATCATTAATAATTTTAAAACGATCCAGGTCAAGAAATAACAGAGCCAAACGCCGATCATAACGTCTGGCTTCGGCAATGCCATGGCTGAGTAATTGGCTAAAAAAACTACGGTTGGGCAGACTGGTGAGGCTATCGTGAAAGGCCAGGTGTTCAACTTTTTGAGCGTGGGCAATATGCTCTTCTAACGCTTTTTGACGGCTTTGTTTTAATTGTAAGCTGAGTCGCAAGAGCACGAGGAAAATCAGAGTTATGACGACGCTTGCGGCTGAAGCGCGAAGTAAATAGGCACGCTTGAGTTCGGTCGCTTCTTGCATGTGTTCTCTTTCGGAGAGGCCAAGGACGACTGCTAGAGGGAATTCAAAGAGCTGGCTGGCGACGGTATAGCGTTTAACTTGATCCCAGCTGTTATTTTGGAGCTTAACGTCAAGTTCCTCAAGGTCTTCAAGATCCTCGTTATCGGGAATAAGCTGGTTGTAGTCAGCCTGTTCCCCGGAGACGATCTGTTCGCCGCTGCGGCGTACGCGAAACATACCGTCGGTGCCAATAATGCCAAGTACACCCTCTTTGCCAAGTTGGGATTCTTCGTAACCACTGACAAAGTAGCTGGCCTCAACTGAAGTGTAAGCGATACCGGCGAAGCCCCCCGTCGAATCATTGATTCTGCGACTAAATGTTAAGTTCCACGTCTTGGTATAAGGGTCTTGCCAGGGCTGGCTGGTGGCCAGTTGATCGAATTCAAATTGTTGCTGAAAGTAGCTCTGTTCGGCGATATTGTGTTTTTCAAAGGGACGCGTGCTGTTGATGACGTTACCATTGGCATCGCTAATACTGGTCACAAAGAGAAAACCCGGCAACAGTAAACCCCAGTCATTGATGATGGGCAGCATAGAGTTGTCGTCGTTAAGTTCGTAAGCCCTTTTGGCCACATTCAAAGCGTGGTCAATTTCACGCAGGGCCCGCACGACTTGAGCTTCGTAAGTGTGAACGAGGGCTGTTGCAGAGGTGATGGCGCTCTCTCGAGCGCGCTGGTGATTGGCGGCTATCAAATCAAAGGTGATGACCCAGAGAATGATTAGTGTCGCAATCAGAGCGGTCGGGTAGAATAAAAGGGGATCAATGAGATTCTGGCGATGGTTTTGTTCTTCAGGTGAGCTAACGTCGTTGTCGTCCTGAGTCCTATCCTCTTTTCCCTTGCGTTGGCCTAGCATTATTTAAGCGCCACAATTTTCACTGAATTGTCCACTGCTGCCCGGTCGATATAACCAATATTGACAGCGTTATTTATTAGTAACTGTTTCACGACCTCATTACTCGCAGCTTCTTTGGGGGGTTGACCTCGGCCAGTAAAAATTAACTTGGACCAGTGGGCCTTGATCTGGGCTGGGGACTTGCCACTTACCAGCTGATAGAAAGCATCTCGTTCTAAATTGCCTTCTTTCTGGTTGAGGGGCAGTGCTTTTGTGCCGTCGGGAAAGCGACGACTTTTACCGAGAAAAATTTTCGCGACTTGAGTCTTGCTGAGGTGCTTTATGGGACTGGTAGCCGGCACCACAACAACAATATCGCTGTGTGCGCTAGTCACGAAAAAACAGATCGTTAGCAGGACGAGTTTGAGGAGTCGATAATGAGCTTGTTTTCTATAGGTCATGATATTTTTTAAAAAACAAAGTCGATGGCGGCACTGAAGGTATTCATCCGATTGCCGGGTTCGAAATGGGGTTGTACATTGGCTAGACGCCCGGCAGATTTTTCATCGAGATCAACATGCTGGTACTGCAATTTCAACGCTGCATTGCTGATGAAGTCCCAGCGAATACCAAGCGTTATGGATTTTTGCGCATGGCTGGCCCCAGACAGAAATTGATGTAGGCCAGAATTCATTGTGCTTACTGTCGTGGCCAGGGAGGGCGGCAAGCCACTAGTGCTGACGCCGGGTTCTTGAGGCGTATCGCCGTTGACTTCAGCAAGGGTCAAGTAAGGCGTCACTGAGGTAAACCGGTAGCCAAGGGTGGTGTACCAGGCCTCGGCCTTGCTTAGAGCATTGGCCTCAGTGACAAGTGCCCATTCCGCCATGAATAACCAATTCTCGGGCTCCAAGCGTAGACCGGCACTGTAGACTTCAATAGGGGCGTCGTTCAAGGCATAGCGTCCGGGCATTACGCTGGCCTGGGCAGCGGCCTCTTCCAGGCCTGGGATTAAGGCTAAGGTATCACTCAGTGTGTTGTAGGCATTGACGAGGGCATTAGACTCAGGGGTGTCCAGATCAAGATGGGCAGTAAGGTAGGCGAGGCGGAAGGTGGCGTAGTCATATTCCAGGCTGTTACTGAGCAGGAAGCTATTTCTGGCGCGCAGTTCTCCATCGGTGATTAGATCCTGATTCGTTTGCCCAAAGGTCACTTGCAAAGTGTTCCGCCAGTCACCAAAGTCCCGGGTGTAAATAACATCAACGCCATCGATATTGGTGATGGGCACGATCTGATAGAGCTCCTGAGGGCCCCGTATCCAAGGGTTGGCATAACCCACCAGCCGGGTGTCAGATACCATAAAAGTAGCGAGTACAGTACGACCGAGTCGGATACTGACGTTGTCGTTAAGCCGATATCGAATGTTGGCCCACTCAATGGCGGGGGTCCAGGCATTGTCTTCCTGGCGCTCAACGACGACTTGTAAAACTGCGGACAGGTGTTCATTAACCTGGACATTAACTTGTCCGCCTAGTTTACTGTCGACACCGGCGTGCCACTGGTGAGTGTGACCGGCGCCATTGGGCTGCAGTAACCAGCTTGAGACAAAATCGGCCTGATCTTCGTCAGAATAAACAACACCTAAAGTGCCGAAACCGTAAAACGAATAACTTGGCGTAAACGTGTCGAGAGCAAAGGCTGGGTGCGAGGAGAGGCTGGCTGCTGTTATAAAGGCGGCAAGGCTTGCGGGCTGGATGGCAAGGGCCAGGCTTTTCAATTTGTTACCCATTGCCATCGGTTTTCTCTCGAGTCGCGTTGTTCTTCATATCGGTTAATCTCTTTATGTGTCGATAACTGGCTTTTTTATTTGCGGTATTTACCAGCCTAAACACAAAAAAATAAATCAAAGAATGGACTAGTTATTGTCGTTATGGTGGAAGATAAGGTTTTGTCGGCTGGCTTACAAGTTATGTTCTGTGAAAAGGTAAGGTTAGGTTAAAAGGTGTTAACCGGTTAACAAGCTATAGGCGGTTTTCCAGCTTTTATCAATAGGAGGGAGAAAAAGTTATGTTGTTTCAGGTGCTGGCAGATGTCGTACTTGTTAGTCATTTATTGTTTATTCTTTATGGCCTGCTTGGTGGTCTGCTTTATTTCTGGCGCTCATGGCTAGTGTGGCTGCATTTGCCCTTAGCGGTATGGATTTCTCTTATCGAGTTTTTCCAGTGGACCTGTCCTTTAACTCCGTTGGAAAAACAGTTGCGCGTGCTGGCCGGTGAAAGGGCTTATACCGGTGGGTTTATTGAGCACTATCTGGTCGCGCTGTTTTATCCTGATGGTATGACTCAAACAATGACACTAGTTTTGGGTGGGATTGCGCTCGGTGCTAATTTACTTATTTATGGCTTTGTTTTGCACGATATCTATCGACGGTTTCAGGAAAAGTAGGGCGTTGTGCCGACGTCCATACCCGGCACAGTGTAGAAACCCGGTTTAAACAAAGACTCACTGCGTTTTCAGTTGTGCGCCCAAAAGACTCTGCCTCAAACTCAGTGTGATTAGCTACGCGCCATTGGGGGTGGCAAACAGTAGTACTAGTAGCAAGATACAGGCAATGAACATAAATCCAATACTTTGCAGCCAGCACCCGCGACGATAACTAATGCACAATGCAACCAGACATTGCAGTAGATAATAGGCAACGAAAGCTCTTGAAGCGATGGTAATAATTTCAAAAATATCCGCCGACCAGACTAAAACAATCGCGAGTATTACGACCAGGACATAACCCAAACGCGGGCTAAAACGACGACGACTGAATTCTGCAAAAAGCCCGCCCGAGCCGGCAGTATCGGCCACGGCCGCACTAAATTGGCTCATTACTGCGGCGATGACTAGCATCGCCGGCAATAAGGGTGAGATCATCCCTGATAATGTAATGATGGCGGTTTCGTTGCGTGGCTCATTGAAGCCATTGAGCAGGGGTAGAGAAAGGCCAATAAACAGTAAATAGATAGCGGCTGTAAGTAACTGGGCAAAGCGCATGGTGCGGATACGGGTTTGAGCATCGTATTCATCACCCAGGTAACGTGAAGTTTCAAAACCCTGCACAATCAATAGTATGCCAGCCAATAGGCGCATGGCATGGGGCCAGTCGGCTAACGGTGTGTAATTGATTTGATTTTCAGACTGGCTCAGCCAGTTTAGGTCGTATCCCACCAAGCCTACTAAGAGTGCAGCAATAATTGCCAGCTTGATATTGACAGCTGATTCTTCTAGCTTTTCCAGTCCCTCCAGTCCGCGCCATAGCCCGATGAATGCAATGCTAAGTAATACGACAGTGGTCAGTATGTTGGCGTAAATACCGTCCTTGAGGTCCATTGAGTGCAAGAGAAAGGACGCCAGTAAACGCAAATAAAAGGCGACTGAAATTACATAGGCGATACTCAACGTCAGGCTGGAAATTCGTTCCAAGTTGAGTAGTAAAGGTGGTGTCTGCGGACTCTTTAAGAGAGGTTCGCTATGATAGATATTAAAGCGAATCACTTCGCCAATGCCGTAGGCGAGTATCACAATACCGGCCATGGCAAAGAAGGCCCAGCCGTTAACAGCGTGGGACAACAATGGTGCCGCAACTAAAAAACCGCTGCCAATAATGGATGCCAGTGGAGTGACTGTCGCCCGCCAGTTGCGAGAAAAGCGTACTTTCGGATGAAACAGTAGTGCGGTAACCATGCAGGCAACAGCGAGCAACAAGGCATTTTCAAACATTCGGAGGGCTCGATAAACGCGGTTAATTAAACAGTGTGAAATAGCGGTTTGAGCTGGGGTCGAATAAACAGTGATCAGTGGGTTCGGTAATGATGAATGGGCTGCTCACGCCGGTGCTTATGTCAGCAGCCCATGTGTTTTTATCGATCAGTTTATTAGAACACGAGTTGTATGGCATACCAGGCCATTAATAAAACCTGTACAAAGAAAAACGTGGCGCGTACCCAAACGACGAGAGTGGCTGTAGATATCATATGGGCAAGGGATTGGCCGATGCGCGCATACAGTACGAACATCACCGTACCTTCCATGATTGAAAATTGTCCAGATAAGCCCGCAGCGGCGACCAGTGCGGCAAAAACCGGCAGGGTTTCGGTGCAGTTTAAATGGGCGCGCGTGACGCGTTGGCCAAAACCGGGTAGGTCGTCACCACTGGGCGAGAAAGCATTAATGGCTTTTTTGCCGGTGAAGAAATTCGCCATGCGCAAATTGGCGACGGTTAATAACAGTAGTATCGTCCAGCCGGCAAATCCGGCGAGAGCGAAGAGGGCGGGGTTCATGGTCAGTATATCTGGTGCATTCATTATTCTTATCTCTAATTGATGGAAGCTGCATGCTACTCCAACCATCATGGGGGGTAAATCCTGAAAACCGATGGTGTTTAATTATCGTCACTTGTAAAAATGCATGGCCGAAAAACCCTTTGAGAAATATAATGAAGGCGGTCACGCCTAGCGTTGAACGCCCTTCTGAAACATGTTGTGTTAACTTATCGCCTTGTGCAGTCTCCCTATAAGGATTGTTATGCCCAGCTTTAACTATGATTTAGTGATTATTGGTGCTGGCCCGGCGGGTGAAGCCGCCGCAATGAGAGCCTCAAAACGAGGTAATCGAGTCGCGATTATTGAAAATAGAAATGAAGTTGGTGGTTCCTGTGCGCATTTAGGCACGATTCCTTCCAAAGCACTCAGACATTCGGTACGCCATACTATCCGCTATAATTCTGACAGTATGTTTCGCGATGTGGGTGAGCCCCGTTGGTTTTCATTTCCCAATCTATTGAAACGCACAGAAAAGATTATCGAAAGTCAGGTTAAGCTGCGTACCTCTCTCTATGCACGTAACCGTATCGATATTATTTTCGGTCAGGCTGCATTTCGTGAAGAGGGTTGCATTGAAGTTAAAACCCTGCAGGGCTCGACAGATTTCGTGTTCTATAAAAAAAGTGTCATTGCAACGGGTTCAAGCCCGTATCACCCCAATGACATCGATTTTGAACACGCGCGAGTTTATGACAGCGACACAATACTATCTATGGCCCATACCCCAAAACGTATTTTGGTGTATGGAGGTGGCGTTATCGGTTGCGAATATGCCTCGATATTTGCCGGGCTTGGTATGAAGGTTGATCTTGTTGACAGCAATCCGCGCTTGCTGTCCTTTCTGGATAGTGAAATCTCAGATGCATTAAGCTACCACCTGCGGGATCAGCGGGTGGTTATCCACCAGAATGAAGCGTTTAAGTCGTTGGAAACCACTGATAAAAATATCACCTTACACCTGAATTCTGGCAGGCGTGTGCGAGCCGATGCTCTGCTTTGGTGTAATGGTCGCAGTGGCAATACCGCCAACTTGGGGCTTGAAAAGGTCAATCTGAAGGCCAACCATAGAGGGCAGTTGGAGGTAAACGAGCATTACCAAACAGCCAATCCTGATATTTATGCGGCGGGTGATGTGATTGGCTGGCCCAGTCTGGCGAGCGCTGCTTATGATCAGGGGCGGGCGGCAGCAGTTGCATTGTTGGGAGAGGATAATTACTTTGTTGATGATGTCCCCATCGGTATTTACACCATTCCAGAGATTAGCTCGGTCGGTAAGACCGGTGAAGAGTTGTCGAAGGAAAATATTCCCTATGAAATAGGGACGGCCAGCTTTGCAAACTTAGCGCGAGCGCAAATTGCACGGGAGGCGGTGGGTATGCTGAAGATTTATTTTCACCGAGAAACTCTTCAAATACTGGGTATTCATTGTTTCGGGTATCAGGCTGCAGAGATTATTCATATTGGTCAGGCGATAATGAAGCAGAAGGGAACAGCGAATACGATTGAATATTTTGTAAACACGACCTTTAATTACCCTACTATGGCAGAAGCGTATCGAATGGCTGCACTCAATGGTCTATATCGTCTGTAAGTCATTTTTGATACAAGGCTGTTGGCAGGTCATTGGTAGGTTAAGCACGGATTAAAATAATACTTTTTAGCGAGGGCATTATAGATGTTGCGTCAAGAAGAAATAGCCCTGTTCCCTCTGCAGATTATTTTGTACCCGACCATCAGCAGCCGTATGCAAATTTTTGAACAGCGCTATTTGCGGTTGGTGAAAGAATCGATGGCTAATAGTAAACCCTTCGGCATCTTGCCCATCGTGGGCGGCAGAGAAGTGGGTGCTACGCCTGAGGTTTTCCCCTGGGGTACGCTAGTCACGATCCGCGATTTTGAGCAACAACCTAACGGCCTGCTCTCAATTGTCGTGCAAGGCGAGCAGCGTGTTCATATTGGGGCTACCCGTGTTGAAGAAGACGGACTGATGTTTGGTGATGCCGAAATTTTCGCTGTCGATAACGATGAACCTATCGGTTTCGCTGAAGATGACCTGGTGGATATGCTGGAAAGTCTGGCCTCTCATATGGGGATTGATAAATCGCTATTTCTTGCCGATTTAACCAGGGCGACATTAGTTTGGCGTTTGGCTGGGGTACTGCCGGTTGACCCGGAGCGCAAACGCTCGTTGTTGGCTATGGCGACGGTGGACGAGCGTTTACTGGAAATTAAAAAATGGGTGATTGAGCTACGTATGCGTGGCGCTAGGCCTGCGCCGTAGCCTGAAAAGCTGTTAATAAAAAGTTCGGCTGAGCGTTCAATACAGCTCAGCTTTTTTATTTTCAGTACCTATATTCCTATTCGTCAGCCGGACGGCCCTTGAGCATGCGCAGAGGGTTATACGTCAGCACAATGTCTCCGTTCTGATTGACCACTTTGTTAAAGGTGCGCACCAGGCCGCGATTACCCTTGCTGGTTTCGCGCACTTCAGTAATTTCCAGTTCGACGTGAATAGTATCGCCCGCCAGGCAGGGGCGCTTCATATCCAGCTCCATATTGAGAAAAGCCATGCCGGTGCCTTGCATAGTGGGGAGCAGCAGACCTTCGGCAAAACTGTAAACGAGAGCGCCGGGCGCGAAAGGTTCTTTAATCACTGACTTTTCACGCAGAAACTCCCGGTCGCTAAACACCACTTCGTGCAGGCCAATAAGGTTAACAAAGGCGCAGATATCAGCTTCGAGTACCGTCCTGCCCCAGGATTTATATTGATCACCGACGGATAGATCCTGCCAGTAGAAGCCTTGACCGAGTTGTTTCACGTTTTTCTCCTGATGTTGGAAGTCGTCATTGAGTTGATAGGAAACCCGTACTGATGAGAAGGTGAGGTCGATAATGCACAAAGCATTACCGGTCTGCAAACGGCGCCTGTGCAAATAGCGTCCGATAGAGCAGTCTTTGTCTCTCGCAGTAGACACGGGCCTCGCGCTATAATGAAGCGCATGATGAGCTCAGCTTAAAACAGGCTAGAGTTTATAGAATTAGCACTGAGAAATAGCACAGAGAAATCGAATGGATATTAAAGCGTATATGCAAAGTCTCGGTGGCAGCGCCCGTGCTGCTGGCCGAGTGATGGCGCGTTCTGACAGCGGGGTAAAGAACAAAGCCTTGCTGGCGATTGCCGACGCTCTGGATGAGGGTCGTGCCCTGCTGGCCAATGCCAATGCCCGTGATATGGACAGTGGTCGCAGTAATGACCTGGACGCGGCACTGCTCGACCGGCTCGAGCTAACGCCCGCTCGCGTCGACGGTATGATAGAAGGCTTGCGCCAGGTGGCCGCATTACCCGATCCAATCGGCGAAGTGACGTCTATGAATTACCGACCGAGTGGTATCCAGGTGGGTAAAATGCGTGTGCCCTTGGGCGTGATTGGCATTATCTATGAGTCCCGCCCCAATGTGACGGTCGAAGCGGCAAGCCTGTGCTTGAAATCTGGCAATGCCGCTATTTTGCGCGGTGGTAGCGAATCTATTCATTCTAACCAGGCCATTGCGGGCTGTATTCGTAAAGGCCTGGAAAAGGCCGGCTTGCCTGATACGGCAGTGCAAGTGGTGGAAACGACTGATCGCAGCGCGGTGGGTGAGTTGGTCACGTTGTCTGATTATGTCGATGTGATTGTGCCACGGGGCGGCAAAGGCTTGATCGAGCGCATTAGTCGCGAGGCGACCATCCCTGTTATCAAGCACTTAGACGGTGTTTGCCATGTTTACATCGACGATAAGGCGGATCTCGAAAAAGCCTTTAATATCGCGTTTAATGCCAAAACCCATCGCTACGGTGTCTGTAATGCCATGGAAACGCTACTGGTTGCCGAGGGGGTGGCAGAGGCCATTTTACCTCGTCTGGCAGTCGCTTATGGCGACGAGGGCGTTGAAATGCGCGCCTGTGAGCGGGGCCGCGCAATTATTGCCGCATCAAAACAGGCCTGCTCAGCGGCCAGCGAAAACGACTGGCAGGCGGAATATCTGGCGCCGATTTTGGCGATCCGTGTGGTGGCTGATATGGATGGGGCGATGGATCATATCGAGCGGTATAGCTCGCGCCACACCGAAGCCATCGTTACCGAAGATTACACTCGAGGGCGGCGCTTTTTGAATGAGGTCGACTCCAGCTCAGTGATGATCAACGCCTCCACCCGCTTTGCCGATGGCTTTGAATATGGTCTTGGTGCAGAGATTGGTATTTCGACCGATAAAATTCATGCGCGTGGCCCGGTGGGTCTTGAGGGACTTACCAGCCAGAAATATATTGTGCTGGGCGATGGGCACATACGTGAATAAAGTAGGTGTGAATAAAGCAGACGCGGGCTATCAGGAAACGTCCCAATTTTGAAAGCGGTCGGTATATTTGGCGGCACTTTTGATCCTGTGCATATCGGACATTTACGCACCGCTGTCGAATTGCGCGAGCACCTCGGCCTTGATGAATTGCATTTAATGCCGTCGGCTCGACCGCCCCACCGTGAACGGCCTGGGGTGAGTGCTGAGCATCGTCTCGCTATGTTGCGTCTCGCAATTGACGGTGGGGAGCCGGGCGACGGGGGCCTGGATTGTGATGGCTTGCTCGCGGATGACAGAGAGCTGCGCCGCGAAGGTTTATCCTATACCGTTGAAACATTAGCGCAGTTGCGCAATGAGTTGGGTGGCGACGTTGCCCTCTGTCTTTGTATTGGCATGGATTCACTGGTTAATTTACACACCTGGCAGCGCTGGCAGGAATTGAGCGATTATGCCCATATTGTCGTTGCCGCCCGCCCCGGTTGGCATTTGCCCGAGACAGGTCCTGTCGCGCAGTGGTTGGCGGGGCGTTACACCGATGATGTGCAATTAATATCACATTCACCGAGTGGCCGTGTGCTGGTTGAAGCCATGACCTTGCTGCCGGTGTCGGCAACACAAATCCGCGAGAACCTCGCTACTGGCCACTCGGTGCGCTACCTGGTGCCCGATGCGGTCATTCAATATATTCACCAACACGGCTTGTACAAGCAGGAAAATTCATGAGTAATGATATTTACAAGATTGTTATTGCAGCGCTGGAAGACGTCAAAGGTCAAGACGTGGTCACTATTGATGTGCGCGAACTCAGCGATATAACTGACACCATGGTCGTGGTTAGCGGCGCCAGTAATCGTCAGGTCAAGGCGCTGGCACAAAACGCCGTCGAAGCGGGTAAGAAAGCGGGCTTCCAGCCCATTGGCGTCGAAGGGCTGGACGAGGGCGAATGGGTGCTGGTTGATTTTGGTGATGTCATTGTCCACGTGATGCAGCCGGCAACGCGGGCTTTCTACGAGCTGGAAAAACTGTGGTCGCTGCGCCCCAGTTCGGCGGCCGAAAATGCAGTGAATGTCGATTTCGATGACAATGATTCATGATATGTCGTTCTTAGTGCAAGGTAACGAGAGGTGAGACTGCGCATTATTGCCGTCGGCAGCAAAATGCCGGGCTGGGTGCAAAGTGGCTACGATGAATATGCCAAACGTCTACCGGGCGAATTTCATCTTGAGCTGGTTGAAGTGCCACTGGGTGCGCGGCGTAAGAACGAGGCGCCGGATCGCGCCATCGCCAGTGAAGGCGAAGCTATGCTCAAAGCCATTGGTCAGGGTGACCGGGTGATTGCACTGGAGGTAAAGGGCAAACCCTGGGGTACCGGTCAGTTGGCGCGCAATTTGCTCGACTGGCAGGGTAGTGGCGATAACTTCAGTTTATTAATTGGCGGCCCCGATGGACTGGCCCAAACGTGCATAGCTCGGGCAAATAGTTGCTGGTCCCTGTCGGCGTTGACTCTTCCGCATCCGCTAGTGCGCATTATTTTGATCGAGCAGCTTTACCGCGCCTGGTCAATTAATGCGGGGCACCCTTATCATAGGTAGAGGGTTATCAATAGAACCGCCGTTAAATAACGACAATAAAAAATATACGGGTGGCAGCGTCTTTGGCATCATTCGTCGCTTTACTGTTTATAGGCCAAGATGTGTGTAGCCGGGAATTCCTTTAGTTAAAAATGGCAGACTTCAGCACCCTGAAAAACCCCCAGTGGGAGTCGCGACTTTATACCGCACGCGCCAGTTTTACTCTGTTGGTGCTGTTTTTGATGTTAGGTGTCTTACTGTGGCGTTATCACGATTTACAGATTAATCGACATCAGGATTTCGCCACCCTGGCTGATAACAATCGGATTCTTGTGCGCGCTTTGCCGCCGGCACGGGGCTTGATTTACGACCGCAATGGCGTACTCCTGGCCGACAATCGCCCTAGTTTTACCTTGTCCATCGTTGTCGAACGCACTGAAAACCTTGAACAATTACTCAGCGATATTGGCGAATTGCTGGTTTTCAAAGAGACGGAATTGGCACGTTTTGAAAAACTCGTTAAACGCCGCCGTCCCTACGAGTCTGTACCTTTGCGCTTTAATCTCAGTGAGGCAGAGCAAGCCCTTCTCGCGGTTAACGAACACCGTTTGTCCGGGGTCGAAGTTTCTGCGCAACTTATCCGAGAATATCCTCTGGGCCAGGAGCTGGCCCATGTGCTCGGCTACACAGGGCGCATTAATGAGCGTGAATTAAAAAGTTTCGACCCCAGGCGTTATAAAGGGTCGCATATGACCGGTAAAACCGGGCTTGAAAAATTTTATGAAGATCAATTACTGGGCGAAGTCGGTTATGAGAATGTCGAGACCAATGCCCGCGGTCGGGTCATGCGGGTGCTCGAACGGACAGACCCTGTACCGGGTGCTGATTTACAGTTGAACCTCGACAGTCGGTTGCAGAAGGTTGCCATTGAGGCTCTGGGTGAAGAGCGTGGCGCTGTAGTTGCTCTCGATACTGTGACTGGAGGGGTGCTTGCACTCGCCAGTATGCCTTCTTATGACCCCAACCTCTTTGTGACAGGTATCTCTACGAAAGCTTATAAAGCGCTGACCAGCTCACCTGCGCAGCCGCTGTTTGATCGCGCTTTACGCGGTCAATACCCACCGGGTTCGACGGTGAAGCCCGTGTTTGGCCTGGCTGTTCTCGACTCGGGGACGGTGACCATGGGTTATCGCATTTATGATCCGGGCTTTTATCAGTTGGAAAATAAAGAACATAAATACCGTGACTGGAAGCGTGGCGGTCATGGCAGCAAAATTAGTCTTTACGATGCCATCGTACAATCCTGTGATGTGTATTTTTATGATACTGGCTTTCGCGCCGGTATTGACGTGCTTCACGACTACGGAACACGTTTTGGTTATGGCGTTAAGACAGGTATCGATCTACCCGCAGAAGCTCAGGGTATTATGCCTTCGCGGGACTGGAAACGAGGTGTTCGCGGGCGAGCCTGGTATCCTGGTGATACGATTAATGTCAGCATTGGTCAGGGCTTCATGCTGGCAACTCCTTTACAAATGGCGGTCGTAACCAGTCGCCTGGCAATGCGGGGGGAGGTACATAAGCCCAAATTGGTGAACCGGATTGGCAACGAAGCAACGCCGTCGGTGTCTCAAGCGGCAATGACTGAAATCCCAGATCGCTATTGGGATCTGGTGCTCGATTCTATGGTCGGTGTGGTGAGGGATTTACGGGGTACGGCCCGCCGTGCCGTGGGTAAAATCGATTACACCATGGCCGGTAAAACAGGCACTGCACAGGTGGTCGGCATTAAACAGGATGAAAGGTACGATGCCAGTAAGCTCGCCAAATTACAGCTCGATCACGCCCTTTTTATTGCCTTCGCGCCCGTTGAAAACCCCCGAATAGCCGTGGCGGTGATTGTTGAAAACGGTGAACATGGTAGCTCCACAGCGGCGCCGGTCGCGCGGGATGTGATTAATGCCTACTTCAACTATTATCCCGAGCTCCTCGAAGTTAGCGAGAGTGAGGTCGAGGAGGGGAGTGCTTTATTAGCCCCAGTAAACCCAAGCGAGAGAGCCCATGAGTCAGGGTGACTTTAAGCGCAGTCTAAAAGAACACGGCTCCACAGTGTATGGTGAGCGTAAGAGCTGGCAGGCTCTGCGAATCGATTTTCCACTATTGTTGCTGTTATTGCTATTAATGGCGATAGGTATTTCTGTGCTTTACAGCGCCAGTGGCCAGGACCTTAATTACGTTAAACGGCAAGGTGTCTTCATGGGTATTGGCATGATTGCCATGCTGGTGGTGGCACAGCTTGAGCCAAGATTTATGCAGCGCTGGGCCTTTATTCTCTACATTGGCGGAGTGGGATTGCTGGTTGCTGTGATTTTTGCTGGGACGGGGGCCAAGGGTGCCCAGCGTTGGCTCGATCTTGGTTTCTTTCGCTTTCAGCCTTCAGAAGTGCTGAAGGTGGGTGTACCTCTGATGCTTTCGAGCTACCTTGGCCAACGGGTGTTACCGCCGCGCTTTAAGCACGTTTTGGTGGCTTTGTTGCTGATTGGTATACCGGCCACACTGGTGGGAATACAGCCCGATTTAGGAACGGCGCTACTGATTTTTGCCGCCGGTTTCTTTGTCCTTTTCCTTGCCGGTCTGGGCAAGACATATTTACTCGGTGCGCTATTTTTTGCACTGAGTGTGGCGCCTGTCTTTTGGTTTTACTTATTACGTGATTATCAGAAAACGCGCATTTTGACTTTGCTCGACCCCCAGTCGGACAAGTTGGGGGCGGGCTGGAATATTATTCAATCAACGACTGCCATCGGTGCGGGTGGCATCTCTGGTAAAGGCTGGATGCAGGGCACTCAGTCACAGTTGGATTTTTTACCCGAGAGTCATACCGATTTTATAATTGCCGTGCTATCGGAGGAATTCGGATTTACCGGCGTCGTATGCCTATTACTGGTCTATGTCCTGATTATCTTGCGCGGCATGATGATCAGTATTTATGCTCAAAGTATGTTTAGTCGCCTACTGGCGGGTAGTATTACACTGACCTTTTTTGTCTATATTTTTGTCAATATGGGCATGGTTTCCGGTATTTTACCGGTGGTGGGGGTGCCCCTGCCAATGATCAGTTACGGCGGCACATCGATTGTGACCTTGTTACTAGGGTTTGGTATGCTGATGGCAGTGAGCAAAGAGAAAAAACGGATGGGTGAACAGCTGTGAAACTAATAGTAAAAATCGGGTTAATGTGTATCTTCAGCCTTTTCCTTGCCGGACTCTCCCAGGCCAGCGAGCACACAGAAAGAAGCTATGAAAGTCATGCCAAAGCGCAGGCTTTTATCGATAAGATGGTTGCGGAACACGGCGCTGATCGGGCCGAGCTAGTCGCACTATTTACGGGGGCACAGTACAAGCAATCAATTATTGATGCCATGAACAGGCCTGCCGAAAAGGTTAAATTGTGGAAAGATTACCGTAAGATTTTTATTACCGAAAAACGTATTCGACAGGGTTTGCAGTTCTGGCGTGAGCAGCGCGGATGGCTGGAAAAAATGCAGGCTGACTACGGGGTGCCTATTGAATATGTAGTGGCGATAATTGGTGTTGAAACTTTTTACGGTAGGGTGACTGGCAACTATCGAGTTATCGACGCTCTTTCAACGCTGGCTTTTGACTACCCAGCGCGTAGTTCTTTTTTCACCAAAGAGTTAGAGCATTTCCTATTGTTGACTAAAGAACAGAAGCTTGATCCCGCTAAATTAAAGGGTTCCTATGCAGGGGCTATGGGCTACGGTCAATTTATGCCCTCCAGCTATCGTGCTTATGCTGTCGATTACAACAGCGATGGGGTAGCTGACATTTGGGGCGACCCAGCAGATGCTATTGGTAGTGTGGCAAATTACTTCATTCGCCATGGCTGGTTGAGTGGTGAAGAGGTCGTAGTCCGAGCAAGGATCACCGCTGATTACAGTAGCGAGGCGATCAACAAGCTCGTAAAGCCTGCACTCAGTCTCCAGCAGTTGGCTGAACAGGGTTTTACGCCCGTACCTGAAATGAGCCTTGACGTGAAAGCGATTCCCCTGCGCTTACAGGGTCAGGCGGGTGTTGAATTCTGGCTGGGGCTGCAAAATTTTTACACGATTACACGCTACAATCATAGCTTTCGTTATGCGATGGCTGTAAACCAATTGGCTGAACAAATTGCCGAAGGGATGCGTAAAGGTGGCTAACTTTTATTGCTCAGCTAGTGCAGGCAATTTAGCAGGTAGAGGCAGCGTGAAGCTCTCAACACCAGTGACGTTGACAGTGTTGATAGCAGGGTTGTTATTGCTTTCAAGCTTGAGTGGTTGCCAGAGTGGGGATGCATTTTCGCGACAAAAAGATAGCGGTCCTGCTCACGAAGTCGATGTTAGCCAGCTTGCCGATGCGGTTCCTCGAGTTGACCCGATTACTATTGCGGGCAATAAAAACCCTTATACCGTCAATGGTGTTACCTATCAATTAATGCCCTCAGCAAAGGGTTACAGCGAAGAAGGCATGGCCTCCTGGTATGGTAATAAATTCCATGGGCGTAAAACATCCAACGGCGAAACCTACGATATGTACGGTATGACGGCGGCCCATAAAACTCTACCCATTCCGGCCTATGTGCGCGTCACCAATTTAGCCAATGGCCGCCAGATTATTGTGCGTGTTAACGACCGAGGTCCCTTCCACGGTGGTCGCATTATTGATTTGTCTTATGCGGGTGCTAAAAAGCTCGGCTATCACCAACATGGAACGGCACGAGTTAGGGTGGATGCTATCGACCCGGTTAATTTTCAGCGAAACAGCGTGTCAGTGCCGACGTTACATCAGCAGGTCAATAAACCGAAACAAGAACTGCCACAGCAAGCCGTTTCGTCCGCCGCTCCTTCGGTGCTTGCAACTGGGTTAGCTGTGACCGCTGAAAAACCAGTCGGCGAGCCCTTCTTGCAGGTGGGCGTCTATAGCTCGATGAGCTCGGCAAGGCAGCTGCAAGAGCAACTGTCCGCAATGACAGACTACCCCGTTTCAGTACGGCGTTTTGAGCTAATAGAAGCGCCAGTATTTAAAGTGTGGATTGGCCCTATCGTCGATCCGTTGCAAATGGTTGCGCTACGGGAGCGCCTTATAGAACAGGGGCGACATAAACCTTTTGTGGTTAATGCTGTCCGAGATATTTAGCCGCTGCTGGTTTGATTGTTCTGCGAGGGGGCGCCATGGTTGGCCATGCTATTATGTCCTCCATTGAACCCGCCGCCATCCAACACATTCTGGTTTAAACGTGGTTATACGATACCAGCATCTTATTAAAACAAGGTTGATGATTATGTTGAAGCTCCTTTCTGCGCAGCTTATTTCGCTATTTATTATTGTTGCGATCAGTGTTGCGAGCGCGCAGGCTCAAACCTTGATTCCGGCGTCGCCACAATTGGCCGCAAAATCGTGGATCTTAATTGATGCTAATACCGGGCGGGTGCTCGTCGAAGAAAATGCTGACTTACCCTTGCCTCCTGCTAGTCTGACCAAAATGATGAGCTCATATGTAGTGGCGGGCGAAATGGCCAGCGGTAAATATACCAACGCTAGTAAGGTGCCCATTAGCGTTACGGCCTGGAAGATGGGTGGCTCTAAAATGTTTGTGCGCGAGGGCACGGAAGTCCCTCTCGGTGAATTGCTGAAAGGCATTATTATTCAGTCGGGCAATGATGCCACCGTAGCTGTCGCTGAATATTTAGCGGGCAGTGAAAGTGCTTTTGCCGATGTCATGAATCAGCAGGCCGTATTATTGGGAATGAGCAATAGCTACTTTGTGAATGCCACGGGGTGGCCTGCTGAAGGGCATGTCACCACTGCCCGCGATTTATCTCTGCTGGCCCAGGCCCTGATTAACGAACACCCCAACCACTACGCCTTGTACTCAGAAAAATATTATGAGTATAACGGTATCAAACAACCAAACCGCAATCGTTTACTGTGGCGGGACAAGTCCGTCGATGGCATGAAAACAGGCCATACTGAAGAAGCGGGTTATTGTCTCGTGGCCTCTGCCGAGCGCAATGGTATGCGCTTGATCTCGGTGGTAATGGGTGCGCGCAGCGAAGAGGCGCGAGCTCAGGAGTCACAAAAACTACTGTCCTACGGATTTCGTTATTATGAAACAGCGAAAGTCTTTAGCGCAGGTGATGTCCTTCAGGCGGATAATCGTGTCTGGTTTGGCAAACAAGATAGTGTTGATTTGGTACTGGCTGAAGATGTCTTTTTAACATTTCCCCGCGGAGCTATAAAACAGCTGGCTAGTAATATTCATGTCGATGCCACTCTCGAAGCGCCACTGACTTCACAGCAGGAGTTGGGCCGTTTGGTGGTGACCTACAAAGATGAAGTGCTCGCCGACAAGAAACTGGTTGCCGATCAGCCTATCGCCGAAGCGGGGTTTTTCTCCCGCTTGTGGGACAGATTGGTGCAGTTTGTACTCAATCTCTTATGAGATCATCTTTTTATGAGGTCAGACCTTATGAGACGGCCGTGCGATGAAACCAAAATCATGAATCCAACATATGAGGTCGCTATGACTGAACCCGAAGCGCCGCGTATTGAATTTCCCTGTGACTATCCGATCAAGGTTATGGGCGAAACCTGTGAAGAATTTCGCCAACATGTGTTCACTGTGATGGAAAAACACGCGCCGGGCTTCGATCAAACCAAAGTCAGTATTCGCGATAGCCGTAAAGCCACCTACCAATCGGTGACGGTCGTTATTACTGCTACCGGCAAGGATCAGTTAGAGGCTATTTTTGTTGATTTAAAAACCAGCTCCCGAGTGCGGATGGTGCTGTAACCCTATTGGCGGATGGGATTAATGTCAGCGGTATCTGAAATGCCCATTGCTGTTTGCCAGCTCGGTCTACAACCTTATGAGCAGGTCTTTGCGGCAATGAAAGACTACACCGAATCACGCACTGAACAGTCTCCCGACCAGCTCTGGGTTGTACAACATCCACCAGTATTTACACAGGGACAGGCGGGCAAGGCCGAGCATTTACTCATGCCGGGCGATATTCCCGTGCTTAAAGTTGACCGAGGTGGTCAGGTGACCTATCACGGTCCTGGTCAGATGGTGGTTTACACTCTGGTAGATTTAAAGCGAGCGGGTCTCAATGTCCGTGAGCTGGTCTCTGCAATAGAACTGAGCTTAATAACGCTGTTGGCGAGCTATGGTATTGCCGCCGAAATCCGAGACAAAGCACCGGGCGTCTACGTCGGTGATGCCAAAATTGCCTCGTTGGGCTTGCGTATACGCCGTGGGCGCAGCTATCACGGCTTGGCCTTCAATGTTGATGTTGAACTGGAGCCTTTTCAGCGTATTAACCCCTGCGGGTATCGGGGCTTGCAAATGACACGGTTGAAAGATTTATTATCGGACAGCGATATGCCGACCTGGCAGGTTTTAGAAAGACAATTGATTAATGAGCTGGTACGACGCTTCGGGCCTGGGGGAGCAGAGCAGCCTCGTCTTAAAAAACAGATGTGGCACTATAGGAATTGGGCGTATTAACAGTTTGGACAAAATAAATGGACGGTAATCCGAGTAATCATGACAAGTCCAGTATTCGTATCGGTACTGCTACCAGTACGACAGGTAAGGACCCGGTAAAACGAACGCGTCGGCTTCGCCAGGGGGAGAAGTTGCGTAGCGCCGATAAGGTTGAACGCATCCCCGTTAAGGTGATTCCCACTGAAACCTATCTACGTAAACCACCCTGGTTGAAAATTCGCTTGTCGAGCTCCCCCGAGGTAGCGCGCATTAAGAAAATCCTGCGTAAAAATAAACTGTCCACCGTTTGCGAAGAAGCGGCCTGTCCCAATCTCAGTGAATGCTTTAGTGGCGGCACGGCAACCTTTATGATTATGGGGGAGATCTGTACTCGCCGCTGCCCTTTTTGCGATGTTGGCCACGGCAAACCCAACCCGCTCGATCTGGAAGAGCCGGCGCATCTCGCTCAGGCCATTGCCGAAATGCAGCTAAAATACGTGGTGATCACCTCGGTTGACAGGGACGATTTGCGCGATGGCGGTGCTGGGCATTTTGCTGACTGTATACGAGAGGCTCGCCTTCTTAATCCGACCCTGGAGGTAGAAATTCTGGTGCCTGATTTCCGCGGTCGTATGGAACCGGCTCTTGATCTTCTCAGCGCCACCCCACCGGATGTGTTTAATCACAACATTGAAACCGTCTCTCGTCTTTATCGACAGGCCCGCCCTGGGGCCAATTACGCCTGGTCGTTAAAACTACTGCAGCAATATAAATCGAGGAATGTGCGAGTGCCAACAAAATCGGGCCTCATGGTGGGGCTCGGTGAAACAAAAGAAGAGTTGTTTGCTACCCTCGACGATTTACGCGCCCACGATGTGGATATGTTGACGGTAGGACAATATTTACAACCCTCAAAAAATCATTTACCGGTGGAGCGCTTTGTGCATCCCGATGAATTTCAGGAATATAAAGAATACGCTGAGGCCATCGGTTTCATTCATGTTGCCTCAGGGCCCCTGGTACGCTCCTCGTATCATGCGGATAAACAGGCACACGGAGAGGACATTAATTGATGAACAAGTCACAGGAAACAGAAATAGAAGCTGCCGTCTTTCGCCGTTTGCTAAAACACTTGGATGAGCATAAAGAGGTGCAAAATATCGAATTAATGAACCTCGCGAGTTTCTGTCGCAACTGCTTGTCAAAATGGTATATGGCTGAAGCCGAAGAGCGTGGCGAAAGTGTTGACTATGAAGAGGCTCGGGCTACTGTCTATGGCATGCCCTATAGTGAATGGAAAGAAAAGTACCAAACTGCCGCAACGCCTGAACAGCTGGAAAAAATGAATGCCAGGCAGAAGGAGAAATAAATTTGTATTTTGGGCCTTTTTTAAACACACATCACTCATATAAAGCCTTTATTTAAATTTTGCTCAGGCCTTGAGTTTAGGAAAATGCCAGGACAATTTTTAAAAACACCGCGCTTTATCTTATGGGTAAGTTTTTCTTTGTTGATGACAGGTTGTGCTTCCCCTCCAGCTAAACCCAATAATATTTGCGACATCTTTACCGAGAAGCGGAGTTGGTATAAAGCGGCTAGATCTGCCAGTAAGCGTTGGGGTGGCCCGGTGACTGTGCCGATGGCGATCATATATCAAGAGTCGAAGTTTCAACACGATGCAAAGCCGCCGATGCGCTATTTTTTATGGATTATACCCTACGGTAGAGCCAGCTCGGCCTACGGTTATGCACAGGTGAAAACGGGTACCTGGGCGGATTATAAAAAAGATGCAGGGTCAATGTTTAGCGATAGAGATGACTTTTCAGATGCCATTGATTTCGTTTTTTGGTACATGAATATCAGCCAGCGGCGCAACGGTGTTTCCAAATGGGATGGCTATAATCAATACTTAAATTATCACGAGGGCCATGGTGGTTATGCGCGGGGGTCGTATAACAATAAAACCTGGCTTAAGCGCGTTGCTCGTAAGGTAGAACAGCGTTCCAAAATTTATAGTGCGCAGTACAACACCTGTAAAGAACGGCTTGAAGGGGGCTGGTTGCGTCGCCTGTTTTTCTAATTCAGCCGTTGATCGGCCGCAATCAAGAGTCGATTGTTTGAGTAAAGTATCAATAATGTTTGTTATGGTTAAGTCTTTGCAATAGCGCAATGTACATTCAAGGAAAGCCATGTCTATGAATAATAATACGGTAGCACCCCTAAAAGCAGAAGATTTTCCTCCCTGCTGCGATCCTGATCAGTTCGACTTTAAGACCACCAGCGAACTAGAACCGCTCAGTGAAATTATCGGTCAGGATAGAGCGCTGGAGGCGATTCGTTTTGGTGTGGGCATGAAGAATGAAGGTTATAACCTTTTTGTTTTAGGCCCTTCAGGTACCGGAAAATTTACCGCGATCAATAAATATCTACAGGGAATCGCCGGCAAGGGTTCTGTACCTTCCGACTGGTGTTATGTTAATAATTTTGATGATGCCACCAAACCAACTCTACTCGAATTGCCCCCCGGTCGCGGCAGTGTGCTGCGCAACGATATGCGTCGTCTGGTTGAAGATCTACAGGATGCTATTCCCACTGCGTTTGATAGCGACGAATATAAAGCGCGGGCGCAGCAAATTGAGGCCGAGCTGCAAAAACACCAGGAGGCCGCCTTCCGAGGTCTTCATGAATTGGCCCATGAAAAAAGCATCAAGGTGTATCAGGCACCGGGGGAATTTTCGTTTATTCCCATTCTCAATGACGAAGAATTAACACCAGAGGTTTTTGAAAAGCTCGATAAGGACGAACAGAAGCGTATCGAAAAGGATATTGCGGGTTTGCGCGAAGAGCTGCGCAATATTGTTACCAAGCAAATTCCAGCCTGGCGCAAAGAAGCAGGGGAGCACTTCCGAAAGCTGAATAACGAAGTCACCATGGAAGCTGTTGGACTTTACATGGAGGCATTGAGCGAAAAATATGCCGACCTGCCGCAAATACTCGATTACCTGAGTGACGTGCAAGCTGACATTGTTGCCAACGCGGTGGCCTTTCGCCCCGACAGTGGGCAGCAACAACAAGTGATGATGTTTAACACTGAGGACACTCTTAATCGTTACGAAGTTAACCTGATGCTCGATCAGGCTCAGGCCCGAGGTGTGCCAGTGGTTTTTGAAGAACATCCCAGTTATAGCAATCTACTGGGTCGGGTCGAAAACAAAGCCTTTATGGGCGCTTTGGTGACCGATTTTACTTTGGTGAAGCCTGGTGCTCTGCATAAAGCGAATGGTGGTTACTTAATACTCGAAGCGCGTAAATTGCTGATGCAGCCCTACGCCTGGGAGGGTCTGAAGCAGGCGCTTTACTCCCGCGAGCTTCGCATTGAGTCCCTAGAGCAAGTACTCAGTTTGGGTAGTACGGTGTCTCTTGAGCCACAACCGATCCCCCTCGATGTGAAAGTCGTTTTACTCGGTGACCGCATGCTCTACTACATGCTGTACGCCTACGACCCCGACTTTGCCGAGCTGTTTAAAGTCCCTGCAGACTTTGAAGCGGGTTTGGAGCGCAGCCCCGAAAACGACATGCTTTACGCACGAATGATAGCCACTATGGTTGGGGATAAAGACTTGCTGCCCTTTGATTGCAGTGCTGTAGCGGCTGTTATTCAGCAAAGTATGAGGCTGGTGGATGATTCCAAAAAACTTTCCACCCATATGCGCAGTATTGCCGACATGCTCGGCGAAGCCAGTTATTGGGCCAGCGAAGCTGGGCGAAAAGTGGCCTCTGAAGAAGATGTGCGCAAAGTTATCGAAACTCAAATCAACCGCGTTGACCGCGTGCGCGATCAAGTGCATGAAGGTATTTTGCGCGAGCAAATAATGATTGCAACGGAAGGCGAAGTGGTGGGTCAGGTCAATGGACTCTCTGTATTGCAAATAGGTAATTTTAGTTTTGGCCAGCCCTCGCGGATTACAGCCACTACGCGTTTGGGCGATGGTAAATTAATTGACATTGCCCGTGAGGCCGATATGGGTGGTCCGACGCACACGAAAGGTGTATTTATATTAAGCAGTTTCCTGGGGGCCCGCTATGGGCAAAAGGTGCCGCTATCGTTGACCGCCAGCCTTGCTTTTGAGCAAAGTTACGGGGGTGTCGATGGTGACAGTGCCTCACTTGCCGAACTCTGTGCCCTTTTGTCCTCACTCAGCAATGCGCCCATCAAACAGTGTTTCGCCATTACGGGCTCAATGAATCAGCGTGGCCAGGCCCAGGTGATTGGTGGTGTGAATGAAAAAATCGAAGGCTTTTTTGACATTTGTAATACCCGTGGTCTCAACGGTGAACAGGGTGTGTTAATCCCCCGGAATAATATCGACAATCTATTGCTGCGCCATGACGTTAAAGAAGCTATTGATGCTGGACATTTTACGATTTATCCCATTAGTCATATTGATGAAGCCATACAACTACTGACGGGTATTTCCGCTGGTGAGCCCGATACCGTGGGTAATTATCCGGCGGCCAGCATAAATGGCAAAGTACAGGCGCGGTTGCAAGAATTTGCCGAGTTGCGCAGGAGTTTTGGGCGAAGTGAAAAGGATGATGCTACTGCTGGCGATAAGGCTTAAGTGATCCGTGTATTCCCTTAATGTGGTGTTAGTGTGGTTTGTCTTATCATTGATCTGAGGGCCGCTGGGGATTGCATTTGGACCTAGAATAGGGATGCTGATTATGGCTTAAATGCGCGCTTGTATCGGTAATCAACGTAGCTTTTTTTGCTATTTTTTAATAATCATTATGACGCAAACTCAGGGACTCTATTCTTGGTGCTGTTTGTGACGATACCCGTTTACCCCATTCATCTTTTCGTGAGTAAACTTCGTTACTAGGGGCCGTTGTGGCCTTGTAGTGTGCTTTTGATAATAGGTTTAGAGTAATAACAGGCTATTAATAGGATGGTAAATGCTCGCTGCATCCATCAACGATCGAGCAGTCAGTGCGGGGACACCGTAAACTTCTGTACTGACCCCGTACTTAGTCATCACCTTTTTTAGCAGCATATCAAAGTCACCATCACCGGATAGTAGGATGATGGTGTCGACATCCTTCGCTGTTTCCATAACATCAATAGTAATCCCGACATCCCAGTCCCCTTTTGCCGAGCCGTCGCTACGCTGAATATAGGGTTTACGTTTTAAAGTGAAGCCAATGTGTTTTAGTGCATCATGGAAGCGAGTTTGTTGGTCGTCGTCGCGTTGTGTTGCATAGGCAATGGCGCGAGTGATATCGCCTTGTGCGTTAATGTCATGCCAGAATTTTCGGTAGTTAAATTGTCGGCCGAAGGAGTCCCGGGTGGTGTAGTAAATATTTTGCACGTCGGCAAAAATTGCAATTTTATTCATGGTGAACGTTGTGATTAATCGAGAGCAGGGTTGGCATATTGCGCGTGTCTTATTTTTTGAACATCATAAAAAAGGTCTGCTTGCGTTAGCATAGCAGACCTTTTTTTCGCGAATCTATTGCCGCTACTTTATTCGCTGCGAGCTGTGACTTCTAAAAGGTGGTAACCAAACTGGGTTTTAACGGGGCCTTGCACCGTATTGATGTCGGCACTAAAAACAACTTGATCAAATTCTGGAACCATCATGCCGGGGCTAAACTCACCAAGGTCGCCACCTTTACTGCCCGAGGGGCATGAGGAGTGCTGTTTGGCCAGCTCAGTAAAGTCGGCGCCGCCTTCGATGTCATTTTTGAGTTGTTGGCATTGTTCTTCGCTACTCACCAATATGTGTCTTGCGCTTGCTGAAGCCATGATAGTTTCTCCTAAGTAGATTGTTTACTGAAGTTCAGGTGAAGGTAATTGTACCAGCCCCGGGCGGGCATCCTGCCATGCTTTGGCGAGACGTTTCCCTTCGCTGATTTGCATAGGGGTCATTTCTTCGGCAATGGAATCGCGATTGTGAATGGCATGGGGGTGGCCTTCACCGGCGATCTGCCACCACATGTAAGCTTGCGTAGGGTCCTTTTCGACACCGGTGCCCTTGTCATACATTAAGCCAATGGCAAACTGCGCTGCGGCTTCACCTTGCTCTGCAGCCTTTAAGTACAGCTCCATGGCGCGCGCTGGATCTTCTTCAACAGTTTGGCCGTATTCGTACATAATGCCCAAATTATATTGAGCGGAGGAATAGCCCATATCGGCTGATTTCCGATACCACTTATTAGCCTCTTTGTAGTCTTTTTCCAAGCCAAGCCCTTTGTCGTACAGCACGCCGATATTATAGGTGGCTACTGCATGGCCTTGTGCTGCCGCTTGCTCGAACCAGTGTAATGCTTTCGAGTAGTTTTGTTGCACACCTTCGCCAGTTAAATAGAGGCTGCCGAGTTCCTTTTGGGCATCGGCCTGTCCTTTTTCGGCAGCGAGATGACAGGCTGTGAAATTTTGTTCGGCATTTAAGGTCTCATCAAGGCATGAAGCCCACAGAGTTGGAGTGAGTGCGCATACAGTGAGCAGGGTGAGTAGTAATTTCATGAGGCTTCTACTGTTGTTAGTGAAATATGACATAGTATAAGAGATGTGTGCAAAGATTGAACCTATAGGCGTGTCATGCATTGTTGATCGGTATGGCTAGATATTTTGAGACCATCTAGCTAAGGAGCAGTTCCATAAGCGAGGAATGATCGAGTCAATAGCACTGTCGGCATTTGGCAAATAAAGAACGGAGAGGTTTGCCATCGTCATGGCGTTGTCATAAGGCTGGGCTAGTCTGCTGGACTGTTTGATGAAATGCTAGAGGTGGAAGCGATGAGTGTTGTGAGTGATAGTGGGGACAATTGGTGCTATACCCCCAAAGAGCTCAGTTGGCTATTGTTCAACGAGAGGGTTTTGCAGGAAGCGGCTGACGAATCAGTGCCTATTATTCAGCGCGTGCGCTATCTAGGTATTTTCTCTAGTAACCTTGATGAGTTTTTCAGAGTCAGAGTCGCTGATGTCAAGCGTTTGGTGGATTTTTCTAGTGGCGTTAAAAAAGAAGAGTGTAAGGAATTACTGGCTAAAGTGATGTCCAGAGTTCGTCAATTGAATAATGTTTACGATAAAACCTATCAGGAAATTCTAAAAGAACTGAGAAAGCGAAATATATTTCTGATCAATGAAATGCAGCTTACTGATCGTCAATCTGACTTTGTAAAAAGCTACTTTGAAAACAAAGTGCTCCCAGAGTTGTCGCCTATTATGGTGAGTGAAACACAGAAATTTCCTTTCTTAAAAGAAGGGTCAATTTATTTTGCAGTAAAAATATCACATAAAAAGCATATTAATTATGCTGTTTTAGAAATACCCAGTAATCGCCTCGATCGTTTTGTTCGACTGCCCAGTCGTTCAAAGGGTCGCGAGCGAGTTTTTATCACGCTTGATAATATTATTCGGCATTGCCTTGAAGAGGTTTTCATGGGGGCATTGCCTATAGAAAAAATAGCGGCTTATACGATAAAGATTACTCGTGATGCAGAGCTTGAGCTAGGTGATGGTATTTCTGAAAGCCTGGTAGAAAAAATGTCGGCTAGCTTAAAAAAGCGCTCTAAGGGAGAGCCAGTACGTTTTGTTTACGATGAAGAGATTGCGGATGATTTGCTGCAATTTTTGACAAAAAAAATGAATTTGAGAAAAAAAGATAGCCTGATACCCGGTGGTCGATATCATAATTCGAAAGACTTTATGGGTTTTCCTAATCCAGGTGCGCCTTATCTTGAATTAAAGCCTCAGTCGCCTATTAGTTATCCCGCGCTGGATAAAAACAAAAATATATTTGATTGTGTTAAGAAAGAAGACTGTCTTCTATATTATCCCTACAATTCATTTTCCTACATCATTAAATGGTTGAGGGCTGCGGCAATTGATCCTGCAGTGAGCGAGATAAAAATCAATTTATATCGAGTGGCCTCGTCGTCAAGAGTTGTTGATTCGTTAATAAGCGCTGTTGAAAATGGTAAAAAAGTAACCGCAGTTGTTGAGCTTCAGGCTCGCTTTGATGAAGAGGCAAATATCACCTGGGCTGAAAGAATGATTGAAGCGGGTGTGCACGTGGTGTTTGGTGTGCCAGGGCTTAAAGTGCATTCTAAAATGATTTTGTTTAAACGTATTGAAGAAGGTGTTGTGCGTTTATATAGCCATATTGGCACGGGCAACTTTAATGAAAAAACGGCAAAACTGTACACTGATTTTAGTTTGCTAACGTACAATCAAGAGGTTGGTCAGGATGTCGAAAAAGTTTTTGATTTTATTCAGTTTGCTCATCGCCGGCATGAGTTTAGTCATCTTTTAGTCTCTCCTTTTAGTAATCGTAGTGGTCTTTTGGCGCTGATTGAAAGTGAAAAAAAATGTGCCATAAAAGGCAAAATGTCGGGTATCTTTATCAAGTGTAATAACCTGGTAGACAAGGAAATTATTGATGCTTTGTACGAGGCAGGCAAGGCGGGAGTTAAGATCAAGTTAATTGTTCGTGGTATGTGCTCACTGATACCGGGTGTTAAAAATATGAGTGAGAACATCAAGGGCATTAGTATTGTTGATCGTTATCTCGAGCATCCGCGTGTCTTTGCCTTTGAAAACTCGGGAAAGCCGCTCTACTATATTTCATCTGCCGACCTTATGACGAGAAACCTGGATCATCGAGTGGAGGTTAGCTGTCCTGTGTACGATAAGAAGTTGCAGAGAAAAATTCAATTAATACTCGACACGCAATGGGGTGATTGTGTGAAGGCCCGTGTGATTGATGAGCGACAAAAAAATATCATTAGCCCTCGTGGTAACCGGAAAAAAATCCGCTCGCAGCAATATATTCATAAGTTACTTCGTCGTGAGGTGGAGGTCGATTAGCTTCTTAATAGACGCCTTCAATTTGTTAGAATGGTGCTTTGCATACTCGTCTCTGCTTATTTTTAAGGGAAAATAGTGACAATAGCATCGCTTAACACAGAGGGCTCCATTGCCGTTTTGGATATGGGCTCTAACAGCTTTCATTTGGTAGTTGCCCGCATAGAGCATGGCGAAATTCGAACTTTACAAACTTTCCGCGAAGGCGTGCGGTTAGGTGAGGGCTTAAACGAAAGCGGCAGTTTGAGTAAGGCAGCACAGCAACGCAGCCTCGCTTGTTTAAAACAATTTGGTCAGCGGCTCGAGGGTTTGCCGGATGAAAATGTTGTCGCTATTGCCACTAATGCTCTGCGCATTGCCAATAATAGCCGGGCCTTTCTTCGCCAGGCTCAGGCGGCTCTGGGATACCCTGTTCAAGTGGTTTCCGGGGTTGAAGAGGCACGACTCATTTATCTCGGTGTTGCCCATTCGCTGCCATCAGATCCAAAGCATCGCTTGGTAGTGGACATCGGTGGGGGGAGTACAGAGTTTATTATTGGCGAGCAGTTTCAAGCCCGGTTGATGGAAAGCCTGGCGATGGGCTGTGTCTCGTTTATGGATCGTTTTTTCCCTGCTGGTGAGCTGTCGAATCATCATTTTGAGCAGGCCTATCATCACGCTTCTAACGAACTCGTCAGGATCAGTAAGCGCTATCGCAATGAAGGCTGGTCAATGTGCTATGGCTCCTCGGGTTCGGTGCGTGCAATAGCTCAGGCCTGTCAGCAATACTGTGGCCAGGACGTCATTACCAAACCAGCCTTAAAGCGTTTAAAAACAAAGATTCTTGAATATTCAAACACTCGTGAGATCAATGTTGAGTGGTTGAGTCGTGCTCGGCGCGAAAATGTTATCGCCGGGCTTGCTATTTTGACGGCTATTTTTGATGTATTAAAGATTGAAGAAATGCAATATTCGAGTGGAGCTCTCAGAGAGGGGGCTCTTTATGATCTCGTTGGCCGCTCTGATCACGAAGATGTTTGTCTGCGCTCAGTGCAATCTATGCAGGGGCGTTTTAACGTCGATGTGGCCCAGGCAGAGCGTGTGAGAATTTGTGCCAAGCAGCTTTTCAGGCAAGTAGCCGATGATTGGGGTTTGTCGAAATCGGACTGGACGCGGCTAAGATGGGCTGCTGAATTGCATGAAGTGGGTTTATCTATTTCACATGTGCAGTTCCACAAGCATGGGGAATATATTCTCAATGGCGCTGATATGCCCGGTTTTACGCGTCAGGAGCAGCAGAGCATGGCTTTTCTGGTGCGTGGCCACCGGCGTCGTTTGCGGCAGCAATTGCTTGATGATTTTTCAGAAAAAGCGAAGCCCTCTCTGCTCCGTCTCTGTGTGTTACTGCGCATAGCGGTGCTCTTAAACCGAGGGCGAGGTGAAGCGCCGCCATCGGCGGTTACATTAACAGTTCAGGCAGAAGATGCTTTGAGTTTGAGATTAATAGACGATAGTTTTGATGATTATCCACTCACTTTTTCTGAACTGACAGACGAAACGTCGAGACTCGACGCTGCGGGTTTTAAACTATCGGTGCTTAAGGCGTAAACCCACAGTTAATACGCTGTTTTTGATTTGAGCTTGACGTTATCGGTGCTCTTGAAATTTGTTATTATTGTCTTTCTTGTTGTTACATTTAGATTGAGGTGAGTGATGCAGCCAAAGGGCCGCTTGTTATTGGTTCGTCATGGTCAGACTGCCGCTAATGTCGACCAGTTGTGGCATGGCCACACCGATACCGCGCTGACCGATCTCGGTTTGGAGCAGGCCAATCGTCTGGGTGATTACTTTCATAATTATCTGCCGGATATTCATGCCATCTATTCCAGTCCCTTGCAGCGAGCCAAATATACCGCTGAACAAATTGCGCGCGCTGGTGCCCATGAGGTGAGGTTTGACCCCCGTCTTATGGAATTTGGAGCCGGCGATTTTGAAGGCAAAAGTTTTGATGAGCTTAAGGGCGAGCACGGCTTTATTAATAAAGTGATTGCTGATGAGCACCATCGCCCCCCGGGTGGCGAGACGCGTGCTGAAGTAACCGAACGTTTTGTTGAAGCTGTCGACAGCTTTTTAGTCAATCACCCGGGAGAGAATCTGGTGGTGGTTGCCCATGGTCTTGCTATCGCTTTTGCCTTGTCGCATTGGATCGACCAAGACCGTTCGAAGTGGGTGAACTATCAAATCAGTAACACTTCGGTGACCGAAATTTGTACGTTGAATGCAGAGATTAAATTTTTCAACCAAATAGATCATCTCTAAGTGGCCACCCACCTCTTGCCGTTATTGAGAAGCCTTTGAGCAAGTTGTGAACTCGTCTCTAAGGTTTAAAACAGTGGCTAAACCTTTGGTTTTGGTTGCAAAGCTTTGCACTACGCCTCTTGTGTCGGCCAAACGTAAACACAGTCTCCTGAGGGATAAATAAACATGCTAGCAGTTAACGAATACTTTGACGGCAAGGTTAAATCCATTGGTTTTGCGACAGAAACGCTGCCCGCAACAGTGGGTGTTATGGCGCCGGGCGACTATGAGTTTGCCACCAGTGAGCGAGAAGTGATGAGTGTGGTGAGTGGTGCGCTCACCGTGAAGTTGCCAGACCAGGAGGAGTGGCAGGTTTTTGCTACCGGTGATTCCTTTGAAGTCGCCGCCGGTACAAGTTTTCAGTTACAGGTGGCGGTGGCTACAGCTTATCTTTGTACGTATGGCTAGTCGTATTATCAAGACGCCTGGGAAAGCCTGGTAAGACTAAGGCTATAATCACTGATGAGGTGATTGAGCTTAGTGTTGGCATAATAAACGTATCCACTAATGGGTACCCAAACAGAAAGGGGGCAACCATGTCATTTCAACATTTGTCGGTTGACGAGTTAAAAACCATGCTTGATGAACGCGACCTGGTTTTACTCGACACCCGTGATGATGCCTCGTTTGAAGCCGGTCACATTGATGGCTCGTTGCATTTAAATGAGCACAGCGTAAGTAGCATTGTCCATGACACCGAAAAAACGAGCACTGTGGTTGTGGTGTGCTATCACGGTCACTCTAGCCAGAACGCTGCCAATTATCTCGTGGAGCAGGGTTTTTCCGACGTTTATAGCCTCGATGGTGGTTATACCGCGTGGGCGAGTAGTCGGTAGCGCTAAACTTGACTCGGCGTGACCGGGCTGCCTTGCCTGCCCGTCTAATAAAAATAACGATAACTTTATTTCAAGGGTTGCTTTATGGATTTACATTTACAGGGCAAAACCGCATTAATTACCGGAGGGTCTAAGGGAATCGGCAAGGCTATAGCCGTACGTTTAGCGCAAGAGGGCTGCCACCTTCACCTGGTTGCTCGCAACGCGGAAGACCTTGAGAAGGTCGCAGTAGAACTGCGGGGAAAATACCCTGTGTCCGTGTTTGTTCACCCTTTAGACTTAAGCGATAGTGACAACGCCGTCGCTTTGGTTGAGGCCTGTGCAGCTGTTGATATTCTGGTGAATAATGCCGGGGCGATAGCCGCTGGTTCAATTGAAGATATTGACGAAGCCACCTGGCGTGGTGGTTGGGACCTGAAAGTTTATGGTTTTGTGAATTTAGCGCGAGAGATGTACCGGGCCATGAAGGCGCGGGGGCATGGTGTCATACTGAATGTCATCGGCATTGCTGGTGGCGAAGTGACCGAGTTCAATTATATTGCCGGCACCACCGGTAACGCGGGTTTGGCAGCGTTCACTCGCGCCATGGGGGGTGGCAGTCCGGCTGATAATATCCGTGTGCTGGGTATTAATCCGGGCATGACGGCGACGGAAAGGCTCGTTAACCTCATGCGTCAAAATGCGGTGAATAAAGGCCTCGACCCTGATGATTGGCGGCAGCTGACGACGACCATGCCTTTCGGTCGTCTCGCCGAGTCTGAAGAGGTAGCCGACCTCTGTGCCTTTCTTGTTTCCGATCGCGCAGCCTATATTTCTGGCACCGTGGTGACGATTGATGGTGGCCTGTCAGCGCGAGGGCATTTGTTTAGCTAAATGCGCTGATGATCCAGGGGCAATTGTGTAGAGGTCTTCGCTGCACTAAGCTATGCAGTCAATGAAGTTCATGAAGGAGGTGTTGTGTGAGTAGCAGCAAAAGTAATAAAAGCATTAGTCGATTTCCTGTACCAGAGCTCAATGAGCTGCCCGAAGATCTGCGCACGTTAATTTTGGAAGTACAGGAAAAAACCGGTTTTATTCCCAATGTGTTTTTGGTTTTGGCCCACCGGCCTGATGAGTGCCGGGCTTTCTTTGCCATGCACGACGCTTTGATGCTGCGCAAAGGCAACCTCAGCAAAGCCGAGAAAGAGATGATCGTGGTCGCAGTCAGTGGAGGTAACGAGTGCCACTATTGCGTGGTTGCCCACGGCGCGATATTGCGTATTGTGGCGAAAAATTCTCTCTTGGCTGACCAGTTGGCAATCAACTACCGCAAGGCTGATATCACGCCTCGCCAGCGAGCTATGCTTGATTTCGCGGTGAAAGTCAGTCAGGCCTCTGGGACTATCGACGATGACGATTTCGCACATTTACACAGTCACGGCTTTGAAGATGACGATATTTGGGACATCGGTGCCATCAGCGCCTTTTTCTGTTTATCCAACCGCATGGCCAACCTGACAAGCATGCGCCCCAACGAAGAGTTTTATGCGATGGCGCGATAGCGTAGAATGTCGAGTTAATACTTTGAGATCGGATAGAGAATAGTGAGCGAGCAAGAAAGCACCATCGTTCATCAACCCGAGGAGCAACGCTTCCTGTTGGTAACAGATGGCCTTAAATCAGTAGTCGACTATCGCTTGATCGGCAAAAATGTCGATTTTTGCCGTACCTATGTGCCTGATGCTCTACGAGGCCGTGGCATCGCCGAGGTGCTCGTGCGCACCGGCCTGTCCTGGGCCAAAGGCGAGGGCTACGATGTGCGAGCCAGTTGCTGGTATGCGCGAAAATTTATTCGCTAGACCCGCTACCTTGTCTTTCTCTACTGATAAAATCTAATAAATAATGCCCAACCACCCGGTGATCGGTGGTTTGGCTCAGTGAAGCCAGCGCGCGTGCGATCACTCCTCTATCAATTCTGCCCTTGCGTTGCGCTAACAGGCGCCGTAAATAAGCCGGGGTGAATTCTGGGTGGCCCTGAAAAGTTAACACGCTATTGCCGATAGCGAATGCTGCATTGGGGCAAAAATCGCAGCCAGCTAAGCGAATAGCTCGGGGTGGTAAGGTGATAACCTGGTCCTGATGGCTGTAAATCAAACGTAATGTCGACGCGTCCCCGTTCAGGTCTTGCCCACAGCTGAGCACGCCAAGCCCCCAGCCCTTTTCACTTTTTGCCGCTATGCCACCAAGGCTGTGAGCTATGATCTGATGCCCAAAACAAATGCCGATAATGCGGGCACGCTGGTGGTGAAAGTCGATGATCCAGTTTTGTAGAGTTGCTATCCAGGGCAGCGGGTCATAGACACCGGCTTTTGAACCGGTGATTAAATAGGCATCGCACTCATCGATGTGCTGCGGTAATTCGCCGGCTTGCACCTGATAGTGGCGATAACTGAGCTGACCACCGAGAGCGTCAAAAAAATTTGCGAACATTTTCCCGTAGGAGCCGTAATCGTCGATTAAGCTATCGTGTAGCGTGTCGGTTTCAAGCAGACCCAGCTGTGGCATCAGTGTTCCATCCCTCGCAATGATATTTATTGCGACTAAAATGATAAGGATCATACATATTTTTTGTCCCCAGCAGATGTAAGCACTACAATGCGCGCCGATTACAGGAAAAACGATCTATCCGTTTTCTCTCCTCTCGCTATCAACAAAGAGGCCGCCCTTGTCCCGCAGATCCGAACCCCCAGCTGATTTTGTTTCAGGCCAACGCTGGATTAGTCATACCGAAGCTGAGTTAGGTCTTGGCATTGTTATCGAAGTCGCCAATCGCCGAGTGGAGCTGAGTTTCCCCTCCGCTGCTGAACGCCGTGTTTACGCCACCGACAACGCCCCGTTGGGTCGTGTGATTTATCCGATTGAGGATAAAGTGAAAGACTCCGAAGGGGTCGAGCTGACCATCATCGATCGACAAGAGGGCAATGGCTGCGTTATTTATCTTTGCGAAAATGCCGAGGGGCAAGAGGTGGTGCTTCACGAGATGGATCTCGACAGCTTTGTACATTTCTCCAAGCCGCAAGATCGTTTGTTTGCCGGGCAAGTTGATAAAGTGACACGCTTTGAACTGCGTCAGCAAACCCTGAAGTTTCTACATCAACATCAGCAGTCTCCTGCCTGTGGTTTACTTGGTGGGCGCGTGCAATTGTTGCCTCATCAGCTTTATATCGCGAGTCGTGTTGGTGTGCGTCACGCACCTCGGGTACTGCTTGCCGATGAAGTGGGCCTTGGTAAAACCATTGAAGCGGGCTTGATTCTTCACCAGCAGCTTTACACTGGCCGTGCCAGCCGTGTGTTGATCGCAGTGCCCGATAGTCTTGTGCATCAGTGGCTAGTTGAAATGCTGCGGCGTTTTAATCTGCACTTCACCATTCTTGACGAGGCGCGCTGCGAAGCGCTGGAGCAAACTGACGAAGAGGTCGACGATGGTTTTGGCGATGAGCTGGAGGATGGCCTCGAAGATGAGTCAGCGTTAACACCAAGCGGCGATCATAATCCTTTTGAAAGCGCCCAGCTGGTATTGTGTAGTACCCGTTTTTTAAGCGACAACCCGCGTCGCCACAGCCAGGCACTAGCGGCAGGCTGGGATATGTTGATCGTCGATGAGGCTCATCATTTAAGCTGGAGCGAAGAACAAGTCAGTCCGGCCTATCACTGTATTGAAACTCTGGCTGCGCGCATCCCCAGTCTTTTACTGTTAACGGCAACGCCGGAACAACTGGGTGTGGCGGGCCACTTTGCACGTCTGCGTTTGCTTGACCCCGACCGTTACTATGACCTGTCTACCTTTGTGGAAGAAGAAGGCCGCTATCAGGCGGTGAGTGAACTGGTGCAATCGTTACAGGGCGGAGATGCCTTGGCGCTTGATGCCGAGGTGATTGGCCAGGTTAGCGCCTATCTTGGCGCTAGCGCCGCCGATGAATTACAGGTGGCCCTGCAAAGTGGTGATGAAGAGCGCTTGAATGCCCTAATCGATGGTCTGGTGCAGGACTTACTTGACCGTCATGGCACCGGGCGCGTGTTGTTTCGCAATACCCGTGATGCCGTTGAAGGCTTCCCGCAACGCTATTTACAGGGCTATGCACTACCCAATCCTATCGACGCCTCCGCTACTACAGATGGCGCGGGGCAAAGTGAGGACGATTTACGAACCTATCTACAGCCTGAAAGTGTCCTCGGCGAGGAGTGGTTGCTGCTCGACCCCAGGGTCGAATGGCTGACCGACTGGCTGGCCGAACACCGTCAGGAAAAAGTACTGGTGATTTGTGCTCAGTCGGTGACAGCGCAAGAATTAGAAGAGCACTTGCGTCTGCGTGAAGGTGTGCGCTCTGGCGTCTTCCACGAGGGCATGAGTTTGATTGCCCGAGATCGTGCAGCAGCCTACTTTGCCGATGAGCAGGACAGCGCGCAAACGCTGATTTGTTCTGAAATTGGCAGCGAGGGCCGCAACTTTCAATTTGCCAATCACTTGGTGCTATTCGACCTGCCGATTAACCCTGACCTGCTTGAGCAGCGTATTGGTCGTCTCGACCGCATCGGTCAACGCCAGGATGTGCAAATCCATGTACCCTACCACGAGGGTAGTGCACAGGAGGTGATGCTACGCTGGTACAGCGAAGGCCTCGGTGCCTTCCAGCGAGTTTGCCCAGTGGGCCTGAGCATTTATCAACAAGTGGCTGAGCAGTTACACCATTGTCTACGCTGCCCGGGTGATACCACCGCTCTAGCCAGTTTGGTGGAGGAAACCCACCAACTCACCGAGACGGCACTGGCGGCGATGCAGAAGGGACGCGACCGCTTGCTGGAGATGAATTCCTGTAACACCGAAGTCGCCAATGCTGTTATCGATGCCATGCTCGAGGCTGAACAGAGTGGTGAGCTGGAAGACTATTTAAGCAAAGTCTTTGATGAGTTCGGCATTGAGCAGAGCCACCACAGCGCCGATAGTATTGTGGTGACGCCGAGCGATCATATGCTGGGTCAGAATTTGCCAGGCCTGCCTGAAGACGGTCTTACCGCAACCTATTCGCGTCGCCGCGCCCTTAGTCGTGAAGACATGCGTTTCTTTACCTGGGAACACCCCCTGGTTGTCGCCGCGATGGAACAAATTGCCAATGGTGACTTTGGTAGCACCACGGTTTGTACCTTAAAATTACCACCCCTAAAGGCCGGAACTCTTTTATTGGAAGGCATGTTCAATGTCTCTTGCCCGGCCCCCAAAGTCATGCAGTTGGGTCGCTATATTCCTCAGTCGGTGGTGCGAGTGGTGGTCGATGAGCAGGGTAAAGATTTTAGTGAAGTACTGACTGAGGCCCACTTTGCGAAACTGTGTCAGCGGGTTAAGCGTCGCACCGCAGTGGATATGGTGAAACATGTACGCAAACAGGTTGATACCCTGGTAGCTCACGCAGAAAGGATTGTTGAGGCACAGCAAGTCGACTTAATTGCGGAGGCTCGGCGCCGCATGGCCGAGAGGCAAAAAGCTGAACTTGAGCGCCTGCAGGCATTGGCAGCCGTCAATTCGAGTATTCGCAGTGAAGAAATTGATTATCTTCGCGAATCGATGGAGCTGTCGCAAAGCTATCTGGCCCAGGCACAATTAAAGTTCGATGCTCTGCGTTTGATAGTGGTGGTTTAGCAGATCAGCGTTGCTAGTGTCTGTTTTATAGGGCAGACACTAGTGCTATCTGGAAGAAAGTCAGTGGGGCTTCTCGATTAATGCGAGCCTTAATCTCTTAAGATTTTCCTCCATCAATGAAAAATAACTATCGGGCAGCATACGGCCTTGTTTGGCAATACCGGCATCTAGGGTTTCTATCACAAGCAGTTTTGCGTTGGCGGCGTTTATGGCCTTAAGAATGGGCTCTGCCGGTTGCCACTTATGCAATACCACGCCGATTTGATGGTCTTTCAGGTGTTTCTCAAAAGCGGCAATATCGTTACTTGTCCACTCAATGTCTTGCTTATAAAAGCTGCCGTCGACAAAAAGGTTCTGTTCGCTGGTGAGGTAGATCAGTTCGGGGGCGAGGGAAAATACGGTGATGTCAGGCGCATTGAGCAGAGCCAGTTCACTGCTTCGCTGTAATGCCATTAGTTTACTGCGTACACTCGCCAAATTGGTTTTTATGGTGTCTGCTTCGCTGGGCACCAGGCGCATTAAGTCCTGGGCGATGATGTCAGCAGAGCGGGCGCTATTAGCAAGACTGAGCCAGTAGAAAACGGATGGCTTTGTTTCCATGGACTTTGCTCCATGCCCTGATTGACGCCCGTCAGTTGTCCAGGGTGAGTCCTGAGCAGGCGTCATGGCCACGGAGATGCCTTCCAGGGAGTTCGACCAGGGTTTGGTGGCATCGATTTCTACAATGCGAATATTGGCAGAGCGCGCTGCGGTGAAGAGCGGATCCTCGCGCCACAATTTGCCGATAGTGATAACGGCTGATGCCGATTTAAACGTTTCTGCCAGTTTTTCGGCGCGAGAGGTGAAAAAACTTGCCTGCCCATTTAGACGTCGGCCTTTCTTCGGTAGATTTTTCACCTCAATGGGGGTATTGGCAGTCAGGGCGCTGGCGAGATAATAAGTGATGGGCAGGGAGGTGATAATAAGCGTGTTGTCACGATCTGTCTGGCTGCTTGTTCTATGGTTTTTAGGGGGCTCGTCTGCAGCGAAAACCTGCGGCGCAATCAGTAGTTGGGTGCTGAGAGTGAGTGCAAATAATAAACCCCGCATGAGGCTGTTTAGCGGGTTTGTTGCAGGGCTGTGTTGATACAATCTTTTCATGACCTTAATTCCTTGCCGTTCGGTAGGCAGGGAAAGCGGCGCGCATAATTGTTGTGATCATAAAAAAGCTGGCTGCGACCATAATAATGGCGCCACCGGAAGGCAGAGGCAGGTCGAATTGCATGGGGATTAGCACTCCGGCAATACAGCTGATGGTTGAAATAATCATGCTGAGAATGACAAAGCCGCGCAGTGAAGTTATCACATTGCGCGCCGCTGCAGCGGGAATCAGCAGTAGAGCTTCAACCAACACGGCTCCGACAATTTTTAAGCAGGCCACCGTGAGCAAGGTAATGATTAATACAAACAAGTATTCCATTAACTCAACCCGTATCTTTCGTGCGTGGGCGAGGCTGGGGTTGAGGCTGGCCAATAGCATGTTGTTAAACAGAGGGATGCCGAGGGCAAGCACTACACAGGTGACAATCAGGAGCACGTTCATGTCGGTATTGCTGACGGTTAATACCGAGCCGAAGAGTACGGCCTCTAAAATGTGGGTGTTGACCTTGGCGGAGACAAACAATAATAAAGAGGCCCCCACAGCGAGAGAGACTGAAAGAAAGACACCGATTAAGGTGTCTGACGAAAGCTGGGTACGGCCCTTGGTGTAGTTCAGTAACAGTGCAAATAAAATACAGAAACAAAACATCGAGATATACGGTTCAGTGTAGGACTCACCCAGTATCACGCCTATCGCGACCCCGGTCATGGCCGCGTTGCCGATGGATTGGGAGAAAAAGGCCATGCGTTTGGCTACTACCATGGTGCCCACGCCGCCCAGTAGAGGGCCGATTAGCAGGGCGCACAGCAGGGCGTTAATCACAAAACCGTATTCGAAGGCCTGGGGTAGCGTACCTTGTTGTGCCAATGCCTGAAGGGAGGTGCGCACCCACTCGTAGAAGTCAGTCATTGTGCGGGACCTGTTGATGCTAATGCTGAAAGGGGAGCTGTGTCGGCGTGGGGGCGTGTAAAGCGAAATAGTTTAGCGGCGGTGTCGCTGTCGAGAAAAGGCTGGGGTGGCCCGACATACACCAGCGTGCGATCTATGCAGCTGATGGTGGCTGCTAGCTCCCGCACCTGCTGCAAATCGTGGGCTATCCAGACGATGGTGACCCCCTGGCTGCGCAGCTCTTCGATTAAGCTGAGGAATATTTCTTCGCCACGATTGTCTAGACTAGTCATGGGTTCGTCGAGGATGAGGAGTTCGGGCTGCGGGATGAGTGCCTGAGCAAAGAGCATGCGCTGGCGTTCGCCGCCAGAAAGGCTGCCCAACTGGGTTTTGTACTTGCCAGCTAGACCTACTCGTTCGAGAGCCCTTTCTGCCAGCTCGCGTTTACCACGGCTAAAACCGGCAAAGGCGGGCCGCTTGTGATTGCAAACCATCGCCATGAAATCGTCAACACTAACCGGGAGCGATTTATCGAAATCTAAAAACTGCGGCACATAGCCAATAGTGTGTTGTTTAGCGTCGCTATTCCAACGCATTTCAATGTTGCCCGTATGGGGCATTTGCCCTAACAGCGAACGTACAAAAGACGTTTTGCCGCCACCATTGGGGCCGATAACGCAGTGAATTTCACCGGCGGGAATGGTGAGGTCGATGCCGGATAAAATATCGACACCACCCAGGCTGAGCCCCAGTTGCTGGCATTGAATGCTAGGTCCTGACATAGGCTACGACTCCGTCGCGCTTGCAGAGGTTTCTGTGTTAATGACACGCATGGCCTTTACCAGTGTTTCCAGATTGGCGCGGGTTTCTCGCTCAAACAGCTCAGGCGAGTAGTCGCCATCGGACATATGGGAAAAGGCATACATACTGATGCCGGTCGCTTCACGAATGGTGTCCGCCAAGTTGCTGGCAAAAAACTTTTCGGCAAATAGGACATTCACATTGGCGGCCTTAATTTTGTCGATAGTGTTACCCAGCTGTCGAGCGGTGGGAGATACGCCGTGGCGGGGCTCGATAACGGCAACCACTTGTAGGCCAAACTCCTGCATTAGGTAGCCATAGGCACCGTGCATGGTTGCACAGCGTAAGTTTGAGGTGTTCAGCTTGACCAGTTCACCCATGAATTTGGCTTTCATTCGGCGTAGTTTGAGGGTGTAGTCGCGAGCATTTTTGCGAAAAAAGACTGCATTGCCGGGATCGAGTTTGCCCAGCTCGCGGGCAATGGTGTAAATCTGTTGTATGGCCACGGTGACAGACACAAAGGTGTGTGGGTTGACGACTTTGGCCTCACCCTCGTCAGCAGCAATGGGGATCAGTGGCACACCGCTGTTGGCATAAATTAAGGGTAGTTTCTCTTCTCGTCCTGCAGCCTGAATGATTTCAAAAGCCCATTCGTCGTGACCAATGCCGTTGACGACGAGGACATCCATATTCATCACTCGGCGCATATCCTCGGCACGCGGGCGGTAGTTGTGGGGGTTATTGCCGGCCTCGATCAGGGGAAGGATTTCGGCCCTATCGCCCACGATATTGGCGACGAAACTGTAATAGGGGTGCAGGGTAATACCCACGCGTAGTGGCCTTGCCTCTACGGCACCTATAAGCAGGGTGCTCAATACAACGAGTAGCGGGGCTGCAAGCAGTCGTTGAAACTTCATGGTGATGTCCTGGGTTTAATTGAATGCCTGGCTGAAGGTAGGGTGGCCGGTCTTAACTTCTTATGCGTTTCCTTTCTATTTCGCCGCTGTAGGGCACGACTTGCTTCCAGCCACTGCGGATTAACGAGTCGCGCACAACCGTGTTGGGTGCTGGGGCGTTGGGGTTGGGGTGCATCCAAATGTTACCGACGCTGTTAAAAGTGGCCCCCTTGTGCGCGTGGGAAAGGACGACTAAATATGCGCTTTGCCGGTCAGCCGTACCCGCGTAACCGTGGTAAACCGTCGATCCTTCAAAGGAAAAAGCGGTCACGCGGGTCCACTTGACGCTACCGTTTTGCGTCCAGAATAAATCCTGAGCAAAGGGTGCGACGTAGTAGTATTCCGCCAACTGCTTAATATCGGGCCAGGTTTCTTTACTTTTGCCTCTTTTCTGGAGCGAGAGCATGTCGGCATGTAGCAACCATAGTTCCGGAATGGCGGTTACTAAAGAAGTGTGAATGGCCTGATCGGTTTTGCTTAAATCATAGAAGGCGCTGAGCTGCCAGTCGTACAGGCGGGGCAGGGGGTTGGCAACTTGCCGCTGGCTAATGGCCACGCCAGCAACAATTAAAATGCCCAGGAAGACGGCACTAATGGTGAGAGTCTCCTGGCGACCAGACCTGGGCCTTACCGTGCTTATGGCTTGCGCTGTGTTGACAGCTGCACTCACTTCATATCCTTAACCTGCACCCAGAGCACCGCGTCCTGAGAGAGGGCTTTACCTTCATGCTCGGTGTTAGCACCAATGGCCAATGCACAAATGCCCCACCATCCTGCCCGGGGTAAACCAATGGTGAATTCGCCCTGAGCGTCGGCATAGATCGTTTGTGTGCCGTAGGCATCTTGTGGCAGCTCAACTTCGCCCTTTGCGGCAAAGCGACGTCCTTCCTGGTCGAGGGCGTGGTTAATAAATTCGATTTCCATTTCTGCATTGGGTACGGGTTTACCGTCGGCCAGTACGCGGCCTCTGAAAACACCACCCGTCCAGTTGGCATAAGGTTTATTGAGCGGCTGAATTTCAGCGGGTAAGTTCATGGGTTCAGCCCAATTACCCGGCACGCCGCCAACGTTGACCATGGTGCGGGTAAATTGCTGAATATATTTGTCTTCACTGCTTTCGTAATAGGGCGCGGGGTGGAGGACAAATATGTGGTCACCCAATGAGCGGGTAACAGCGCGGGGCAAGCTGGCGTGAAAGGCTTTTATGGGTGTTTGAGCTTCGTCAGCATTTGTCTTCGTGTTAGAAAGCCAGTCAATGGGCTTGACATGTTTCATTAGGTCGGTGCGCTTAGGTTCGCTATCGCTACCACGTTGACTGACAACGTAAAATTGCTCGGGCTGTTCCATGCTCATATGGGGGCCGCCGTGAACAGGGTGGGTAAACACCATCGTAAATCGTGTTGTATTGGCGCGGGAGGGTGCCATCTCGGGGGTGTAAAGTACTTGGAAGTGAGCAAGGGCAGTCGTGCTAAAACCTGCAAGACTGAGGGCAATGGCAGAGCTGCGAACTAATAAACGATGGAGATTGCGTATCATCCTGAATTCCTTTTGTCGTCGAAATAGTGTCTTGGCATGGCGCTGAAAGCAGTGTTCATTAAGGCTATTCTATATCATCCATGTAGATGATCACCTGGTGGCTTGGGCCTGCGTCGTAGAGGATATGGAAGTCATCGTCGGGCTTGGTAAATGTAAAGGTGCTGTCTGCGTTCATTGCGCCCTTAATCAGCACCCGGTCCCTGTCATTCAGTACTTTTACACCTACGCCTTCGGCTGAGCCGCCGTCAGAAAACCCGCCTTCGCAGATCACCTTGTCGCCATTTTCATCGTCGTTGTAACAGTTGCAAATGGGGCTGTGGGCAAAGGCGGCCGTGGCTGTGAATGTGCCAGTGCACAGGAGTGTGCCTATGAAGAATAGAGTGGAGGAAAAAAAGGGAAACTGCCAAAAAATAGGTGTGTGCATAGTTTTTCCAGCTAGCTAGCCAGAGAGCCCTTATTATTGAACCCTTTTGTTTTCATCAGGTGTTAGCCGGCTAGTCGTCGATCATAGCTCGTCTTATGCAGCTGGACAATGGCAAATGGCACGCAACCTTTGCGTACCTGAGGTTTTCTCGGAGGGGAAGTTAAAGAGACAGCAGTGTTAATCTGGGGGGGATGATGGTCGTTGTCAATGAAGAAACGGGCTATTGCAAGCCCTACAGCAGGGCTTGCATGTGAGTTTATATAAGGCCTTGACTTAGCTTTCGACAAAGGCCCGTTCGATCACATACTGGCCAATTTCACCCTGACGAGATTCCTTGAAGCCTCTTTCATCTAACAGGGTGCAGCAATCTTTCAGCATGGCGGGACTGCCGCAAATCGAAACAGATCGCTTTATGATATTAAAAGCGGGCAGGCCTATATCATCGAACAGTTTGCCGCTGGTCATTAAATCGGTGAGCCGACCCTGATTGGAGAAAGTTTCTCGCGTAACGGTGGGGTAGTAGATTAGCTTGTTGCTAATTTCTTCACCGAGAAACTCGTCGTTGGGTAATTCGTTGATAATTCTCTCGCTGTAAGCTAATTCAGAAACGTAGCGCACGCCATGAGTGAGAATCACTTTGTCAAAGTTTTCGTAAATTTCCGGGTCTTTAATAATACTCATAAAAGGCGCTAACCCCGTACCGGTGCTCAGCAGGTAGAGATTTTTACCCGGCAATAAATTGTCCTGTAACAAGGTGCCCGTGGGTTTTTTGCTGAGCAAAATCGTGTCGCCCACCACGACATTTTTTAACTGCGAAGTCAGTGCGCCATCGGGTACCTTAATACTGAAAAACTCCAGTTCATCTTCGTAGTTGGCGCTGGCAATACTGTAGGCGCGCATCAGAGGCCTCGTCTCCTGGGGCAGACCCATCATAATAAAATGGCCATTCTTAAAACGAAATGACGTTTCTCTATTGGTTCTAAAGCTGAACAAGGTGTCATTCCAGTGACGTACGCTGGTGACCTGTGCTTCGATAAAACCTGACATAGATGGCTCCTTAAACTCGCGTTTGAAAAGTATGGAGAGGACTATACAAGGCTTTTTTATATCGGCAAAATGGGTATTAATGATATAGATGTTCGGTATTATCGATATGCGATACAGCTTGAAACAAGTTCAGGTATTTCTCAACGTTGCCCGCTATGAAAATATTAGTAAGGCGGCACAGGATTTGTCGATGTCTCAATCTGCCGTGAGTAGTGCGCTCTCTGACTTCGAGAGGCATTACGATATCCAGCTTTTTGATCGCACGGGTAAGAAGTTGCAGCTCAATGAACTCGGTCGCGCCCTGCGTCCGCAGGCTCAAGCTTTATTTGAGCAGGCTCAAGCTTTTGAGCAGCACTTGCAACAGCAAAACACTATTCCTGGACTGCGGGTGGGCGCTACGCTGACTATCGGCAACTATTTGGCCGCCGGGCTTATGGCGCAATACATGAAACAATATGGCGGTGCCCAGGTGCAGCTGCATGTTGCCAATACGGCGATCATTAGTGAACAGGTGCGAAATTTTGAACTGGATATTGGCTTGATCGAAGGCGAGCTGCAGAGTCCTGAGTTGAACGTTATCCCCTGGTTGGAAGATGAACTGGTGGTTTTTTGCTCGCCGACACATCCTCTGGCAAAGCGCAAAAAGCTCAATGATAAAGATCTGCTGGATGCTAGCTGGATACTGCGAGAAAGCGGTTCCGGTACGCGGCAAACTTTTGATCGAGCCATGGCCGGTTTACTGAGTCAAATTACCGTAAGCCTTGAGTTGGAGCATACGGAGGCCATTAAGCGCGCTGTGGAAGCAGATCTGGGCATTAGCTGCTTGTCTCGCGTAGCGCTCAGCGACGCTTTTACGCGCGGGACGTTGATACCGCTGAAAGTCCCGCAGAGAAACTTACGCCGCCATTTCTATTTTATACTGCACCGCCAGAAGTATCTTAGTTCAGCTATTGAAAACTGGATGTCGCTTTGCCAAAACGGCAGGACTAATAAACGGCAGGGCAATATAGGCAGCGCTAATGCTGATAGACAGTGAGACATGCATTTACCAGCGGTCCCACACCGGGGTGCAATTTTCCGGCAAGGGGGATTGCTGGCCGAGTTCGGCCCAGAACTTACCCGGTTGATGGAAATCGGATCCGCAGGAAGCCAGCAGATTTTTCTCGAGACTTAGTTTAGCCAGCTCCCTTGTTCTGACCTTGTCCTGCTTGCCGGACACGACCTCGATAGCCTCGCCACCAGCGGCTATAAATTCGTCCGCTAAACGGTGTAGTTTACTGCGAGTAAGGTGGTATTTGTCGGGATGTGCGAGTACGGCGGTGCCACCCGCATCGCGGATCCAGCCGACGACTTCGTCAAGTTCTGGCCAAATTTGTTTAACATCGCCGATTTTCCCGGTGCCGAGGTATTTCTTAAAGGCTTCTTCTAGACTTTTTACCGCACCCATTTCCAGTAGTTGTTGAGCAAAGTGAGGGCGACCAATGGAGCCCTTGCCGGCCTTTTCAAGCACCCCGGGAAGTAGGTCAGTGAAGCCTTTTTTAGCCAGCTTGTCGGCGATAATACTGGCGCGTTCAATGCGCGAGCGCTGCTGGCTGGCGATGGCCTCGGTAAAAGTACTGCATTCGAGGGGTACATTGAGACCGACAATATGCACATTATTTCTCTGCCACTGGGTGGACAGCTCGGTGCCGGGTATGAGTGTTAAGCTCCCCAGCACCGAGTGATCTATTTCTCGGTAGGCCGCCAGTGTGTCGTGATCGGTGATGGCCAGCACGTCAACATCGGCGGCTTTGGCGCGGATAATGAGTGCCCTGGGGCTAAGTTCACCGTCAGACGCAGTGGTGTGGCTGTGTAAGTCGTATTTCATAGCCAGCTATTGTAGCAACACCAGTGGATTTAAAACGGCGATGCGTGTGGGTTAGCTGGCTGGCTCTGATAAAATAAGCCTTTTTTGATGCTGACAAGCTGACCATCAGCTTCTACGAGTAATTAATGGCGACAAATAAGCAACTGGCATTTTCCACTCTGCAGCTCCCCGACGGCATGCACGATAATCTCTCGACCTTGGGCTATGAACAGATGACCCAGGTGCAGGCCGACAGTTTGCCGGCCATGCTCGACGGTCGGGATATGCTGGCCCAGGCGAAAACCGGCAGTGGCAAGACGGCGGCTTTTGGGATTAGTTTACTGGCAAAGCTACAGCTGAATCGATATCGCGTGCAGGTGCTGGTGTTGTGCCCCACTCGGGAGCTCGCCGATCAGGTCAGTAAAGAGCTGCGTCGTTTGGCGCGCTTCACGCAGAATATTAAAATTTTAACACTCTGCGGCGGCAAGCCCTTTGGTCCTCAGCTCGGTTCGCTGGAGCACGGTGCCCACATTGTGGTTGGTACGCCGGGGCGAATTGGTGAGCATCTTCGCAAAGGATCTCTGGCGCTGAACGATGTGCAGACTCTGGTGCTGGATGAAGCCGATCGCATGCTCGACATGGGCTTTCGCGATGCCATTGCCGATATTGTTGAAACCATACCGGCGGGACGACAGACCTTAATGTTTTCCGCAACCTATCCCGATGACGTGTTAGCGATTAGTCGGCAGTTTCAACAAGACCCGGTGCAGGTACGAGTGGAGTCGGTGCACAGTGAGGAGATTATCAGCCAGCATTTTTACAAGGTGAAAGCGGCAGATAAACCGGCACTATTGGTGACCTTGATCAGCAAGCACTACCCCGATTCAACGGTGATTTTTTGCAATACCAAGCGGGATTGCCAGGCTGTGGCCGACGCCTTAAATACTGCGGGCTTTGTCGCTAGCGCTCTGCATGGCGATATGGATCAGCGCGATAGAGATTTGGTACTGGTGCAGTTTTCCAATAGTTCTTGCCCGCTATTGGTGGCGACGGATGTTGCCGCTCGGGGCTTAGATGTCAAATCCCTCAAAGTCGTGGTCAACTACGATTTGGCCCGTGACCCCGAGGTGCATGTGCATCGTATTGGCCGCACCGGTCGTGCGGGCGAAGAAGGAAAGGCAATTAACTTTTACGAACCCGGTGAAGTCTTCCGCCTAGAGGCCATCGAGTCCTATTCAGGTGTTAGTCCCCGGTTGGAACGTACGCCAGTACTGGCTGATGGGGTGGGTAACCCCGCTCCGGCACCGATGGTTACGCTGTGTATTGATGGTGGACGCAAAGATCGGCTACGCCCCGGCGATATTCTGGGTGCGCTAACGGGTGACGGCGGACTGCCTGGCAAGGATATCGGCAAAATCGATATTTTTGACTTCCGTGCCTATGTGGCCGTGGCGCGTAAGTCTTCGGGTATTGCCTATAAGAGTTTGCGGGAGGGCAAAATAAAAGGCCGCCACTTTAAAGTGCGCAAGCTCTCTTAATGTGCTGTTTTCACTGGCCGGTTTGCTGCTGAGATGACAGCCTTGACGACACCGCTCATCGAGCCGATTAATGCTGAGCAGCAGGCGCAGGTGCTCGATAAAACTCAGGCAACACTGGCGCTGGCTGAGCGAGAGTACGGTCGGCAATTTTCGGCCATTCCCGTGCTGTTTGACTTGCGCGGTCGTTGCAGTGGCATGTATCGGGTTCGGGGCAATGAACGAGTGATGCGTTTTAATCCCCATATTTTTGCTAAGTACTTCAGCGATAATCTCGCGACTACCGTGCCCCATGAAGTGGCTCATTATGTTAGTGATTGTCTCTACGGCTTGTCGAACATCCGCCCCCATGGCGATGAATGGCGTCAGATTATGAAGGTCTTTAAGGCCGACGACAGCCGTACTGGCGATTATGATTTGCGTGGTATTCCGACTCGGCGTCAGCGTTATTTTGATTATCGCTGCGGGTGCCAGAGCCATCGCCTCTCGTCCCGACGTCACAACAAGCTGGCTCGAGGCGAGGTGAACTATCACTGCCGCCAATGCGGAGAAAATCTGAGCTTTGTCGCGGCTTGCCAAGTGACGACTTAATCAAGATACTGCGCGTTTTAAATTTTGAGCGGTCTTTTGAGCTGACCTGATGTGGAATCGTGAGTATGAAAATTAGTAAAAATGCTGTCGTTGCGTTTGAGTACAGCCTGAAAGACAGTGAAGGTAAAGTGCTGGAGAATTCGGATGGGGGTGAGCCAACTGTGTATTTACACGGTCACGGCGGCATGTTGCCGGCGCTTGAAAAGGAACTTGAGGGTAAGGCGGTTGGCGATCACCTGACCGTTGATTTACAGCAACCCTACGGCCCGAGTCACCCTGACAGTGTGCAACGAGTGCCAATCAAACATCTGCGTGCGAAAAAACGCCCCGTGCCCGGCACCATTGTCGCGGTACAGGCTAAAGAAGGGCCGCGCCAAGTTACCGTGGTGAAGGTCGGCAAGTTCTCCGTCGATGTCGACACCAATCATCCCTTTGCTGGGCTCGACCTGACGTTTGACATTACCATTAAAGCTGTTCGAGAGGCGACACAAGAAGAATTATCCCATGGTCATTCCCATGGAGCCGACGGCTCCCACAGTCACTAACAGTTTGTTAAAAAAGAACCTGAAGAAAAATTCGGCGAGTGCTTGAATATGGCGGGAGATTGGAGTGTATATATGATTCTCACCAGCGACGGTTCACTATATACCGGCATTAGCACGGATGTGTCCCGTCGCTTTCTACAGCACCAAAGTGGTCGAGGTGCAAAATATTTTCACTCGAAACGTCGGCCCGAGCAAGTCGTCTATTGTGAGGCGAATCACGATCGCTCCAGTGCCAGTCAACGAGAAGCCGCCATAAAAAAACTCTCCCGCCGTGAAAAACTTCGACTTACCGATGCTTTTGCTGACGCACCATCCGATCACTCGAGAACAAAAAAATGACGACTACTGACCCCGATTTATTGTTGCGCGCCAAATTGGAGGGCGAAACTGCAAAAATTGCCTGGCGTGAACTACAGCGCTTTTTTGCTAACGGTACAGCCATTTATGTGGCGCCGACTCTCGACTTGGTTGAGGTTGCCGCAGAGATCTCGAACAATAATAAAGCGCAAATTAGTATCTGGCAGGATAACGGTGAGCTCGGGCAAATAAGCGATGGATTGGCGCTGGAGTGGTATGAGGCCAATGCCTTGATGTGGTCGGTGGTGGTTAGGCCCTGGGTCCTGGTTCAGCCAATTCTGCAGGATTAAAATAGTCCAGCGTGGCTTGATGAGTGACGAATCAACACTCCTCTAACTGTCTGCCAATCAACGTCTTCCCCCGTTTACTCGTATTTGCAGGTGTCTTGTTGGCTCTATTTAAAAGAGAGAATTTCTCAAACCTGTGAGCTAATCCTCGCTCTACACCGCGATAAAAATAACGAGTGGGTGCGGGTTGGTATATATTGACAGGGTTGCTGATTCGATAGCTGAGAGGTGGGTATCAGTGGCACGACGGCAGTGATCGATAGCTTTTTTCTAGAGGGGAAATAAATTGGATCTGGCTACACTGGTAGGCTTTATTGTTGCTGTAGGTATTATCATTGCCGCTATGATAATGGGTGGCGGCGTTATGCCCTTTGTCGACCTGCCGTCTATGGCAGTGGTTGGTGGCGGCACTCTAGGTGCTGTGATGATGCAGTACAACTTCAGTCAATTTGTCGATGCGATTAAAGCGGGTTTAAAAGCGTTACTTTACAAGGCCCAGGTGCCAGGCGAAGTGATTTTAGAAATTGTCGATATGGCAAAAGAAACACGTACTGGCGGGCTGCTGGTATTAGAAGAAAAAGAACCCAGCAGTGAGTTCCTGGCCAAGGGTGTCGCGATGCTGGTGGATGGTATGGAAGCTGAGGTTGTTTCTGAAACATTGGTAGCTGAAAGGAATAGAGCGGCGGCGCGTCACGATGATGGTGCGGCGATTTTTGAAAAAATTGCTGAGGTAGCTCCAGCCATGGGCATGATTGGCACCCTGGTTGGTCTGGTCTTGATGCTAGGCAATATGGATGACCCGAAGAGCATTGGTCCGGCCATGGCAGTCGCTTTGTTGACGACGTTATATGGCGCTTTAATAGCGAATGTTATTGCTTCACCGCTAGCCGGCAAGCTCAGCTTGCGGCGCAATGAAGAGTTTATGCTGCAATCAATTATTATTGACGGTATTTGCGGTATGCAGGAAGGGCGGAACCCCCGGGTTATCGACGACATGCTGAGGACTTATTTGCCGGGCTCTAAGCGTGATATCGAAGCGAAGGATGCTGAGGGCGAGAAGTAGATCTGTGGGAATTACCTCTAGCCTGGGCGTGCCATGAGCGACGAGCCACAGAAAAAGAAAAAGGCGGGGGTGCCTGCGTGGGTAATGACTTTTGCCGATCTAATGACCCTGCTGATGTGCTTCTTTGTGTTGCTCTTGAGTTTTGCCGAAATGGATATTCTCAAGTTTAAGCAGGTGGCGGGCTCTATGAGGCAAGCTTTTGGTGTGCAGAAAGTGACGGTTTCAGACCGTACAGCGTCAACCCAAGAGTTTCTCGAAGGTCAGGTGTCCGATGCCCCTCTTTTCGAAAAAGTGGGTGACCTGGACTCGTTAGATCCAAAGGAACTGGCTAAGCTAGTGGAGGAAATGCAGGCTGAGAAAACGGAGGCTGAGGCATTAAAACTGGCGGCACTGTTAAGCGAAGAAATTGCTGCGGGTTCTGTCGAGTTGGAAAGTACGACTGATAGAATCATTATCCGCATTAACGAAAAAGCCTCGTTTCCCTCTGGACAGGCTACCTTGCGAGCCGGCTTTGTTGAAGTGCTTGATAAAATACACACAGCATTGGCAGAGGTTGAAGGTACTGTTACTGTAGCGGGACACACAGATAATCGGCCGATTCACACGCAACGTTTTCGTTCGAACTGGGAGTTATCAGCGGGGCGAGCTGTGTCGGTGGTGCATGCTTTGCTGCGTTCTGGTTTGCTGGATTCACGGCGCTTTTTGATAGAAGGCCATGGAGACTCTCAACCTCTGGTCGCTAATGATACTGCTGAAAATAGGGCTAGAAACCGGCGAGTTGAGCTTGTTATTGTATTAAAGCCGGAGAGTCATGAATCAGCCTCTGGAGAAAGTGAAGAATTAGTGGTGGAAGACTCTGCCGACAGTAGTGAATCCGTTGACCCGGCGGCGATTGAAACGTCCGAGGAGAAGGCCAGCGCTGATAGCGTTAAGGATAGAGAGCCTGGAAATTTCCCGCTAGAGAATGATGGTGGTGCTTTTAGGGAGCCTGCGGGACTTGAACGCGAGTTGCCGGGGGCAGATATTCCACTACCTGAATTTGGGGGTGAGCTGGATACCCCGGCAGAATTGCAACAGTTATTGCGTGCTTTAGATGATGCTACGAACGAAACCTCTCTCGAGGAAGAGTGAAATAATCAAAGGTAACAGGTTGGTAAACATGGAAGAGAAAAGGCGGTTCTACCGAATTGATGACAGTGTTTCCCTAAGTTATAAAACAATTAGCAAAACCGATCTGGACGCGGCATTAGCAGCGGCGAGGCTTAATTCAGGGCGTCGACAAAAACAATTGAGCGCACTGGCTGAACTCGATGGTCGAATCAACGCCCTGGTACTCGATATCGACGATCAGCTGCCTGAAGTTGCCACAGTCCTTAAATTACTCAATCGTAAAATCCATATTGTCGGCCAGATGTCAGATAATCCTGAGCCGAGTGGTGATGAGGACGTGATTCCCCGGCCTACGCATCAGATAAGTCTCAGCGCTAGCGGTGTGTCTTTTCACGCACCGACGAGTGTACGGGTTCACGATTGTCTGGAGTTATCGCTGACTTTATTTCCGGAATACTATTTTATTAAAGCGTATGGCCGTGTGGTGAGTTGTCGCGATGCCTTGCCGTCGTCGCCAGATTTTAACAAGCTGGTGGCGGTGGATTTTGTTTATCTCGATCAAGATGATCAGGACTACATCATGTCCCATGTGCTGAAAAAGCAGTCTGAACTTTTACGTGAAGCGAAGAAACGTTCGTTGAGTCATTAGTCAGTTACATTCTTAATGCGCTATTCCTCTTTGCGGGCATTTTTGTCACCCACCTTCTGCTAGAATTGCCCCCGGTTTTTCTTTCCTTCTATTTTGGCGCAGGGCGTAGTGATGGCAAATCCTAAAGTTGGTTTTATCAGTCTCGGTTGTCCCAAGGCCTTAGTCGATTCTGAGCGTATTCTCACTCAGTTAAAACTCGATGGTTATGATGTCACGCCCAGTTATACCGACGCCGAAGTCGTGGTGGTTAATACCTGTGGTTTTCTCGATAGTGCCAAGCAGGAATCCCTCGACGCGATTGGTGAGGCGATGGCTGAAAATGGACGGGTTATTGTTACCGGCTGTATGGGCGAGGATGAAGGTGCGATTCGCTCCGCCCATCCCGGCGTATTGGCCGTGAGCGGCGCCCATCAATATGAGGAAGTGGTCAGCGCCGTTCACGACACAGTAACGCCCCCACCGGTGAGTCACGACCCCTATGTCGACCTGGTGCCAGCGCAGGGTATTAAGTTGACACCCCGGCACTACTCCTACCTGAAGATATCCGAAGGCTGTAATCACAGCTGCAGTTTTTGCATTATTCCCGATCTGCGCGGCAAACTGGTCAGTCGCCCTGTTGGCGACGTGCTCGATGAAGCCCAGCGCCTGGTAGAGTCCGGTACACGGGAGTTACTGGTGATCTCTCAGGACACCAGTGCCTATGGTGTCGATATTAAATATCGCACTGGTTTTTGGCAGGGTAAGCCGGTGAAGTCGCGTATGCTCGAATTATGCGAAGCCCTCGGCGATATGGATGCCTGGGTGCGTCTACATTACGTTTATCCCTATCCTCATGTCGATCATGTCATCCCGCTGATGGCTGAAGGCAAAATCCTGCCTTATCTCGATATTCCCTTTCAGCACTCCAGCCCCTCGGTACTCAAAGCGATGAAGCGCCCAGGTCATCAGGAAAAAACGCTGGAGCGTATCCAGCACTGGCGCGATATATGCCCTGAACTCACCCTACGCAGTACCTTTATTACTGGCTTTCCCGGTGAGACTGATGATGACTTCATGCATCTACTCGACTGGTTACAGGAAGCTCAGCTCGATCGTGTTGGTTGTTTTAAATACGAAGCCGTCGATGGCGCCGCAGCCAATGCCTTGCCGAATCATGTCCCGGAAGATATTAAGCAAGAGCGCTGGGAGCGCTTAATGGAGACCCAACAGGCCATTAGCACAGCGCGTTTAGCTAAAAAAATCGGCAGCACTATCGAAGTGTTGGTTGATGAAGTTGACGAAGAAGGTGCCGTCGCTCGCTCCTGGGCCGATGCCCCTGACATTGATGGCAATGTGTATTTGAACGGAGAGTGTGATCTCCAGCCCGGTGATAAATTGACTGTTCGTGTCGAGCACGCCGATGAGTATGATCTGTGGGCGAGCCCCGTCGGTGGTGCTTAGCCACCAGGTGCCGGGACATTGGGCCTTATAACGAAGCAGATAGCATGGAAGTTACTGCGTATCAGAGTCTGAAACTCATTATCCTTGATGTTCTCGGCTTATCCAAAGATGCCATTCATCTACACATTGGTTTGCTGGTGTTTTTTCTGGCGGCAGTTCTGTGGCGGCGTGGACGCTTCGATCTTTTAGCATGACTTCCCGTTCTCTTTGTGGCGGTGACAATGGAAATGTTAGATCTACGCGACGATTGGAGGTCGTTGGGCTATATGCGCTGGTCGGCGAGCCTGCATGATCTGATGAATACCGCTTACTGGCCTATCCTGATCGTGCTATCGAAGCAATGTTTGGGTAGTAGGGCAGGGGGGAGGTCATAGCAATGTTGCGCATTGGATGCTAGTGCCTTCCTTTCGGTCCTCAAGAATCGCAAACAATGGCTAGTTGGAAAAATTCACCCTAATAAATACGCGTTCCTGGACGTCGATGTCTGTTGATGGACTGTAAGGCCCACCGTTGACTTGGCGGCGGTTTCGATCAATCTCCCGGTACGGGTGGAATGATGGCGTTTTATGATGCGCGCTATCGAACGGACTGAAAGGGCTTGCTGGCACAAGGTTGATAACGTTACTCTTTCTTCACCGGTGAGCTGTCTCTACGACAAGGGTTTATCCTTTTTTCTTGCCGGAATGGGATAGGTCCATTTTACAGCGGCCCTTCGCTGGCACTCTGGCGCCGGTTACCGCAGTCGTGCTGCTCACTGCGTAATCACGGAAACTAGGAGATGCAACATGACTAAAATTCTCGTTTTGTACTACAGCATGTATGGTCATACCGAAGAAATGGCAAAAGCAGTCGCTGAAGGCGCACGTGGTGTCGATGATACCGAGGTGACTATCAAGCGAGTGCCCGAGTTAATGCCAGAAGATCTCGCTCGAGAGGCGGGCGCCAAGCTTGACCAGACAGCACCGTTTGCCACAGCGAGTGAGCTGGCGGATTACGATGCGATTATCTTTGGCACGCCCACACGTTTTGGCAATATGTGCGCACAGATGCGCAATTTTCTTGACCAAACAGGTGGACTTTGGGCTGGCGGAAAGTTGATTGGAAAAGTCGGTAGTGTATTCGCCTCAACAGGTACACAGCACGGTGGGCAGGAAACTACAATCACTTCATTTCACACGACCTTATTGCACCATGGCATGATAATCGTGGGGGTTCCCAGCTCCTGTGAGGAGATTGCGAATATGAATGAAATCACAGGTGGCTCACCCTATGGAGCGAGCACTCTTGCTGGCAGTGATGGTAGTCGACGACCGTCAGAAAACGAGCTGACAATTGCCCGCTTTCAGGGAGCACGCGTTGCAGAAGTGGCTAAGAAACAATCGGCCTAACCATTTCTTAACTTGTTTTGTTCAAAGCCATACCCACCCTCAGTAGCTTTGAACTGCCGCTTATACGGGACGATAGATTATTTACAATGAAACAATACCCAGGTAACGGTTAGCAGTGCTGTTGGAGTTTGCCTTTCTTTTTAGTGCGGGATTCTTTGGTGGCGTGCTCAATTCAGTTGCTGGCGGCGGAAGTTTTATTACATTCCCTGCATTGCTTTTCGTAGGTGTTGCTCCGATCAGTGCCAATGCAACCAATACATTTGCATCGTGCGCTGGGTATCTTAGCGGCACTTATGCATTGCGAGATGAATTGTTTTTACACAGAAAAGAATTACCCAAAATTATTTTAATAAGCTTGGTGGGCGGCGTGTTGGGTGGATGGTTGTTGTTAAAGACACCTGAATCAGTATTTCGGGAAGCTATCCCTTGGCTGTTGTTAATAGCAACCGTTCTATTTATCTTTGGGGCTAAAATAAACAGACAGTTAAAGCAGCTAGTTTCACATCACCGGTATGCCCCCGTGCTTGGTCATTTCTTGTTGTTTCTGATGCTGTTAGGCGTCTGTGTTTATGGTGGCTTCTTCAATGCTGGTCTCGGAGTGATTGCCCTGAGTTATCTTGCTTTGGCGGGTTACGAAAATATCAATGCAATGAACGGTATAAAGCTCCTGATTTCTTCTGCTGTGTCGCTAATAGCGATAGTTTTATTTGTTTATAATGGTGTTATTGCCTGGTATGAAGGGACGGTTGTTCTTTTAGGAGCTTTGCTAGGGGGGTATGTAGCGGCTCATGTCTCCAGACGTTTGTCTCAACACTATGTAAGGGCTTTTGTTACTTCAGTTAGCTGTAGTATAACGGCGTATTTTTTTATTGTGACTTATGCAAACTAAAAAAACCGACTGTTCCTATTAAACCAGAAATAGTACTTGCTAGCTTTAAGGAAAGCCTTCATCAGTTTAAAAGAACAGTGAAGTCATTAACGATCGCGAGAAATATATCTAATAATTGACGGCTATTTTTCCGTTGGTATTTATTTTAAAGGTGTGGTTGTTAATTATGCATTTAATATATCCACTACATCATGCGGACTTTGGTTGATTTAGCCATTTTTTCGTTTTATGAGATCCAAAAAATCCCATTGTTTTCAAGACGAAAACGCAGACATTCATTATTACCAAAAATGGAAAAACACATGCGAACTGAGATCGTGCTAGAGGAGCTAGCTTTGGATCATGCTCATGATATTTATGATCTGACGAATGCGAATAGACAGTATTTAATGAAATGGCTTCCGTGGTTAGATCAAATAAACGCTAAGGATGATACAAAAAAGTTTATCGAAACTGCTATAGAGGAGTCCTCGTCAGGAGATGCTAGAAAATTTGCCATTTTATATTATGGTGCCGTTTGTGGCGTTGTGGGTCTTCAACAAATTGATAAACAGCACAGAACTGCGGCTATGGGTTATTGGTTAGCTGAAAACTTCACGGGTAAAGGAATCATGACCGATGCCGTTACCCAGGTTCTAAGAGTTGGCTTTGACGAATTAGGGCTCCATAGAATCGAAATTCGGTGCGCAGTAGAAAATATAAAAAGTAGGGCTATACCAGAGCGTCTGGGTTTTATTAATGAGGCAATATTAAGGCAGTGTGAATGGTTATACAGCCGTTACGTGGATCATTTCGTTTATTCAATACTGGAGTATGAGTTCAATGTCGAAGGAGCCGGTAACGTGACACCAGGAACGGGTACTAGCCATCATCGTCTATGAAGTTGCTAACAGAATTTTATGATGTCTCGAGGTAGGAAACCTCTCAGTGTAGAGTACAAGCAGCAGTAATAGCAGCAGTAATGACGGTATGACAATCTTAAACTCTCAGCGGTGTTAGGCAGCTACACTGATAATTGGGCTGTGGGGAATAGTTGAAAATTAGAACCTCAATGGCCTGCTTTTTAGAGACCTATAATCGCAAAGCTTAAGCGAGTGATTTCGCCGGCCGAGATCGCAGTATTTATATCGTATTGCACACTTTCTGCAACCTTAGCTCTTCATGATGCCTGTAACCGTTCGGTCTGAAAGGCCTTGCTGGTGAAGGATTGATAACGATACTCTTCCTTCATAGGTGAGCTGTCGATAAGACAGCGGGTTACCTCTCTTTTTGTGCGAACAGAATAGGCTTTTTACAACCCGTTTTTTAATGTTTGCCTGCGTCGTGCTTAGTACGTGAACTCGGATTTTTAATAAGTTGAGCCACTGCAACAGCAGTGGGCCGGAGCCCTTTTTATTTTAAGACTTGTATCATTAACTGACCGAGTTAAGCAATATCACGAGACGCAGATAAGGCTGGTAAAGATAATAGTCGGCCGGGTCGTCGTAATCGTTTCAAACTCTACAGCGTCAATATAGGTATAGGTAACTCATGAGCAAACCCGCCAAGAAGTCCTCGTTCCTCCTTGTGTTCTATCTTTGGTCCGCGCTTTTCAGTGGAACTGCAGTTGCCGAAATAGCGCCGCCAACAGCGGTGGAGTCAGCAGAAACCATTGCAATAGAGCCAGCCAGCGACAGGGAAATTGAAAATCGCCTGCGAAGTATTTTATCGGAATTGGATGGACTCGACGCCATTGAAGTGCAGAGCAAAGCAGGCGTCGCTGAATTGCAGGGCATGGTGTTATCGCAGGAACAGCGTGACATTGCGGTAGATCTTGCGGCTAAAGTGGATGGTGTGGTTCAGGTTTCGGATAAGCTTGCGGTGTCGAATTCGGTGCTCGATCGCCTCAATCCACTGCTGACCAGTGTTGAAAACCTGACCCAAAATACCTTGAGTTTGCTGCCACTCCTGCTGATTGCCGTAGCCGTCGTATTATTGTTCCGCTGGGTAGGGCGGTTTGTCAGTAGACGTGAAGTGTTGTTGCGTCGTCTAAGCAGTAATAGCTTTGTACAGGAGTTGCTGGCACAGGCAATAAGGGCCGGCTTTACATTACTGGGGCTGCTAGTCGCGCTGGAGATACTGGATGCTACGGCATTAGTGGGCGCTGTGTTGGGTACGGCGGGGGTGGTGGGTATCGCCATGGGGTTTGCTTTCCGGGATACCATCGAGAATTATATCGCCGGTATTCTACTCAGCATCAAACGGCCTTTTTTGCCCAATGAGCATATTCAGATCGACAGTTTTGAAGGCAAAGTCATTCGCTTAACGTCGCGGGCAACCATTATCATGAACTTTGACGGAAATCATATCCGCATTCCCAATGCGACCGTTTTTAAGTCAGTGATGCTGAACTTCTCACGCAATTCTGAACGTCGATTCACCTTCGAAGTTGGCCTCGGTAACGACGTTGATTTGATGCAGGCAACAGAGCTCGCGAGAACCACGTTACTGGGGATGAAAAGTGTGCTTGATGAACCCGCACCCGGTTTCAACATAATGGCTCTGGGTGACTCGAATGTGGTGGTGAAGATATCGGCATGGATAGATCAACGCAACTTTGATTTCAATAAAGTGCGCACGGAAGCTATTCGGCTTATTAAACGCGTGTTTGATGATAATGACTTTGACATGCCTGAACCAATTTACCGACTAAAAGCCGCTGGCGGGCCAATAGTGGCCAGTGTCTTTGAAACCAATGAGCGTGTACAAGGGGAGAGCGAATCGCCAAAACAGGATGGTTCAGCCGTTCATTTGACCGATGCCGTCATTAACGAGGTGGAGGCTTCTGAGTTACAGCCGGATAAACATATTGATGAGCAAATCGTTAAGGAACAACGTCAGTTTGAAGAAGGTTCGACACTGACCAAGGAGTTGGAGTAGCAAAGGTCTGAATGACGTAGTCCCGTGAAGAGCAAGCGTAATCAGCGTCAGTTCAGGTATCAAGCGCTGGCAATTTCTAAGTGGTAGATAACCCGATAGCCGCGTTCGAATCATTAGCTTCGATAGAATAAGACCCTGTTCCTTTTCATCGAGAAGGCCGTTGAAAGACTTAGGAGATAAAGGTATTCAGGCCGGTTTAGCCTTAGGAGCCCGCCGTAAGGGTAAACCATAAATGCCAGGGTTGTTGCGTTCTGCTATCGCTAAAACAGTCGCTGTGACGTGCGAGTCGAAAAACAAATTACCCGGATGGCCTCCTAACAGGCACGAAGGCTCTGAACACAAATCCGACAAATGTGATGACCCCTGCACTAAACACTAGATCGCCTGGCACTCTTGCCCAAACCAGCGCCTGCATGATCGGGCTTTGCATAAACTCCGCCGAACGGGCGAAAACATAGCCTTGGTCAATGCTGACATAGGCCTGGATCACGCCCTGAGGTAGCAGTGACAGGAAGGTCATCATGGCAAGACCGATATTAAGGGACCAGAATGAAACCTTAATAAGCTTTTCGTTCCAGAACGCTGTGTTAGTCAAACCACGCATACAGTAGAGCGTTAGGCCTAAGCCGAGCATGCCGTAGACACCAAACAGCGCCGCGTGACCATGATTAGCGGTGGTGTTCAGTCCCTGCATGTAATAAAGCGCTATAGGCGGATTGATAAGAAAACCGAACAGACCTGCACCAACCAGGTTCCAGAATAGAACCGCTGCAAAAAACATGAACGGCCAATGGTAATTACGTGCCCAGTCGGCTTCATGTTCGATCTTGTATCGGGTGTAGGCTTCAAAGCCGACAACCAGCAGCGGGACAACCTCAAGCGCAGAGATCATTGCCCCGACCGCGATAACCGAGGTGGGTGTGCCACTGAAATAGAGATGATGAAAGGTACCCAGTACTCCCCCAAACAGGAAAATAATGGTCGCGAACAGCACCATGACCGTTGCAGTGGAGGTGCGTAAAATGCCCATGCGGACGAATAGCAGCGAAATAATCGCGGTGGCAAACACCTCGAAGATGCCTTCCACCCAGAGGTGGACAACCCACCAGCGCCAGTATTCCATTATCGTGATGTGGGTGTGTTGGTCCCACATCAGACCAACGGCATAAAACAAACTGATCGCAATCGCCGAGACAAGCACGAGATAGATCAACGATTTGCCGCCCTTCTTCTGCAGGACCGGCCACAAACCCCGAACAACCAGGCCAACCCAGAGAAACAGGCCAATGGTCAGATAAATTTGCCAGAACCGACCGAGGTCTACGTATTCATAACCCTGATGCCCAAACCAAAAGTTCATGGCAAGGTCACTAAAGAAGCGGTGAACGGCAGCCCATTGGCCAGCAAATGACCCCACGACAATGATCAACAAACTGATAAAGAGAAAATTTACGCCAAAGCGCTGAAATTTTGGATCTCGGCCCCCTAACATGGGCGCGACATAGAGGCCGGTTGCGAGCCAGGCCGTTGCAATCCAGAGCACGGCGAGTTGTGTGTGCCAGGTCCGTGTCACCGTGTAGGGTAGATATTCTGCGAAGGGCAGGCCATAGAGCCCCTGTCCTTCGACGGCATAATGAGCACCCACTATTCCAAGCAAGACTTGCCCCAAAAACATCACGGCAACGAGCCAGAGATATTTCGCCGTTGAGCGCATTGACGGGGTGATGACGACGGCGTCCAGGATATCTGCTTTGGCGATCCCCTCTTCGGGGACTATTTCCTGCTGCCAAAGATCAAACTGCTTCGCGTAATAGGCAATCAGCGCGCCAGCGGCAGCAAGCAGCAAAATAATGGAGGCAATACTCCAGATGAGTACTTCGGTTGTCGGTTTATTGCCAACCAGTGGCTCGTGTGGCCAGTTACTCGTGTAGGTAATGTCCATGTCTGGGCGGTTGGTAGTCGCACCCCAGGCAGTCCAGAAGTAAAAGGCGGAGAGCTGTTTGGCTTCCGATTGCGCTAGCAGCCCATGCACTGGGAAGGCGTAATCGCGACGCAGAGCCAGCGCCTCAGGATCGCTTCCGCCGTAGAGGCTGACATAGTGTTTCTGTACCTGCTTGATGGCCTCCGCACGCAGGTCACTGACGGTAATCGTGCGCGAGACAGGATCGTAACTATTCGTGCGCATCTCAGTTTGCAAGGCGGCTTTTTTCAGGGCCATATCCTGCATTTCTGACAGGCCAGAAATGGGCGATTGTAGGCGAAGTTCCAGCAGCGTTTCGGCTTCACGATGAAGCCAGTCTGCGCTCCAGTCGGGGGCTAGATAACTGCCATGGCCCCAGATTGAGCCTTGTTCCATTCCTCCAACGGACTGCCAGACATTCTGTCCGGTTTCGATGTCGTCACGGGTGTAAAGCGTTTCTCCCGAAGATGAAATGACTGCATCCGGTATCGGAGGCGCCTGCTGGTATATTTGCGACCCGAGCAACAGCAATATGCCGAACATAACGACCATGCCCACAATGAGAATGATCCAAAGCCGCTTGATACTGAACGTCTGTTTGTAGGTTTCCATACTCACCTTTCCGTGTGTGTCAGAAAATTCGGCGACCTCCGTTACCGATATTAACAGTAGTTGCTCAGACTTGATCTGACAGTTACCCGTTTTTAGAGGTGCCCGCCAGTTTTATCTGTAGTCCAATACAGGAGTACTGGATGAACGTGAGCGTCAAATTATCGTGTATTCAGCAGCACAAATCGGGTTTTTACACCTCTGTGGCGTTTGCTGTCTGTCCTATTTTTGAAAAAGAGCTGCTGGGAGTTAAAGGGCGCTGACCCCTTTATCTTACGCGTAGCTCGGCAGACCGGAAAGTGGTCGACAGGATACTCTGGAAATCGTTTGACCAGGTCGCAGAATCAGGGCAGCGTTTTGTAGGGCATGTCGAAAAAACACAAAACAGGAGGTTAACGCCAAGTGGCTTTGTCGTGCCTAATATGTAGTCTATGTAATGGCATTTCCAGCCTAACGCACGGTATAGGATCGGGCCTCCATGCAGGCACTAAAAGCCCGACCGTAACTGTCTATCGCATTCTCATACTGCGCTCGGGCTTCTGCATTTTTTTGCGCTTCCTCACGCGCCTCTGCTCTAGCCGCTTCCCGTGCTTGAGTTGCTCCTTTTCGCTCTACACTCGAGCCAATAATGCTTCCCACCACGGCGCCAATAATAAATCCCTGCGCGGTATGGTCTTGATGTCTGCGTCCATGGCCGTCATCCAATGCACCGATAACTGCGCCGGTAGCGCCGCCAATGATAGTGCCCTTTGCGCCGGCACCTTGTTGGGGGTTTTCAGCTATGGCCACCCTAACTTGCGCCAGGCCTGCAGGCGCTTTTAATGCATTTGGATCGACACCCGTATTCTTAACTGCCCATCGATAGCATTCAAAGCGATCCTTCGCCTGGCGCTCCTCAGGCTGCCCCTTGTTGGGATAGATATAAAGTTGTTTAGCGCCCAGTGCGCTCTGGCTGACGCTTGTGGTCCAGAGCATCACGGCAGATAGTAGAAATGTATGACGTAGGCTGCTTGCGCCCTTATTTGACCACATAGCCACGACCCTCCAAACAGGCGCCCATGGCACGATAATAATCTGCACGATGTCCCTCGGGCTGGTTCGGCAGAGTGGGATCGAAACTGGTCTGTTCACTCGCCCAGCGATGGCATTGGTAGCGGTCCATTTCCAACTGTTCATCATCCTGTGCTTCTTTTGGGTAGATGATTAACTCCGCTACAGATTCATCTTCTGATGGCTGTACTTCTTCAAGCCTGGCTGACTCAATATCCTCAGGTTCATCGACGACGACATATTCGCTGTCCACGCGCCGATAATAGGTATCGTTGACTTGATAAAAAATTTGGGAACCGATAAAGAGCGTTAAAAAGCCTGCCGGCAAATGCCGTACCCTGGCCCCTAGCGGCGCCCTTACAACCAGATAACCGTGGTTTGACGGACGATAATACTGTCCGCCAAAATAGTAATAGTTTTTGTTGCGCACGTTAATTGGGTAATGACCTTGTGGCAGCCGCGTAACCCGATGTCCTGGATTGTAAAAGCGAACCTTAGGCGCGCTTTTATAGGTTTTCTTTACAACATGATGTTTAGGTTTATCCGGGCGACGATCGTCATTTGGCGCAGTATAAGCGGTCGACGCAATGGTCAAAGCGCCGGCAGATAAAACTGAGATAAGTAATTTCCTGATCATTCGTTGACTCCTTTACAAAAGTTTGTCTATTGCTCTGCCCAACAATCGCAAATGAACCTTTATGTTATGGGGTTTGCTGTGTTCGATAAATCTTAAAACGCATAGCCTAAACGCCGGTTGACTGAGCACAATAATTTTTTAGCCACAATCGCTGGTACTCCCTGTGTGGTGCAAAGTTTTCAATCAAGCTACCACATGTGTAAAAAAATCAACCGTCGCAATGTGACTGTCAGCAATAAGCACCAGGCTAAAGTCTTATTCGAGGACGTCTCTTAGGTACCCCGATCATTTCCCCACAGCACCTTTTACACTAAAAAGGGTTAACTAAGCAGAATCCTGATAGCCCAGTAGCGCCCATTCCGGCCACAAAGCTGTATGGCAGGACACAATACTGTTTTTCTAGTCGTCCGCACCATCTCGGCATTCTCCACGAATTGACGCGAAGCGATTTCTGGAGACCGCATCCAGAACAACGTAGCCATCCTTGCAGAAACCTGTTTCTGCAATCTTTTGTTCCAGTTGTTTATGGAGTTTTTCTGTTGATAGCCCCCTGTCAGCCGCGCCAGATTCCGCACCACGATCTCGTTTCTTTTTACCGGGGCGTTGCTTCCGCTCGCCACCTTTCATGTGCGGCCGTTCAGGCATTTCAACGCTATAGGAGAAAAGTTTGGTCCCGTTTGCCGTTACCTTGGTAGAGAAAGTTTCTTTCGGCGCTGGACGCTCGTCTGGATGTTTGTGCGCATTCTGTGCACACCCCAGCGTCAAAGCTAGAGGAATTGCGATAATAAGAAGCTTACTGCTAATGATTGATCTTACGCGTATGAATTCATTTTTCATGATCTCTTCTCTAACAAGGATTGACTTCAAGGGGTGGAACCATCGCGTCACGTCCAAAGGTGGAGCTTTCGTTCGGGTCCTGGCTATGTTAGGCCACGGGTATGTAATGTTGGCGCAGCCACTTGTAAAAGTTTGTAAAGATAGCCTCCGCTGACTAAGCGATGCCAATGCCAATTGATAGCGAGAACAAGGTTTCGATATCGAGACCCACGCATGGGGCATTTGACCGAGCAATGGCATGATGAGTTACTTGAAGTGAGGGGTAAATTCCCTCTGCTCGATGACCTGGCGATACATTATGGCTTATGGGCGAAAACTCTGGATGACGGGTTCAAGAAGATATTCGGCCTGACGGGCTATGTGTTGATCGCAGATCATCGACTGAACCAGGCGCATATCGTCGTGCAGGACAGTGACCTTTGCCATGAAGGTCTCGGCAAACCGGTTGGGGCCTTCACACGTCTGTCACGTCTTTTCTGCAGTGAAACGCAATTTCGGTTATCCACACCGGGGAGTCAACGGGGATGTTGACCTGCCGCAGGATAGGCCAACGCATCGTGTGTCATTACACGCTTCCTCCCCTTGGAATATCAGCACGATATAAGGGCTCGTGGCAGATAGGCCGACATTAATAGCTTGTTGATAGGGAGGTAAAGGTCGTTTGTGTTTTGCGGATAACATCGGCAATGCACAAGCAAGGCAAGCGCTGGGGGCTTTAACGTGCTGATTGGTGTGGTAGCTATGGGCGGACTTGAACCGCCGACCCCAGCATTATGAATGCTGTGCTCTAACCAGCTGAGCTACATAGCCACAAAATAGGTGGATCTTTGAAGGCGGGGGATTTTGGCGATTTCAGTGCGGGTTGTCAAGTTGGCTGGCTTATTTATTGTGTCTAGTGGGGTGGCTAATGAGTTGGAAATAGACGGTAAAGGGTGTCTGCATGGTCGTCGCTGATATAAAGGCTGCCGTTTTCGTCCTGGGCGAGTTCAGCGGGACGACCGATAACTTTGCCCCTGGGTGTTAAGAAACCTGTTAAGAAGTCTTTTTCAACAATGCTTCCATTTTTCGTCCAGTGCAGCGATACCACTTTATAGCCGTCCGGTGTCGTGCGATTCCAGGAGCCATGCAATGCGACGAAAGCACTGCGCTGATAGTTGACGGGTAGCTGAGAACTGCGGTTAAAAAGTATACCTAGTGATGCGTTGTGGGGGCGAAAGCCATGTACCGGCTGTTTTGCCGGCTGCTGTGGCTTACCGGGGTGGTTGCCGTAGTCGGGATCGGTTTTGCCAAAACCATTGCTGAAGGGCCAGCCATAGAAGCTGCCGTGAGTGATGTGATTGAGCTCGTCGGGTGGCTCGTCGTCGCCAAGCCAGTCGCGGCCATTATCGGTGGCGTAGAGCTGATTATTCCAGGGTGCCCAGTCAAAGCCAGCGCTATTGCGCAAGCCTGTGGCGACAATCTCACCGCCGCTGCCATCGGCGTGAAAACGCATGATGGTGGCGCGGCGGGGGTCTTCTTCAATACAGACATTACAGCTGGAGCCAATGGCGAGATAGAGCCAGTTATCAGGCCCAAAGTGGATAACGCGACGCCAGTGATTACCGCCGCTGGGTAAATCGTGAATAATTCGTTGGTAGCTGCCCTGCGTTGCGCCGCTCAGGGGATTGTAGGCAATACGACCGATAGCATCGGTTTCTGCAATATAGAGCCAGGCGTTGTGAATGGCGAGGCCCGTGGGTTTGTTGAGCTGGTCGACGATTGTAAGATGCTCTTCGGCGCTACCGTCGTTATCGCTGTCGATTAGCCGATATACGCTGCCCTCGCCAGGGCTGCTGACGATGAGCCCCGCAGGACTGTAGACTAGCCCTCGGGGTCCGGGGATTGCGTTGTAATAAAGCACGACCTTAAAGCCTGCTGCTGCAGTGAGAGGGCTGGGGGCATCCTCAGGCTTTGACACTTCAAAGCCTAGCGCTTTGCTACCTAATTGCAGGCTTGTGTAGAGGCCGCCTGAGTTGAAGAATAAAGTGAGCCACGCCACTAATAGAAGCACAGGTAATAGACTGAGAAAGAGAAAACGGCGTTTCATGACGCCAGCATAGACTGCTCGTCTAGGACTTGCTAGTGCTCTTCAGAGCAACCATCAAGGCGCCTAAGACCACGAGAGTCGCTCCGGATAGCGTCAGGCTTGTCAGGGGTTCTGGTGTAATAGCAAAACCGGGAATAAAGCTCAGGCACCACATAAATAGAATCGTAAAGATCGGTAAGGTAGAAAGCATGGCGCTGGCCTTGGACGCTTCGATATGAGCCATGGCTTCTGAGAAGCTGCCAGAACCAATCAAGGTACTGGTGCCACAAAAAAGTAGTAGTAACAGCCCGGGGGTGGAGAGCTCAACAATACTTAGTGGTTGTGCCAGGGGAAGGAAGGCCAATGAGCCGAGGAGATAAACCACCAGCATGATTTGCGAGGAGGTGAAGTGCAGTAGCAGTTGTTTTTGCAGTATGGCATAGCCCGTCCAGGAGATGGCCGCTAGAGAGATCAGGCCCATACCCAGAGCGTAGTCATTAAAACCGTCGACCATGGCGATAATACGCGGATAAAAGAAAATCACCAGGCCCGCTAAAAATACTAAGCAACCTAGCCATTGGCGGCGGGATAGGCGTTCACCAAAAAAAAAGACGCCCGCGAGTAGTAGCAAGACAGTGGAAAACTGGATCAAAATTTGTGTGGCGCTTGGGGTAATGTGCTGTACGCCGATGATGTAGAAAAAGTAGTTAGTCACTAGCAGTAGGGCGCAGACGACGAGACGCAGATTGTGACGAGTGCTGCTTTTACTGACGAGTCGCGGCAGAGAGCCCCGGGCGATCAAAACGGGCAATAGCATGAGTCCGGCGATGGCGAAACGATAGAAATTAATAGTGTGGGCGTCGAGCTGGTGGGTGATGCCCTTGGCGGCAATGGGGAAGAAACCCCAGGTCACGCAGGCCAGCAGCACCAGGCCAAAGCCGTAGGCAGCACGCCCAGAGGTGGTGTGGATACCCCTGTTTGCCGCGATGTTTGCCGCGATGCTTGCCGAGCTACTGCCCAGATTGTTTCCATCAGGCCTAGCTGTTGTTTTTTTTGAGGCCTTGGGGCGAGTACTCACACATTAAACCGGAAGTGAATGACGTCACCATCCTGCACGATATAGTCTTTTCCCTCAAGGCGCCATTTGCCGGCATCTTTGGCGCCCTGCTCGCCATTGCCGGCGATAAAGTCGTCATAGCTAATAACCTCGGCGCGAATAAAGCCTTTTTCAAAGTCAGTGTGAATTTTGCCTGCAGCCTGTGGTGCGGTGGCCCCCACGGGAATGGTCCAGGCGCGGACTTCTTTCACGCCGGCGGTGAAATAGGTTTGCAGGTTGAGCAATTGGTAACCGACGCGAATCACTCTGTTGAGTCCAGGTTCATCCATGCCCAGGTCGGCGAGAAAATCGGCCTTATCTTCATCGTCCAGCTCAGAGATTTCTGCCTCGAGTTTATTGCAAATGGGCACCACCTTGGCGCCTTCGGTAGCGGCGAGTGCTTCGACCGCGGCGAGCAAAGGATTGTCCTCAAAGCCGTCTTCGGCAATGTTGGCGATGTAGAGCGTAGGTTTCAGGGTCATTAGACTGACTTCGCTCAGTTTCTCAACATCGTCTTCTGATAGCCCGAGGCTTCGCAGCGGCTTGGCTTCGTTAAGGTGGGGTAAGAGTCGCTCGAGTACAGCCTGCAAAGCAATCGCGTCCTTATCCTTACCTTTCGCGGCGCGGGCCGTTTTTTGTAGGGCTTTTTCCACTGCGTCGAGGTCAGCCAGGGCGAGCTCAGTATTAATGATTTCAATGTCAGCGAGCGGGTTTATTTGATTGGCGACGTGAATGACATTCTCGTCTTCAAAGCAGCGCACCACATGGGCAATGGCATCGGTTTCACGGATATTGGCCAAAAACTGATTACCCAGGCCCTCACCCTTGGAGGCACCCTCGACCAGGCCGGCAATATCAACAAATTCCATGGTGGTGGGTAGGACGCGTTCGGGCTTAACGATGGCGGCGAGGGCGTCCTGGCGCGGATCGGGTACGGGCACGACGCCAGTGTTGGGCTCGATGGTGCAGAATGGGAAGTTTTCCGCATCGATACCAGCCTTGGTGAGTGCGTTAAACAGGGTCGATTTGCCCACGTTGGGCAGGCCGACAATACCGCATTTGAAACCCATGGTGATCCTCTGTGTTTGCTGAATGGGCGCGGCTGTTACTCGGCTCGCACTCATGATTGCTTATGTAATGTGCCCTTTGAATATCTGCTTATTGTGTGTGCAGTGCTTTCATCGCCTTGTTCCACTGCCCTTCGACCAATTCAGGTGTGATCTTAAGGGCGGCGCTAATGCTATCTTCGATGAGTTGTTGTTCAGATTGCGGTGCGCGGCGTAAAACATAGTTGACCACGTCGCTAGAGTGGCCAGGATGACCGACGCCAATTCGCAGGCGGGCAAAATTCTTGTTGTTGCCCAGGGCTTTGATGATATCTTTCAAGCCATTGTGCCCGCCGTGACCGCCGCCAATTTTGAGACGGGCTTTGCCCGGTTCAATATCGAGCTCATCGTGGGCGACCAGTATGGCCTCGGGGGGAATATTGTAAAACTTGGCCATCGGCCCGACGGCCTGGCCACTGAGGTTCATATAGGTCGAGGGCCTCAGTAGGCGTATGTCCTGAGCGTTTAGGGTAAAACGGGCTGTTTCGCCGGAAAATTTACTTTCTGTTTTAAAGTGGGCACCGTGATATTCGGCCAGTGCTGTAACAAAATCGGCCCCAGCATTGTGGCGAGTGTGCGCGTATTGGGGGCCGGGATTACCCAGTCCCACCACGAGCCTTACTGCCGTATCCAATGCCAGGGCCTAGCGGACGAAAACCAGCGAACCTTTAGGCTTCTTCCTCACCGGTATCGTCTGCAGCTTCAGGAGCGTCGTCTTCTGTCTCTTCTTCGACAGCTTTAGACTTGTTGACTGCGGCGACGGGTAGATCGTGATCTTCCCCGTGAGACAGGGCAACACTGGTGACTCCGTCGGGTAAGTTTACATCGGAGATGTGCAGCGTTTGACCGAGAGTGATCGCGGTCATATCGACTTCGATGTACTCGGGGATATCCCCAGGCAGACATTCCACTTCCAGCTCGTTCGTGCTGTGGGAAATTTGGCCGCCTTCCATCTTAACGCCGTGACATTCATCTTCATTAATAAAGTGCAGGGGTACACGAATAGTGAGCTTCTGTGTTAAATCGACTCGCAAAAAATCGGCATGCAGAATTTCGACTTTTGCCGGGTGGCGTTGCAGATCTTTAAGAATCACGTTCTGCTTTTTATCGTCGATGTTAAGCTCGATAATGTGAGAATAAAATGCTTCATTCTCCAGCGCGTGGCTCAGCTCGTTACTGGCTAGAGAAATATTCTCAGGCGTTTTATCCAGGCCATAAATAATAGCGGGGACTTGGTTGTCCAAGCGACGTAGGCGGCGGCTCGCACCTTTCCCTATATCGCTACGGGCTTTGGCATTGAGGACGAAATCGACCATTTGCCTTTACTCCTATGTTGTACCGCTATAGCTGTTGCGACCCAGTGTATAGCGGATGGGTTAATCCCCGCCGAGAAGTCTGGTGGGGGGGTATCCGGGCAAGGTTTGCTCGTTGTTAGACAAACATTGCGCTGATGGATTCTTCGTTGCTGACGCGGCGGATGGCCTCGGCCAGCATGTGGCCTAATGACAGTTGGCGTATTTGCTGGCAAGCGCTAGCTCTCTCAGTCAGAGGGATGCTGTTTGTGACCACCAGGCTGTCGAGATGGGAGTTGTGTATGTTTTCTATTGCCTTGCCGGACAACACCGGGTGGGTGCAATAGGCAACGACGTGTTTGGCGCCCTGTTCTTTGAGGGCATCTGCAGCTTTGCACAAGGTGCCAGCCGTATCGACAATATCATCAACCAGCAAACAGGTGCGGCCGGCGACGTCACCAATAATATTCATAACCTGGGCCTGGTTGGCCTCGGGCCTGCGTTTGTCGATAATCGCCAGATCAGTATTGAGTTGTTTTGCGATGGCCCTCGCACGTACGACACCACCGATGTCGGGGGACACCACGAGGAGGTCTTCGTAATTTTGTTTTTCAATATCATTGATTAAGACGGGCGAGCCGTAGACGTTATCAACTGCGCAGTCGAAAAACCCCTGGATTTGCTCGGCGTGCAGATCGACAGTTAAAACGCGATTAACGCCAACGTTGTTGATCATGTCGGCGACGACCTTGGCACTGATGGGTACGCGGGCTGAACGTACGCGTCTATCCTGGCGTGCATAGCCGAAATAGGGCACGACCGCTGTGATGCGGCCCGCTGAAGAGCGGCGCATGGCATCGACAATAAAAATCAGTTCCATCAAGTTTTTATTGGTCGGTGCACAGGTGGGCTGAATGATAAAGACATCGCGGCCGCGCACATTGTCATCGATCTGGACACTGATTTCGCCGTCTGAAAAATGTGACACCTGAGCATTGCCGATATTGAGGCCGAGGTGAGTGGCGATTTCCTTTGCCAACTGTGGATTAGAATTTCCTGAGAACAACATCAAGTTGGGCATGGGGGTATCCTGAAATCACGGACTGCGCAGGGGTGCTAGAATATGGCTGGGGCGGGAGGATTCGAACCTCCGAGTGACGGGATCAAAACCCGTTGCCTTAACCACTTGGCCACGCCCCAATAAAGCTTGTGTTAACTATTTCATGATGAACCGCTTGAATAGGCTGGTGAGTGGTTAACTCCCCTGGCGACAAAAGCCTGCCATCGTTGCGGAACATCGACCAGTACTCGACGTGCTTGTGCTTCATCCTCGAAGGAGGCAAAAATACAGGCGCCGGTGCCGGTCATTCGAACATTTGCGTATTGCTCCAGCCATTGTCGGGCTGTTTTTACCTCAGGGTAGAGCTTTTCCGCTATGGGTTGGCAAGCATTTCTGCCACCCTGCTCGAGAAAGGCGCGTATTGTGATAGCGCGTGCGTCCCTTGTCAATTGTTGGTGTGAGAATATTGTTGCCGTTGAGACTTCAACGGCGGGTGCGAGGACGAGATACCAGCAATCGATCATGTCGACAGGCTTGAGTATTTCGCCAATTCCCTCCGCCCATGCTGTTCGGCCATGGATGAAAACAGGGACATCGGCGCCCAGTTTTAGGCCTATGGTGGCAAGTTGTTCGCGGCTGAATTCCAGCTGCCACAGTCGATTGAGGCCGATTAAAGTGGTCGCTGCATCACTGCTGCCGCCCCCCAGGCCTCCACCGAGAGGTAGGCGTTTCGTCAACTGAATAGCGGCGCCGTAATGCTGCCCCGGGTTTTTTCGAACAGCTTGTTGCTGTAGGGCTTTGGCCGCGCGATAGACAAGATTATCTTTGTCGGCAATCGCAGGGTGGGTGGGGCTAAGTGTAATCGTCGCATCATCGCGTCGCCGGAAGTCCAATTGGTCGCCGTAGTCGAGAAGCTGAAACAAGGTTTGTAACTGGTGATAGCCGTCTGGGCGACGTCCGGTAATGTGTAAAAAAAGATTGATTTTCGCCGGTGCTGGCAGGCTGAGAAGGTTTTGTGTCACGACTATTCTGATTTATTGGGTGAGTGGCTTGGGTCGGAGATGTCGTGCTGCGGATGGTGATCTGGAAAAGACCAGACTTTTAAAAGCAGAGTAAACGCCAGATCGTCGCTACGGCCTTTGATGATACTCGGTAATGGCCCGACAGGCCCTGTCTGGTAACGGTTGATAGTCAGCTGCCAATTATCTTCTTGCAAACTGTCGAGCAAACCCTCCGCGTTGAACGTTTTTATAACACTGCTTGATGGACTGGCAGGAATGCCTCTGACCCAGTGGCGCATTTGGTCTACGGGTAATTGCCAGCCAAAAAGTTGTTGAGTTAATGCGCTGGAAGAGCGGGCGTTTATGTCGGCTTCTCCCGGTTGGCTCAGGGTGGTGGCTTCTGGGTTGCCGCTAATTTGCACGGTACCCATACCCAAAGGACCGCTTAAATATATGTTGAAGTTATCGCCGTCCTGGGTCCAGTCAAACCAAGCACTACCGGAATCTGCGTCGTTGCGATAAGCCAGCTTGCCTTTGAGTTGCCAGCTGTCAATGCTTGCCATCTGGGATTGATGGGATAGCCATGAGGGGGGCGTGCGCTGAGTGCTGAGAGCAGGTGGCTCGCGTAGCGGCACACAGGCATTGAGAAAAAGCAGCGGGATGATGAGGCCGAGAGAGGGCCAAAAACGCCAGCCCTCAGACCTCCGGCCGATACGGCTTGGCAGCTTGGTTCTTGGAGGATGGAGCCTTGGCAGATTGGGCATCGGCGTAAAATGCTGGCAGTTTAAGTCGGGCTATTCTAAAGCAAGCGCGCAGAGTTGGATATTCAGAGCTGAACATTTAAACGTTTTAACGTGTTGAGCAAGAATTCACTGCCGGGATGATTGTTGATGGCATCTTGCCAGATGGAACGCGCTTCTTCCTCTTCGCCGGTTGCCCACAATACCTCTCCCAGGTGGGCGGCGACCTCGGGGTCGGGCATCGTGTTCATCGCTGCACGCAAATGGCCCAGCGCTTCATCGTATTCGCCTCGTTTATAAAGTACCCAGCCTAGGCTGTCTCTGATGGCAGGGTCGTTAGGTTTAATGGCCAGAGCTCGCTGAATGAGTTCGAGAGCCTCATCATAGCGGTCGGTACGATTGGCTAATGTGTAACCCAGGGCATTGAGGGCTGAGGCATTATTGGTGTCGCGCTCGAGAATAGCCCGCAGATCCCTTTCGGTGGCGGCCAGATTGCCGAGCTTTTCGTGGACTAGGGAGCGGCTGTACAGTAGCTCAATATTATCAGGATGCTCTGCGAGCCCCTCGTCGAGCAAAGCCTGGGCACTTTGATGGACTTGCTGTTCAATCAACAGCTGGCTCTCAATCTGATAGAAAGCGCTGGTGTGATTGGGGTAGTCGAGACGCAATTTGTGCAAATAGAGTCGAGCGTCATTGAGTTGATCGCGATTCGCCAATATCTGGCTAATGCGAACAGTGGCCTGTAAAAAGAGATCGTTGCTGCTGACACTGTGGTAGTGCTTCAAGGCCTCATCAAATTGCTGGTTCTGTTCAGCCATGACAGCAAGTTGATAATGTGCCTGTGAAGTTGAATGGCCATTATCGATCAGCTTGCGGTAGATTTCTTTGGCGGGTTCGGGGTCATGGTTTTCACGATGGAGAAGAGCTAGCGCTAGCTTGAATTTATAGTTGGCAGGCGCTTGTTCGGCCAGTGCTGTCATTTTTTCTACTGCGAGGGGAAGATCTTTTTCGGCCACAAAGCGGACGAGTTGTAGTTGTAATTGCTGGCTTTGGGGTGAGCGCTTGAGGCCCTGCTTTAGTGCCTCAATGGATGCCTCGTAACGCCCTGCTTTATGTAAAATTTGCGAGACCACAAGCCGAGCCGGCTGGTCGTCGGGGTGGTTGTTTAGAATCTGCTGCACGGTGTTTAGTGCATCGTCGATGCGGTCAAGTTGGGCCAACAACAATGTTTTGCCCAGCAAGAGATCTCGGTTGTTGGGGTGGTTTTGTTCGCCGGCAACATAATGCTTCAGCAGACGGAGGCGATGCGCTTCATCGAGTTCAGCAGTATAGCTGGGCAGCAACACCATGTATTTGCCGTTATTTTGGCGCAGTAAAAATTCGGCGTGTTCGAAAGCGAGATCGAAGTTACCGCGTTGAGCTTGCGCGTAAAAAGCCATATTGCGGGCTTGCAAACTCTCGGGCTCGACCTCAGCCCACAAAACACCAAGCTCCTGAAGGGCGTCATTATTTTTTTGATAAGAGGCGGTGCTCACCGCTCTGGCGATAACACCGGGGTCACGAGTAATGAAAGCCTGGCGGTGGTAATTTTCGAGCGCCAGGTCAAGATTCCCTCGGGTGCCAGCGACTTCAGCAACCAGCAAGTCGTAAAAAGTATCTTCTGGGAAGGGGCGAACGGGAAAGTCTGGGCTGCTTGATGAGGGCTCGGCTGGTGTGTTTTTAGTCTTGGCTTGTGCGTTTTTTGTCACTTCTGGGGAGGCGCAGGCGGTCATTATCAGTAGTGCGGCAACTGACAATAAAGCTCGAGGTTTGAGCTTCGCGAGCGTGAATTGACCACTTAAGAGGGGCTTATCGAGCATAGCAGAGTAATTCCGGGCTGTTGCCGTAGAAAGTAGTGAGTATAATTGTGACAACTATGAAACGTTAAGATTCCTAGTTGCGACTGTGAAACACATCTATATTGGTCCTTTATGCCCCTGATTGTCCTAGGAATCAACCATCGTACAGCAAGTCTCGACGTTCGCGAGCGGGTTGCCTTTGCCCCCGATGAAATGATTTTAAGCTTGCAACAGGGCCGTGAGGCCAGTGGTGCTGACACGTTGGCTATTTTATCCACTTGTAATCGTACTGAGCTTTATGCCTCTGGCAATATAACGCAGGACGCTTTATTGACGTGGCTGGCAGCGCATCATCGCTTGTCCGTCGATTCGCTGGGTACCAGTTATTATGTGCTCGAGGATGATAAAGCGGTGCAGCATATGATGAAAGTCGCCAGCGGTCTTGATTCGATGGTTTTGGGTGAGCCGCAGATACTGGGCCAAATGAAGTCGAGTTATGCTGTTGCACAGAAAGCGGGTACGGTAGATGGGCTATTGGCCCAGGTTTTCCAGAGCGTCTTTAGCACCGCCAAACGCGTGCGCAGTGAAACAGCCATTGGCCAGAACCCTGTGTCAGTGGCCTATGCAGCGGTTAGTCTGGCGCAGCGTATATTCAGCGCAATGAATGAAGTCAGTGCGCTGTTAATTGGTGCCGGCGAAACGGTCGAGCTTTTGGCGCGTCACCTGCGTGAGCAAGGTGTCGGCGATATTATTGTCGCTAATCGAACTCTGGCCCGCGCCAGGGAAATGGCCGACGTATTCTCTGCTGAGGCAATCTTGCTATCAGACATTCCCGGGTACTTACACCGGGCCGATATCGTTATTTCATCGACGGCTAGCCAATTGCCGATTTTGGGTAAAGGTGCTGTCGAATCGGCCTTAAAACAGCGTAAACACCGACCCATTTTTATGGTTGATATCGCCGTCCCCCGGGATATCGAGCCTCAGGTTGCCCAGCTCGATGATGTTTATTTATACACGGTCGATGATTTACAAGAAGTGATCGAAGTCAATTTACGGCATCGAGAAGATGCGGCGAGTCAAGCCGAGGCAATTATCGAGCAAGGTGTGCTCAACTGGAAGAATCAATTGCGCGGTCAGCAAGCGGTGGGTACGATTCGCGCCTTTCGTGATAATTTTGGTGCGATGCGCGATGCGGAACTCGATAAGGCCCTGGCCTCAATAGCCCAGGGCCAATCGGCAGAGCAGGTGTTGCGCCAGTTGGCCCACGGCCTGACGAATAAGTTTTTGCACGCGCCCAGTACGCGGCTGAAAAAAGCGGGCGAGCAGGGCGATAGAAACTATATTCGCTGGACCCACGATTTGTTTGATTTGCCGATAGCGGATGAAACACCTGCACTTGATTCTCTCACAGAGAACGCTGCCAGCGTCGGCGGCGTTACAACAAAGACTACGATAAAGGACGAACCATGAAAGCCTCGCTACTAGAAAAGCTGGATCGTCTTGCTGAGCGTTATGACGAAGTCGGGCACCTGCTCAGTGATGCGGAGGTTATTGCTGAGCAAAATCGCTTTCGTGGCCTGTCGATGGAATATGCGGAGCTGGAGCCCGTGGCGAAAACCTATCAGCAATTTCTCCAGGTCATGGGCAATGTTGACGAAGCCCGCGCCATGCTCAAAGACAGCGACCCCGATATGCGAGAGTTGGCGCAGGAGGAATTGCGTGAGGGTGAAGAGGCGCTGACGGGTTTAGAGAAGGACTTGCAAACCCTGTTGCTGCCCAAAGACCCTAACGACAAGAACAATGTGTTTCTTGAAATTCGTGCTGGCACGGGGGGCGATGAGGCGGCAATATTTTCGGGTGATTTGTACCGTATGTACTCGCGCTATGCGGAATCCCAGGGCTGGAAGGTGGAGATTGTCAACGAACGCCAGGGCGACCATGGCGGTTACAAGGAAATTATCGCGCGCATTGCTGGTAAAGATGTGTTTTCCCGTTTTAAATTTGAGTCGGGAGCCCACCGTGTACAACGTGTGCCCGAGACCGAATCCCAAGGGCGGGTACATACCTCGGCCTGTACGGTGGCTGTTTTACCGGAGGTTGATGAAATTGGCGCGGTGGAGATTAATAAAGCCGACCTGCGCGTCGATACTTTCCGTGCTTCGGGGGCGGGGGGGCAGCACGTTAACAAAACTGATTCGGCGATTCGCTTAACACACTTGCCGACGGGTATTGTGGTGGAATGTCAGGACGAACGCTCGCAGCATAAGAACAAAGCGCGGGCGATGTCGCTATTGCAGGCACGTATTCTCGATGGGTTACAGCAGAAACAATCACAGGAAGAGTCTGATTTGCGCCGTAATCTTGTCGGTAGTGGCGATCGTTCGGAGAGGATCCGCACCTATAATTTCCCTCAGGGGAGGGTGACTGATCATCGCATTAATCTCACCCTGTACAAAATTGATGAAATTATGCAGGGTGATTTAGGGCAGGTTATTCAGCCCTTAATTACTGAATATCAGACTGAGCAGTTGGCTGCGTTGGCAGAATAAAAATAACTAAAGCATGCCTGTAGAAAAATCTAGTATCGCTGAGTTGCTGCAGCTTGCCTCGGTGCTCGATGGTGTCAGTGATACGCCGCGCCTCGATCTGGAAGTGCTGTTGTGCCATGTGCTCGATAAGCCACGTAGCTATCTTTTTACCTGGCCGGAGAAGATGCTCGAGCCAAAAATGGTCGAGCAATTTAATGATTTGCTCCAGCGCCGTGCTCACGGTGAGCCCATTGCGCATTTGACGGAAACAAAAGAGTTTTGGTCGCTCTCCTTAGCCGTCAATGCGACGACCTTGATACCCCGGCCCGATACAGAGCTGCTCGTTGAAACCGCTCTCAATTTGCTCGACAAATCCACTGCTCATATTCTCGACCTAGGGACCGGTACCGGCGCTATTGCTCTGGCCCTGGCAAGCGAGCGCCCGAACTGGAAAATAATCGCTGTCGATAGCGTACCGGAAGCAGTATTTCTCGCCGAAAAAAACCGCCAGCGTTTAGATTTGCGCAACGTTCACCTCCTACAAAGTCATTGGTTTACAGAAATTTCTCGGCAAAAATTTGATCTTATTGTCACTAACCCCCCTTATATTGATGCTGGTGACCCTCATTTAAACGAAGGTGACGTACGCTTTGAACCGGACTCTGCTCTCGTGTCAGGTAATAATGGTTTGGCTGATATCGAGCTAATTATTTCTGGGGCAAAAGACTATTTAATTGATGGTGGGTGGCTGTTAATTGAGCACGGCTATCTGCAGGCTGAAGCCGTGCATGCCCAGTTGATGGATGAAGGATACAGCCAAGTATCTACACGGCGTGACATAGCGGGGCACCCTCGTCTGACGTTGGCTTGCCTCAAGTGCCTTGTGTGAGTTTTCTTTTACCCCGGTACTCTGAGCCGTACTTTTCGATAGTTTCCACTATAACCACTACACGCTTTCTGGCGATCTTCCGGCTTCGGTAAATCATTGACTACAAAAAGGGGCTTTTCATCTTAAGAACTAGCAAGGTGGTTGATGTGATACTTTTTTCAGGAACTGGTAAATTACATCCCCGATAAACTGTTGCGCTTCTCGAAGGTGATGGCTATCGAAGAATAGTTAGTGATAGCGGTCCTAGTGCTTTGCAGTCGCGACAAAGTGTATGCTCTGTTGTGGCTTGACAGGGCTGTAGGGTAAAGCACAAGCGCAGTGAGTATCGATGACTGGCGACACCGCACAATGATCGCTTGAGAAAAGCGCTATGACGTTTGCGACCATTGAACGACAACTTAAAACATTCAATAAGAACAGGGAGATAGAGATGGGACGAGTACAAGACAAAGTAGCATTGATCACTGGCGGCACAGCGGGTATTGGTTATGCCACCGCCGAATTAATGGCTAAAGAGGGTGGCAAAATTGTCATCACCGATTTACGTGCAGTGGAGGGCGAAGCCTCTGCGCAAAAACTGCGCGATCAAGGGTATGACGCGATGTTTCTCGAACAAAATGTGACCGATGAAGAGCGTTGGAAAGAGGTTGTTGCCGCAGTGGTTGAGAAATATGGCCGCCTCGATATTCTTGTTAATAATGCCGGTGTTGGTGAGCAAACGGATCTCGAGGAGAGCGACCTGGCCCACTGGCGTTTTGTGAATTCGGTGAATATGGAAGCGGTGTTTATGGGCACCCAAAATGCCATTAAGCAAATGAAACTTAATGGTGGTGGCAGCATTATTAATATTTCTTCAATCGAAGGTCTGGTAGGTGATCCCCGCTTTGGCGCTTATAACGCGAGTAAAGGTGGTGTGCGACTGTTTAGTAAATCGGCGGCCCTGTATTGTGCGGAGAAAAAATACAATATTCGCGTCAATTCGCTGCATCCCGGTTTCACCGTCACGCCCATGGTTGATGGTGCTATTGATCAGTTTTCGCCGGAAGACTCAGAACGCATCAATCGTGAAATTGTTATCGGTCATATGGCAGAGCCCATTGATCAAGCTTACGGCATTTTGTTCCTGGCCTCTGACGAGTCGCGTTATATGACGGGCACTGAATTGGTTATCGACGGTGGCTTTACCTGCCATTAAAACTCAAGGAGGATGTGGTGATGGCTAGAGTACAGGACAAGGTGTGCCTGATTACCGGGGGGACTGCGGGTATCGGTTATTCGGCGGCAGAGTTAATGTGTCGCGAAGGCGGCAAAGTGGCGATTACCGATCTTCGTCCCAAAGAAGGCGAAGCGGCGGCTCAGGGACTACGAGATCAAGGTTATGCGGCCATATTTATCGAGCAGGATGTCACCAGTGAAAGTCGTTGGCCAGAAGTCATTGCCGCCGTTGTTGCCGAATACGGTCGTTTAGATGTGTTGGTGAATAATGCGGGTGTTGGTGCTGCGACCGACCTTGAAGAGAGCGACCTGGCCCACTGGCGCTTTATTCAGTCAGTCAATCTGGAGGCTGTCTTTATGGGCACTCAAAATGCCATCAAGCAAATGAAGCTTAATGGTGGTGGTAGCATCGTCAATATCTCTTCGATTGAAGGGATTATCGGCGATCCTCGTTCGGCGGCTTATAATGCCAGCAAGGGCGGTGTGCGCTTGTTTACCAAGTCGGCGGCCCTGTACTGTGCCGAGAAAAAATACAATATTCGGGTCAACTCAGTGCATCCCGGGTTTACCAAAACGCCAATGGCCGCCAGTGCCGGTGATTTGTTTGGCCCCGCCGATTTAGTGCGAATTCAGCATGAGATAGTGGCCGGGCATATGGCTGAGCCACGGGACCAGGGTTACGGTATTTTATACCTGGCATCGGACGAGTCGAAGTATGTGACGGGCACGGAGTTGATTATTGATGGTGGCTATACCTGCCACTAGTTATAAATTGGTATGGCCGGGGAGCGGTGGGTAGCCCTCGGTCTACGTTTGTCGATAACTTGAAAGGGTGATTGCATGCGCTCGATACTACTGCTCAATGCCAAGGGTGGTTGTGGTAAAACGACAATGGCAACGAACATTGCAGCCTACTATGCACTGAAAGGTAAAAAGGTGGTGTTGGCTGATTTTGACCCCCAGGGTTCGAGTACGGACTGGTTGGATGCGCGCCCTGCTGATCGTCCTCCTATTCGCGGCCTGGAGGCCTGGCAGAATGCGGTGCGTGTACCTAAAAATACCGAGTATTTGATTATGGATAGCCCCGCTGGGGTCAGTGGTCGCCCGTTGGCTAACCTGGTGCAGCGCGCCGATAGTATTTTGATTCCCATCTTGCCTTCTCCGATTGATATTCGTGCAGCAGAACATTTCATTGGTCAGTTAAATGCGCTGCGACGCGTGCTTAATACTCAGGTTAAATTAGCGACGGTCGCCAATCGTGTCAGGGAAAATACGCTGGCGGCTGGCGATCTCGATGATTACCTTGGCATGATAAAATTGCCTAATGGTAAAAAAGTACCTTACCTGTCTTTATTACGGGCCAGCCAAAACTATATTCGTGCTGCAGAGACAGGTTTGTCGATCTTTGAGTTCTCGCCAGCTAGAACGGAGTATGACCGGGACAGCTGGAGGCGAATTTTTCGTTGGTTGAATAGTAAGCGTAGCCTGCCAAATCGGCCGGCCTAGCCGTGCTTCCATACAGCAAAGCGCCCACAAAAAAACCGCGAATAATCGCGGTTTTTTTGGATTCAGCTGGCGAGTCAGGTGGCAGTGGTACCGCCATCAACGACAATCTCAGCCCCGGTGACCCAGGGTGACTGATCACTGGCCAGGTATAGCGCGGCGTTGGCAATGTCAGAGGGCTGACCAATCATACCTAGCGGAGTGCTGCGCTCGAAGGCGTCTTTTACTTTTTCTGCTGAGGGTGCGAGGCCGGCATCGACGAAACCCTGAAGTACGTTTTCACCCATATTCGTCGGGATCAGTCCAGGGTGGATAGAATTGACGCGGATGCCGTATTTCAAGCTGGCGAACTCAACAGCAGCGGCTTTGGTCAGTAGTTTAACGCCACCCTTACTACCGCAATAGGCTCCGAGGCCGGAGTAGCCGCGCAGGCCGGCCACCGAGGACAGATTGATGATGGAGCCGCCTTTGCCCGCAATGCCGCCGGGTTTCATGGCTTTACAGGCGTGTTTGAGGCCGAGGAAGACACCACTGACATTGATGTCGAGAATACGTTGAAAGTCTTCAAGCTTGGTGTTTTCAAGCAAGGCGCAAATCTCGATGCCAGCATTATTGACGACTACATCGAGACCGCCAAACTGATTTACCGTTTCGGTGGTAACGCGTTCCCAATCGGCTTCGCTGGTGACATTGTGAGGCAAAAATGCGGCGCGACCACCGGCTTCTTCTATTTCTTTAACCGTTGCTCGGCCCAGATCTTCAAGAATGTCGGTAATCATGATAGTCGCCCCGGCCCTGGACAGGGTTTTGGCAATCTCGGCACCCAGGCCGCGAGCGGAGCCGGTAATTAAGGCAACTTTACCTTCCATTGAAATTGAAATATTTGACATGAGTTAATCCTTCGTTGGCAGTAATCGGGCAATGACCCCTTGAAATTCGACGCGTAGTTTAACAGTTTATGTCTAAGGGGCCTGTGAGAAAGTCATGAGTGCGTATCTGGGAGCCACAGTCGTTAGCGTCCTTTGTTGCACGACCTTGCAATAGTGCGCCATCGGTATCGTCAAAATTTAATGGGAGGGCCTCCCTCCATGTTATTCAGACGTCTTATTGCGGTATTCAGAGGGAGAGCAATTGCACCAGCGTTTGAAGGCGCGACGGAAACTGGTCGTATCCTGGTAACCCAGGTTTAAGGCAATGGAGTCGATAGAATGCTCGGTGTTACGAAGGGCATCGGTGGCCAGTTGTTTGTGGACCGAGTCGCGGAGTTTTCGGTAGGTGGTGTTTTCAGCCTGTAGATAGCGAATAATGGTGCGCGACGAAACATTAAAAACCTTGGCTAAGTCTTCAAGTGTCGGCATATTATCGGGTTGGCGGCGCATGAGTTCCAACACGTGGGACATAGTTAGATTGTTGGAACGTATTTCCTGCATTTTTTGTTGTAGCTGGTCTTCGGCGAGCCGGTGAATGTGCTCATCGGCCGTTATGCAGCGCATATCGAGTGCGCTCTTGGGCAAAATCAGCATGTGCTTGTCGCCGTTGAAGCAGACTTCACCAGAAAAAAAGCTGCTGTAATCGCCAGCGTATTTGGGCGGGGGGTAGGCAAAAACAACTTTGGCACAAGTAAGAGATTTACCGCTGACAAATTCCAGCGCATTTTGCATCGTCAACATCATCGCCTCTATCACGACGGCCTGAAATGCTGGATTGCCGTGTGTTTCAACAATTTCGACAATGACGTGGTCGCGATCGTAATACACCTCTAGATCGCAAAAGGTAATCGCTGTGTGATAGTACTTAGCGGCATCGTGAATGGCCTGACCAACGGTCTCGCTGCTGATGACCGCTACCCCCATGGCGCCGTGGCTGGAAATGTGAATTTGCCGGCCGATAGATAAGCCCGCATCGGGCATATTTAATGTTTCCATCAGCTCAAAAATTGCATCGGATAGCGGGTCAAAGGGGATTTTTATAGAAGAATCTGCCAGCTGCTCTTTACTGATGCCGTGGCGGGCAAAGCAAGCCAATACCTCATCGCTGTGGCCCAGAGTATTGAACACCAAATTGGCGTAAGCTGATGAGACGGCGTGCCCGCTGCTAATAATATTTGAGGTATCTTTTGTCGGTGTTGCCGGTGCCGAAGAGCTGGCAGGTTTTTTGTTTGACATGTACTAAGACCTAATTCAATGGACACCCGTTTATGAATAGTTTTTGTGTGCGCCCGAGTCCGGCGGCCTTTTCTGGCTGTGTGTCAATAGTCAGTACTCAATAAGTCTCCACCACGTTTCCACCGCCATACTCGTGAGCTATTGTAGCTGATAAAAAAACCAATTTCCCCTGAGATTGATACTCGACATTACCCGTAGTATTGCCGTGTCAATATGGGATTGGGCTGTCCCGAGGAGCCCCCATGCAAATCAGTGAGCACATCGCTAAGGCCTTTACGTGGATGTTTTTGTACACTGGAATACAATCAGTGACACATAAAAAAAACAAGGGGAAAAATAATGAAGATAGATAGCAGCTTTAGTTTTGGTGACAACATGGATGATATAGGTTCCATCAAGGACGGCTACCGGGCCTTTGAAAGCCAGGGTTTTGATGGCGTCGTTACGGCCGAGATACAAAATGACCCTTTCTTGATTGTCGGCATGGGCGCGGACGCGACTGAGGACCTAGAACTGCGCACCGGCATTGCTGTCGCCTTTGCTCGCAGCCCGATGACTACGGCTTATACTGCACACGATTTAAACGCCTATTCGCGAGGTCGCTTTACCTTGGGTTTGGGGTCGCAAATCAAGGCCCATGTTACCAAACGTTTTGGTATGCCCTGGCATGGTCCGGCTAAGCAGATGAGCGAATTCATCCGCTCTCTCCATGCGATTTGGGATTGTTGGTACGATGATGAACCGCTGGGATTTCGTGGTGATTATTATCAGCACACTTTAATGACGCCTGACTTTACGCCAAAAAATACCGAGTTTGGCCGACCCAAAGTCGTCATGGCAGCTGTGGGGCCAAAGATGTTGCAAACAGCGGCCCGAGATGCCGATGGTTTAATTATCCATACTTTCAGTACCCAACAGTTTATCGAAGAACGCATTCTCCCTTCTATTAATGAAACGCTGGCTGAAAATGGCCGCTCGCGCAGTGCCTTTGAAATTTCGTTGCCACCCTTTGTCGTTACTGGCCAGACGGAGGAGGCGTTCGAGATCTGCAAACAAAAGGTTAAATATCGCATTGCTTTCTATGCCTCTACACCCGCTTATAAAACGGTACTTGAATGTCACGATTGGCAAGACCTACACCCTAAACTCAACCATCTGTCCAAAAATAAAGGTTGGGACAAAATGCCTGAGCTAATCAGTGATGAAATGCTTGAAACCTTTGCCCTTGTCGGTGAGCCTTTGCAGGTGGCTGAGAAAATGAAGGCGCGTTATGGCAGTTTGGTCGATAGACTCACTCTGGAGAACAGCTTGCCTACCGATGTGCTGGCCAGTCAGATGGCAATTATTCGAGGTTGAATTGGGAGGGTGCTGACCGAAATGGCAGCTATCTCCTCTGTTCTCAGTGTGAAAGTATGAAAATATATTACGGTGCTTTTAATAAGAGATCATTTTTCAAACCCAGAGCGATTTTACCTTTATCCGGCGGAGAATCATGGTTGATGCTACAGCCGTGAGTGTCGCATACTAAGACAATAGGTTGACAATAGTATGGCATGCCACGTCTTGTGGGTGCCGACACTCGAATTCACACTCAAATAAAAAACGGAGAATAATAGTATGGGTAATAGACTTGAAGGCAAAGTGGCGATCATTACCGGCGGTGCCAGTGGCATTGGTGAAGCACATGCACATCTTTATGCTAGTGAGGGCGCAAACGTTGTCATCACCGATGTGCAGGAAGACCTGGGTGAACAGGTGGTCAGTGCGATTAAGAGTGAGGGGGGCGATGCCATTTTTATTCGTCAGGATGTCACCAGCGAATCGGACTGGGCAAATGTCGTTCAAACCACCCTTGATAAATACGGCGCCATTACAACCTTGGTGAATAATGCAGGTGTCGGTAATTTCACTGGTGTTGAAGAGGAAACGCTCGAAGGTTTTAACCGGGTTGTCGCTATTTGCCAGACCGGTGTCTGGTTGGGTATGAGGGCCTGCATGCCCGCTTTAAAAAAATCGGGTAACGGTGCCATCGTTAATATCTCATCGCTGTTTGGCATTATTGGCACGCCGAGCATGATTGCTTACCACGGTGCTAAAGGTGCGGTGCGTTTGATGACGAAATCGGCGGGACTGGAATATGCGCAGCAAGGTGTCAGAGTGAACTCTGTTCATCCCGGCATTATCGAAACACCGCTGGCTAAAACGATGGGTGATGAGCAGATGCAGTCCATTATCGCCTCGACGCCAATGGCGAGAGTGGGACGGCCCATCGATATTGCGACCATGTCTTTATTCTTGTGCTCCGACGAAGCGGCCTTCATCACTGGTGCTGAGTTTGTAGTGGATGGTGGCTGGGGCGCCCAGTAAAGGGCAGTGCTGAGCTAGGACAATGATAAAAAAGCCGGGGCTATTTTTAGCACCGGCTTTTTAGGCTGAACGAAATTATATTTAAGCAGCCAGCCCCGTAACGTAATAACGGTCAAAAATACATCTTAGTCTTCTTGCGACTCTGGATTAATGACTTCGCCATTCATGAGTGCCTGGTGAGAGCGCTCTCGCGTGGTGAGTACGCAGACACTCGTTGCCAGACCTGTCGTGGACGACTTCGTTGGCGAGTATCTCCATTTCCCCGTCGTCACACAATGACTTATATTATTGTCTCTGTATTAACTCTACCCACGGTAAAGTTTTGCGTACTTGACAGTAAAGGTAACTTTCCGGGTTGTCATGCTGAGTGGTCGCCGCTTTAAATCCTTGAAGAGAGTCGGGTGAGCAGCGTTTTAAGCTTTGTGACTATAGGCCATGGATGAGTGCAATAAACTCAGTTTATCGTGTGGCTCTATCGCCATAATCTCACAGCCAATGGCTTGAAGCTTTTGGTTTTTTTGTTCTGGTTTACTCCATGCGATGCGGATGCCGAGTTCGATGGTGGTTTTTCCCTTTTGCGGGTGGGGTAAGTCTATGGAAACCAGTCGTCGTTGGTTGACGGGTAGATTGAGGCTGGAAAATAACATTAGGCCACTGGTGGAAACATCGGCGATATAGCCGATAGTTGATTTGTTGACGATGTCGTAGACTTTGGCAAGAGCGGTATAGGTGGATCGCGGTGAGCGAGGTAGTTGGCTGGCTGGCTGGTGCTTGAGTTCGTTCACTCTGGACTCTCTGGTTGGCAGTAAATAGCGAACCTTAAACGGACATTAGGGCTGTTGCGTCGCCCGGTACTCTGCCCGATTGGGCAATCCATTATACGATTTCCTTATTGTATTAGGTCTCGCTGATTAGCGGCGTGAGGCTTACGCCTGACGCGATTTTAACACAGCGTTTCGCGCGGTGAAATAGAGCCGCGTCGTGGTTAAGCTCGCAGTGATTATCAGAGCGATAACCATACCTATCCAGAACCCTTCAACACCTAGTGGTGCACCCCACAAATCGCTCAGAGCCAGGGAGTAAGAGAGCGGAAAGCCAATTAACCAGTAGCCCACAAAAGCCAGTATCAGGGTAATGCGGGTATCCTTATAGCCACGCAAAGCGCCATTGCCACCGATGTTGATGGCATCAAAAACGCGAAAGATAGCGGCGTACACCAGTAGTGATGCGGCCAGTTTTTGTACTGCGGTATCCGGAGTAAATAAAGCCGCAATTTGCTCGCGAAACAACAAAACGAAAGCGCCCTGGCAAAGAGCGATGGCGGCGGTAAGTATCAGCCCGGTTGTGCACATGACTTGTGCTTGATAAGCCTGATGACGCCCCAATTCGTGGGCGATCAGTATGGATATTGCCTGAGAAATACCCATCGGTATCATAAACATCATCCAGTCAAAGGAAATAGCAACCGAGTGGCCGCTGACGGTGACGGCCCCTAGGTGGGCGATTAGTAGTGGAATGAGCAAAAAGAAGCCTCCTTCCGCCAATATTGCCCCACCAATCGGTAAACCAAGGCGTAAAGTTTCTTTAATTCGCTCACCATCAAAAGCTTGTTTGAAGTTGAGTAGTTGATAAGCGCGTAAAGTGCGAGCACTACGAGCGTAAAGTGCTTCACCCCCAACGATAAGTAGAGAGACAATAAACGTTGCCCAGCCACAGCCCGCGCCCCCGAGAGCAGGCATGCCCCAATCACCCATAACCAGTATGTAGTCGAGGGGAATGTTAATAGCAAAGCCTGCTAGATTAAAAACCATTGCCGTGCGCGCTTGCCCCATACTTTCAAAGGTGGTGCGAAAGGTCATGATATAAGGTAAAAGGAAAGCGCTACCGAGCATGGGGAAGAGATAGCGGATGGCAATGTTGGTGATTTCTGCCGGGCTGTCAAGCTGAGGCAAAAGTACGATGCCGGTCCCGATAAAAAGGCTACATAGCAGGCCCAGCGGCAAGGATAACCACAAGCAGTTCTGAAATTGCTCTTTCAAGGCTCTGGTTTTGCCGGCACTAAATAACTGGCCAATAATCGGGCCGTTGCCGAGAATAATGCCGATCACCAACATTATAGAAAGATTAAAAACAGTACTACCTAAGGTGACAGCGGCCAGGTCGTTGGTGCTGAGACGTCCGGCAATAATAATATCGGTCACACTCATGCCGAAAATGGCCAGTTGTCCGATCGTTATCGGCAAAGCCAGTTTGAACATTCTTGCGCTAGTGGCGGTGAAGGTATTATTTGCAGGGGTAAAAGACAGCATGGCTCAGTTCAACGTCGAAAGACGTTATTATGTTAACAGTGCTATGCATCCCCGAGGTTAACTGAGATGATTTTATTTGACGCCTGGTATGGACGATACTTTATAAGGTGCATGAAAAATGACGCAATATAGTGCTATGACAGAGGGTAGTTTATGGATGGCTTTGAGGTGAACTCCTTATTCTTGTTAGGAGTTGTTGTTGATTTCTTGCTATTCATACTGGGAGTGGGTGTTGTTTATATCGCCTATATGTATGTGGTTGACTCGCGCCAGACCAAGCATGCGATTCGCCGCAATTTTCCGGTGGTTGGCCGCTTTCGCTATTTGTTTGAGCGGTTGGGCGAGTTTTTTCGGCAATACTTCTTTGCGATGGATAGAGAAGAAATGCCCTTTAATCGCGCCAAGCGCTCATGGGTGTATCGTGCGGCCAAAGACGTTGATGCCACCCTCGCTTTTGGTTCGACCAACAATATTAGCGAACCGGGTGCGGTTCTGTTTGTTAGCCATGCATTCCCGACCTTAGCCGAAGATTACGTTGCTTCTCAGCCCATGGTCATTGGTCCTTACTGTCGAGAGCCTTATACCTCGACGTCATTGTTTAATATTTCAGCAATGAGTTTTGGCGCTATTTCTGAACCGGCAATAACTGCCCTGTCGCGGGGAGCCGCTGAGGCGGGATGCTGGTTGAACACTGGGGAAGGCGGGTTATCCCTTCACCACTTGAAAGGCGGTGCTGATATTGTCTTTCAGATTGGCACCGCCAAATACGGTGTGCGCGATCTTGCGGGCAATTTAGATGACGAAAAACTTTTGGCCTTGGCTGCTCATGCTCAAGTCAAAATGTTTGAGATAAAAATTAGCCAGGGGGCAAAGCCGGGCAAGGGCGGTATTCTCCCGGGCATTAAAGTGACCGAGGTGATTGCTATGACGCGAGGGATTCCTGTTGGGGAAGACTCCATTAGTCCCAATGGCCACATCGATATTCGTAACGTCAACCAACTATTGACGATGATCTCTCATATCCGAGAACTAACCGGCAAGCCTGTGGGGTTTAAGTTAGTCGTTGGGGGCGCAGGTTTTTTTGATGATCTGTGTGAAGGCATACAGCAGCGTGGTGTCGAGCAATTTGCCCCGGACTTTATAAGCCTTGATAGTGGTGATGGGGGGACAGGTGCGGCACCTCCCAGTTTGTTAGACAGCGTAGGACTCACTATTCGAGAAACCCTGCCCATGGTTAACGATAAGCTGATTGAACACGGTCTGCGCGATAGGATACGGCTCATTGCTGCGGGTAAACTGGTCACCCCCTCCGATGTCGCCTGGGCAATTTGCGCCGGTGCCGATTTTATTGTTTCTGCGCGTGGTTTTATGTTTGCCCTGGGCTGTATTCAAGCCATGCAGTGCAATAAAAATACCTGCCCCACTGGCATTACCACCCACAATAAAAAGTTGCAACAAGGACTTGACCCCGATGATAAGGCGGTCCGGGTGGCGAACTACGTGAGAAATATGGAGCAGGAAGTTGGCACTATCGCCCATTCCTGCGGTGTTCACGAGCCGAGGCAGCTCAGTCGCCGCCACGCTCGCATGGTTACTGGGCTGAGTCAGTCGGAACCCCTCGACGTGTTTTATCGTAAACAGGGGGAGCAGAGTCCGGTTTTTTTCCGCTCGGAGGTGGCTGAACCCTCGGTCTTTGGGGTCGAGCCGTCGTCGTTAGAAAAGCAGACGTCCTAACAGTCGTCATTATAAGGACGTTTTTTATAGGGATGCTTTTTCAAACATGGCTCCCTAGCACCCAATCACGCTATCACGCAGCATAAGAGAATCTCAGCATGGGCAAGCTGGCACTGTTTTATACAATTTTGCACGATGCTATTTTTGATCGTCTTAAGGGGCTCGACGGCCTACCACCATTGTTATTTCGCCTGTATTTAGCGCCAATAATGATGGCCGCAGGTCTGCACAAATGGCACAACTACGAAGACATGGTGGGCTGGTTTGGCAATGCCGACTGGGGTCTGGGTTTGCCTGTACCTGAACTTATGGTGAGCCTCGCTATTTTTGCTGAGCTGGTCGGAGGCCTGGCCTTGTTGGTTGGTTTAGCTGTACGCTGGTTTACTATTCCACTGATAATTTCTATGGCAGTGGCGATGATGACGGTGCACTGGGAACATGGCTGGTTCGCCATTGCGCCGGGTAACCCCGAAACAAGCACCGCAAAAGTCCTTGCTGACATTGGCATTCCTGCAGCCCAGCGCAGTCTAGAAAACAGTGAAGAGGTGGGTCGACGCGTTGCCGTAGCTAAAAGCTTACTGGAAGAAAATGGGAACTATAGCTGGCTGACCGAAAAAGGTGGTTTTGTGGTGCTCAATAACGGTATTGAATTTGCTGCGACGTATTTGATTATGCTGCTTAGCTTGCTCTTCACCGGGGGTGGTCGTTATGTCAGTTTGGACTATTGGTTAAAGCGGCATTTTTGGCGTGATGCTGAAGGCTGATGCCTGGCTGTCGTCTGTACATAAAGCCAAGCCTGCAAGGCTTTTAGGCTGTGCTATAATCCGCTGCTTTTTCACCCGCGCTGTCTTTCTTTTTGAGCAGCGCTCTATTCGGCACAGGCATGAGCGAAGAAAAACAAGCAAGTCCCCAGAGCAGTAGTCATAAGCCCCAGGCGTCTACGGCCAAATCCGAAGACAATACCGGAAAAAGCAGCGACAAAAATAGTGATAAGCCCCAGGCGGCTCGTCGGCGACGGGGCCGTGGTGGCCGAGGTGGTCGCAATAGGAGTGGTTCCAGCTGGAAACTTTCGCACTTCAAAGTGGAGCCCGTTGAAGGCAAGGTACGCTTCCACGATCTTGATCTTCCCGATACATTGATGCATGCGATTGCTGATACTGGCTTTCAATATTGTTCACCGATTCAGGCGCGCTCATTACCCCTCACCTTGCGGGGCCATGATGTCGTGGGTAAGGCGCAGACGGGTACGGGTAAAACAGCCGCTTTTTTGGTGGCTATTATTGACGACCTGATAAAGAATCCCATTACACATGAGCGTTTCGCTGGTGAAGCGCGCTCCCTGATTATTGCTCCTACGCGAGAGCTGGTCATGCAGATCGCCGACGATGCTCGCAATCTAAGCAAGTATTCTGATCTGCATGTACACACTCTGGTGGGTGGTATGGATTACGATAAGCAGCGTCGTCATTTGCACGAAAAGCATTGCGATATTCTGGTGGCAACGCCGGGTCGTTTGATGGATTTTTGTGGCAGTAACGATGTCTATCTCGACCGAGTCGAAGTACTGGTGATTGACGAGGCTGATCGTATGCTCGACATGGGCTTTATTCCCCAGGTCAGGCGTATTGTGCGTCAGACACCGCGCAATGATCATCGTCAAACCCTGCTGTTCTCGGCGACATTCACACCTGAGGTCGAGAGCTTGACCGAGCAGTGGACGCGGGATCCGATGAAAATTGAAATCGAGCCTGACCACGTCGCGACCGATTCAGTTACGCAGAAAATTTTCATCACGCAAACCCGTCAAAAGCGCGATCTTCTTGTCAACCTGCTAAGAGCTGACGATGTTGAAAGCGTTATTGTCTTTGCCAACCGTCGTGACCAGTGTCGTCGACTGCAGGAGTTTCTCGGCAAAGCGGGCTTTAGTGTGGGCCTGCTCTCCGGTGAAGTGGCGCAGAATAAGCGTGTGCGAACGCTGGATGATTTTAAGTCCGGTAAAATACAGGTATTAGTGGCCACTGATGTTGCCGGTCGAGGCATACACATTGACGGTATTAGCCACGTCGTTAACTTCACTCTGCCCGAAGAGGCGGAAGACTATGTGCACCGCATTGGTCGCACGGGCCGAGCGGGTAAAACGGGCACCTCTATTAGCTTCGCCTGTGAGGACGACGCCTTCTTACTGGAGCCGATAGAGGCTCTGATTGGTGAAAAGCTCTCCTGCGAGCAACCGCCAGAGGAGATGTTGGTACGCGCAAAAATCGAGCATTAAGCACACAATAGAGCCCGGTCTGAATTCGTTTTTCAGGCCGGGCTTTTTGATGTCTTCTCTTTTTGTTGGCTAGCTGTTTTCCTTGAAATGTTGAACCCAGAGAGAGGTTGCACCAGCGACAGCGGCGGGCATTACCAGTAAATTTAACAGTGGCACCGTACTACCAAGTAACACTATTGAGCCAAAGGTGATGGATAGGCTTTTATCTCGGCCCGCTCTCTGGCGAAGCCGTTTGAAATTAATGCCGTTAACATCGGCAGGGTAATCTAAATATTGCAGGGCCAGCGACCATGCACCCCATAGAAAGGCGATGGCGGGCACGGCAAAATTGATCAGTGGAATAAAAGAAAGAATGAAGCAAATAAGGAGTACACCCAGTAGGCGGGGTAGAAAATAAGCCAGTTTTTGTACCTCTCGTAGAAAAGCCTGGCCGGCAATAATGCTGGCGGTTTTGAAGGTGAGAGGCGCTTCATCTTGCTCGCCGCTGAGCTTAATGTAGACGGCATTCGCCAATAGGCCATAAAAAGGGGAGGCCACTAGGTTGCCGACCAACGTAAAGGTATAGGCGTAGCAGACGGCTAATAATAAACCGAATAAGAGTCGAAAGAGCCAGGCAATAAACGCTAACCAATCGGGCAAGTAATTGAGTAGCCAGTCCATCAGGTTTTCAAACTGCTGCAAGGTGTATAAGGTTAAACCGACAAATAACGTCAGATTTAATAACAGAGGAATAATCACCCATAGGCGCACTCCCGGTGCGGCGAGCAGTCCAAACCCTTTCAGAAAATGTGTCAGTCCCATGCCGTTGCCCCACTATGACGACGTTTAACGTGAGCGCTATTGTAGATTCTCACTGTGGGAGCTGTCGTCCGTTTTAGGCGCTTAGTCGGCACTTTGCCATGTGGGCTCAGCGATGCCAGAATATGCGCCCCTACTTTGATAAAAGAAGCCGCAATGAGCAAACCCCTCGATGGTCTACGTATCCTTGATTTAACACACATGCTGTCGGGTCCCTTTGGCACCGTGACCCTGGCCGACCTCGGTGCGGAAGTGATTAAAATTGAACCGCTTGAAGGCGAGCGTACGCGGCGTTTACTTGCTAATGACCCGAAACATTCTATCGATGGTATGGGCGCCTATTTTATTAATCTCAATCGCAATAAAAAAAGTGTCGCCATCGACCTAAAAGGCGAGGAAGGTAAAGCCCTGTTCTACGAGCTGGTGAAAAAAGCTGACATCGTCTTCGATAATTTCAGTGTCGGTGTGACGCAAAAGCTCGGTATTGACTACGCTGTCTTGCAAGATATGAACCCGCGCATTATTACCTGCTCTATTACTGGTTTTGGCTCCGAAGGCCCGGGTAAGCACCGCACGGCGTTTGACCAGGTAGTGCAGGCTTACGGCGGCAATATGTCGATTACCGGTGACAGCGCGGAACACCCCTTGCGCTCCGGCCTGCCCATTGCCGATTTGGGGGGTGGTATGTTTGGCATGGTTGGGGTGTTGACTGCGTTGTACGAACGCGAACGCAGTGGGGTGGGCCAGCATGTTGATATTTCCATGCTCGACGGTCAGATTGCTATGCTCAGTTATATGGCCACCATGTATTTTCTCTCTGGTGAAGACCCCGAGCCTATTGGCAACTCTCATTTTGTGCATGTGCCCTACAATAGCTTTAAAACCAGCGATGGCTTTATTGTTATTGCGGTGATTTTTGATCACTTCTGGACCGGTCTACTCGAGGTGCTCGACTGCGATGCGCTGCGTAAACCTGAGTACGATCATCAGCCTGGCAGGCTCGCCGACAAAGCCTTTATTGAGGGTCGAGTGGCCGAAATTCTAGCCACCAGGACGATGGCCCACTGGCTACCTTTGCTCGAGGCTCAACGTATCCCCTGTGCACCCATCAACAGCTTTAGCGGCGCACTGGCCGACCCTCAAGTGGCTTACCGTAATATGGTAATAGACGTCAGCCATCCCAATGGACAAACTACAAAAGCACCGGGTAACCCGGTGAAATTGTCGCGCACGAATGAAGAGTCTTTCAGTCCAGCGCCCTTGCTCTCGGCAGATACGGATCAAGTGCTGGGTGATTTACTCGGCCTTAGAGATGACGAGCTTGCCGCACTACGCCGTGATCATGTTATTGCCTAATGACAGCTGAGGACTAGTCCATTAAAGACAAAACCCCTTGTCTCAGGGTGACGCGCCAGCTGCATTTTTTTGGCACAAGGCCTCCCCTCGAGTGATCGTTTGTTACCGTTGATAATGAGCTGAAGGTGGCAAGGGTGTTTGCCTTTCGTCGGCAGAGCTACTAGCATCAGGTTAAACTCTTGATGCATGGCAAAGGCTAGCAGTGATGAAAATAATTATTAAAGTTCTGAGTGTCTTAGTAATCGTAGTGATGATACTGGTAGGGTTGAGCCTCTACTATCTCGACAGCGGTATCAAAAAAGCCGTCGAAACTTTTGGTCCCGACTACACCCTCACTCGTGTTGAGCTGGCTGACGTCGACCTCTCACCTCTTTCTGGCAAGGGTAGCTTATCGGGTCTTGCCGTCGGCAATCCCGAGGGCTTTAGTGGCGCTAATGCCTTTTATCTCGGTGAAATTTCTATCATTGTCGATACGCAAACACTGAGTGCTGATCCGGTTATTATCCATAGTGTGCGTATTGTTGCTCCGCAAATCACTCTTGAACAGGGTGAAAATGGTACAAACCTGCAGCAGTTGCTGAAAAACATTGAGCAATCCACCGGAGCTGCGAAGACGAGTACTCGCTCTGAAGAGGCCACAGGCGAGGGTGAAGGGAAAAAAGTCATTATTAAAGAATTACAGGTTACTGATGGACGGGTTTCTTATATTAATACCCTGTTGGGAGCTAAAGCCATTGAACTGAATCTGCCCGATATTCAATTGTCTGATATCGGTAAAAAATCCAATGGCGCCACAGGTGCAGAAATCGCAGAACAGCTTATTGCGGCCATCAGTAATAGTGCCGGCTCTGCAGTTAATCAGGCCAGCGTATTGAAAGAGGCGGGAAAACAAGCAAAAGAAAAATTTAACGCCGAAAAGGATAAGTTGGAGAAATCTGTTGATGGGCTAAAAGGTCTATTCGATAAATAATCAGCTTCGTTTGAATAAAACACAGGGAGAAATAGTGATGATTGTTCGAGACAAATTTTACATTAATGGCGAGTGGGTGCCGCCCATTGGTCAGGGAACCCTCGAAGTTGTCGATGCATCTTCCGAACAGGTGATGGCTTGCGTGCCCGCCGGCGCTGTGGAAGATGCTAATAACGCCGTAGAAGCGGCGTCCGCTGCCTTTGAAAGTTGGGGCATGACGACACCCCAACAGCGCCAGGACTATTTGAGAAAATTACATACGGCGATGGCAGCCCGTCAGGATGAACTCGCCGAGATCATGGCCGGCGAGGTGGGCATGCCCTTGAGTATGGCCAAGTCCATACAGGCGGGTTTACCGCTACAGGGCGTGAGCAATTTTATTAAAATTCTCGATAACTACTCGTTTGAAGAAACGCTGGGTAACTCCGATATTATTAAAGAACCTGTTGGCGTTGTCGCCTGTATTACGCCGTGGAATTTCCCTCTTCATCAAATTATGGCCAAGGTTTGTCCGGCGTTGGCGGCGGGTTGTACGGTCATCGTGAAACCCAGCGAGGTGGCACCCTTAACTGCTTTTATGCTGGCAGAAATGGTTGAAGAAGCGGGTTTTCCAGCCGGTGTGGTTAATGTTATTACTGGACTTGGGCCCGTAGTGGGCGAGGCGCTGGCGACTCATCCTAAAGTCGATATGGTGTCTTTCACCGGCTCGACCCGCGCTGGCAAGCGAGTCGCTGAACTGGCCGCCGATACCGTCAAGCGCGTAGTGGTTGAACTGGGTGGAAAGTCGCCCTCATTGATTCTCGATGATGCCGATATTGATGAGGCGGTGCGTGGTACCGTTAATGACTGCTATTTTAACAGCGGTCAAACCTGTGCTGCTCACACGCGCCTATTAGTGCCTGAAGCGGCGTATGAACGGGTCGCCAAGCTAGCCGTAGACGTGGCACAGAGTTTAACGCTTGGTCAATCTGACGACCCCAAGGCCAAACTGGGCCCCGTTATTTCAAAGGTTCAACAAGAGCGAGTACGAAACTATATTCGTCAGGGTATAGAAGAGGGGGCTGAGCTGCTGTGTGGTGGCCCCGAGCAACCTGATGACTTACCCACCGGCTTTTTTATAAAACCCACGGTGTTCGGCAACGTGAGTCAGGATATGACTATTGCCCGGGAAGAAATCTTTGGTCCCGTATTGAGCATTATGTCTTATAAAGATGAAGAAGAGGCCATTACTATTGCCAATAACACTATTTATGGCTTATCGAGTGGTGTTTGGACCAAGGATGAGGATCGCGCCCGTAGAGTCGCTCGCCGCCTGCGAAGCGGCAATGTCATTATTAATGGTGGCGCGTTTAATATGATGGCCCCCTTTGGTGGCTTTAAACAATCGGGCAATGGGCGTGAGCACGGTCCCTATGCGCTGGATGATTATCTCGAATGTAAAGCCTTGCAGATGTAGCCGGACCCAGGAGCAAATATAAAGAAGGGGGGCCATAAACGTTCAGTGATCTGGAATACATTATATGGCAGAAATAATTCCCCCCTTGAATCAACAAACGCTCAGTCGTATGACGTCGGGTGAAAAGCGTGTCGCTCGGCGTTTAGAAACACTGCTTGAAGACGATTATCTGGTCTGGTACGACATTCCTGTTGGCCGTCAACGTCGTTATCCCGATTTTATTATTCTGCACCCCTCTAGAGGTTTGTTATTTCTAGAGGTGAAGGACTGGAAGCCAGAAAACCTGAAAAAAATCAGTAAATCTGATGTCTCTTTGTTAACCCATCAGGGTTTGGTGACTAAAGCACATCCTCTTGAGCAGGTTCGCCAGTGTGCATATCAGGTGCTTAATACCTTATCGGCCGATCCCCTATTACGCCAGAAAAATAGTGCCTACAAAGGTAATTTAATACTACCTTATGGCTGGGGAGTTGTGTTTACGAATATTAAACGCCAGCATATTGAAGAAGCTATTCCGGATGAAGCTCGGGAGAGCTTGCTGCCGGATCATTTAATGATCTACAAAGATGAGATGACGCCAAGCACTGATGCTGAATGCTTCCAGGAACGACTGTGGGGTATGTTTAATTATACATTCGGCGGTGCACTGACCTTACCTGAAATTGATCGAATTCGATGGCATTTATTTCCTGAAATTCGTATTGGTGGTAGTGAAAATTATGATTTTTTTGGTGCGCTTGGTGATCAAGACATTACAGTGAAAGAGGCTTTACCGAACATTATAAAAATAATGGATATCCAGCAGGAGCAGTTAGCGCGCAGTCTGGGTGATGGTCATCGGGTTATTCATGGGGTGGCGGGCTCGGGTAAGACACTCATACTGGGTTATCGTTGTTTACATTTGGCCCAGACAATGAGTAAACCGATATTGGTACTTTGCTTTAATATTACCTTGGCGGCAAATTTACGGGCATTTATTTCATCGAGAGGAATCGGTGGTCAAGTGCAGGTTTATCATTTCCATGATTGGTGTGGCCAGCAGCTTAAAACCTACCATGTCGATGTATGTGCGTCTGAAAAGCCCTATTGGGAGCGTCAAGTTGAGGCAGTGATTCATGCTGTTGACAAAGGTCAGATTCCAAGAGGTCAATATGGTGCGCTGTTGATTGATGAGGGTCATGATTTTGAGGCGCAATGGCTAAAACTTGTTGTTCAGATGGTTGATCCGGATAGTAATTCTTTACTTTTACTCTACGACGATGCCCAGTCAATCTATAAAAAGTCGTCGGGCTTGGGTTTTAGTTTAGCGAGTGTGGGGGTTCAAGCCACTGGCCGTACCTCGATATTACGGCTCAATTACCGTAATACCCGTGAAATATTAAATTTTGCCTACAGTTTTGCGAATCATTATATAAATCCTCAATCCAGAACTAAGCATGAATTAGCCTTGGTTGAGCCTCAAGCGGCTGGAAATACGGGACCTGCTCCTGAGGTTAGACGTTTCAACTCTATCGCTGAAGAGATTAGGTTTACGTTACAGTGTGTTGAAAAGTGGCACCAGCAAGGTGTTGCCTGGGCTGATATAGCCATTTTGTACACTCAAGGTTATCAGGGTGGGTTGCTTGCAGGGGCCTTAGAAAAGACAACTATTCCCTATAGATTGTTGGGTACAGCGCGACAGAAAGCAGCTTATGATCCCAGTGTGCAGCAACTGACGGCCATTACTATTCACAGTAGTAAGGGGCTGGAGTTCCCCCGTGTGATTATGCTGGGTATCGGTCATTTGAAGGATAGCGACGAGTCAGCTCGGGAGCAGAATGCACGTTTGCTCTATGTGGGGATGACAAGGGCGCAGGAGTGTTTGTTGCTGACAACATCACAAGAAAATGAATACGGGAAAAGGTTACTGGCCGTTAGTGGGTGAGAATAATTGACAGTGGTCGTTGCAAGAAAACGCCAGGCACTCAATGAGCCGATAAGTCGCCTGGCGTCAGTGCTTCCTGTTGACACTATTTATACTGAAGAACCTAGCATGCGACGTAAAGTCCCGTCTTTATCAATCACATGGTGTTTTAAAGCGCCGGCGATATGTAATAAGACGGCTCCTATTAAAACGTAACCGACCAAGCCGTGGGTTTCGTGGGCGAAGGAGGCTAGGGCTTTGTTGTGCGGCATCGATTTCATGGGGTTTTCCGGATCGGTATTGCGGGCGACCACTTCAATACCGAATACGTCGACACCACTACCTCCGTATGCAGACATTAAAAAGCCGGATAGCGGCATAAGAACGGTGCCGATAATCAATACGTAGTGAACTATTTTTGCCAACAACGTTTCCCAGCGCTGGTACTGCCCTACGGGAACGGGCCAACCGTTTTTAATACGCCATAAGACCCGTGCCAGAACGACAAAAAAGATCAAAAAGCCAAACGATTTATGCCAGGGATATAGGCTATAGGTTTTCGTTTCCTCCATATAAATGCCCACCGCCAGTAGGCTGATGACAGTGATAGCGATGATCCAATGGAGCCTTAAGGTTGTTTTGCTAAATTGACTGGGTGTGTCCAATTGCATGCGTTTCCCCTCTCTATAACTCAGTCAACAATACTATACTACTGTGTCATTAACGTGAAGATGAGCGCCGTTTGTTTGACATTTGAGGATTTGCCATCGGGCAGATCACTTTGTGACAGTGCCATCGAGTTACGCTGATTAAACAAACGAAGTTGTATTATTCCCACCAATCGTTCTTTTTGTTGTCAGTGCTGAAAAGAAATACTTTTATTTTTCATGACAAATCGCCTGTGTACTGTTGATCTTAAAAAGGCTTAGCTAAGCTTTTGCTTTTACTCTATGAACAATAAGCAGGTCGCACGGCCACCTACTTATTGCTGTTGAGGTGTTTTAATTAGCCGTTGAGCCCGGAGCGTTGGCATCAACTAAGGCGCGGGAATTTGCCGACCAGTCAAAGCCTCTTTGAATCCGCTCAAAGCGTCGTGCTACCGCTTTGAACATTCGAGGGTCGGTGAAAAGATAGAATTGCTCTTCCTGAATGCCTTCGAGAACGAGCTTGCCGACCACATCGGGGTCGAGACCGTGTTCTAATAATTCTGCAACATCACCGGTGATAACGGGTTTGTCTCCGGAGCTACCAAAGTCTGAGGGACGACTATCGGCGGCTTCAATAATGTTGGTGGCGACAGCACCGGGGCACAGCACCGAGACACCAATATTGGTTTCTTTTAATTCGCTGTAAAGCACCTCATTCATCACCACGACGGCAAACTTACTGGCGTTGTAGGGTGCCCAGCCAGGTCCTGCGTTAACCATACCCGCCATGGATGACGTAGTGACAATATGGCCACCTTCGCCGTGGGCTTTAATTTTTGGCAAGAAAGCACTGATACCGTACTGCACTCCGAGTTGATTGACGGCGATAACCCAATCCCAGTCCTGCTGGGAGAGTTCTTCATAGGTGCCGCCGACATTAATGCCAGCGTTGTTACACAACACATGGACTTTGCCAAAGCGCTCAACCGTAGCATCGGCAGCGGCCTTGACTTGCTCCTGTTTGGTAACATCGCAAATAATGGTGGCGACGTCGACGCCTTTGTCATTGAACTCCTCTTCGGCTGCGCCAAGACGCGCTTCGTTAACGTCGGCGAGCATCAGTTTCATACCTTCATCGGCAAAAGCTCGCGCCATGCCCAAGCCCATGCCGCTGGCACCCCCGGTAATAAAGGCAACTTTTCCTGTTAAATCTCTCATTGAATTTTTCCTATTGGTAAGTTTGGCCGCCAATTATAGGGCTTGGGTGAGCTAGTTATTCATTTTTATAGGCTGTAGGCGGTTGAAAGGGCTATGCGGTTGTGGGATGGGTAAAACTGAGGGGTTAAGCGGGAGAGGAGTGCCAAAAGCAGTGCTGGGGGCTTAGTCTTTATTATTGATTAATGTATTGGCGACAATGTCATAAGAGTGTAAGCGCGCCTGATGATCGTAAATTTGCGAAGTAATGATTAACTCGTCGGCCTCAGTTTTGGCAATGAACTCATTCACTTGTTGATGGATTTTGTCGGCGGTGCCGACCATGGTACAGGCTAGCACATCGTGCAGCATGGCTTGTTGCGTGGCGGGTAGTTTGTTCATGTAGTTAGCGACGGGTGGGGGCAGTTGGCCCGGGGTACCATTCAACAAATTGACAAAGACCTGCTGCCAGGAGCTGGCTAGTAACTCGGCCTCTGCATCACTATCGGCTGCAAATAGACTGATGCCCAGCATTACGTAGGGCTCAGCTAATGCGGCTGAGGGTTTGAATTGTTCTCGATAAACCTTAATGGCATCCATTAATTGCCCCGGCGCAAAGTGTGAGGCAAAGGCGTAAGGCAGACCCAAATGCGCGGCAAGTTGAGCGCCGAACAGGCTGGAGCCAAGAATCCACACGGGTACGTGTTGACCGGCACCGGGTATAGCCCGTACGCGCTGGCCTGAGGTGTCGGCATTGAAATAGCCGATCAGCTCAGCAACATCCTGAGGGAATTGCTCCACTTGTGCATCGCGATGGTTGCGCAATGCGCGACTGGTTGCCGGGTCGGTGCCTGGTGCTCGACCTACGCCGAGATCAATGCGTCCAGGGTGTAGGGCGTCGAGGGTGCCAAATTGTTCGGCGATAACCAGTGGCGAGTGATTGGGCAACATAATGCCACCGGCACCGAGCCGTAGTGTTGATGTGCCCGCCGCAAGATGGGCGATAAGCACTGCGGTGGCTGCGCTGGCAATGCCGGGCATGCCGTGGTGCTCGGCCAGCCAATAGCGATGAAACCCCCAGCCTTCGGCATGCTGAGCTAAATCAAGACTATTGCGCAGAGATGCCCCGACAGTACTACCTGCGCTAATCGGCGAGAGATCGAGTAGAGAGAGGGGAATCATTGGTTTTGCGTATTCTCAGTTGCCACAAGACCCTTTTTAGAGGTTGGTGGTGTCAGTGCTTACCCCTGCAGGGCGCTGACAATTGAGGCAATCTCTTCGTTTGATTGCACCATGATGTCGTGAATGAGCTCATCATCGAGTTTAAGGCGTCCAAATGATTTTACCTCAGCCCATTCGGCGGGTGCTTCATGACCCTGTTCAATAGCCTGTGAAAACAGGTTAGCCACTTGAACAACATCTGTTAAATCGGCTTCAAAGCTGGCTCCGCCCTCGGAATTAGTTGGCACACGGTCGAGTTCTTCGTGTTCCTCTGCGACGGTGATGAGCTCGTCACTAAAGCGCCACGCTTCGAGAATCGCAGCACCGACACCCGTGTGCCATTCGGCGAGGACGTTGTCAAAAGCCTCCTGATTTTTACACAACTCGGGATAATCGTCCATGCGGTCGAGCAGGTAGATTTTGCCAACGTCGTGTAGTAAACCGCCAATTAATGCTTCGTCGGGTTTGATTTTTGTGCGTTTACGGGCGATCACGCAGGAGATTGCGGCGACGTTGAGACTGTGATGCCATAGCTCTTTAAAGTACTTGTCTAACTCACCCAGGGAGTGGGCGTTTAGCACTTGGTCCATAGCGATAGCGACGGCAATACTGTGGGCCATTTTAAAGCCCATACGTGTGATTGCTGTGGGAAGGTCCTTGATCGTTGTCCCTGAGCTATTTAGGGCAGCAGAATTGGCGACCTTTAATAAACGGGCAGAAAAAGAGGGTTCGGTACCAACAACGGTGGCGACTTGTTTCGCTGATACGTCAGGATCTTCCAGAATGTTTTTGATTTTTAGCGCAACATCCGGCAATGAGGGAAGCCTAACCGTTCCCTTAGACAGCTCATTACTAAGTGACTGAACAAACTCGAAGCCAATGGAATTCACGTTTTCTCTCTTTTGTCATCGTTGCATGCGGTGCTGAGAACCTCGCTGACGTCCCTGTTTGCGTTGGCTTTTATGGCCATATTTAACCTTAATTACAGTGGAGCGGCAAACCACTGTCCATGAAATTCTTCTGGAGAGTTTGGAAGAGTGGAGCCGTGTCACAATATAGACCCCATTTCTCATTCATGCGAGAGCAATTTTTCCGTGCTTACCGAGTCGTCGGTAGATCCTAGTAGACCAGGATGGGTGCAGAATTCGTTTACTCAATGGGATTGGTTTCTATGGGGGTCATCGCCGGGTTCTTGTCAGGCACAAAATTGAGGGCGACGGAATTAATGCAATAACGCAGGCCGGTAGGGGCTGGGCCGTCGTCAAACACGTGTCCTAGATGCTCGCCACAACGGGAGAGTATTTCTGTGCGTTTAAAACCGAGAAACCAGTCATCCTTGAGCACAATATTGTTTTTGTCCAAGGCTTCCCAAAAACTTGGCCAGCCGGTTCCCGATTTGAATTTGTGGCTGGAGTGAAAGACTGGCAGCTGGCAGCCTGCGGTGACATAGACGCCACTATCTTTGTTGTCGAGTAACTTACCGGTAAAAGCACGCTCAGTTTTGCTCCGCCACATGATATCGTACTGTTCTTTGGTGAGCAGTTGCTTCCAGGTGGCCTTGCTAATGGTGTCCAGCTGTCGCTGCTCTGCAATGAGCTGGCGAGCGTCGGCCAGTGTCATCGCTTGCTGCTTGTCATTTTCTTGATCAGAACCCAGCGACAGCGCTAGACTGGCTGTAAGACCGGTGGCAATAACACATAAAAGGGCGAGGCCGGATCTTTTCATAGTGGGTGTACTCACTGCTAATGGAATGTATCTATAAGGTATAAGAGACGGATAAGCCAATAATAGTTCAATTAGGTTTTTCTGGCTCTGTCCGGCTCGTTTTGTCTGTCTACATAGAGTCTCAATCTAATAATAAGGAGATGATGAATGCGTCATAAAGTATGGTTGGAAGTGGCTATGAACGGTGCCTGGACGCGGGCCTTGCAACCTAATATCCCCGTGACGGCTGAGGAGATTACCCGGGAGGGTATCGACTGTTGTAATGCTGGTGCGGCCATTGTTCATGCCCATAGTTTAGACCCCGAAAGCGGTAAGCAAAATGCCGATGTCGATATTTGCCAAACCTTTATCGAGGGTATCCGTGAGCAGGTCGATGCCATTGTTTATCCTTCTTCGCTCGAAATACCCATGGCAGATGATGCTGAAAGCCGCAACCGTACAACCAATGAGCTGTGTCGCCGAGGGGTGCTTGAATGGGGTATTTTAGACCCCGGGTCGTGTAATTTTGCCATGAAGGGTGTCAATATATTTGGCAACGACGGCAATGTTTACAATAACCCGCCGGATGTGTTGCGAGCCAGTGCGGAAATGGCGGTAGAGTATGGTTGGCGACCCTCCTATGCTTGTTATGAGCCGGGTTTTGTACGTGAGGGCGCGAAACTCTACAAGGCTGTCAAAGGCATGCAGACCCCAGTTTATCGCTTTATGCTGTCTGACGGCTTTACCTTTTGTTTTCCTCCTCGAGAGTGGGCAATTGAGGCATTAGCAAAATTAATGGAGGAAGAAGCCCCCGGCGCACCGTGGATGGTAGCGGGGCTCGATATCAACACCCTTCCTTTAATCCCTAAGATCGTCGAGTTGGGCGGCCATGTGCGGGTGGGGTTGGAAGATGCACCCTTTCAGTCGACGAAAACTAATGTGCAATGGGTTGAAGAGGCGGTGAAAGCAATTCGTGCCGCCGGTGGTGAACCTGCAACAGCAGCGGAGATTAGAGAAAGCTTTTGTTAGAAAAGGGGGCGTTAAGCCGTCAAAGGCATTGAGCTATTAAGATTGAGTCATTAAGCATGTTGAGCCATTAAAAAAGCCCCACTAACCTGTGTCATATCTTCAGGCTAGTGGGGCTTCCGTGTCTGACACGATGAGGTGAGACGTTGGTTTTATTCGTCGCCAAGTACGCCCATCAGATGCAGCAAGCTAGTGAATAAATTATAGATGGCAACGTAGAGCGTCACGGTAGCCATAATATAGTTAGTCTCACCGCCGTTGATAATTTCGCTGGTCTGCCAGAGAATCATTGCCGACATCAAAATGACGAACATTGCGGAAACAATGAGCGACAGACCTTGCATTTCAAGGAAATAAGCGCCAATGCCCGCGAGGAAGGCAACGATAACGCCCACCATAATAAAACCGCCCAGGAAGCTGAAGTCTTTGCGCGAGCTCAGTGCATAGAAAGAGAGACCGACAAAGGTGATGGCGGTGGCAGCCAGTGCATTCATCACTAGCTCAGTGCCATTGGGTAAGCCGAGGTACATATTGAGAATGGGGCCGAGGGTGAAGCCCATAAAGCCGGTGAGGGCAAAGACAAATACCAGGCCGAGGGCGCTTTCACGAAATTTGGTGGTTAAAAACAAAAGACCAAAATAGCCTACTAAAGTGACGATAAAACCGGGATGTGGCAGGTTTAACGTCATTGAAATGCCCGCAGTGGCGGCGCTAAAAAGCAGGGTCATCGACAACAAAATATACGTGTTACGGATGACTTTGTTGGATGCCAATACCGACGTCTGTTTCTCGATACCTGGCGATTGAGTGGATGTATTCATAATGAGCCTTCCTTTCAAATGCGCTATGTCAAAGTGAGGGTCGAAGAAAAGATTCACGACCTTTAACCGAATAGTAACGTGTTCTCCCTGTCTTTGTAACAGCTCAATGGAAAGTCATTGAGCGATCTGGGAAATATCAGCGTAGACGACGATGCTCCAGCACCGGCATATTTTGTCGTAGTGTTTTAACGTGAGCGAGATCGATATCGGCAATGATAAAACCCTCCTCGTCATCCATTTCGGCAAGTACTTCACCCCAGGGGTCGATTATGGCTGAGCCGCCCCAAGTGGGTTTTTTGGGATGGTCGCGGTGACAAAGGTTGGCTCCGACAACGTAACTCAGGTTCTCCACCGCCCGTGCACGCAACAAAAGTTGCCAATGGGCCTGTCCGGTGGCAGCAGTAAAAGCCGAGGGTGCCACGAGGATTTCAGCACCCTGTTCGGCAAGTTGGCGATAGAGTTCGGGAAAGCGCAGGTCATAACAAACGCTCATGCCGACACAGCCACAAGGCGTTTGTGCGACCACCGGGTGTGTGCCGTGAGCGTAGCTATCGGATTCACAATAATGCTTGCTGGTTTTTTGTACATTGACATCGAATAGATGAATTTTTTGGTAAGCGGCTACTTCGCGGCCACCGGCATCGTAGAGCAGGGACGTCGCGTGGGGTTTATCGCTATTTCTTGAAACAGCCTGCTCAGCGAACAGTGGCAGTGTGCCGGCGACTAGCCACAGGCCGTGTTGACGCGCTTGTTCGGCAAAAAATTGTCGAGCCAGACCTTTTTCGGCCTCAGCTTCAGCAACGGTTTGTGTATCGCGCACATTGTAGTAAACGAAGTGCTCAGGCAGTACCACGAGTTGGGCACCGTCACGGGCGGCCTCACCAATATAGCGGGCGGCGGCGGCAAGATTATTTCTCGGGTCACCGTCGCTTTTGAGCTGAATAGCGGCGATTTTGGCCATGGTAGCTCCTTCTATTATTTTGAATAAGAGGTTCTGTGGTTTATGCCGTACTGTCTATGTTAGTCGGTTTTATCGCTGAATATGCGATCGATTTCAACCTCGGGGTTATTGAGGTCGCCCGTGATGGTGTAACTGATACTGGAGATCCGGTCCACCTGTTTTTCAAAAATCCTACTGGTGATGTAAACCCCCGCAGCAGCGGGGAGGCCGCCAGCGAGAGCGGCGATCCAGGGTAAATTAGTGCCAACGGGCAACGTTGCAATTAAGCGTGCGTCGATGGTTTCTTCGACCAGATTGGTCTGGCCTAATAAGCGTAATTTACCAGAGGGCAGGGTGACGACGATGGGCTCTTCAAAGCGGATTTGATGTTCATCAAAAGCGAGGCCGCCCTTCATACTGTCGAATTGAACGCCTGTTGAAAATAAATCTGAAAAATCAAATTTCAGGCGTCGTAACCACGTGTCGAAATTGATTAAGCCAATAACTTTAAGCAGAGCATTAGTGGTCGTACCCGGCGCCTGAAAGAAACGGCCTTTTTCGAAGCGGAGGGTGATATTACCTCTCAGAGGACGGGTCGGAAGGTCCCAGGGTTTGCCCTGCCAGTTTAAATCCGTAAGAAAAGCGGCGCGATTGGTGGTGAGCATCATCGGCATATCCCAGGCTTTGAGTACACTGCCGAGGTCATCGCTGAGCAGTGCTCCAGTGAATTCACTATGGTGCTCACCGTTTATTTTTTGCCAATTCAGTTGTGCTGTATTGCCACCGGGTGCTTTGTTGATGGTGATGCCGGTGATTTCTGCCTGAATCTGATCGATGCTAACGCCTTGTTTGTTGGCCTGCATAACAAAGGCGAGGCTGCCTAGTTCTTTATCGCCAATGCGTAGACCCTCGGTGGCAAAATCCAGGGCGGGCAGTGTACTGGGGTCGAGATCGCTTAAAAAACTTTCTTCGCTGCCGAACTCAGGCCTGGGAAGTGTGAGGTAGTTTAAGCGTGCCACTATGGGTTGATGCCCGCCTTCGGGGACGCGAATGTTTCCGGCAAGTGTTGGGCTGTCAAGATCAATATCCCATAGTTGTTTGCTGTGCAGAGCATCGACAGTGACGCCGTTAAGTGGAAACCCGGCTGCGCTAAAGTGATCTATATCGACCACTGCACGGGTATCAAAGCCAGGCATACTTGCGCCGTTAGCAGATGCCGGATTGTTTAGAAGTAGGGCTAACCATTCATCCAGGTCGAACACGGGGGTGTGCCCCGTTACGAAGAGTCCTTTTTGCTTAGCCTGCTGAGGTAAGGTGCGTTTAGCTAAATTGTGCTCAGGTAAATCGTATTTGCTGTTACTTTTCGTGCTTTCGAGGCTGTTTTTGTCACCGATGTGAATAATACCGCTAGCTAGCTGATGGTTGGCAATACTGAGTTGCGCATTAAGCTTGTCAGTGTGGGCACTGATGAGTAGATCGTTTTCGCGAAACGCCAGAGTAGCGTGCAGGGGCCACATATCGCCTCTCGTTTTGTGTAGAGGGGCGGGTAAAGCGATGTCGATGTCCTGCAAGTCAGAGCGCAGAGCGAGTGTTGCAACCGAGTCCTTGTCCGGCCCAAGGAAGGAGGCTGTGTAGGCAGCCGTTCCCGTGATGTTCTCGGTAAACAGGGGTTGCCAGGCGGGTGCCAGAGACAAATCGAAAAGCCCTGCTGCGTCAATTCGTAGTCTCCCGTTTTGGGTGGCGATAGTGGTCTTGAGTGCTTGTCCCCAGATTGATCCCGTTATACCCGGAGAGTAGAGCCCATCCTTGTCATTGTACGCAATGCTTCCCTCTAGCTGTTTGAAAAGAATAGGTTGAAAATCACGCAGTTGCATGCTTCCGTGGCGAATGTCTGCCGCCACTCGGTAGGACTCACCCTGGCGATTTTTTGATAAGGGAATAACCAGGTCAAGCTCCGCAGAAGTTTCTCCGTGTACTTGCCAACTTTGTAGGGCGGATACTCTACTAGCTAGAGGTGAATTGAGCAGGTTATCGACAGCAGTGTCTAGAGACGAGGTAATATTGGCTTTAATCGACAGCAGCTCACCGGGCAAAGTGGCGATGAGGGCTTTGTCGAGCTGTGCTGATTGGGGGCCATCGCCAATTTTGGCGTTGTTTATGATGCCGGTGAAAAGCGTGTTGTCGATAGTGATCTGGCCGGAAAAGTCACTCAGTTTTGGCCAGTCTGGGTCGTAATCGATCACACCATTTGACAACCGACTATAGAATTGAATACTGCGTTGTTGATGGCTTTCGCCGTTGAGTGAACCACGCCAGATAAAGCCTGCTTCGTTAATCTGTGTATCGCCTATTGAGCGTTCAAGCCAGTCGAGTAAATTTGGATTGAGTATTGCCGGAATGTAGTTATCTCGGTAGCGGGAATGGCTATTCTTAATACCTGCCTGAAGAAACATTTCTGGGTCCCGGTCGTTGCTAGCCGTTGGGATATCGAGACTGATATAGGCGCGAATTTCCCCTTCTTGGCCCCGTATATCAATCGGTCCACCAGCAATTTGCAGACTAGAATCATCAGGTAGCCAGGCAATGTTAACGCGACCCAACGAGGGGCCGTAGTGCATAAAATCTGTGTAGATGCCTGGGTAGTGCATGGCAAAATTATCGTCTGTATCCAGATCGAAATAACCCCCATCGCCCTGCCATTGAAAGTAGCCACTGAGCCCACGAACAGCCGGCGCGTGGTGCCAGGAGTCGAGAGACAGTTGTTTAATATGGGCACTGAATTGAGTGAGAGGCTGTGTTTCCTCCAGGTCGAGTGCGAATGTTAAACCTTGCAATTGGCCAGAAGGGTTTAGTGTCTCGAGCAGTTTTGCAGCGGTTTCGCCCCCCAGCTGAGCTTGCACCAGGCTGTATTTAAGGGTGGATAGGTTGATGTGGTCAGCCGCTACGGCAATTTGATGCCAGTCTTTACCAAGGCCCTGCTGAAAGCGCATGTTCAATGGTTCGATGCTTAGATCTCCCCAGTCAAAATGCAGGTTTTGACACTGTAAGCCCCAGTTTTTACCACTGGAAAACCAGCCGGTGAGGGTTGTATCGAGATTCGTAATAGGTGGCAGCTTAGTGTCCCAGTTTAAAGGGATCTCTTCTGCCTTCATCTTGCCGCGTAAATCAAAGTGACCCGGTCTAAGTGACGTTATCCATAGCTCGGCATTGAGCAGAGTGTCAGAGTCTGTTGTTGACTTGAGGTGCGAAAGGGGGAGCCAACCGCGAAGAATGATGCCCAGAGCATTGCGCAGGTTAATCTGACTAAAGTTGATATAGGCCTTGCCATCGAACTGCTCCCAGTCGGTGGGATCGCCTCTGCCCTCAATAAGTAGCTCAGCGCTATCCTCCGTCTGGTTTACTGATAGACGGGCTCGTGCGCGATGAAAATTGCCGTTGCTTTCGATTTGAGCATCGTCGATAAAAAGTGTCGTTGCGGTGCCATCATAAAAGGTAACATGGACAGCAACTTGCTCGATGCCAATGTGCGTGCTGAGCAGGACTGTCTGAATGATGGCATCCATCTGTCCCTGGGTGCTGGTTTTATCATCGAGACTAGAAAGGGGGAAATTGTTGACGAACCACTTGCCCTCGGCATTTTCACGCAGCGCGAGTTTTACCGTGCCGATGCTCAGGTCATTCCAGATAATTTCTCCCTTGAAAATACTGCGTAAGATGTCGAGCTCTGACTGGACATTGCTAATAGTAATAGCGGGAGCTTCGCCCTGAGAGGCGATGCTTAGGCCTTGGACCTGAAGCTTGGGGGTTAGCCGTGTCCAGCTACCGCCCAGGTGTTCAGTAGAGATCTGAACGTCGAGTCGCTCTGAAAGTAGCTGCCCAATGAACTCCTGACGTTGTTCAAGGTAGGGCAATAGTTGACGGCCGATGATGACCAGCAGGGCATAGCAAATGATTAAAAAGGCGAGAGCAGACCAAGCATAGCGGGCGCTACGCTTTAATACTGCGGGAACATCCAATGAGGGCAACTCCTAACAGACCGCTAAACAGTGATAATGTCGTACTGCTCCTGAGTGTAGCTGCCCTCGGTGCGGAGTTCGATAGGGCAATTGATTTCTTGCTCTGCAGCACTGAGGTAGGCGGCTTCTTTATCAAGAATGCGTTCAACCACGGCGGGTGAAGCCAGAACCAGTCTTTTTTTCGCTGCGTCAGTGCCGGTATGGCTGACGATTTCGCGCAGGATAGAAAATGCGGTCGTTTCCACTGATTTTAAAAAGCCTCGTCCTTGGCAGTGGTCACAGGGTTCACAAAGCACACGCTGCAGACTTTCGCTAGTACGTTTGCGAGTCATTTCTACCAGGCCTAGCTCAGACACGCCAGTGACTTTCATTTTGACATGGTCGAGCTCCAGTTCTTTTTCTAAACGTCGCAATACCTGGCGTCGGTGCTCGGTGTCCTTCATATCAATAAAATCGAGAATGATAATGCCGCCGAGGTTGCGCAGGCGCAGCTGCCGTGCAATGGCACTGGCTGCTTCGAGGTTGGTGGTATATATAGTTTCGCTAAGATTGCGGTGCCCAACAAATCCTCCCGTGTTGACGTCAATAGTCGTCATGGCTTCGGTTTGGTCGAGAATTAGATAGCCGCCGGACTTCAACTTGACTTTACGCTCCAGAGATTTGTTAATCTCATCTTCGACGCCATAAAGGCTGAATATGGGCCGCTTTTCTTCGTAATACTCCAAGTTTTCGAGCATTTCCGGGCTGAAATTCTCGGTGAAGCGAGACATTTGTTTGTGTATGTCGATGGAGTCGACACGAATCCGCTCTACCTCTTCGGCAGCTAGGTCGCGCATCACACGCAGCGATAAAGGCAGATCGTGGTAAATACAGGTTCGTGGCGGCAGACGGGTCATCTTATCTTTCACCAGGCCCCACAGGCGATGTAGGTAGTCGACATCGGTACGAAACTCGTCTTCCTCGACGCCATCGGCAACGGTTCGAATAATATAGCCGCCGCCTTCCTGCTTCATACCGCTCGCTTCGACGGCGAGGTCGAGCTGTTTACGCAGGCGTTCTCTTTCTTCTTCGCTCTCGATACGTTGAGAAATGCCAATATGGTCAACGCTGGGCATATAAACCAGGTAGCGTGAAGACACTGATAAATGGGTGGAAAGTCGTGCGCCCTTACTGCTGATTGGTTCTTTAATCACCTGAACGGGAAGTACCTGGCCCTCGCGCAACAATTGACGAATATCGGGCGTTGCCTCCGGGGTTTCCTCACCACTGGGCGCTGCGGTTTGCACAATGTCATTGGCGTGGATAAAGCCGGCTTTCTCGAGGCCAATTTCCACGAAGGCAGCCTGCATACCGGGCATAACACGGACGACCTTGCCATTGTAAATGTTGCCGACAAGGCTACGATTGCCCACTCTTTCAATGGCAATGTCGACCAGTACACCTTCTTCAATACGGGCAACGCGGGTTTCCGAGGGCGTGATGTTAACGAGTATTTCTGCTTTCATCGTGCATTCCAGCTGGCAATATTAAAACGTTCAAGTAACTCGAACGTTTGCATCAGCGGTAGGCCAACGACCCCAGAATAACTACCTGTAATACCCTCTACGAACACGGCTCCCAGTCCTTGTATAGCATAGGCGCCCGCTTTTCCCTGGGGCTCTCCCGTTGACCAGTAGCGTTCGTATTCTTGTTCTTTTAGAGTTCGAAAACGCACAGAGGTTTCTGATAGCCTGAGTTCTGTATGGCCTTCGGCAACTACCGCAATGGCGGATAATACCCTATGGCTTCGCCCTGACAAAGCCCGTAATGTGGCAATTGCCGCCGACTTGTCCACAGGTTTGGAAAAAATTTTGTTGTCGAGTACTACGGCAGTGTCTGCACCGAGTATGGGCAGGTTAGTTTCTGTCATTTGTTGCGCTACCGCTCGGGCTTTTCCAAGCGCGAGCCGCTGGACATAGTCCTCAGGAGTTTCATTGGGATAATGGGTTTCATCAATATTGGCAGGGTGAACAGTGAAATTGACGCCGATTTGACGCAGAAGTGCCGCACGCCGAGGAGAGGAAGAGGCCAGAACAAGGCCGGCATCAGTGAATGATTGGTTCATAGTCGTTGATCAACAATACGCTTATCGAAAAATCCGCTGTAGGTGATACAGGCTGCCCGCTACCAGGGGCCAGAGCAGAGCGCTGCTGAGGGCTGGGTAGAATATGGGCCAGCTGAACACGATATCTTCTGACACAAGGCGAGTACTCATCCAGATAGTTTGATACAGCATCACAATGAGCATGGCAGCCAGACATTGGAAGGGAAGACTTAAATGGCGAGCACGATTTTCCTGGGTTTTCAGGAGGTAAGCGGTTACTGACATGGCGAGTGCGTTCTGGCCAATAACGTTACCGTATAGTAGGTCGAGAAGAAGACCGCTGAACCAGACAAAGGTAATGCCCACGTGTTGCGGCTGGGCAAGCAGCCAATACGCAGAAATGAGGAGTACAAAAGGAGGTCGCCAAAACGCCAGGTCGCCTTGCAACGGCAAGCTGTAAAGAAACAGACCGGCTATCAGGCTGAGGCATAGGGCCATCAGCGGTAACGGGTTATTGCTCTGAGGCATGGTTTGGGTCAAGTTTTTCCGGTGCCGGTGCCGGTGCCGGTGCCGGTGCCGGTGCCGGTGCCGTTTGCGGGTAATTATCGAGAGCTTCTACTGATGAAAAAACAACGAGTAGATGCAGACTGCGGTCGACCTTGGCGGCTGGGGTGATGCTGACTTCTATGAATGCCTGGCCGGGGTCTCTGTCGATCATGCTCACGGTGCCGACCGGATAGCCTGAAGGGAATCGCTGGCCAAGTCCCGAGCTAAGTAGAGTATCACCGACCTGGATATCCTGGGTTGGCGATACATGACGTAGACGCAGGCGTTGGAAATCACCGCTACCCTCAATAATACCGCGCACATTATTCCGCAAATTGTAAACGGGCAGGGCGTGACTGGAGTCGGTGATCAGTAGTACGCGGCTGTGGTTTTCGAAGACTTCAACGACCTGGCCCATCAAGCCTTCGCCGTCGATCACGGCCAATCCTTCACTGATATTGTCCGATGTTCCCCTGTTGATCGTGATGATATGGCGAAAGGGGTCGGATGAAATGCCCACCAGGTCAGCGACAATCACGTTGTTTTTAATCAGTTCAGCGCCGTTGAGCAAACTTTTTAATTGCAGGTTTTCAGCTGATAGCTCCGCCATACGCTGTAGTTGAGCCTTGTAGACTAAAATTTCAGTTTTCAGCTTATTATTATTGGCAATGATAACGGCGCGACTTTCCAGCGACTGATCGTTCCACTCGCGCCATCGCAGGGGCAGCGTGGATGCCCACCGAAAGGGTTGGGCCAGGGGTTCTAACCAGACGTGGGCGGGATGCAACCAGGGAGTAAAGGAATCGAGAGCGATCAAGGTTAGCGCCGCCAATGCGAGAATCAGCATACGCTGTGGCGACGAACTTTGCTTAAAAAGGTTTTTGATGACTCTGACTCGGTGGGTTTTGCTCAGTGGCGCGGAATTAGGGAGACAAAATGTCGAGGTGGCGTTTATCCATCATGTTCAAGGCCTTACCGCCGCCACGGGCGACGCAGGTAAGTGGGTCCTCGGCGACCAGTACCGGGAGTCCGGTTTCATGAGTCAGAAGCAGGTCCAGGCCCTTCAGTAAGGCCCCCCCTCCGGTCAGGACAATGCCGGCTTCGGCAATATCCGAGGCCAGTTCCGGAGGTGACTGCTCGAGTACGCGTTTCACACCTTGCACAATAGCGGCCAAGGGTTCTTGAATAGATTCGAGGATTTCGTCGCTATTCAGGGTAAATTGTTTGGGTACACCTTCCGCAAGGTTGCGACCGCGGACATCTATTTCCGTGACCTCACTACCGGGGTAGGCACTGCCGACTTCCACTTTTATGCGCTCGGCCGTGGCGTCACCAATGACCGAGCCGTAGCGACGGCGCACATAGTTGGTGATGGCCTCGTCAAAGCGATCTCCGCCCATGCGGACAGAGTCAGAATAGACCACGCCGTTGAGAGAAAGAATGGCAATTTCCGTAGTGCCACCGCCGATGTCGACCACCATCGAGCCACAGGCTTCTTCTACTGGTAGTCCAGCACCGATCGCTGCAGCCATCGGTTCTTCAATCAGGTGAACGATGCGGGCACCGGCGCCCTCAGTGGACTCGCGAATTGCGCGCTTTTCAACTTCTGTCGCCAGACAAGGCACGCAAACCAGCACACGGGGGCTGGGAGGTATCAAACTGTGAGAATGCACTTTTTTAATAAAGTGCTGGAGCATTTTTTCGGTGACCTGAAAATCGGCAATGACGCCATCTTTGAGGGGTCGAATTGCGCTGATATTGCCAGGGGTGCGGCCGAGCATACGCTTGGCTTCAACGCCAACCGCCTCAACGGTTTTTTGTCCGTGATGATGGCGAATGGCAACCACCGAGGGTTCGTTGAGAACAATGCCCTTACCGTTGATATAAATTAGAGTGTTGGCCGTGCCCAGATCAATGGACAGGTCGTTGGAAAACATCCCGCGTAAGCGCTTTAACATAATGGTGAATCGTTCCTCAAATAAAGCGCTCCCTGAGAGCGGCATTTGTCGCAGATAATTAGTACGGGGTTCGGTGATTATAAAACTGGCGAAACTGTAACAACGGCGGGGATTTAGGGCAAGGTGTAAATATGATACCTTACGCCGCTTTGAAGATATTTCAGGAATGAAATCCCACTATGTCGGTCGATAGAGAAGATATTGAAAAACTTGGTGAATTGGCGCGTATAGATATCAGCGATGAAAACACCAAGTCGAGTGTGAAAAGTATTAATGATGTGTTGGCACTGGTCGAGCAGTTACAGGCTGCCGATACAGAGAACATTGAGCCCTTGGCCAATCCTCTGGAAGCTCGACAGCGCTTGCGTCCCGACGAGGTGAGCGAGACGAACCGTCGAGAAGAATTTCAGGCTATTGCCCCGGCGACGGAAGAAGGTCTCTATTTGGTGCCAAAAGTCATCGAGTAGATGCTTTTGTATCTATAGCGGAACACAAGCAGGCATGCCGTTAGCGACATCATCAGTCGTTGGCGTGTCGTATTTTAAGCACGGTCTCTGTGGAGACAGTCTGAGGAGACAGGATGCACAACCTAACCCTGGCCGAATTAAGTGCAGGCCTAGACGCTGGCCAATTTTCCAGTGTCGAAGTGACGCAGCATTTTCTCGCCCGCATCAAGCGGCTTGATGGCAATTACAATAGTTTTATTACAGTGACAGAAGAGCGCGCTCTGGCTCAGGCTAGCAAGGCTGACAAACAGCGGTCTGCAGATGCAGATAGCGTTTCGGCACTTTGCGGCGTACCAATTGCCCATAAAGATATTTTCTGCACTGCGGGAGTCCGCACCAGCTGTGGTTCGAAAATGCTAGACAATTTCGTGCCGCCCTACGATGCCACTGTGGTTGAAAATCTGGCCGCTGCCGGGGTGGTCGTATTGGGTAAGACCAATATGGATGAATTTGCCATGGGCTCGTCCAACGAAACCAGCTATTACGGCCCGGTTAAAAACCCCTGGCATAGCGATTGTGTGCCTGGGGGTTCCTCCGGGGGATCAGCGGCAGCAGTGGCGGCGCGGTTGACGCCAGCGGCAACGGCCACTGATACCGGTGGCTCCATCCGTCAGCCCGCAGCCCTGTGCGGTATTACAGGATTGAAACCCACCTACGGGCGTGTGTCGCGCTGGGGCATGATTGCATTTGCGTCGAGTCTCGATCAGGGCGGACCTATGGCGCGTACCGCTGAAGATCTCGCGCTGATGCTCAATCATATGGCAAGTTTTGACACTAAGGATTCCACATCGAGTGAGCAGAGTGTCCCCGATTATTGCGCGGGGCTAAGCCAGGATATTAGCGGCATGACCATCGGTGTTCCGGAAGAGTATTTCGGCGAGGGCCTGAACCCAGTGACTGAACAAGCTGTCAACGCAGCGCTGGCGGAATTGGAAAAGCAGGGTGCGAAACTGAAGGCTATTAGCTTGCCCCATTCCCATCTCTCTGTTCCCGCCTATTATGTGATTGCACCGGCCGAGGCATCAGCTAACCTGTCCCGCTTTGATGGCTCGCGTTACGGTTATCGCTGTGAAAATCCAGTCGATTTACGCGATATGTACATGCGCAGCCGTTCCGAGGGCTTTGGCGATGAGGTTAAACGACGTATTTTGGTCGGCGCCTATTGCCTATCGGCGGGTTATTACGATGCTTACTACAACAAAGCTATGCAGATACGGCGTTTAATTAAGGAAGATTTTGTCAGTGCTTTTAGAGACGTGGATATGATTGCCGGTCCCACCTGCCCCAATCCAGCCTTCGAGTTTGGTGCCAAGGGCGACGATCCGGTGGCCATGTATCTGGAAGATATCTACACTATTGCCACCAACTTAGCTGGTTTGCCTGGCATGTCCCTGCCTTGCGGTTTGGTTGACGACAAGCCTGTTGGCCTGCAACTCATTGGCAATTATTTTGACGAGGGACGCATGCTCAATGTTGCTCATCGCTATCAACAGGCCAGCGATTGGCATTCACGCAGCGCCCCCGGCATCGATTAAGGAGTACGGACAGCATGACATGGGAAACCGTAATCGGCTTGGAAGTTCACACCCAGCTCGCGACAAAGACCAAGATTTTTTCTGGCGCTAGTACTGCATTTGGTGCCGAGCCCAACACTCAGGCTTGTGCTATTGATTTGGCCATGCCCGGCACATTGCCGGTACTCAATGCAGAAGCGGTGCGTATGGCGGTGATGTTTGGCGTCGCCATTGATGCTGAGATTGGATTGATTTCTGCTTTCGAACGAAAAAATTATTTTTACCCCGATCTACCCAAGGGCTACCAAACGACCCAGCTTGAAAAACCTATTGTGCTTGAGGGCAAGGTTGATATTCAGCTCGACGATGGCCGCACTAAAACTGTCCGCATTCATCACGCTCATCTAGAAGAAGATGCGGGTAAATCCCTCCACGAGGACTTCCACGGTATGTCGGGCATTGACCTTAATCGTGCTGGCACGCCGCTGATCGAGATTGTTTCTGAACCCGATATGAGCAGCCCGGAAGAGGCGGTTGCTTTCGCTAAAAAACTGCATGCATTGGTAGTGTCCATCGGTATTTGTGATGGCGAAATGGCACAGGGTTCCATGCGTTTCGACGTCAATGTGTCAGTGCGCAAAAAAGGCGAAGCGTTGGGAACGCGTACGGAAACAAAAAATCTCAACTCCTTTCGTTTTATGGAACGAGCGATTGAGCAGGAAGTGGAGCGCCAAATTGACTTGCTAGAAGACGGTGGCAGTGTGGTACAGGAAACTCGACTTTACGATGGCGACACCCATACTGCCCGTTCGATGCGTAGCAAGGAAGAAGCCAATGACTATCGCTACTTCCCTTGCCCGGATCTACTGCCGGTAGAAATTGATCAGGCCTATGTCGATGCCGTGCGTGCTTCGTTACCGGAATTACCAGAGGCCCGGCGCGCCCGCTTTGTCGAGAGCTATGGTTTGTCGGCTTATGACGCGGGTGTTCTTTCCGATGAGCCAGCAACGGCCACTTATTTTGAAGCTGTTGCGGGTCAGTGTGGCGATGCGAAACTAGCTGCCAACTGGGTCATGGGCGAATTGGCTGCACGTTTAAATAGTGAAGACCAGCTGATACAGCACTGCCCTGTGAGCGCAGAACAACTGGCGGCTTTAATTGCCCGTATTGTCGACAAAACGATCTCCAATAAAATGGCTCGTGAAGTATTTTCTGCCATGTGGGCCGGTGAAGGTGAGCCCGATACTATTATCGAAGCCCGTGGCCTGAAGCAAGTGTCCGATAGTGGTGCTATTGAAGGTATGGTTGATGAGGTGATTGCCAATAGCTCTAAGCAAGTGGAGAATTATCGGCAGGCGGATGAGTCCAAACGGCCCAAAATGCTGGGCTACTTCGTCGGTCAAATTATGAAAGCGTCCAAGGGGCAAGCCAATCCACAGCAGGTCAATGAGGTCTTGCTGCAAAAACTAAATGCTCTGCTCTAAATAGTATTCGTCCGACAGTCAAACTTGGTTAATTCTATTCAGTCAGCAAATAATGTTAGGAAATAAACAATGGCTTTAAAGAAAGATAAGCAAAAAGTGCTTGGTGAAATGCTGGACGACCAGCGTATCAAACGCTTTTTAGATTATGAGGCGCCAAAGGGTGTCGATGCTGATTTTCATGTGCTTGAAAAAGCTTATCGCGGTATGCGAGCCGAAAACTTCATGACATTTTTACATTTTTTCACAGCGGCAAAAAGAAATCTTCATGCCACCAACCCCGAGGGCCAGAGCTTGCTCGATATAGTCTCTACCCATCGGCATGCTGATGATTATGTTGCGGCTTTAAAAGAGCATTTGGCGAAATAGTATTGATAGCACCACACTATTCATTCATGTATCACTCAACAAAATAAGGAAGCATCATGTCCGATACCGTGAGTTTTTCAAAGCAGGGCGAAATAGGCCTGATTAAAATCAATAACCCTCCCGTAAATGCCTTGAACCAATCTGTTCGCGCGGGTTTGAAAGCCTGCGTTGAGAAGGGGCTGAGTGACGACAGCGTTAAAGCCATGGTATTGATTTGCGAAGGCAGAACCTTTATTGCCGGCGCCGATATCACAGAATTTGCCAAAGGTATGGGTGAACCCGGGCTGGTGCCGGTCATTGGTAATATGGAAACGGCGAGCAAACCCATCGTTGCGGCGATTCACGGTACTGCCCTTGGTGGTGGGCTGGAAGTTGCCCTGGGCTGTCATTACCGCGTTGCTCTGGCTTCGGCCAAAGTGGGTTTGCCTGAAGTTCACCTCGGCTTGTTGCCCGGTGCGGGTGGCACTCAGCGATTACCGCGCCTGGTGGGCGCCCAGGCGGCACTGGAGCTTATTGTTGGCGGGGGTCATGTACCTGCAACTAAGGCACTGGAGCTGGGTATTATTGATGAGATTGTAGAGGGTGATCTGGAAGCAGCTGGCATCGCCTATGCTGAAAAGCGACTTGCCGAAGGTGTTGGTCCCCGCGCTATACGCGATATTACCCCCGAACCTGCTGGGCCTGAAGTGTTTGACGATTTTGAGAAAAGTATTGCCCGCAAACAGCGCGGTTTTCTCGCACCTTTCCATATCATTAAATCTATACGTGCGGCTTTTGAACTACCTTTCGATGAAGGCATGGCCCGAGAAGCAGAGCTGTTTATGGAATTAATGCAGTCCTCGGAGTCGGCAGCGCAGCGCCATATCTTCTTTGCTGAGCGCGAAGTCGCTAAAGTCCCGGGTTTGGCGAAAGATACGGTTAAGCGAAAAATAAACAGCGGCGCGGTTGTTGGCGCCGGCACGATGGGCGGTGGCATTGCGATGAACTTTGCCAATGCGGGCATCCCTGTCAAGCTGTTAGAAATGAAGCAGGAATTTCTCGATAAAGGTATCGCTTTAATTCGTAAAAACTATGAAAACACGGCAAAAAAAGGCCGTATTTCCATGGCTGATGTTGAAAAACGCATGGCTTTGATCGAGCCAACGTTAAGCTACGATGACATCAAAGACGTGGATATTGTGATTGAAGCCGTCTTCGAAAATATGGATGTGAAAAAAGAAGTCTTTAAAAAGCTTGATAGTGTGTGTCGTCCCGGTGCCATTCTCGCCACCAATACCTCAACCCTCGATGTCGATGAAATTGCTGGTGTTACTGAGCGTCCTCAGGATGTGATCGGCATGCACTTTTTCAGCCCGGCCAATGTGATGCGTTTGCTCGAAAATGTGCGTGGTGCTAAAACGGCGGATGACGTGATTGCCACCGTTATGAGCTTTTCCAAACGCATTGGTAAAATTGGCGTGATGGTCGGTGTTTGTGATGGCTTTGTCGGCAACCGCATGTTGCACCAGCGCACACGTGAGTCAGCGTTTTTGGTTGAAGAGGGTGCAAGCCCCGAGCAGGTCGATAAAGTGCTGTTCGATTTCGGCTTTCCAATGGGGGCTTTCGCCATGGCCGATATGGCCGGTCTCGATGTTGGTTATAAAGTGCGCGAAGAACGCCGCAAGGCTGGCAAGATTGAAAAACGCGACTCGGTGTGGATCGATAAAATTGTCGAGATGGGTCGTCACGGGCAAAAAACCAATGCCGGTGTTTATAAATACGAGGATGGTCGCACGCCGATTCCGGATCCCGTTGTTAAAGAACTTATTGCCGAGTGTGCTAAAGAAGCGGGGATTGAACAACGCGCTATCAGCGATCAGGAGATTCTTGAGCGCTGCCTCTATCCGATGATCAATGAGGGTGCCAAAATTCTTGAAGAGGGTATTGCCGCGCGACCACTGGATATCGATATTATCTGGATCAACGGCTACGGTTTTCCCGCCTATAAAGGCGGTCCCATGTTCTGGGCTGATCAAATTGGTCTGCAAAACATTGTCGATGCCTATGCCAGATACGCTAAACAGCTTGGCGATCATTATTGGCAGCCAGCACCATTATTGGCGAAATTGGCGAAGGAAGGTAAGGGCTTCTACGACCTGTAAGTCGTCGATTAGCAGCTTAGGTCACCGGTTAGGTTGATGAGCGTAGCCCCGAGCTGAAAGTGATTTTCGCTTTTATTTTGGGGCTTTTTTTAGGGAGATGAGAATGAGGATTGCTGGGTAGTGAGCTTGGAGTCGACTCGTCAGTATCCCGTTCTCTACAGTTTCCGCCGTTGTCCATTTGCCATGCGCGCTCGTATGGCTTTATACCAGGCCGGTGTGCAGTGTGAGATGGTTGAAGTTGAGTTAAAGTCAAAACCAGCGGCAATGCTGGCCTTATCACCCAAAGGCTCGGTGCCGGTTTTGCAACTAGTATCGGGTGAGGTGATTGATGAGAGCCTGGACATTATGCGTTGGGCACTGCAACAAAATGATTCGGCTCACTGGTTGCCATCATCGTGGGTGTTCACTCAGGCGCTGATTGATGAGAATGATGGGGAGTTTAAATTAAACCTCGATCGCTATAAATATCCCCAGCGCTACCCTGGGGGGAATAGCCTTGTGGCTCGCGACAAGGGGCTGATATTTTTACATCAATTAAATACACTGCTCAAGGGCAATGCCTATCTGCTGGGACAGCAAGTGAGTTTCGTTGATATTGCTATATTTCCTTTTGTGCGTCAGTTCGCCAATACCAATGCCGACTGGTTTGCGGACCAGTCCTTGCCCTCTCTCCTACGTTGGCTAAAAACCTTACTCGATAGTGATTTGTTTAAGGCAATAATGGAAAAAAACCGCAGTCATTTATTGTAATTGCTCTTCTTTAAGTTTTATCACACACTATTTTTATCAGTTGTTACTGTCTTGCGGACGCCCTCTTGAACTCAAATAAGCACTCCTTAACTCAGCTCTTGGTGACCAGTAACTAGGTTATTCTGGATTGGGCTTAGCTAAGAGGGTTGGAAGACAGACCTCCCGTTTGAAGTGACGCTTAGAGTTTCGTGAACACATTGAACTCAGTGAACAGTGTCGCTAACAGTGAATAGGGTGGAAGACTCGAAAACCGCAGGGGCTTGTTGCTCTTATTTTAATAGCTCGCCCACGGGCATTGCTTGATGCAATCAACGAATTAATAGCGTCCACTTATTTTATAGCCAGGATGAATACCCGTGACGTCGCTTGCTACATGGCTAATAGCGCAATTGTTATTGTCGATTTTCAACGCCATACTCTAAATCGAAGCCTGCAATAAACAGGGGTATTCAATTTGATGACAGCCTCCACTGAATTCAGCGGGCTTGATGTTGTGGTCAACAGCCTTATTACCCTTGCGCTTATCGCCGCGCCTTTCGCAATGTGGCACGCCTTGCTCTACAAGCGTGACCCTCGTGCTGCCATGGGTTGGATGAGTGTCTGCTTGTTGTTTCCTATCGTGGGTCCAGCACTATATTTTTTGTTTGGTATCAATCGAATTCACCATCGCGCTCAGGTGTGGAAAGGTGGCTCCCACCCACGTCGTTTTATCGATTTTGAACGGGGGGATGTGCCTCTTTCAGATATCCCCTTTAATAAAAATAGACAAGATGATTTTGCTCCCCTGATTAGAGCCACCTACGCGCTCACCGGTTTGCCTCTACTAGCGGGTAACGAGGTGGCCGTGTTGCGAAATGGTGAAATAGCCTATCCCGCGATGCTAAATGCGATGAACACAGCGAAAAATAACATCGATTTAAGTACGTATATTTTTGAAAATAACCATTTTGGGCATGCGTTTTCAGAGGCTTTATGCGCTGCGGTCAATCGCGGTGTGACTGTCAGAGTCATTGTCGATGCCATGGGCGAGTTGTATTCATGGCCTCGAATAAGTCGACGCTTGAGCCGCTTGGGCGTCAATGTTGAGCGTTTTGGGCCTCCACGTTTGGGTTCTCAGCTTCCGGGCCTGAATTTGCGTAACCACCGCAAGTTACTGATAGTCGATGAGAGAATTGGCTTTACCGGCGGTATGAACATCGGTGATCGTCACCTTGTTCAGCAGGGAGCGACTCGCCAGCCCACAGCCGATATCCAGTTTCAGTTTCAGGGCCCTGTTGTCGCGCAATTGGTCACGGGCTTCGCTCAAACGTGGCAGCAAGCGACCGGGGAAGAGCCGCAAAGGTCCGAGGTAGAGCAAGCGGTGTTCGGTGAGAGCCGTTGTCGGGTGATAGTCGACGGCCCCGATTTTAACCTCGATAAACTCAGCCATGTTCTATTGGGCGCCATCGCACAGGCAAAAAATTCGATTCGGATCATGACTCCGTACTTCTTGCCAAGCCGGGAAATGCTGGCTGCGTTGCAGACCGCGGCCTTGCGAGGTGTGGCAGTCACACTGGTGTTGCCAGAGAAGAACAATTTGGTGTATGTCCACTGGGCAATGCGTAATATGCTATGGGAGCTGTTGTACTATGACATCAGTGTAGCCTATCAGCCCCCGCCGTTTAACCATTCAAAACTGTTTATCGTCGACGGGGAATATCTGCTCATCGGCTCGGCCAACCTTGATCCGCGCAGTCTACGGCTTAATTATGAGTTGGGTGTTGAAATTTATGACAAAATGCTGGCTGCCGAGCTGGAGGGGGAGTTTGACGCATTGATTGCGCGATCATCAATGGTGACTCTTGCTGAGCTTGATAGCCGCTCATTGATGACGCGTAGTCGCGATGCTCTTTGTTGGCTTTTTTCACCGTATTTATAGCTGTCGACGCCCTGAAGCGTTTGAGTAATCGACGAACTTGCATCTGAGGACTGGAATATCGAGATTCCTCGTTGTTAAATTTCGCAATAATTCGCTTTGTTTAAAGTGGCTACTGCTGATGAGCCCAAATGTTTGGGCACGCCATCATTGGCATCGGCACTTCATTAAAGGCCTGATGTTTTACGCTGTTTGTGATAATGGTTGTGGTTTTTCTACAGTTTGGCTTTGGTAAATGTTAGAGAATATACATCTACTCTGTTTGGTGGGTGTTAGAATCGTCAAGGTGGTACTCTGAGTAAAGAAGGCAGAGATGTTTAGAGTAGGGTGCGATGGTTGAAGAAGAAGAAAAAAAACTGTTTCGAGAGTTTGTCGGCGATGTACAGCCGCTGAACCCGTCGGGTCATCATTTTAAAATACCGGTGGATAGAAATAGTCCAGCCCTGGTATCCCGTCGTCTGGCAGCGACCAAAATGACTGAGAATAGTGATGATTTTCTTGCGGGAGAAGAACATGTGCCCCGGGTCAAGGCTCTGGATACGCTGTCCTTTAAACGGGATGGCGTACAGCACGGTGTTTTTCGTCGTTTGAAGCAAGGGGCCTACGTTGTCGAGTCCAGTCTCGATTTACACAGACTGACGGTCGTGCAATCGCGTAGAGAAATCCAAGCTTTTATTCGCGACTGTGTTGCCCACGATATTCGTTGCAGCTCTATTACTCACGGTAAAGGTGAGCATAGGGAAACGCCGGCACTGTTGAAGAGTTGTGTTAATTGCTGGTTGCCACAGTTGAGTGATGTATTAGCATTTCACAGTGCGCCCCGACATAGCGGCGGGCTTGGTGTGACACTGGTTTTGTTACGTAAAAGCGAACGTAAGAAAGAAGCGAACAGGCTCCGGTTTCTTGGGCCCGAGTCATCTTAGTTTAAGCTATCTCAGCTATGAGGGGCTTACTAAAAGAGTAGCCACGGCAATAATCAAGTATTGCAGGGACTAACCATGCAAAAAATAACGGATAGCAACATTGAGGTCACTGCATTAGCGTTCGATGCCGGCCAGCCATCTGTTATTGCTGATGCGAGCAGAAAAATAGTCAAAGTAAACCCCTCTTTTTTAGCACTTTTCGGCGTTCCTTCTGAAGCCCTGTTGGGTTCATTTCTCGATGATCTTTACACCGAGCAAACTGGCGCTGGCTTTCTCGATTTTTTGAAAAAGCATCGGGAATATGATGCGAAGGGAGAGACTTTTTCGAGTCGCTATGCCAGTCAAACAGTGCGGGATGCGCCGAACGGCCAGCGCCTTGAGTTGCTGGAATCCTTGACTGTGATCCCGGGGCTGGCTGGCCAGCCCCGGGGGTACTTGATGACCTGCCAGGAAATCGCTGGTTTGCTACCACACTGCATAGTATCCAGTGATCAGGGAAAGCCGTTACTTCAGCTAATTGACTCGTTACCAGAGGCCGTAGTGATTCTGGATGGCGCGCATATAGACGCTTTTAATGAGCAATTTTCCCGTTTGACACAGCGTGCCAGCACAGAGCTATTGAGTATGCCGATTAGTGAATTGTTAATGCCGGTACAAAATGACGGGGCCATTGCCAATGAAAAACTGAGCCAGGTGTTCTCCGCTCTTGAACGGGGACGTTTTGGCACTTTGGAATGGCAGCTTAAGCTACCCAATGGCGAACCTCGTGAAGTAGAGGTGAGCTTTAGCGGCTTTGATTACTGTGATAGGCGGCTCACCTTTGCGAACGTTAGAGATATTACCAATCGTAAAAGGATGGAATTAGAGCGGCAGGCACTGTTAGATGAGCTGGCCCACAAAGAGCAAATGACCCGCCTGGCGACCAAAGCCGGTGGCATTGCGATTTGGGAAGCCGATCTGCAAACCAAGGATATGTCCTGGTCTGATGGCGCGAGCCATTTGTTCGGCTTACCAACTGATGAATTGCCTCAGTCACTGGCGGCGTTGCGACGCCTCATTTTTAAAGATGATATTGAGCTGGTTGATTCAGTGATTGAAGGTATTTATGCCGGGAGAGCTTTTGAACTCGAAAGCCGTTTCGTGGCACCGGATGGAGAGTTGCACTGGTTGCGAACACAGGGCCAGGTTGAATGCGATAGTAGCGATGTGCCAATCACGGTGCGGGCAGCAGTGTCTAATATTAGTGAGTACAAGTATGCCCAGGAAGAAATTAGCCGACTGGCTTACTATGATCCATTGACAACGCTGGCCAATCGGCGCTTGTTGCTTGATAGGTTGCACCAGTATTGCGCCGCAGCCAAGAGAAATAAAAATAGCGGTGCGGTGTTTTATCTCGACCTGGATCGCTTCAAATTACTCAATGATAGCTTGGGCCATACCAGTGGAGATAGCCTGCTGATAGAGGTGGCGAAACGTTTGCTGGATGTTTTCAGGCAAGATGATACGGTTGCTAGGATCGGTGGTGATGAGTTTGTTGTTGTCGTTCCGGTTATAGCTGGTGGTACGCATATGGTGGCTCATAAAGCGCGAGTCATTGCTGAAAAACTGCGGGCAACACTGGCCGTTGATTATATGATTGATGGACAAAATTATCATATGTCATCAAGCATTGGTCTGGCTATTTTTCCGGAGGATGGCGATACGGCGGAAAGTATTATGCAAAATGCCGATGTTGCGATGTACCAGGCGAAGAAAAATGGTCGTAATGCCGTGGCATTTTATCGTGCTGAGCAGCAGGAGGATGCGGATAATAGAGTATTGATAGAGCAGGATTTGCGACAGGCAATTAAACTTCAACAGTTCGAATTATATTATCAGTCAAAAATTGATAGTGACGGTGAACCTATTGGGGTTGAAGCGCTTGTTCGATGGCATCATCCTCAAAGGGGCCTTATCCTTCCGGCTGAGTTCATTACTGTCGCAGAAGAAATTGGTGTGATTGTTGAAATTGGACAGTGGGTGATGGAGACGGTCTGTACTCAACTAAAAGATTGGCAAATTCAAGGCCATCTGAAAAAAGGATTTAAGGCTTCAGTCAATATCAGTCCTGTGCAATTTAGGCGTAAAGATTTTGTTTTTCTAATAAAAAACATTATTGATAAAAGTAGCATTTCCCCAGGCAGCATTATGCTGGAAATAACTGAAGGTATGTTGATAGAAGATATTGATGAGACGGTGAATAAGCTTAATCAATTAAAAAATCTTGGCGTGAAAATGTCTATTGATGATTTTGGCACAGGCTATTCTTCATTGTATTACTTGAAGCGTTTGCCAATTGATGAAATAAAAATTGATAGAAATTATGTAAGCAATATTATTCATGATAAAGACGATGCTGCTATTGTCAAAACGATTGTTGATATTGCCCGCCATTTTGGGCTAAAACCCGTGGCCGAAGGTGTTGAAAATAAAAAACAGGAAAGTTTTTTACATAATATTGGTTGTCATACCCATCAGGGTTACCTTTATTCTTACCCTGTAACGGCTGAAGCTTTTTATGCTAAATATATTATCAGTGAAGATGTTTGTGAAATAAAAAAGTTGCTGTGATTGGCATAAGCCATGGCAGTTGTCTAAGCTGATGACAAGGCATTTGCTGATAAACAGTGCTCCCAGTGTTGGATTCTGGCGCATGTTTTATTGGCTTGTGATTGTTTCTAATTATTGGTTTAAAGGGGTTTTTATGCCGGGGCATATCTATAAGCATATCGAGGTGACGGGCAGTTCTCTTGTGAGTACTGATGATGCTATCAGTGCTGCAATTGCAGAGGCGGCGAAAACCATTAAGCATTTGCACTGGTTTGAAGTGGTGGAAACTCGTGGACATATCGAGGATGGAAAAGTGAAGCATTGGCAGGCGACGATTAAAGTGGGTTTTCGTCTCGATCATTGAGTTGCTTTGTGACAGCGACAGCCGTTCTTTTACAGTCGATAGGCTAGAGCTTCACTGAGGTGATGGTCCTGAATTTTGTCGATGTTTTCGATATCCGCAATGGTGCGGGCCACTTTTAAAACTCGATGAAATCCGCGTGCTGATAGCTGCATGCGCTCTATGGCTGTATTCATCATGGCAAGCTGGTTTTTGTTGAGCTGGCAAAACTGATCGATCTGCTTGCGTGAGAGCTGAGCGTTGGCGCAGCCTTGCCGTTTCTCTTGCCTTCTCCTGGCTGCGATCACCCGCACGCGAACATGATTACTGCTTTCCCCTGAAGACGTATTTGCGGTCAGCTCCTGATGGGGTACGCGCGGTACGTGGACCTGAAGATCAATTCTATCCAATAATGGGCCCGATATTTTATCGCGGTAACGATTGACCTGATCAGGTGTGCAGCGGCATCTCTCTTCGCCAAGATAACCGCAAGGACACGGATTCATCGCCGCAATCAGCATAAAATTGGCTGGGTATTCAACGCTGGCCTGGGCTCTAGTTATCAGTATCGAGCCTGACTCGAGGGGCTCCCTCAGTACTTCAAGAACTTTGCGCGAAAATTCGGGTAGCTCATCCAGAAATAGGATGCCGTGGTGAGCCTTGGAGACCTCGCCCGGTTGCGGTGAGCTTCCTCCACCGACTAGAGATGTGCTGGATGCTGTGTGGTGCGGCGCACGGAAAGGTCGTTCAAAAAAGTTTGTTCGTGGTGCATTACGACTTACCGAGTAAATGGCCGCGACCTCCAATGCAGCGGCTTCATCCAACGGCGGCAATATACTGGGCAAGCGACTGGCCAGCATGGTTTTTCCCGTCCCGGGAGGCCCGCTAAATATCATGTTGTGACCAATTAATCTGTGCTAAGTTATAGTAGGGAAAAGAGGTCAAACATGGCTAAAAAACGAGCATTTAGCTACATCCGTATGTCAACGGAAATGCAGCTCAAAGGGCATTCATTAGAGCGCCAGTTAGAACTGACGCGGGAGTATGCCAAAGAGAACGATTTAGAACTGATAGAAAGCTTACAGGACATAGGCTTATCAGCCCATTCTGGTGCCAATGTATCTAAGGGGCAGTTAGGACGATTTTTGACCGCTATCAGTGAAGGCGAGATTGAGAAAGATTGTGTGTTGATAGTCGAAAACTTAGACCGACTATCGAGACAAAGTCCCCGAAAAGCATTCCAAAAGTTTAATGAAATTCTTGACTATGGAATCGAAATACATACGGTTTTTGATAAGCAGGTGTACACCAGCAAAAGTGTTGACGATAGCCCCGGTCAACTATTCGCCTCAATCGGGGTAATGCTAAGAGCCTATTCCGAGAGTGAAGACAAATCAATCAGGCTCAAGAAGAAGTGGGCTAAAAAGCGTGATGACCTCGCTAATCAGATTCTAACAACGGTCGGTCCAGCATGGTTAGAAGCAAAAGAAGATGGCAAGGGTTTCAGGAAAATTCCTGATAGATGCAAAACTATAAAGAAAATATTCGACCTTTGTATTGATGAAAACAAAGGTACTTATGCAATAGCAACCTTCCTAAACAGCCCTGAAAATCGCGACAAGTACCCAAGGTTTACACAACCCAAAAAAGTAAACCGGCTCAAAGACGGAGGGACAAGAACCGGTTGGCAAAAGTCCTACATCATGAAAATTCTGAACAATCCTTCGGTGCATGGCGAGTTTCAACCGCATTTTTTTGATGAAGACAGGAAGCGTATTCCGGCTGATTTTGTATTACCAGACTATTACCCGGCTGTTATCTCAAAAGAAAGGTTCGCTTTAGCACAGGCAAGGCTAAAGGAGCGAAAAGTAAGAGGGGGTGGCAGAAAAGGCGAGTCGTTCAATAATATCTTTACCAAGCTTCTGAAGTGCGGTTCATGTGGTGCTTCAGTCTATTACAAAGATAAAGGAGAGTCGCCAAAAGGTGGGAAATACCTTGTATGTGGTAACAGGGACTCAAGCTATAAATGCAAATCTTTTCAGTGGCGTTATGAAGATTTTGAAGAGGACTTCTTCAACTTTGTTAGAGGGATAGAGTTTGACAACGTGCTGAAGAAGCCCGGTGACAAAAGTCGATTAAGTAAGTTGATAGATGATAAATCGGCTGTTGAACAACTTCTAATTAAAAAACAGCAACAGCTTGATAACACATTTGAAATTCTTGCAAACTTGTCGGATCGGGCGAAAAGTCGTGTGACTGAAAGAATGGAAAATGTCAGTCGTGAACTCGATGATCTGGATATTAAAAAGCGTGAAATTGATATTGAGTTAAGCGAAATTGAAGAACGTGATACAACTAAAACCAAAGACAGCATTATCGAAGCAATAAAAGAGCAGGAAGAAGCCGGTACACCCGAAGAACAGGCAGCGATTCGGCGTAGAATTCATAATGAAATCTGTAAGGTGGTAGAGAAGATCACTATATTTAGTGGTCCCAGCAAGGTGCAGCCGTGGGAAGTAATTGACCAGCTGTCGCCACTGGTAAAGAAAAAACTCGCCCAAGAGGGCTTGGTTAAAGATTCTGAAATTGAGTCATTCTTTGCTAACGAGTACGGGGCTAAGTTGTTTAATGAGTGTGAAAGATATTTCATCATAGCCTTCAAGAACAAGAGCCGTGAAAGGGTTCATCCATACTTGAAGCGTTCATGGCAGAAGCGAACCAATAAGCGACTTATTACTTTTATTGAAAATAGGAAAAAGCGGAAGGCTGAACAAGAGTTAAAGGCGAAAAGAAAAGCTTTGAACGAAATAAGCGTAAAACGAAAAACAGAGGGCGAATAGTCGCCCCCACAAATCCCCACCTTATAAAATATCGTTCACCAGTTTTTCGAAGTCTCCCTTGATGTCGGTAGCCCTCGGTATCTTTTTGGTTGCCTGTAGCTTACGAATCTCAGCGTCAACTTCTCGGTTATGAGCATAGTGATCAATAAGGCGCTTCGTTCGTTCACTGGCTGCATGATGCTGCTTTTGTTTTTGTTCAATTCGGTGTTCTTTGGTGCTGTTGATCATGGAATTTACCATTCCCGCCTCGAATGGTGGAACCTCAAGGCGTTGCATTAGCTTGTGGAAATCAATTTGAAACTGATATTCGCGACAGTAATCAACGATTTTTAATAGTTCACCCCACGATAATACAGCGAAGGTGTCTGAATGATTTTGGCACATGTATTTGACCAGTTTCGCCCAATCGTTGGCATCTTTTTGTTTTAATTCTTTTAGGTATTTTTGCATTGGTTATTCCCCCGCTAAGGTTGTTTTGAGTTTCGTTTTTATATCCGTATACCGTGCACATATGCGCTTGACTCTTGCAATATTTACCGCCACCTGTTGATACAGCTTGTCTAATGTCGGTTTATCACCCTGCTTCAATGCGCGTTTAATGCTGAATATAAAGTCAAGTTCTTGCTCATTGAATGGACGTAAAACCGTTTCAATGTATTCACTTGGCTCACCGGCTAACTGATTGTTGAAATCGTTCAAATACATGGCGAAACTGACAAGCTCAGACCAGCGATAGCGGCAACCGAAAAACTCTTTCTTGCGCCCCAAAATGTTCAGCTCACGAACAACATTTTCATAAGCGGGTGTTCCTTTGATGGCTTCAAGGTGTTTAATCATTGTTTGCCCCCTTGGTAGCTTTTCGGCATTCCGATACTTTGTAGCCGCTCATATTCCCGGTACTTTTGTTTGATGAGCGTATATGCCGTATTCAAAAGACTACGGTCTATTGCCTTAATGTCGGGCTTGGTGCTCATTCGTGAAACCAGCCTTAAAACACTTTGCCATTTTTCATGACTGTCCAGAGGGTGGTATTCGGTCATGATGTCGAGTGCCAACTGTTGCGCCTGTTCTTGTGATTTATCGTCAAACATAGAAGCCATCCTTTAGCAATTGAATGCAGCGTAGATTTACACCTTTGTCGAAGTTGCTTCTGAAAGTGCCATAGCTTTGCACTCGAAGTTTTTCCTCGACCCATTGGCGGGAATAATCAGAAAGAAGTTCTTCGAGGTAAAGCCTTGCAGCCGAATCAACTTTTTTCCGTTCGGCTTCTCTCATATCCAAATAGGATTTCATGATTACGCCCCTTGGATACTTTCAATAGCGGCTGTGATTACGGACTGTTGCCCACTGGTTAGGGCATGAGTCAAAAGAACGTTTTGAAGTGTTTGCAGCAAACGAGCGTCAACGTTCGCGGCTTGAGCGTCGAAGCTTTCCAGTGCTGTTATTAGCTCAGCTTCACCGTTGATAGTCACCGACAGTTCAGCGTTACCGTCACCGACTTCTGAAGCGTCGATAGTTGCAGTGGTGTAGCCTGAACCAGCGTTGTCGATTGAAACACCGGTGATTTCTCCGCTTCCGCCGACTGTACTCACGGTAATTACAGCCCCGTCACCGTTGGGGGCTATGACTGGCAGCACGTCAGAAACTTGATAGCCCGTCCCGGCATTGTCGATGCTTACCGATTCTATACCATAGGCGTCAAGAATGGCTTTGATTTGGTCAGCGTACAGGGTTGCGGCTGGGGCGATTAATGGTTTCATTTTTTGTTTTCCTAATAGGGTTGTTTCTTGTATTTATACATTTGCTTCACCGTAAAAAGTGAAGTGCCGCCAATGAGGAAAACACCGGTATTTTTGATTAATTCGTTTTTGGCTGATTTTGGGTGAGAAATTCACGTGCTAATGATTGAAACAACGTTGTTTTAATGGTGTTGAATTGAATCAATTTAATATTTGACGGTGAAACAACTAAAATTCACGCTGTTTTGTGGTTTTCAGGGCGAATTCAGGTAGTTGAATAGGGTTTTAAGCTTTCGGTAGCTGGGATTCGGGCGGGAATTCATATCACTTTTTAAGGTGAACGTTTTATAGGAATTTTGCGGAAATATTTTTCACGCGGTATTGAAGGTTAAGCAATGGTGAAAAACCGGGTTTGTTGAAGGCTTCTATGCCCTTTGTCTGGAAGACATGACGATTCAACACCGTCAACCACTATCAAGCCCGGTTCATTATTCGTTTCACACTGGTTGCAGTCCATTGGCAACCGCGCCGGGTAGTGAAACCACGCTCATTCAGATTTAGTGCAATGATTCTCAGTGATGGGTTTTCAATTTCTTGTTGTATGTCTTCAATAGCGTCCGTCATCATTGCCGCGTATTCATTCGCCTTTTCAATTCTTGCGGCTGTAGCGGCTTTTGAATCGGTGTTCCTGACCTTATCAAGCGAAGGGTTGCCCAGTTTAACGCCACGGGCTTTTGCAGCCTGTAAGGCTTGTTTAGTGCGTTGTGATATGGCTTCACGTTCGGCTTGAGCCAATGCCGCCAATATGTGAATGGTTAGGTCATTAAGTTGTGGGTTTTCGGCAATTACAAATTTGATACCGGATTCTTGAAGGTTGGCAATAAATGAAACTTGACGGCTTAGTCGATCCAATTTTGAGACCAACAAAACGGCGTTCTTTACCTTGCACCTATTAATTGCTTTCTGAAGCTGCTCACGGTTGCCGTTCTTGCCGCTCTCGATCTCTGTAAAGGATTCAAGCAGGTTGCCACCATGAGACGTTAGAAACGCTTCTACGGTGTTTTGTTGGGCTTCTAAACCTAAGCCGGACTTACCTTGCCGTGTGGTTGAGACTCGATAGTATGCGATATATGAGGTTGGTTTCATGATGTGCCGTTTCGCTATATGTCCGTTTAGCGTAATGATACAGCATAAAATTGGATTAGGTGCCACATCCCTGTGGCTAAACAATGCTTAATGAGCACTCGACCGGTCAACTACTGAAATTTTCGGAGACCGAAACCCGGTCGAAGCACTCACTTGTATATAGGCGTTTGGATTCAGCGAAAATCAGAGTCTCCATTTATGAAAACTTCGATTGTAAGTCATTGATTTTCCACAATGTTGAATTGATTCAACTGTAACGCATTGATTTTATTGTGTTTTTTATTGACCGGCGTTGTGGTTGGTGGTAAATTAACCAACATCATAGTTGTGATGGTTGGGGCGTTGTAATAGCTCACAGCAGCACTATGAGCACACGAAAATGAGGTTTTAGAGGATGAATAACAATGCTGATAAATGCTGGTGTGAGGTCATCGAGCAAAAAGGTGTAACGCAGAACATAGGCGCATTCTGCGAAGGTATGGAATTGATAGAAACCATGCGAGAAGTTGCCTATCAAGTAGATACGCCAGTCGAAATAATCAGAAACAACGCCCCACGCGCTTTAAAGTCCTTCGGTAACGGCTGGGAATACAATCTTGAAATATTGCATGATTGCTTCCTTCTGGCTGCCCATGAGCTTGTCTATGGCAGCACCATAGCTCACGCTTTCGAACAACTCACCAACAGGTGGGCATCTTATTGCAATCGGTTCGAGCCTGTAGCGTTTGAGCCAAATTCCATACTAAGTGTTGATCTTGATAGGTGCCGTGGCGTTTCAGCCCCGCCTTTTGAGAGCCTTGTAAACTAAAGTAGTTTTCCAAATTTATCCCCTTTAATCACTTTACGGTTGAATGACCGGGGATAAATTCGCCCGGTGATAAATAGTATGAAGAACCCTAATTTTCGGAGTAAGAGTAATGGCTATCAAAAAAACGCGAACAACCTTTTCACTATCCATACCGTTGGATAGACAGATTCGTGAAATGAGTGAGCAAACTGGAATCCCAGTAAGCCGCATTGTGAACACGGCTCTTGAATCATGGATGAAGAACTATGGTGAAACGACCAGAGCCAAAGCCATGGTGGCGATTGGTGAGCGCGAATAGAAAAGCCCGATTGAGGGACCAATTCAATCGGGCTTTTTGAGCTTTACTAAAAACAACAAAGAATATCAGTATGGATACGATTATTTATACACATAGAAAAAGCCGCTTAAATTTTACTGACGGATGTTGCGGAAGCGGAAAAAGTCACTCTATCTCTGAATTGATAGCAAAACGCTCATCAATTCGGGTGCAGGTTTGTGTTGGTCTCACGGTCAAGCTGCTAAAACAGTGGCGTGAAATGCTGGTTAACGCTGGTTGCCCAGAATCTCGAATTAAGGTCATTTACAGCGAATCGAATTCCAAATCAGTCTTAGACCATTTCGACGATTGGCAAAGCGCGGTTGAAAATAACCCCCATGTATTGCTCATTACTCACCGAGCTTTTGAACTCATTTCAGAGCAAGATTGCCGCCTTGATTTTGGCATTGTTTCAAAGTCGGATATAGACCTATATTTCGATGAAATGCCAAGCGGTTTTAATATCTCAAAACTGAAAGCCCATAAAATCCCGGAATTGATAACCTCGCGTCTTCAGCTTGGTCAACATGTTTCACAATGTAGTGATGGTGACTATGTTCGAATGGTTGAACCGATTGACGCAAAAAAATTGCAAACGGAATTGAATAAAGAATCCCACATGTTCCCGTCTGATAGTGAAGATTTGTCGAAATTCGTCAAGTTGATGCACTCAGTGTTGGAACGTAAAACCCATGTGATGGTTCTGGAATCTCAGTGGAACAAAATTGGTGAGTTTGTCGAACGCGAAGATAAATCAGGTGCCGCCACCGAGTTTATGTTGTTCCAGAATCCGGCACAGTTTCGCGGTTATCACTCGGTGAACTTCATTAGTGCAGATGTTGAAACCTCGATATTCACCGATGTTGTAAATTATCACCACGGCTTCAAGTGGAACAAAATCGCACTGCAACTGAGAAATGATGGCAACCATACGCCCGAAATGCTGAAACGGGTGAAGATTTATCACGTTTTGGATGATGACAAAAAAATCAACTCAATGGAATTTCTGAAATACAACGGCGATTTTGTTGATGAGAAATTTATTGCCGGACTAAAAGCCATTGGTGTTAATCAATTCGGCATTTGTTCTAATAATTTTAGATTGGTCGAGAAGATGCCAGATAGACCAATATTCGCAATTGGTGGTCACGAGGAAATCAGTTCGAAATCACACGGGATGAATAATTATTCCCACCTTGACGCACTGGTGTACGACATCGCAATCAATATGAGTCCAGTGGTTAACAAAATGATGTCCTCATTCGGCATTGATACCTATCACGACATGAATGTGAACACCTTGTACCAAGTCGCCATGAGAACCTCATTAAGAGATCCAATGGCAACCAGTGAGGTGAATATTCTTGTTGTTGATAAACGTAGTGCTTATGGGTTGGTAGAAAAACTTGGTGGTGGTCTTGTTCGACCTATTAGCGACCTCATTGGAACCAATGGAAGATTTCAACACCAGTTGGGACATTCGACATCAAGACCGAGTGGCAAAGCCACGAGCCGCGAAGCGCAAACATTGGCGACTGGTGTTGAAGGTGCCACCGAGCTAAAGCTCGATGACACGTCCTCATTGGTGAGAAATGAAGACTTCCAAATGAGAATCATTCCTAATGCACCAAAAGCGGCAGACCTACACGAAGAAGAAAAAAATAAAAACTCTAAGGCTCCCCCATTTCGGTGCATTGCGAACCATTCTCATTTAGACCCCGGTTGCAGTGCGTCATTCTTTACCACCAGACCACTAAGCTGCAAACTTGAGTTAAACCAAGCCAATGACACATACGAGTTAAAAACCGCCTTCATTCAGCAATCAGAAGATAAAAGTGTCACTCACTTTACCCCCTGCAATTTCCAATATGCGCACCACCGGTCACGATGGAAGCGTGACCGCATTGAGTTTGTTCAATCCAATATGGCAGTGTTTGAGGTGCCTAAAACCGATTTCAGCAAAGATGAACTACTGAAACTGTTTAACCCAAAACGTGGTAAAAAGGCTTTTTTACTTGGTGAGAATCAAGACCGGTTTCAACTGGTGTTCCTGCTTAAAGACGCTGTGAGTTCATCGACTGAATTACAAGCTTTAACTAAACCAATTGCCGAAATTTTAGGAGCTGCGGTTGTTGCGGTCAGTAAATGTGATTTCTTTGACCGTTATGAAGAATTTAATTGTGGGAAAAGTCGGGATATTCAGCGCCACGGACTATAAAAAAGCCCATCATGATAGATGACGGTATCATGATGGGCTTCAGACCAGCCAATGTCACTAAAACCGGTCAACCGGTAGTAAATGGGTAACGAGGAATCCAAATACCGCCGGTATAGTCTCTGACTGAACAGGGACGGAACACATCAGTGACTACAACCATATTTATGCTTTCTGAAACCGGCTTTTTATTAACCTCATAAATACAATTACAAACAAACGAGGTTAACAAAAATGCCAGAATCAATTCCAGCAGAAGCAATCGAAGCTAAAAAAACTAAATTCATTGAAGGTACAAAGCAATCAATCCTTGCCCGATTGCGCCCCATCATCGAATACAAAATCCGTGAAGCTATAGCGCCCGAAACAATCAGTGAAGAGATTGAACTCAACCAATACTACGTTGACGAAGCGGTGAACGAACATCAAGCCAGTGGTAAACCAAAACACCCATTCAAATCATTTGCGCAGTTTTCGAAAGAACAGCGGGGCGAATAATGGACGCCACCGAACCTAAGCATAAAAATCTAACCGTTACACAATTACGACCGGAATTGTACAACCTTTTCATCGCACTGTCCGAGATCGAGGGTTGTTCACGTGCTGAACTACTTGAGGCGCTATTATTTCCTTTCGTTAAGTCTTGGATTGATCAACGCGAAAGAAATTTAGATGTTGATCCAAGTATCATAGAGTCACTTCATCATGCGGTGAATGAGGCGTTCTTAAACCAAACGGTGATACATTGCAGCCGCTATATGCCACACGCAACAGTGCCGAAAGAAAAGCGCCAGATGGTGAAGGATCGAATGCTGAGGCAAAAATAAAGGGGCTGTATTGCCCCTTCAATATTTTACAAAGAAGGCTTGTAGCTTTTGTCGGTATTAACTTCGTTTTTCGAGTTGGCGATAACATCACCAGAATGAAAGCTGAGATTTATTTTTAACATTGGTAAATTGGTTTCATTGTCGTACATTTTGCATTCAAGTGAAGCAGCAAACACTTCCAACTCTTCATCGCCAAGTCTTCCTTGAGCTGTACTGTAGTCCCATTTCAATAAAATACTGTCGCCACTCTTTTTAGGTGTAGTTGTTGGCTTACCATATCTTCCTGTTAACGTTGTAATCAATGCTTGGCGTGATTCGTTACACTCACTTAATGATGCGCCTTGATGAATGCTTTGTTTATAATCCACGTAATAAACGGCTTTCGCGTGTGATTTAACATTGATTGAATCGGCACGAACTGCTTTTCCCGTTTTTTGATCGTACAGGGTAAATGAGCCTGTACACTCTTTATCGTTTTTGCTCGAATTCTTGCGTATGTCATAGCGTGAGCTGATAGACCAAAGTTTTCTGTCTCGTGGTATTTTAAGGTAGTCGTATAGCTCATACTCACCGGGGAATTGTTCAGATAGCTTATTGCATGATGCCATACCGCTATCACCGGGACTCACACCGCGAATCTCAAAGCCTCGAACGTCCTTAGCCATTACAATGTTGGCAGCACCTGCAAGGCTTATTGCAAACATCAAAATTTTTGTAAACTTCATCAGATTCCCCCTACATACATTCGCCGGTAGCGGCGAAGACTGGACCTATTTTCGCCATGGTTTCTTCTTCGTTCATGTTGGCGGATAAGTTCTTTAGGTTGCCACCGTTTGTGATTTTCATGAATTCATCGTGCTGGGCGCTGGTCCAACCTTGGCTATCCAAATGATTGGCAATGCAATCTATGACTTGCTGGACTTCCGGTTGTTGGAGTATGACGGCATTCGTTGCGCTGTCGCCTTCAGTGTTCATTGAAATGGTGATGACAGCTTCGGCGGTTGCTCTTGGGGCTGTGCCTGTGTCGGAACATGCTGTGAGAATGGTCGCAGTCAAAAGAGCGATAAAAAATTTCATTGGTTTCAAAGGAATACCTCCACTTAAACTAAGAACCCCTTAGTTTAAACTAAGGATTCCTTAGTATCCAGAGTTTGAGTAAACTAAGAGAATCTTAGCTTCATGAATGGTCTTGGAGCTGAGTCAATCAATACTTTCACACGGCGTTTAAAGCAGGTGCGTATGTCCAGAGACATTAGTCAGAAAGAACTCGGCATCAAAGCCGGTTTTGATGAATCTGGTGCCAGTGCTCGAATGAATCAATATGAGACCGGTAAACACCGCCCCGATATGAGTACGGTAAAGAAGCTGTGCGCTGTCTTGGATGTACCCATTCCTTACCTGTTCTGTGAAGAGGATGACTTGGCTAAGGTCATTGAGGGCTTTGTAAGGCTGAGCGATACCGACAAAAATAAAATTTTGAAGATTATTGAGAAAGCGAGGTAAGCCTATTTGGCGTTTACCTGTGAGTTCGTGAATAGGTTTCCCCGGACGACACGCAGCAAACCTGTTCCACAAGGTTTGATTCTTCTTGATTATCTTTCCATAGTGTGTGAAATCCGTTAGGAGTGGGGATGGAAATAACATCAATAATGGAAATTTGGAAGTGGTTTAGGTGGCTGCCAAATTTTATTCTTAGAAAAATATTCTCGAAAAATAGATTATCTGAACTTGTTTATATTGACGTGAAGCCAAGGGGTGAGTCAGTTCGCGTAAACATTAACGAAACTTCGTTTTTCGATGTGTGGCTTCAGATAATTAATATGACCCCATTTGAAATTGAACTTGATCGCGCAGAGTTTGATATTAATTTTAGTGGTGTGGGTATAAAGAACAAGCATTTGAAGAAGGCTGTTATCAAATCTGGTCAGATTTATGATTTGCATATATCTGATAGTATTGACGGCAGCAAGTCAGAAGTTATTAAGCGGATGGCGATTACTTCAAATGATTCTTCGATAAGTCTCTATGGTGTTTTTAATTGCAGTCTGCATTCATTCGAAAAAGATAATATTCATCTCGGCGGCGTAAATGTTAAATACAATGGAGTGAAAGTGCCATCAGAGAATAACTCTTAGCGCCAAGTACGTAGTTAGTTATCAAGATTCGTTACGCGATCAATTAAAGCATTTGAATCTTTGAGCTTGTCGTTCGCCGCTTTAAGTGGATTGTGAATAGCCTTTTCCAGTCGGCACATGGAATCAACCATAAAGGCTATCATGTCAGCCCATTGTTCACGATCAAAGACATTGGCAGGTTGTTCATGTTTGACACGTGAAGCGCGTTTATCGTCCATTCTTTCCCAAACAAGTGAGCCGCCAAAAAGGTTTTCAATTTCATCTTTCTGGGAAAATAGAGTATCAAAAATAATCTTGTTGGCTTGTTGTTCACCTGTATCAATATAGAGTTCTGCACGGCAAAACGTTTTGGCAACTACAAAATTGAACCCAACGCCACGAACACCAGAACCGGCACTTATCCAATTCGAGGTTTGAGGGCTGATATTCTGGTATAGCTTGGATTCAGTAGCATTCATTGCCGGTATTAGCTTAGCCCAAAACTCTTTTCTCAGATGGTGGCGTGTTTTTTCTTCTTTGGCTGAAGTTACATCATCTTGCGCTTTTTCAGCCATGCCAATCATGTATTCTTCAGCGTCTTTTGTGGGAATGATTTGCTCAATATTTAAAAACAAGTCTTCACCCATTGCATAGGGCGTGACCTTCATACACTGAATGCGAACGTTAAAGTTTAAGAGCCATAGTGCTGTGCTTGTAACTTCATTCCTGAAGTTGGCGGCAATCATGATTATTCTTTGGGTAACACCTTTATTCAAGGCGGCGTCTTCGAAGTCTTGAACCTCTAAAAAGTCGCTTATGTTTTCTTCGGCATTTGAACCGGGTGAAACAGCGTTCAGATAATCTTGATAAATTGCTTTGATGTTAGCGACAGACAGACCAGAACAATAACTTGCATACTTCAAAGATTGCCAAACAACATCACGCCCCGAATCATCAAGCTTGTTTTCTATGACAACTAACGAGCCTTGTTTGTCGAGAGCCAATAGGTCTAAACGTTCTTGTGTTTTATCGAACCCGGAAAACTCTTTTTGAATGATCAGCAAGTCTTCACCCAACGAGCTTGGATGCTTGGCTATCCATTCTTGAAGGTGCTCACGCTCACGAAAACCAAGTGATGAAAATGACTTCTGTTCAAGCGGTGTTATGGCGTTGGTGTTTCGGTCTATTTTGAACATAAATTTCTACCGGCTTTCTTTTAAAAGCTATTCTTGATCTGGAAATAAATCGTTATCGCCGAAAGCTTTGAAGTTCCTGCCATCCAGCAGCTTGGCAGTTTTTGGAGTAACATGTAAATCGCCTGTAACTTCGACCGGTTGTTGCCTTTTGTGGGCGCGGTGCGATTGCCAGTATTCGTCAATGGGTAATTCCACTGTGACGTTCTTTTGTCGGTCATTCACGATTGCATCAATAACAACGGTGCCGCTGTCTTCGTTAGGCTCATGAGTGAGCTTTATCACAAGACCAGAGATTGTCTTATTTGGTATTACATAGTTGTCTTTGTAGTACTCAGATGCTTTTTCCAAATAAGGTAATGCGTCTACTTCAAATCGGTGAGTAAGTTTAATTTCTTCTGATAGTTCTTCAGTTTGAGATAATGAGATCGAAATATTAATATTTCTACTTCTTTTATCGCCACTTAAACCAAGTATTGCATCACAAAGGTTTGCGCTGACGCCTTTCTCAACGGCAGAATCAAACGCAGTTAGACTATTGGTTGACTTGAAGTCGTTGATAGAAGAATCAATAGCTGTGAGACTTCTTGCAAGTGTTTTAGTGACTGACCGGGTTACACTAACTTTGTCGAAATCATTTTGATCTTGGGGGATAAGTTCGATAGGGGCAATTAAATTTACTATATAACTACCTCTTTCCGTTTGCCCCAGTCGGATGGTGTCAAGAAAGTTCGCTATTTCCTCTGAAAGCTTTCCACCACCAAAATACTTTTTCTTACTGAAGGTGGACTTGGCAATTGATACAAAGAGTTCACGAGTTTTCTCAAATAGCCTTACACCATCATCAAGTGGTATTGAACCACTTTCAACATCGTCATGCGAAACGCGGATTTTCACGACATCAGCATAGAAGTTGCTCAGTTCATCAAGTACTTCTTCAAACGCTCGTTTCTCAAAGTTGGTCAAATTCTCTACTAATTCGAAAACACGCTGTGAGTAATCACGAAATTTCTTTGTGAGCGGCTGTAGAAGCTCAAATGACTCGAATTCTTCTTCCGGTCGGTGCCATAAAGATATATTTTCATCAAGGCTACTTTCCGTCCAGCCGGAAGACCTCAAATAGTTTGCGATGCTATCTGGTTTTAATGAGTGAATCGAATCAACAAGATTGTCGGGGATCATATGAATTCCCTCTTACTTGCTTTCTCAATGAGATCGAGAAGCGATTCACTCGTTATCTTTTGGCTTGTGGGGATTTCCACCGTAACTTTGGATGTGTTTGATGTCTCAGGGAAGAAGCGCAGTGATTGCCAATAGCAACAATATGACAAAGACATGTTGTCCGAATTGATTGTGATCCACTCTTCTGGATTGCTTGGGACAATCAGCACCATCAAATAGCGTGGGCTTGTAATATCTTCACCCCGCAGGTCGTTGTAGTTCTTAACAGGTAGTTTAAATTTAAGCGAACCGTCTTGTTCAATGTCTTGTGAAGTGCACTTAAGTTGAATTTCAATTTGTGGATTTCTTACTACTCTACCCGCCACGTTGAAATTATCGGCTGAAAGGCGTAAATCTACACTGTCTATATCTACGCGGTCTACAGACGGATTCAAGCCGAGACGTGCGGCAATTGCCTCAATATAAGCAATACTGAATTGTTCTTTTCGTGCGCTAATTTCCATATTACTTAGTAGAGTAGATTGTTTTTGTTAGTAAACGAGTCGGAAGTTACTTCTTATTATATGTATTGATTTATGATTCGCTTTATAAACTCAGTTTTTGTTAAGTTCTCGGCTGCACAAATATTGTCCAGCTTGTCGGCTTCTTCACGATCAAGTACCACCTGAAGGCGTTTCTTCTCGCCTTTGGCTATTTGTTCTCGGTAGCGTTGTTGTCGTTGTGTGGCTGTTTTGTCCACGGTGAAGCCCCTAAGCCAATTCGCGTTACACTGTAACGGATTTGGGGGCTTTGGTCGAAGGGATTTTAAAGGGGAAGTTTGTCACCCGGTGAAGAGGGTGTTTAATGGCTCTTTTTCAACCACGTTAGCCATGGTCGTACAGCGTATAATCATGGTCGAACCATAGGACGTAAAACACATCACGCTTCCTGTATCCCACCATGGGGCGGTTTGCATGGTATCGCAACACAAGGAAGTCTTTCACGTCCGGGGTTACAAATGGAGGCATTGTTGCTTTGATTTGGTCTTTGGGAATTTTTTCTGTGCCATAGCCATGTTTTGGCATTTGGCTAATTTCTTTCCAAGGTTGGTTTCTTCTAACGAATTGTGCAGTGGCAAACGCGGCTTTACAGCTATCTGGGAGTTTAGAAAAGCAATACTTCCCGTTTTGAATTTTTTCTAAAGAGAATATTGGAGGTTGCTCGTTCCAGTCGGGCGCTTCTTGAGCCTCAAATCTCTCACCTTTAGTGGGAGTTGGGCTCTTAATCTTCCCTTTTTTCCCCTTCGCCATTAGTGTAAGCGGGTTTTAAAATACGAAGTTATTTCACTTAAGGGGATTTGATCGGCAGCGTCTTCATGATCAAGCCAAGGCTTTTCTTCATGCGTCATGTTTCGGAGCTTCCATGCAGAGAATTGTCCGAATACATCGAACACCTCATCCAGTAATTCTCGCTGCTCTTCGCTGAGAGTTTCTGGGTCGAAACCTTCAGGGCAGGGGATAGCGTTACTGCCGTGTTGCTTTAACTGGTGATATAGGTCAACCACTACGGGACCATGTGCCCAAGCCTGAATGGCATTGTCAAACAAAGGCTCGTCATTGATGGCGCTATAAAAGCCTTGTGCATAGTATGCCAACTTCTGCATTTTAAGGTTTGAAAGACCTTCACCTTCATTCAGTTGATCTAAATGAAGAAAATAAGCCACTACGTCTTTGATGTCAGCCATAATTCCCCCTTATCTTTAGAATTACTGAAATTTGGTCGCGGATACTACCAGTGTTTTGCATTTGAGTATATGAAGATACTCGGTAACGTTAGTTCTATTTAGGACAGAATAGTTCAAATATCGACTTTCAGCATTGATACTTTAACACCTTACCCCCCTACTTTATGTGAAAGGGGAAGGGTTCTGCCATATTCACTTCTTACGCCATTCCCACGGCGGGATTCTCTCGTTCTCAGGTAGTCGCCATAGACCACGTTTAGCCGCCTTGGCGTCATCCTGAAGCGTGAACAACTCTTTGTCTTTGGCATACCGTGGATACACCCAGCAGTTGCCCGATTCCACTAAGTGGCGGTTGATGTTCATATCCTTTATGTAAACACGTCCAACAGTGCGCTTGTAGCGATCAACGTCCATTACTTCGACTGTGACCGGCTCACCGGTTAGAACAGCCTTGAGCGCCTCTGTGGCATTGCGTCCCCACGGCTGCGAACGTTCGGGGCAGTCTATACCGGCGAAACGCACCTTTACCTGCTCTTTGGCGCTGGTCAGTATGGTTATGGTGTCACCGTCCGCGACTCTGACGACCTTGCCGGTGATTGAATCGGCGGCGTAAGTTACTAACGGGAAAAGCAAAATTGTCAAAACGAGGTATTTCATTGGGTGCTGTATCTTCATGTTTTTATTTGAGATTAATTGGTCACAATGGTAAAAGGTTGTGAGCGCCAGCGGCTGCAATCTCCAGCGCACGTTTCGCCTGGTGTTGTCCAATGACTTCATTAATATCAGCTGATGGTGTTGTATCCAACGGCGGGTTGAGAGTGTGTTCAGGCAAAATGTTACGGCGGTTTAAGTGAGCACAAACCTCTAACAGATGCTTTGCTGCGTAAATAGTGGTCTTGCTAGCCAACGCGGCTTCTGTGCCGTTAGCGTACGGTAGCAGCATTTTGCGCTGACTTTTACCACTGGCAAGCGCGCTCGGTAAAATGCCATCAACGGGTCTAAGTTCACCAGAAAGAGCCAATTCGCCGATAAACTCGTAATCCTTCAGCGCCTCTGTTGGTAACTGCCCCGATGCGGCAAGTATGCCTAGAGCGATGGGCAGATCAAAGCGACCACCCTCTTTGGGCAAATCCGCCGGAGCGAGGTTAATTGTGATGCGCCGTGCTGGAAAGTCGAAATGGCTATTCAGTAGAGCGCTGCGCACCCTATCTTTACTTTCCTTAACGGCTGTTTCCGGCAAACCAACGATACTTAGACTTGGGAGTCCGTTTGAGAGATGAACTTCCACCGTAACCTGTGGTGCGTTAATGCCCGATTTCGCGCGTGTGTAGATAATGGCCAGAGACATAGATGATCTTCCTTGATCGCACTAAAGCCCCTGTTGTAGCAGATAGCTTTGGCCAATGAAAGGACTGTAGGGAAGTGTCATGCAGGCTATTCGCACAGCGTTGGTGCGGAATTGCGGTGCGCTGTAAGGTTCCAGCGCATTATCTTGGTGCAATAGCATTGCTAGTTAGCAATTGTTGGCTTGTTTTCCACCCCTTGATAGATAGCCCCGAGTCTGTAAAGCCCTTTTACAGTGAAGCTTACTGAGCAATGGCTTACTTTTCCTTGATGTAAGGTGGCCTTTTTACGAATGCTGAATATCTACATTATGAACTTGGCACAGGCTATGCATTCAGGCAGTGAGGCGTTCTTATCATGGCTTTTGTGATCCATCTTGAATGCCGTAAGTGTTAGTGGGCAGGAGCTGAATCAATTTGTTTCAACGGACTGGCTAGCTCTTGGGAAGGTAAACGTTAGCCTCTCCTGTCCTCTGGTAATTTTAAATGCGCGCGGATGTTTTTAAATGCGGGCAAAACAGGAGAATGACAATGAAAATGATTACTGCAGTCATTAAGCCTTTCAAGCTGGATGATGTTCGTGAAGCACTGGCCGATATTGGTGTACAAGGCTTAACCGTTACTGAAGTTAAGGGATTTGGTCGACAGAAGGGTCACACAGAGCTCTATCGTGGCGCGGAATATGTTGTGGATTTCTTACCCAAGGTAAAGGCTGAAGTAGCGGTTACCGATGCAATGGTGGACGGCACGGTTGAGGCGATAGTGAATGCCGCACAAACCGGGAAAATTGGCGATGGAAAAATCTTTATATCAGACCTTAATGAAATCATCCGTATTCGCACGGGCGAAACGGGTGATGACGCGGTTTAAGCAACTATTTAGCCTAAAAGAAATTTGAGGGGAAGACATAATGGAAACCGATATTATTGAAATTAAGTACGCGCTCGATACGTTTTACTTTTTGGTGTGTGGCGCGTTAGTGATGTGGATGGCAGCGGGCTTTACCATGCTCGAATCTGGGCTGGTAAGATCAAAAAATACCACTGAAATCTTGACTAAGAACGTGGCGCTCTATGCCGTGTCCTGCGTGATGTATCTGTTGATGGGGTACACCATCATGTACGGCGGATCATCTGGCGGCATTTTGCCCGATAGCTGGTTCGGTAACAGCATTGCCAATGCCACTGCAGAAGAAGTACTGGCGGGCGCTGCCGCCGACCCTGGAGACTACACGTACTATTCAGGCGCGTCTGATTTTTTCTTTCAAGTAGTCTTTGTCGCAACGGCGATGTCGATTGTTTCTGGTGCTGTTGCAGAGCGTATGAAGCTTTGGTCCTTCCTGGCTTTTGCCGTGGTGATGACCGGCGTTATTTACCCTTTACAAGGTATGTGGAAATGGGGTGGCGGTTTCCTTGATTCGGCCGGCTTTCTCGATTTTGCTGGTTCCGGTGTCGTTCATATGACCGGTGCAGCGGCGGCACTTGCGGCGGTTCTTTTACTGGGTGCGCGTAAAGGAAAATACCGGGCTGATGGCTCCGTTAACCCGATTCCCGGCGCCAATATGCCAATTGCAGCCCTGGGTATGTTTATTCTCTGGGTCGGTTGGTTTGGCTTTAACGGCGGTTCTGAATTGAAAGTCTCGGATATTGGTGAGGCCAATGCCGTGTCTGACATCTTCGTCAACACCAATGCGGCGGCTTGCGGCGGCTTGATTGCAGCCTTAATTACTGCTCGCTTTATGTTCGGTAAAGCAGATTTAACCATGGCAATTAACGGCGCATTGGCAGGCCTGGTGGCCATCACTGCCGAACCTTTGACACCCAGTCCCTTGCTGTCAACACTGATCGGTATTATTGGCGGTACGCTGGTGGTCTTTTCGGTTGTTACCTTTGACAAGCTAAAAGTTGATGATCCAGTAGGTGCTATTTCAGTACACGGTGTGGTGGGTATTTGGGGCTTGTTGGCGGTGTGTTTGTCCAACCCAGACGCCAGTTTTACAGCTCAGTTGATGGGTATCGGTGTTATCTTTGCCTGGGTATTTGGTGCAAGTCTGGTCGTGTGGTTTATCCTCAAGGCTATGCTAGGCATTCGTGTGAGTGAAGAAGAGGAGTACGAAGGCGTGGATATCTCTGAGTGTGGAGTGGAAGCCTATCCAGAGTTTGTATCAGGTTCAAAATAAAAGAGCACGTGTGCGCGTGTTGCACAACAAAAAAGGGAGCCTGGCTCCCTTTTTTGTTGCCTGCTAAAGGTGTATCGTTAGCGCCATAAAAGATGATTAACAGAGACGACCTATGAAGCTAATTACCGCCGTTATTAAGCCCTTTAAAATGGATGATGTTCGACAGGCTTTAGCAGATGTTGGTGTGCAAGGTATAACGGTAACGGAGGTGAAAGGCTTTGGGCGTCAGAAAGGCCACACAGAGCTCTATCGCGGTGCCGAGTACGTTGTTGATTTTCTCCCTAAAGTGAAGTTGGAAATTGCTGTTGATGATGAAACGGTCGATAACGTTGTTGACGCTATTTTAAAGTCAGCGAACACGGGAAAGATTGGTGACGGCAAAATTTTTATTTCTTCGTTAGAAGAGATAATACGTATTCGCACGGGTGAAACAGGTTCAGATGCTGTGTAGCTTGGTTTGTAGTTATTAGTTCTGGTTAGTCGTACAACTTTTACGCGCAGTGTCACACTACAGAAAGCCCGGGTTGTTATGGCTCGAGCTTTTTTTTGTCTCGAGAATGGGCGCGAGGGTGGGCTTTGTCGTAGGTTCTTGCTAGATGTTGAAAATCCAGATGGGTATAAATTTGCGTGGTTGACAAGTTGGCGTGCCCGAGTAACTCCTGAACTCCACGTAAATCACCGCTCGATTCCAACAGGTGGCTGGCAAAAGAATGACGCAGCATATGGGGGTGGACTGGTTGACTGATATCCCGTTGCTGAGCAATACGTTTAATGCGCTGTTGAATGGCCCGGTGGCTTATACGTTTGTTCCTTTGACTGATAAATAGCGCTTTTTCATTGTCGGGGGCTCTTTGACTACGGACCTTCAACCATCGCTTAATGGCTGTTAGCGCACAGCTGCCAACAGGGATAATGCGCATTTTGTTGCCCTTGCCCGTGACCCGAACGGTGGCATCGTCGAAATGAATGTCGCCAATATCAGCATTTGCGATTTCCGCTAATCGCAGACCTGAAGAGTAAAGTAGCTCAAGTAAGGCGCGGTCGCGGAGAGAGATCCAGTCATCACCCTCAAGTGTTACGAGTTGGGTCGTCTCGTCGGGATCCATTAATTTAGGGAGTTTTTTAGCTTTTTTGGGTGCCTGAAGCCCATTTGCGGGATTGTCATTAACCCAGTTCTCTTGCAGCGCGTAGCGAAAAAAAGCCCGCACAGAAGATAACCAGCGTTGCAGGCTAGTATTTGCCAAGCCCTCTTTATGTAGTATCGACAGTGAGCTTCGAATATGGTGGCTATCAACGTCTCTGAGAGTTTCTACAGCCTCGTTATTCAGCAGTGTCTGGAGACGAGCCAAGTCGCGTAAATAACTTTTAGTGGTCAGTGGTGATAGGTTTCTTGTCCTGTCGATGTGCTGGGCGAAGCGAGCTAATTGAGCATCATCGGGGATTTTGATCATAAGCGCCTAGCTTATTTTCTGCGGCGCTGTGATGGGTTGTACTGCCGTTATTTGTGTCATCATTGGCGGTAGTATGCGATTCAAAACCTCAGCAATATAGCTGAGGAACAGCGTGCCCATACTACTCTTGTAATAAAGTGGCTCAGAGCTGCCTATAGAAAGCACACCGAAGGTATTGCCGTTATTGAGTGGCACCACGGCGACCGATTGAATGGCGGGGGCCCGGTCATTGAATAAGAATGACAGCTCTTCATCGCGGAGTACGCCACAGGTGGCGCGATTACTGCGTAGTAAGCCGCCAATGGCCTGGGTGCCTTGATCGAGACTGACAACTTTGGCAGGTGTGCTCAGAGTATCGTCAAGATTGAATAGAGTCAGTTGATAGTGTTCGATCTGAAAGTCGCTTTCCAGGCTGTGATAGAGTGCGTCGATAGCTTGTGTCAGCTTGTCAGTTTCGAGTAGTGCAAGAACCAAACGCTTGGTTTTTTCGAACAAGGCGTCGTTGGCCCGTGCTGTTTCCAACAGGTTGTTGAGACGTGAACGCATCTCAAGGTTGCGATCGCGAAGCACACAGATTTGACGCTCAATCAGGGATACCGCCTCGCCACTCTCGTGGGGCAGTTCTAGTGATTCCAGCAATTCGGGGTGGCGATCAAAAAAACCCTTCTCGGCACTGAGAAATTCACAAACTTGTTGTTCTGTGGTTGCTCGATTAGCCTGCTTTTCAGATGTGTCTTTTGTGCTCATAGACGAATACGGCCCTGATAAACGGTTGTCGCCGGGCCTGTTACTGATACCGGCTGCTCTTCGCCTTGCCAGGTGATCATAAGGCTGCCGCCCGGTAAATTGACTTTGACAGGGGAGTCTAGCAGATCTTGCGCGATGCCAGCTACTGCCGCCGCACAGGCGCCACTCCCGCAGGCCTGTGTCTCGCCAGCGCCGCGCTCGTAAACCCGCAAGTTGATCTCATGCCGAGAAACTAGCGCCATAAAGCCAACATTGACGCGCTCAGGAAAACGGGGGTGACTTTCGAGCAAGGGGCCGATTTCGTCGACGGGTGCCTGTTGAATATCGGCAACTTGCAGCACGGCGTGGGGGTTGCCCAGCGAAAGAGCGGCGATGTCGAGGGTTTTTTCATCGACCTCAATGGAGTAAGTCAGCGCGGCTTGTTCGGCCATCAAAGGTATTTGTGCGGGTTCAAAATTGGGAATGCCCTGTGTAGCCGTATAACTCTGCTTATCGTCAATACTGAGGTGCAGAATGCCGGCATGAGTTTCGACGCTAAGCTTCGATTTGCCGGTGAGCCCTCTATCGCGAACAAACTTGGCGAAGCAGCGTGCGCCGTTGCCGCATTGGGCTACTTCACTACCGTCAGCATTAAAAATACGGTATTTGAAATCCGTATCCGGCAGGCTGGGTGGCTCGATCAGTAACAGTTGATCGCAGCCAATGCCGGTATTGCGATTAGCGAGGCGGCGAGCGAGCTTAGCCGTCATCGCTACGGTCTGAGTAACGGCGTCGATGACCACGAAGTCATTGCCGAGGCCGTGCATTTTGGTGAAGCGAATATACATTTAGCGAGGATCCGGCAGGAGAGATTCGCCGCGCATCAAATCAGCCTTGGTCTCTCTAGCTCTAATGACGTGAGCGACGTTATTGTCGACCATGATTTCTACCGCTCGAGGCCGGCTGTTGTAATTCGAGCTCATAGCCATGCCGTAGGCGCCAGCCGAGTGGATACAGAGCAGATCCCCCTCGTCAATAGCCAGGGAACGCTGCTTGCCGAGGAAGTCGCCGGTTTCGCAAACCGGGCCGACGATGTCATAAACATCAGTGCTGGCCTGGGTGTTGTCGCTGACCGTTTCAATATCGAGCCAGGCTTGATAAAGCGCAGGACGCAACATATCGTTCATTGCGGCGTCGACGATGGCGAAACGCTTGTCGCCGGCGGCTTTCAGGTATTCGACTTTGCTCAGAAGAACCCCTGCATTGGCGACGATGGAGCGACCAGGTTCGAGTATCAGGCACAAATCGCGTGTGCCAAGGCCTTGACGTATAGCCCGAATATAATCGCCGATGGCTGGAGGTTGTTCGTCCTGATAGCGCACGCCGAGGCCGCCACCGAGGTCGAGATGTTCGATGCTAATGCCTGCCTCGGCGAGACGGTCAATGAGTAGCAGAACTCTATCCATAGCGTCGATAAAAGGTGCGACCTCGATGAGTTGAGAACCAATGTGACAGTCAACACCTTTAATCATCACATGAGATAGCGAGGACGCATGTTGGTAAACCGCGAGAACAGAGTCGATATCGATACCGAACTTGTTCTCTTTAAGGCCAGTGGAAATATAAGGGTGGGTGCCAGCATCGACATCGGGGTTCACGCGAATGGAAATGGGTGCGATGATATCGAGGCTTTGGGCAATCTGTTGAATGCGTTCCAACTCGGCAAGCGACTCGATATTAAAACAGTGAATGCCTGTTTGTAGGGCTAATGTGATTTCTTCATGGCTTTTGCCAACGCCTGAAAAAACAATTTTTTGGGCTTGCCCACCGGCTGCCAGTACGCGCTCTAGCTCGCCGCCGGACACTATGTCAAAGCCAGCGCCAAGTTTGGCGAGTAGGTTGAGAATCGCAAGGCTGCAATTGGCTTTTACCGCATAACAAATCAGATGGTTTTGTTCGCCCATGGCGTTTTGATAGGCTAAAAATTGCTCGCTGATGGCGGTTTTTGAATAAACATACGCGGGCGTACCGTGTTCGGCGGCTAAACTGGCGAGGGCGACATTGTCGATATAAAGCTGCCCGTCACGACGTGAAAAATGGCTCATTCGTTTTCAGTATCCATGGCGGGGAGAGGCACTTCACTTGGCTGCTCAACCGGTGGTGGCGGAATATACAATGGCCCTTTGTTGCCACAGGCATTGAGCGCAGAGACTGCCAATACAAGCAGGGGTAAAAAGAGAAAAATACGGCGGTAGGCAATGGCAGTCATTGGTGTTTATTCGTCCAGTCTGTGGAGCTGCAAGTATAGCGGTTCACCTCACTTGGCCTCAATGTTAGCGCGTTGAGTCGGAGGCGGATTCGGTTCAGAAACGCCTCAACTGCTCAGCAAGCTGTTGGCGTGCCTGAGTGACCGCAAGAGTGACCTGTTTGGGTGCGGTGCCACCGATATGATTGCGTGCGGCAACGGAGCCCTCGAGTGTGAGAACATCAAACACGTCAACGGCAATCATGTCACCGAATTTTTGCAGTTCGCTGATGGACATTTCCGATAGATCTTTGCCGGTGTTAATGCCATAGGCAACCGCACTACCGACAATTTCATGGGCATCGCGAAAAGCCACCCCTTTGCCCACCAAATAGTCAGCGAGATCGGTGGCGGTGGAGAAGCCGCGCCGCGCCGCTTCGTACATATTGTCTTTTTTAACAGTGATAGCTGGCACCATGTCGGCAAAGGCACGCAGGCAGTCGCGAACGGTATCGACACTGTCGAACAGGGGTTCTTTATCTTCCTGATTGTCTTTGTTGTAGGCCAGAGGCTGAGACTTCATCAGTGTTAGCAGGCTTATGAGATGACCGTGGGCGCGACCTGTTTTACCGCGTACTAACTCGGGAACGTCCGGATTTTTCTTCTGCGGCATGATGGATGAGCCCGTACAGAAACGGTCCGGCAGGTCGATAAAATCAAACTGAGCGGATGCCCAAAGCACGAGCTCTTCAGAGGCCCGGGAGAGGTGGGTCATCAACAAGCTGGCAAAGGCGCAGAACTCGATGGCAAAGTCTCGGTCACTGACGGAGTCAAGACTGTTGGCCGTCGGGCTTTCAAAACCGAGCAATCTGGCGGTGTACTCTCTATCAATAGGATAAGTTGTGCCGGCCAGTGCGGCAGAGCCCAGTGGAGATTGATTAAGCCTTTTTTTACAATCAGCCAGTCGACCTTGATCGCGCACCAACATTTCATACCAGGCGAGTAAATGGTGGCCGAAGGTCACCGGTTGTGCCGTTTGGAGGTGGGTAAAGCCGGGCATGATGGTACTGGCTTCGCGTTCTGCGATAAACAGCAGGCCCTCTTGCAGGCGATGTAACTCATGTTGAATAGTGGTGATTTCGTTGCGTAGCCAGAGACGAATATCGGTCGCCACCTGATCGTTGCGCGAGCGCCCCGTGTGTAGCTTTTTACCGGTGACACCAATTTTAGCAGTCAATGCTGCCTCGATATTCATATGGACGTCCTCAAGCTCCACCGACCATTGAAAAGTGCCCGTCTCGATATCAGAGAGGATTTCGTCGAGCCCGGTCTTTATTTGTTGGTGCTCTTGTTTAGTGAGAATGCCTACTTCAGTCAGCATAGCCGCATGGGCCAGTGAGCCTTCGATATCGTATTGATACAGGCGTTGATCAAAATTAACCGAGGCAGTAAAGCGGGCAACAAAGGTGTCAGTGGGTTCGCTGAAACGACCGCCCCAGGACTGATTGGATGATTTTTTGTCGCTCATTGTGACCTCTAAAATGGCTAGTACCGATACTCCTGCCAGTAGGACAGGTGATTGGCGGGTAAAAATGACGCATTATAGCTATTCAAGGGGTGCTCCGGGTGAGAAAGCAAAAGTGGATCGAAAAAATAAGTCGAATAAAGGCGGGCAGACGCAACCTGCGAAGAGGCCGGAATTACCGCCCATGTGTTTTTGGTGTTGTGGCAGTTTTCTCGGCGTTATACTCATAGGCCAATTTGTGTTGCTTGTTATGTCGTGGCTGGGGGGTGGACCCTCGCTGATGAGCTGGGCGATATTCGGCAAAGTGTGGTTGTTGACACTGGGCGTTTCTGTGCTTGCTGGCTCGTTTGTTGTGCTTGTCGAGAGAATGGTGTGGACAGCATTTTCAGCCAATGAAGTGATATTGAGCTATACAGTGATGGGGGTGGTGCTGTCGATGGCTGTACTGGCTATTGAATTGAGTCTGTATAGCTTTTTTGATCCCTTGTTTGAACGTTTTAGTGCTGGCGAAGCACTTGTGTCGGCCCTGATATTGTCGGGTTTACTACTGCGTTATTTACATTTGGACAGACAAGTCAAAATGTTACATAGCCTGGCTGAGGCATCGCGTATTCAAGAGCTTCAGTCGAGAATTCGCCCCCATTTTCTTTTTAACAGCATGAACATTATCGCCAGTTTGATTGCCACTGATCCCGGTAAGGCTGAGCAGGTTGTGGTTGACCTGGCTGAGCTATTCCGCCGGGTTCTGGATGATGCCCATACGTTAGTGCCCTTGAGAGAAGAGCTGGCTGTGTGCCGCAGTTATTTGGCGCTTGAAAAGTTGCGTCTTGGTCAGCGCTTGCAAACGGAGTGGGAAATTGGTGATTACGGTGATGTGCAGATCCCGAGTCTCTCCCTCCAGCCTGTTTTAGAGAATGCCGTTTATCACGGTATTCAGCTGTTACCGGAAGGTGGATTGATCAAAATCAGTGTAAAACGGGTCAATGAGCGCCTGATTTTGACCGTCGGCAACCCTCGTAGTCATCGAATGCAGCACAATAAGGGGAGTAAGATGGCCATAGATAATGTGCAAAAGCGACTTGTTGCACACTTTGGGCCGACTGCTGTGGTGCGGGCTGAAAGAATGGACAATCATTACATCACGCATATCAACTTTCCAGTGGGGGAGTGAGTTATTCTTTATGAATGTATTGATTGTCGATGACGAGCCGCTTGCGCGGGATCGTCTACAAAGAATGATTACTTCATTGCCGGATTACCATGTTGTCGCCATGGCCGACAATGGTCAACAGGCGATTCAGTGTGCGCGTCAGTTAAGTCCCGATGTTGTTTTAATGGATGTTCGCATGCCGGGCATGGATGGGATTGCAGCGGCACAGCATTTGGCCGAACTCGAGCCTCCGCCGGCTGTCATCTTTTGTACCGCGTATGAAGACTATGCAATTGAGGCTTTTTCTTCCCAGGCGATTGGCTATTTACTAAAGCCCGTCAAGCAGGCAGATTTGGATGCAGCGCTGAACCGAATCGGGCGCGTCAATAAGGCTCAGCTCAATTCTCTGCAGGACAACGTTGGTCTTAACGAAAATGGACGTACGCATCTTGCTGCAAAAAACAGAGGTGAGATAGACTTAATTCCGATTAGTGATGTACGTTTATTTCAGGCCGACCACAAATATGTGACGGCATATCACACTGAGGGCGAAGCCTTGCTCGATGATACCTTGAAAGAGTTAGAAATCGAATTTGAGGGGCGCTTTGTGCGGATTCATCGCAATGCTCTGGTCTCAGTGTTACACATTAAGGGCCTCGAGCGTGATGCTGACGGCCACTGTTTTGTGCGCCTCAAAGACCTGGATATTAAACCTCAGGTGAGTCGCCGCCATATTACTCCGGTGCGCCGTTTACTCGAGAAAATCTAACGCAATACAGATCCCCCCCTCCTTCCTTTTATTGCCAAGTGCCTGTATCTGTCAGTAGCCCATTCCCTATTCAAACGTAGGAAACCTGACACTCTTTATCTGTTACTATTGGCAGTTCTAAGCCCCATTTATGTTTTGTGACGGCAGCGATTCGAGGGCCGGCGCTAGCTGTGAATGGGGTGAGTTTATTCACTAAATCAATGAGTTAATCTATCTATGCAAACATTGCGTATTGCTACCCGTAAAAGTTCGTTGGCAATGTGGCAGGCACATTTTGTACGCGATGCTTTGACCCTCGCTCACCCGGGATTGAGCATTGAAATTATTGGTATGAGTACACGGGGTGACAAGATTCTCGATACGCCCCTCGCCAAAATTGGTGGTAAAGGGCTTTTTGTTAAAGAGCTCGAGGCTGCGTTATTGGAAGGGCGGGCCGATATCGCCGTTCATTCAATGAAAGACGTACCGATGGTCTTGCCACCAGGTTTGGAGCTACCGGTTATTTGCGACCGGGAAGACCCTCGTGATGCCTTTGTTTCTAACCACTATCCGAGTATTGATGCATTGCCTGTTGGTGCCCGCGTTGGTACCAGTAGTCTGCGTCGCCAATGCCAGTTGATGGAGGGCTACCCCCAGCTTAAGCTTCTCCATTTGCGTGGCAACGTCAATACTCGTTTGGCACGCTTGGATAACGATGAATACGACGGGATCATTCTTGCTACCGCAGGCCTGCTTCGTCTTGAAATGGCTGACAGAATCGCCCAGCGCATTCCGGTTAGTCAATCATTACCGGCAGGTGGTCAGGGTGCTCTGGGCATTGAATGCCGTGCTGATGACGAGCAAACGCGAGCCTTGCTTGACGTCCTTCATCACCCAGATACTGCAACGTGTGTGCTGGCTGAAAGGGCTGTTAATTGTGAGTTGGAAGGTGGCTGTCAGGTACCTATCGCCTGCTATGCGGAGTTAATGGATGATCGGCAACTTTATCTCCGGGCTCTTGTCGGCTCTCTCGATGGCAGTGTGATGTTGCGGGAAGAGATGACTGGAGCAGCGGACAGTGCTGAGCAGCTTGGTATTGAACTCGCTCAACGTTTGTTGGGGCGCGGAGCGGATAAAATCCTCGCGGCGATTACGGCACATTAAGTATGTCAGCGTTAACTGGTCTGCATATTCTTGGCCTGCGTGCTAGCGTAGCGCCACCAGACTTGGGGCAACCCTCTGCCATTAACGTTTCACACGATACCTCTGTGCAAGATCCCTTGCTAGCCCGTTTCGAAGCTCTTGGTGCTACGTGTCATAATTACCCTGTCATTAAAATTGAGGCGGCCGGGTTGGATGATGCCATGGTCAAGCAGCAGGTGATGGGGTTTTCCAGCTACAGTAAAGCCATCGTCATCAGCCGGCATGCCGCACAATTAGCAGTGTGGTGGCTGGATCGCTACTGGCCTATGCAGCCCGTTGGCATCGATTATTTTGCGGTCGGTCCCGCTTCGGCCCAGCCTTTGCTAGATAACGATATGACTGTTGTTGTGCCCCGATCCGGCTTTACCAGTGAGGCGCTATTAGCGCTACCCGCTTTAAATACAGTGCAGGGTGAGAAAATAATTATCTTTAGAGGCGGGCAGGGGCGAGACTTACTCAGGCACACTCTAGAAACACGCGGGGCGAGTGTCGATTGCTGCGAGCTCTATCGTCGTGTTGTTGATTCTCGTTATTGTGAGGCGATCGTTGAGCTATTACGGGTGCAGTCACCTTTGGTGTTGGTTTACAGTAGCCAGGCAATCGATGCATTACTTAGCGTTGTGCCTGAAGCTGATAGGGTGACACTGACGCATTTACCGATAATCGTACCGAGCGAACGAGTGGCAAACCTAGCGCGCAACAGGGGCTTTGATTCGGTGCACCTTGCGGCCAGTGCGCATGCTGAAGACGTGGAGCATAGTGTTTTGGACTGGTACACTCGTGCTCGGTGATGGCTAAACTCTGGTGTTCAGTAAGATGTGTTTAGTGAAAATAATATTCATTGAAAATCGGGATGGCAGGTGAATAACAAAAAACAAGTGGATAGCACACAAGACAAACCGGGTGTTGAGTCGGTTCCTGAAACGAAAGCAAAAAGAAAGGCTGAGGCTAAGGTGACGAGTGATTCTCAGAAGACAACCGGGAAAACCTCTACGGGTAGAGGCTGGCGTTTATTAGCCATTTTTTTATTGCTGGTCATTATTGCTGGTGGAGGTGCTCTGGGCTGGTTTGGTCAAACCCTGTGGCAGGAACGGGCCTCTAGTACACAAAACTTCTCTCAACAGCATCTTTTAATTGAGACGCTGCAGCAAAATATTGAACGAAAGCAGGCAGAACAAGAACGGCTGCTTGCAACTTTTGATGACAAGCTTCAAGCCTTACGAGAAGAGCAGCAGAACCAATTAGAGTTACTTGAGAGCAACGGTGGTACCAGTCGCGGTAAGCTCTTACTCGATGAGGTGGAATTTTTGATTCGCCTGGCTAATCAGCGTTTGCTGGTTGAACGCAGTCCTAAGGGCGCCCAAAGTTTGCTTGAATCAGCTGACCAAGTGTTAGCGAAGCTTGATGACCCCGGGCTGATGGCATTGCGCAAAACGTTGTCTGAGAACATTGCTGCTTTGCGTAGCACCGCTATCATTGACCGAGAGGGTATTTTCCTCCGTATTGGCGCATTGTCTGATTTGGTAATGACTTTTTCTGCCCTGCCAGCCCATGGTCTTGACGTTGTTGAGGAAGCTGATGAGCTTGCTCCTAAAGTTGAACCTGCTCAGACGGGTGAAGCCGCTACACGGCTCGAGAAACCCTGGTATCAAAATCTTTGGATTAATCTTCGCCAGGCGACACAAGGCTTTGTTAATAGGCATTTTCATGTGCGTTCCCTTGAACAGCCGTTGGCTCCTTTAATGTCTATTGACCGGGAAACCCAGTTGCGTCACAGCTTGTTAATTGTTCTTGGCAATGCCCAGCAGGCCGTGCTGCGTGAAGAGGCTGAAATTTATCGGGCCAGTCTTGCCCGGGCTGAAAAAGATATCGCTCAGTATTTTGTCGATAATAATGACACCCGTGCCCTTATCGAACAGCTGCAGTCTTTGCAAGCCGAAGCAGTGCAGCAGAGCTTGCCAGATATTAGTGGCTCTCTCTATAGGCTGCAAAATTATCGAGATGCAGCAGAGAAGCGATTTGGCAACAGGGAGGGTTGATTAGCGTGAGAATCGCAATTGTAGTGTTAATCTTGGCAGCTTTCGGTGGCAGTCTAGTGTACTGGCTGATTGGGCAATATCCAGGTTTTGTGCTCGTTTCAATGGGTTCTACAGCAGTTCAATTTACTCTTTGGACGGGCGTGTTAGCCGTAATCGCGTTGTGGCTGTTATTGCGGATGTTGATGAGTTTATTGCGGGCTTTGTTGATACCGGGCCTGCGGTTGACGCGAAATCGGAAGGTGAAAAAAAAGCAGAGGAATAGCCGTTTAACCTATCGGGGGCTTCTCGATTTAGCCGAAGGTCGCTGGGCATCAGCTTGCAAAAACTTATCAAAATCAGCGGCAGATTCCGAGCTCGCCCTGATTAATTATCTTGGGGCGGCCAATGCGGCAGCCGAACTGGGTAATGAGCAGGAGGTCGGTCGTCTTTTGGGTCTGGCTGAAAAGGCAGATTCGCGCAATGAAATGGCGGTTGCACTGACTCGAGTGCGTCTGTTGCTCGGCGGCGACAATTATGCTGAGGCTCTGCCGATTTTACAGGCGTTATATGCTCGTCACCCCAAGCACCCTTACATCCTTAGTTTGCTTGAAAGAACGTACCGAAATTTACAACAGTGGGATCAGCTGGAAAAGCTGCTGGCTGATTTACGCGCCAATAAGGTGATGGATGTCGAGGGTTTGTACCAGCTTGAAGTTCTTATTCGTGGGGCGCAATTGCGTCAACTGGCTAACAACCTCGACGCCGATATGGCTAAGAATAAACAAGCTCTGTCGGACCTTTGGGGTCGAATGGCAAAAAATGTACGCACAGCACCTGTTGTTGTGGCCAATCATGCCGAGCTCCTGGTTCAAGTTGGTGAGTCGGCACTTGCAGAGAAAGAACTCCGTAAAGCGATTAAGAGCACTTGGGATAAACACTTGCTGGCAACTTATAGCCAACTTGAAGGTGATACCGCACAACGATTGAAAATTGCTGAAGGGTGGCTCAAAGAACAGCCGAACAATGCTGCTCTCTTGTTGAGCCTGGCGCGTTTGTGTAAACGCAGTGAGCTATGGGGTAAGGCGCGGGATTATTTAGAAGCGGCCCTAAAATTGGAAAGCCGGCCTGAAACCTATGCCGAGCTGGCGGAAGTGCTGGGGCGCCTCGGTGAGCGGGAGAAAAGTCTACAGTTTTATCGTCAGGGCTTGCTTGAAGTAACGGCTAATGGAAATCAGACCGTAGGATTAGCTTAATAATGGTGGGTTAGACAATGGCAGCTTAATTGACTGGCATAAAAAAAGCACCGTTGAGGTGCTTTTTTTATGCCAGGCATTTACTCGCGACTACACTGAGTAATCTGCTTTTAGCCATAAAGCCTATAAGCTGGGTCCCGCTTCAGTGATGTCATCCGATACATCGAAGCTCTTGAAGTTTTCAATGAACAGTTCAGCCAGCTTGGCGGCTTGTTTGTCGTAGGCGGTTTTGTCTTCCCAGGCTTCACGTGGGTTGAGGTAGCTCTGGTCAACACCCGGTACGGCGACGGGAAACTGGAGATTCAATAATGGTAGCTGTGCAGTTTCGGCGTTTTCCATATCACCATTTTGAATAGCGGAGATAATCGATCGGGTGACGGGGATGGGAAAGCGAGCACCCGTGCCGCTAGAACCTCCCGCGCCGCCAGTCCAGCCGGTATTAACCAGATAGACCTTACTGCCAAAATCTTCGATGCGTTTCATCAATAACTCAGCATAAACACCGGCGGGGCGAGGCATAAACGGAGCGCCGAAACAGGCAGAGAAAGTGGGGTTGATGCCCGACTCACCACCGAGTTCGGTTGAGCCGACACGAGCGGTGTAGCCACTGAGAAAGTGGTAGGCCGCGGCTTCTTTCGACAAAATAGAAACGGGGGGTAATACGCCAGTAACATCGCAGGTAAGGAACATAATATGCTTCGGCTCGCCTGCGCGGTTTTTCTCAGAGCGCATTTCGACGTGCTCGAGGGGGTAGCTGCAGCGGCCGTTCTCGGTCAGCGAAGTGTCGCAGTAATCAGGTTCGCGCTTTTCATTAAGGACGACGTTTTCTACGATAGCGCCGAAGCGAATGGCATCCCAAATAACGGGTTCGTTCTTCTGGCTGAGGTCAATGGTTTTGGCGTAGCAGCCACCTTCTAGGTTGAATACTGCGCCTTTGCTCCAGCCGTGCTCATCGTCGCCAATTAGGTAGCGAAGCGGATCGGCCGAAAGTGTGGTTTTACCCGTGCCGGAGAGACCGAAAAATAGAGCGACATCACCATCTTCACCGACATTGGCTGCACAGTGCATGGGCATAACGTCTTTCTCAGGCAACAGAAAATTCTGTACCGAAAACATGCTCTTTTTCATTTCACCGGCGTATTTCATACCGGCCAGTAAGACTTTTCGTTGTGCGAAGTTAATGATAACCACGCCGTTACTGGTCGTGCCATCGCGCTCGGGCTCGCAAACAAAGTTGGCGGCGTGGAGAATTTGCCAACCCTCTTTACTGGCCGGGTTGTATTGTTCGGTGCGGATGAACATGTTTCTGGCGAAAAGGTTGTGCCAGGCGGTCTCGGTCGTGACCTTGGCGGGAATGTAGTGTTCCCTATCCTGGCCGATATGGAGGTAGGAAACGAAGCGATCAACGCCGGCAATATAGGATTCGACACGATCCCACAGCGCGTCGAACTTGTCTTGAGGAAAAGGGCGGTTGACCGGACCCCAGTTGATAGCATCGCTGGTGCTGGGTTCTTCGACAATAAAACGGTCGGCGGGTGAGCGGCCGGTATGCTGCCCGGTCTCTGCACACAAGGCGCCAGTGTGGGTGAGCACGCCTTCTTTACGCTGAAGGGATTGTTCGATCAGTTCAGCGGAACTCAGGTCGGTGTAAATGGTTGCCGCAGAAGTATCAAAGTCGGTCATTAGTTTCAATCCTGTGAACGGTTTAAGGGGAAGCGTGCTATTCGCAATCCAGGTCATGCCAAAAAAGGGCGCCAATTATGCCAGAAAACGCCCTCTGGGCGAAGGGAAAAAACATCGCCTTAATGCAGGGTCGGAGGCGTGTTGATAAATAGCTGTGCTGCTTGTGCAGGACTGAATCGGTAGACGTAATGGCAAAATTCGCAGCTAATATCAATGCTGGTTTGTTCTTCGAGAATGGCATCGACTTCTTCTCTGCCCAAGCTTACTAGCATATTGGCGGTACGGGTGCGCGAGCAACTGCAGGAGAACTGCAGTGCCGTGGGTTCGAAGAGTTGCAATGCTTCCTGGTGGAACAGACGATGTAATTGTGCATCATGTCCTAGTGCCAATTGCTCGTCAGCTTTTAAGGTATCGGCTAGCAAGCTGACGTGCTGCCAAAGTTCGCTACGCTGTTCAAGGCTCTGCAACTGAATGGGTAAGGCTTGCAACAGAAGCCCAGAGGCTCTGTCGCCATCGGCTGCCAACCAGATGCGGGTGGGCAGTTGTTCCGATTGCTGGAAATAGGTATTCAGACAATCGCTCAATGAATCGTGCTCAATAGCGATGACGCTTTGGTAGCGTTCTCCTTTCGCAGGATCGATAGTAATGACTAAAAATCCGCCTTCGAGCAGTTCACGAAAATTGCATTGTCGTTCGTCTGCTGGGTTGTGTTCATGAAGACGAGCCACGGCGCGAAGGTTATTGTGGCGAGTACAGTCGGCCATGATGAGTTCAAGGGGGCCGGGTATTTTGGGTTTTGCCTGAAGAGTGATAATACCGTCGAACTTCAGTGTGGCACTCAGCAGAGCAGCGGCACTTAGAAACTCGCCGAGCAGGGTGTTAACCGTTGTCGTTAGGTATGAAGCAGGGTGTTTATGGTTAGCGAGCACGGCCTGATAGCTGTCTTGCAGGGAGACGATTTCGCCGCGTATATCGCTCTGTTCAAAGAGGAATCTCTGCAACAGATCATTGTCGGGTTTAGGCATGATTTTACCGATGGGTTAGAGGGCTTGCTCAGCGGGGCTGCAATGTACGAAAGATCCCCGATGTTGTCCAGACCACTTGATCGGGGTGGTCTTTCTAGTCGAGATTTTGCTCGCGTTGGAAGCGGTGTATTTGCCGTCGTTGTTTCTTATTGGGTCGTTGATCGGGGGGGTAGTGGCTGTTGTTTGCTGCCTTGCGCTCAGCGGCGCGCCTTTCTCTATCGAGCAGGCTTTGTTCTGTTTCGGTGTACAAGGCTGCAGCCTCGGTAGCCCCCCTGCGTTTATCGCTCAGGGCATCAATGCGTATTTCTTTTTCGTCCCAGCCCTGGCGAATGGTGAGTTGGGCCCCAGTTTTTAGTTCTTTGCTGGCTTTTACCCGCTGACCCGCCATATGTACTTTGCCGCCCTCTATAGCGGCTTTGGCAAGAGCACGGGTTTTGAAAAACCTGGCGGCCCATAACCATTTATCAATGCGAACTTTTTCCATGGCAGTCTTTAGTCGATGGGTAAGAGGTCTGAGAAATGTTCAATAGCGGGGTATTTTAGATCTGTGCGTGCTGTGGTTTTGCTATCGGGCTGGCGAATGCAAAGTAGGTGGGCGATGCCAAAACTCTCAGCAGCACGGAGCATATCTTCGGTGTCATCAATAAACAGAGTACGTTTTGGGTCAAAGTGGATCTGTTGACTAAGACTCTCCCAAAAGATGGGCAACTCTTTGGGTGCGCTATAATCGTGAGATGAAATTAGAATGTCGAGCAGGTCGTCGATTCCAGTGATGTCGAGTTTTAAGTTGAGGCTGTCGCGATGCGCGTTGGTGATCAGTACGCGCTGGCGATGAGTATTGCCAAGTGCGCTTAAAAACTGCCGTACATGGGGGCGCTCAGCAATCAAATGTTGCACTTCTCTTTTTAGTGCGGGAATGTCGAGGTCGAGTTCCGCCGACCAGAAATCTGTGCAATACCATTCAATGGAGCTGCGCTTTTCTTCAAAGCGTTTGTAGAGTTTATCGAGTGCGATCTGGGGCTCCATTTTATGAAGCTCAGCGTAGCGAGCCGGCAGGTGATGCTGCCAGAAGAAGTTATCAAAATGCAAATCGAGCAAGGTACCGTCCATGTCGAGTAATACGGTGTCAATGGTGTTCCAGTCGAGCATGGTTGATAATACCTCTACGGTAAAACGATGGAATAAAATGGCACGTCATAATCAAAGGCTTGAGTATGCCGACTAATCCCTTAATTTTGAAGCGACAGCGTATTGCTCGCACTCGACTGTTCCAGGTTGAACAGTTAGAACTGCGCTTTTCCAATGGTGTGGAGCGCACTTATGAACGCCTGGCGTCGGCGGGTTTTGGTGCAGTTGCTGTTGTACCGGTAACGGCCCAGGGCGAGGTGATTTTAGTGCAGGAATACAGCGCCGGTATTAACGCCTATCAGTGGGGCCTGCCTAAAGGGGCGATAGACCCGGGGGAGAACAACCTGGAGGCAGGTAACCGAGAGCTAAAGGAAGAGGCCGGTGTTGGTGCCCGAGAGCTACGTTTTTTAAAGAACATTCATTTAACACCGTCTTACATGGAGCGCAGTATCGATGTGTTAGTCGCCTGGGATTTGTATCCGGAATCCCTGCCGGGAGATGAGCCTGAGCCAATGGCAACGATGGAGTGGCCTCTCGATAATCTGGCTGAATTGGTGAGTCGAGCCGATGTCAGTGATGGTGTATCGATTACAGCCTTGTATATGGCGCGAGATTATTTACAGTCCTCTGCTATTAGTATAGTTGAGTGACCTTTTTACGGTTTCAGGATGAAGGGAGTGGGTGTGAGTCAAACAGTTGTGAATAAAGATATTGTGGATGAGGTGGTAGCGCTTTGTCGTCGTGCAGGTGAAGCTATTCTGGAGGTCTATACCCGCAGTGACCTTGGTGTTGAAGTGAAGGCCGATGAGTCACCTCTGACGGCGGCTGATTTGGCGGCTCATCACATATTAGTCGCCGGGTTAGAAAACTTGTTGGACGGTGTGCCGGTATTGAGTGAGGAGGCAGTAGCTCCGCCTTATTCAGAGCGCAGTCAATGGCAGCGTTACTGGATTATTGATCCCCTTGATGGCACCAAAGAATTTATCAAGCGCAGCGGTGAGTTCACTGTTAATGTCGCTTTAATTGACAACCATAAACCTGTTTTGGGCGTGGTACATGTGCCTGTTAGTGGCGTTACTTATACCGGCTTGCAGGGTAGTGGCGCGTATAAAATTGAAGGTATTGAGCCTCAACAATCCATTGCAGTGCGCTCTATGAGTGGCCGCGGTGGATCAGAGAAGCCGGTGACAGTGGTGGCGAGCCGTAGCCATGGCGCGGGCGCTGTTGATGATCTATTAACGCGCCTGGCAAAAGATTTGGGCCACACGGACACCTGTAATATGGGCAGCTCACTGAAGCTGTGTTTGGTCGCCGAGGGCAGTGCCGATATTTATCCTCGATTGGCGCCAACCATGGAGTGGGATACGGCGGCAGCGCAAGCGGTTGTTGAAGCGGCGGGAGGCCAGGTGGTTAATGCGGACCTGGAGCTGTTGCGATATAACGAGAAAGAGGCATTGCTTAATCCGTATTTTTATGTGTTGGGTGATACCACTTTTCCTTGGCGAGACTTATTGTCGGAGTTCAATAGCGACGACTCCCTATGAAAGCAAGGCTAGAAAATATCTTCCGGTAATGAGGCGTCGGCTTCAAAAAATTGACCTGGATTACTGATGTCGCCGTAGCTTGGAAGATTTTCTTCCCGAAAAAGCTCAAAAATACCATTCTTCTCCCCGGGTGAAACTCGCAATCCGGTTTTTGGGTCGATACGTACAGAGACAAGTCCTGGAGGCTGTGGGTGATAGCGTTGCGGTTGGTTTTCCAGTGCCTTGCTCATGTAGTCTATCCATATGGGCAGGGCAGCCGAGCCACCAAACTCCCGTCGTCCGAGCTTGCGGTTGTCGTCGAAGCCTAGCCAGGTAGTGGTAACCAAATCGGGGTTGTAACCAGAAAACCAGGCGTCTCTGGGGCCATTGGTGGTGCCGGTTTTTCCGGCGATATCATCCCGCTTCATTGCTCGTGCTTTTGTTGCTGTGCCTCGTTTGACAACGTCTTTTAGCATGGAGTCCATGATATAGGCGACACGGGGCTCCAGTATCCTTTTTGCTGAAGGACGCAAGGGCGTTGCTGTTGCGGGTTGTGTACTTTGTTCTGCCGGATTCTCCGCTTTGGCAAAGCTATTTCCAGCGTCGTTGTTGTCAGGACAGTCACGACAAACGGTGGGGTTCGTCGCCTGGAAAACAGGCTGCCCTTCGTTATCAGTAATGCGTTCAATCACGTAGGGTTCGATTTTATAGCCGCCGTTGGCAAACACTGCATACCCACCAGCTATCGAGAGTGGCGTGACAGCATGGCTGCCAAGAGCGAGGGATAAGTCGTGGGGAAGTTGCTCGGGATTGAAACCGAACTTGGATGCAGTGTTGATGGCATAAGTGATACCTGTGGATTGCAGAACACGGATGGATACTAGATTGCGTGATAAGTAGAGAGCCTGTCGCAGCCGTGTCGGACCATAAAACTTGCCGCCACTGTTGACGGGTCGCCACTGTGTTTCAATATTTTCGTCGTGAAACGTGAGAGGCGCGTCGTTGACCATGCTGGCAGGTGTCATACCTTTTTCTAGCGCAGCAGAATAAATAAAGGGTTTGAAGTTAGAGCCGGGTTGCCGTTGGGCCTGGGTGACGCGGTTAAAAGGGCTTTGATAAAAATTAAGCCCGCCCGACATGGCTTTGATTGCCCCGGTGTCGGGGTTGAGGGAGACCAGTGCGGCTTGGGCATCGGGTGTTTGTGTTAACTGCCATTCTCCGCTAGCCGCTTTATTAATACGGACGAGATCACCGGTGGAAAATACAGTGCTAAGGTCTTTAACGGGTGCGCTACGTTTGTTCTCTGAGATATAGCGTCTTAAGCCTTTTAAGCTCCCTTCAGTACTGAGGATGATGTTGGGGTTATCTCGGGTCTGGAGTGCGATGCGACTTTCCTCAACGCTGGTCACAATGGCGGGTTCCAGGTCTTGTCCTGGGAGTGTGTTGGATAATGCGGCCCCCCATTGATCAGGGTTGTCGAAGTGAGCTTCCGGGCCCCGGTAGCCGTGACGCCAGTCATAGCTGAGCAGACCGTTTGTAAGAGCCTGGTCGGCATAATTTTGTAGTGTGGCGTCAATCGTTGTAAATACTGAATAACCTGAGGTATAGGTCTCTGCTCCAAGTAGGTCCACTGCTGCCTGTCTGGCGATCTCGGCAATATAAGGCGCGTCATAATCCTTATGTGAACCATGATACTTTGCAGTAATAGCCTGACTTCGGGCCATCTCGAGTGCTGCACGATCAATATGCCCTAATTTATACATGCGTCCAAGAATCCAGTTTCGTCGTGTCAGTGCACGCTCAGGATTAATAATAGGGTTAAATCTTGATGGAGCCTTGGGCAATCCTGCAATCATGGCCAATTGAGCCAGAGACAGCTCGCTGATTGATCTGCCGTAATAAGTCATAGCAGCCGCTTCTACACCATAGGAGCGATTGCCGAGATAAATTTTGTTGGCGTAAAGGGCAAGTATTTCGTCTTTGCTAAGTTCATCTTCAATGCGAAGCGCAAGCAAAATTTCATTAAATTTACGTATGAAGCTTTGTTCTCGAGAGAGGAAAAAGTTCCTGGCGAGCTGCATGGTAATGGTACTACCGCCAGTTTGTATGTGCCCAGTGGTTACCAGTTCCAGAGCTGCTCGCGCTAAGCCTTTAAAATCGACACCAATATGAGAATAGAAACCGTCATCTTCGGCGGAGAGGACAGCTTGAACGAACTGAAGAGGAATTGCGTCAAAGCTTATTGGTGTTCGGCGTTTTTCACCAAACTCTCCAATAAGTTTCATATCTTGTGAATAAACTCTCAAAGGGGTTTGAAGTTTGACGGTTTTGAGGGTTTCCACCGAAGGTAATTTCGGACTAAGGTAGAGATACAAGCTGGCAGCGACGATTAGTGCGCCACCCAATGCTGGAATGACTAGAAGGTAGGTCAGGCGAATCATCAAAGTTGGTAGGTATTTCATAGGTTCGTTTTAGTCGACTAGTCGTTGTTCCTCATTATAAAGCTAAGAAGGCAGTAGTTTGTACTTGATATACCATGATAAGTAGTTAAAGTGCCTTCTTATAAATTTTGCCTAACCGTAGGATATAGAAAATAAAAATGGGAATTTTTAGTTTTCTGGATAAACAAACGAAGCCCGTGCTGGGGATTGATATCACATCATCCACGGTCAAATTGCTTGAGCTGAGTAGGGTGGGGGATAAGTTTAGGGTTGAAAGTTATCTCGTTCGACCTTTACCGCAAAGCACTGTCGTGGAAAAAAACATCAACGATGTAGATGCGTTGGAGGAGACCATCAGTAAAGTGGTCGCTCAGGCCAAGCCTAAAACTTTGGACGCTGCTGTCGCAGTTGCAGGCTCCGCTGTGATTACGAAGGTCATCGAGATGCCTGCTGATTTGAGTGATCAGGGTATGGAATCCCAGTTGTCGCTTGAAGCGGATCAGTATATCCCCTATCCCTTAGATGAAGTGGCACTGGATTATGAGGTTATTGGTCCGTCCGAGGTTAATCCGGATCAAGTTGACGTTTTATTAGCGGCTTGTCGTCGTGAAAATGTCGATCTCCGGGTAGGAGCATTAAGCGCAGCGGGTTTGACGCCAAAAATTGTCGATGTAGAGGTCTTCGCTATTGAGCGTGCCTTTCATTTGATTACTGATCAGCTTGAGAACTTAGGTGAGCAAGTTGTCGCCATTGCGGATATAGGGGCAACGATGCTGACCTTGAGCGTTTTGGTTGAAGGAAAAACCTTGTATACACGAGAGCAGCTTTTTGGTGGTAGACAGGTGACTGAGGAGATTCAGCGCCGTTATGGCTTGTCTTTTGAAGAGGCAGGGCAGGCAAAGAAGCAAGGCGGCTTACCTGAAGATTATGAGACGGAAATTATAGAACCTTTTAAAGAAGCCTTGATTCAGCAGATTTCGCGATCGCTGCAATTCTTCTTTTCGTCTAGCCAATACAACTATGTTGATAAGTTGGTCTTGGCTGGGGGTGTGGCGGCCACTGAAGGTTTGCGGGACGAGGTAGAGGCAAAGTTAGGTCTGCCGACTATTATTGCTAACCCGTTTCTCAATATGGCAGTAGGAAACAAGGTGGATGCGGTTGCGCTTGCAATGGATGCGCCGGCTATGATGATAGCTGCGGGGTTGGCACTGAGGAGTTTTGAATAGCTATGGCGAATGTGAATCTACTTCCCTGGCGTGAAGTTCAGCGGCAGGAAAAAAAGAAAGAATTTCTGATTATTCTGGGTGTGGTTGCGTCCGTCGCGTTGTTGCTTGCAGTTGCCTGGGGGCATTGGGTGCAAATGCAAATCGGCTGGCAAAATGAAAGAAATAGTCTGTTGACGACAGAGATCGCTGTGCTTGATGAAAAAGTAAAAGAAATTAAAGAGCTTCAATTGAGGCGCCAACAAGTACTAGAGCGAATGGAAGTCATTAAGGACTTGCAGGGCAATCGGCCTGGTGTGGTTAAAGTTTTTGATGACTTTGTACGATCGGTTCCCGACGGGATTTTCTTTGTTGAGTTTAATCGTACTGCAGAGAAAATTGCTTTAGTCGGCTTTGCAGAATCCAATAATAGGATTTCGACACTCATGCGTCAGCTCGATGCTTCGGAGCGATTTAAAGAGCCGAATCTGACAAAGGTTGAGGCGGATAATACTCTCGGCGAGCAAGGCAGCAGGTTTGAACTTCAAGTGCTGGTGGAGAAGGTTGAGACCGAAGAAGATGGCGATGAGGAGGAGGCGTAAAGTGGTTAACGCTAATGGTGGGTTTCAACTCAATAAGCTGGATGTCTCCGAACTGGAATATGAGAATATCGGCGTTTGGCCTGTTCTTTTCAAAGCCTTGCTCTGTGGGGGGCTTTTTCTCCTTATTGTTGTATTGGGCTATTTTTTACATGTGAAGGACTTGTACCTCACTTTAGATTCTGTCACTGGCAAAGAAGTTACCTTACGTAAAACGTACCAGGAAAAAGCTTTTCAAGCTGCTAATCTTGATGCTTATCGTCTCCAAATGGTGGAAGTTGAAGCGTCTTTTGGCACATTGCTTGCGCAGTTGCCAGGAGATACAGAGGTGCCAGGTTTATTGGAGGATATTACAGAAATCGGTTATGGAAGCAGTCTGGATATAAAGACAATTTCTTTACAACAGGAGCAGTCTGAAGAGTTTTACGTCGCGCTACCCATAAAGATTGTTGCCGAAGGTGAATACCATGATGTGGGGACATTTGTCAGTGGTGTCGCCGGGTTACCGAGGATTGTCACTTTGCATGATTATTCGATGAAGTCGAGCGAGGAGGGTAGTCGGCTAATTTTTGAAGTTAATGCAAAAACCTATCGATATAAAGGTCAGGAAGAATAAAGATGGAAACTGGCAATATAGTGAGAGCGCTAGCGACAGTGTTGGCCTTCGGCCTAATCGCAGGCTGTTCTGCTGACAAAAACAAAGATTTACAGGACTTCATGGAAGATGCGAAAAACCAACCTGTTGGAGAGATAGAGCCGTTGCCCACGTTTCGTCCTTATCAAACCTTTCGCTATAGCGCTATTGCCCTGCGTAGTCCTTTCGATAAGCCACTAACGGCGATTGCTAAAGAAGATTCATCAGGCAGGCTTGCCATAGAGCCTGATGAGAACCGAAAAAAAGAATATCTGGAAGGATTTAATTTTTCATCCTTTTCTCTAGTGGGGGTAATCGATCAAGGTGGAACGACATGGTCCCTTGTCGATGATGGAGAGGGGGGGGTGCATAGAATAACTGTTGGCAATTTCCTGGGGAAAAACCACGGAAAAATTACTGGTGTGTCTGATACCCGTATGGAAGTGCTTGAGATTGTCCCTGATGGGAAAGGTGGCTGGGTGGAAAGGCCTAGAACGTTAGCCCTCAAGGGGAGCGATTAATGAGAAATGTTGAGGAGTTAGGCATGAATATTATCAGGCAGTTGACAGGTCTCCTGTCAAAGACTGTGGCGGCTGTTATCTCAAGTTTAATCTTGTTTCAAGCTGCTTTTGCAGAAACGGCAACCGTTGATGATATTAGTTTTTCGGCACTACCTGGGGGGAGGTTTGAAATTAAACTTGGAGCCGTCGGTGGCTTGCCAGAGCCCAAAAGCTACGCGATAGACTCGCCCGCCCGTATTGTTCTTGAGTTTGAGGATACCTTAAGCGTATTAGAGAAGAAAAAGTATCCGCTAGCGTTTGATAATGCACAAAGTGTCGCTGTGATCAGTGCTGGCGGAAAAACACGTTTGATTGTTAATTTACAGGACCCCGTTGGCTTTGAAACCTTCCGAGAGGAAGGGGGGATGAGGTTGCTGATTGGTGCTTCTGAAGGCGCTTCCTTTGTAGAAAAAAGCGATAACCCCTCGTTTGAACTGTCTGCAAAGTCGTCAGATCATGGCGGTGGTGTTAAAACGAGCAAAGCAATTAAGGAGGTTGATTTTCGTCGCGGAGAAAACGGCGAGGGTTTAGTCTCGGTAGGTTTGACAGATGCGAATACCACTGTTGATGTGAGTCAGGTTGGTCAGAATATTATTCTTAATTTTTATCGCACAGGTTTGCCTGAATCTTTAAACCGAAAGCTGGATGTCGTTGATTTTGCAACGCCGATAACAACGATAGATAGCAAGACTGAAGGTGGTGCAACCCAAATTGTGATTGCCGCAACGGGAGAATACGATTATCTGGCGTATCAGGCAGATGATCAGTATGTGATTAGTGTTAAACGGCCGACGAAAGAAGAGCTTGAAGAAAGGAAGTCTCGTTTTGAATTTACTGGTGAGAAACTATCATTAAATTTCCAGGATATTGAAGTTAGGTCCGTTTTACAGTTAATAGCTGATTTCACTGACCTCAACTTGGTCGCTAGTGACACCGTTACTGGCAGCATCACTTTGAGGCTGAGGAATGTTCCCTGGGATCAGGCTTTGGAGATTGTTTTAAAGTCTAAGGGCTTGGATAAGCGCCAGGAAGGAAATGTTCTGCTTGTTGCCCCCGCCGCAGAAATTGCTGAACGTGAACGTTTGCAGGTAGAAGCCAACAAGCAACTCATAGAGCTTGCCCCGCTAGTGACTGAGTTTGTTCGTATTAAATATGCTGATGCCAGGGAGTTATTTGACCTGTTCAATGCTGATGAAAGTGATGGCAGTGGAGGTGGCAATGACGATGAAAATGCGACATCGAGTATCTTGTCTGAGCGAGGTACAGCTATTGTTGATGAGCGGACAAATACGATTATTTTGACGGATGTTCAGGATAAGGTTGATGAGTTCTATCGACTGGTCAAGGAAATAGATGTTCCGATACGGCAGGTAGAAATTGAGGCGAGAATTATTGTTGCCAGTACCGATTTTCGCAAGGAAGTTGGCGTGAGATGGGGTATTGCGGGCGCAAGAACACCTGGCGATGATGTTTTTGAATTCGGTGGGTCAAGGGACGTGCTGGATAGCGATCCTGGTTCCCCTGCTGAATTCTTTGGTAAATGGCCAGCGGACGACCCTTCTTTAGATCTTTCTGAGACGCTCGGTGTCGATCTGGGAGTGAGCAATCCGGCAGGCAGCCTGGCGCTTGGTCTACTAAAAGACGATACAATGATTGACCTTGAATTGAGCGCGCTAGAGAATGATGGTTTTGGAGAAATACTTTCACAACCTAAATTGCTGACTGGTGACAAACAAAAGGCAGTCATTAAAGCGGGTAGTGAGATACCTTATCAATCTGGCACTTCGAGTGGTGAGACTGACGTTGAGTTTCGGGAGGCTGTTTTGAAACTGGATGTAACACCGCAAATCACTCCTGACAATCGAGTCATCATGGATTTAGTGATTAACCAGGATACAATCGGTGAAATTGTGCCCACCTCTAATGGTGGCTCTGAGCCCACAATTGATGTTACTGAAATTGAAACAAAAGTATTGGTTGGCGACGGGCAAACCCTTGTTTTGGGGGGTATTTTTCAAATGGAAGAGCTGAAAGGGGTAGAGAAAGTGCCTGTTTTAGGTGACATTCCTTATGTGGGTCGATTATTTCGTAAAAATATTTCTGACCACACAAAACGAGAAATACTGATCTTCATTACACCAAGGATCATCAGCGATCCCTTGCTAGATCGATGAGTGAACAGGCTCCTATATTTCTTGTCGGGCCAATGGGCGCAGGTAAAACTACCATTGGCCGTCACTTGTCTCGTTTGCTGGGCAGATCATTTGTGGATCTGGACCAGGAGATAGAGCAGAGCTGTGGCGCCGATATTGCCTGGATTTTTGATGTCGAGGGAGAGTCCGGGTTTCGCAAACGGGAGTCTGCTATGCTGCGAGAGGTGGCAAGCCGTCATAGTATAGTCATTGCCACTGGCGGAGGCGCTGTTCTGAATAGTGAGAGCAGAGCTTTGATGAAACGCGGTGGCACAGTCGTTTACCTTTTAGTGGCAGCAAAGGTGCTTTATGCCCGGATGCAGCAAGATACTAAACGACCCCTGCTGCAAGTTGGTGATAAAAAAGCGACCATAGAAAGTATCGTCAAAGAGCGTGAGCCTCTATACAAAGAGGTTGCCGATATTGTTTTTGATGGACACAAAAAAACGCCCATGGTGGCAGCGCAAGAGCTGGCCTCATTGATTCGACAACGGGCTTAGATAAAGGCTGGCGCTGACACGGCGCTCCTAATTGCTGTGCTAGAATTACTTCTCGGTAATTCTAATCTCTATTCAAATGAATGTATTAAACGTTAGCCTTGACGAACGTAGCTATCCTATTTTTATTGGTTGCAGTTTGCGCAACAGCGCCGATTCTCTCATGTCTTATATCAAGGGTGACCAGGTGTTGGTGGTTAGTAATGAGACTATTGCGCCTCTCTATCTTGAAAATTTACTGAAAAATATCGATGTTGCCAAGCTTGATACCTTGGTATTGCCGGATGGCGAGCAGTACAAAACAATGGAGACGCTTAATACAATTTTTGATGCCTTACTGGCCGAGCGTCACGATCGGTCGACGACACTGATTGCTTTGGGGGGTGGTGTTGTGGGTGATATCACAGGGTTTGCAGCAGCTTGTTACCAGCGAGGGGTTAATTTTATTCAAATACCCACTACCTTACTGGCTCAGGTTGATTCTTCGGTCGGTGGTAAAACAGCGGTTAACCACATTTTGGGTAAAAATATGATTGGTGCTTTCCATCAGCCTCAATGTGTATTGATCGATATATCAACTCTACAATCTTTACCGGAGCGCGAATACCGTGCGGGGCTTGCTGAAGTAATAAAGTATGGGCTTATTACCGACCTGGAATTTTTTGTCTGGCTTGAGAAGAACATGTCCCGATTGCTGACCAGAGAAGATGATGCTGTGTTGTACGCGGTTGAGCACTCTTGCCGCCTGAAGGCCCATGTCGTTAGTACAGATGAGCGCGAAAGCGGGCTGCGTGCGATTCTCAACCTGGGTCATACGTTCGGGCACGCAATTGAAACCCATAAGGGGTATGGAAAGTGGCTGCACGGTGAGGCGGTGGCAGCGGGGATGTGTATGGCATCCGACCTTTCAAAACGCCTGGGCTGGATTTCGGATGCTGATCATGAAAGGGTTGTCGCTCTGATCGCAAAAGCGGGTTTACCGACTGCACCACCTGAGATGACCACTGAACAATTTTTAACTTTGATGGCTGTTGATAAAAAGGCCCTGGGTGGCCAAGTTCGATTAGTGCTTTTAGAGCGACTGGGTCAGGCTGTTGTCAGTGCGGATTATGGTGAAAAGCTGTTGGCAGCGACTTTATCGCCGAGTTGAGTGTATAAGACATATTTGTCCCCTTACTATTTGACGTGTAAAATACCACGTTCTTTGTGCGAACCCCCTTGATTCTCGAAAGGGGTCTTCTTTCTAATTCATTGTTATATAAAGAGTTCTTTATGGCGGACAGCTTGTATCGTTTGGATGAGTTTCGCGATAATTGCGGATTTGGTTTGATTGCCCACACCAAGGGTGAGTGCAGTCACCGTTTGCTGCAGACGGGAATCGAAGCGTTAACATGTATGACCCACCGAGGTGGTATTGCTGCCGATGGTAAAACGGGTGATGGCTGTGGTTTGTTAATTCAAAAGCCAGATGCTTTTTTGCGCACTGTGGCTGAGAAGGCCTGTGCGACTCCCTTGCCGGCGCTTTATGCCGTTGGCGTGATAATGTTTAGCCAGGATGCAGATTGCCGGGTACAGTCTAAAAAAGTAATTGCTAGTGAAGTAGCGCGTCAAGGACTTGTTTTGAGCGGCTGGAGAGAGGTGCCCACCGACCCGAAGTGCCTTGGTCCTATTGCGCTTGAGACATTACCGGTGATCGAGCACCTCTTTATAGCCGCGCCTGAAGGCATGGAAGATAAACAGTTTGATGCTCGATTATTTATCGCCCGCCGCCACATTGAAAACCGCCTGGCCGCAGATAAAGAATTTTATATTGCCAGTCTTTCGGCAACCGTGATGAGCTATAAAGGTCTGATGATGCCGGTAGACCTGCCGCATTTTTATAAAGACTTGTCAGACCCGTGCTTAGAAACCGCTATTTGTGTTTTCCACCAGCGGTTTTCGACCAATACCCTGCCAAAATGGCCACTTGCCCAGCCGTTTCGGATGTTGGCCCATAATGGTGAAATTAATACTATTCTTGGCAACAGGAACTGGTCTGTTGCTAGAACGCCGAAATTTAAATCTCCACTTTTGCCCGACCTTGACGATGTTGTGCCGCTGGTAAACCGTACAGGCTCGGACTCTTCAAGCCTCGATAATATGCTGGAGTTACTGGCGATAGGTGGCATGCCCTTGCATCGCGCCGTGCGTATGTTAATTCCACCCGCCTGGAACAACGTTGAAGATAGAGATCCCAGCGAGCGAGCTTTTTTTGACTACCAGTCGATGCACATGGAGCCCTGGGATGGGCCAGCTGGTTTGGTCATCACTGATGGGCGCTATGCAGTTTGTGCTCTCGACCGCAATGGTCTGAGACCTTCGCGATGGGTGTTAACTGACGATGACATTATCACCGTGGCCTCCGAAGTGGGGGTTTATGACTACAAGCCTGAAAATGTTGTTGCCAAAGGCCGCCTGGGGCCTGGTGACATGTTATCTATCGATGTCGTTGATGGATTGATTGAAACGAGGGAGGAAATTGATTATCGCCTTTCACGTGAATTGCCGTATAAAAAATGGTTGAAGGCAGGTGTGCGAGCTATTGAATCGACCATGGGCGAGGACAGTATTGAGCTCGAAGGTAGTTTGACTCGCGAGCAAATCAAGACCTACATGAAGTTGTATGGCGTGTCCTTTGAGGATCGCAGTCAAATGATGAGACCCTTGGCTGAGGGCGGCCAGGAAGCAACGGCTTCAATGGGTGATGACTCTCCGATGGCTGTGTTATCCCAGAAAAACCGCAGTTTGTACGATTATTTTCGCCAGCAATTTGCCCAGGTAACAAATCCGCCTATCGACCCCTTACGCGAAGCCATTACGATGTCTCTTAATACTCAGCTGGGTAAAGAGCTGAATATCTTTGAGCAAGATGCCGACCACGCAATACGTATTAACCTCAACAGTCCTGTCTTATCTCCGCGCAAATATTATGCGTTAAAGTTTAATGATCACGACGCGTTTCCTGTACAAAAGTTTGACTTGAACTACGACCCGGATAAAACTGATTTGCGGCAGGCCATTGTTAATCTTTGTGCAGAAGTGGAGCAAGCCGTTCGCGCCGGCAAGGTGATCTGCATTTTATCTGATCACGACATTGATGAAAATAAAATCCCCATCCATATGTTGTTTGCCGTGGGTGCCGTTCATAATCACTTGATTAAGGTTGAGCTGCGTTGTGATGCGAACCTTATTGCCAGTACGGGTAGTGCTCGCGATTCCCATCAGATAGCCGCTTTAATTGGTTGTGGTGCCTCTGCCGTTTATCCTTACCTGAGCTTCCATGTACTTTGTGACATGATCGAGAGTGGTGAGTTAAAAGAGACTGTTGATACTGCCTTTAAAAATTATTGCCGAGGTATCAATAAGGGCTTGATGAAGATCATTTCGAAGATGGGTATTTCAACCATTACTTCGTACCGCGGCGCAGTGCTATTTGAAGCTGTGGGTTTATCTAACGACATTGTCGATCTATGTTTTTCCGGCATAGTAAGCCGTATTCAGGGTGCAAATTTTAGTGACTTTGAAGAGGATCAGAAAGCGTTGGCTGCCACTGCCTGGCATGCTCGAAAACCGGTTGCGCCCGGTGGCTTATTAAAATATATTCATGGCCAAGAATACCATGCCTTCAACCCCGACGTCGTACAAGCTTTGCACAAGGTTGTGCGTAGTGGTGACTATGCTGACTGGCGCGCTTACGCTGATTTCGTTAATTTACGTCCCATAGCCTCTTTGCGTGACATGATGCGGCTCAAAGCCGATCGCGCAAGCATTGCGCTAAATGCTGTCGAGCCCGCTATCGATATAGTCAAGCGTTTTGATTCGGCGGGGATGTCGTTGGGTGCGCTTTCCCCTGAAGCGCATGAAGCGTTAGCGGAAGCGATGAATAGCCTTGGGGGGCGTTCAAATTCGGGCGAAGGTGGTGAAGACCCGGTTCGCTACGGTACGTTAAAAAGTTCGAAAATTAAGCAGGTTGCCTCTGGTCGCTTTGGTGTCACCCCTCATTACTTAGTGAATGCAGAGGTGATACAAATTAAGGTTGCCCAAGGTGCTAAGCCTGGCGAGGGTGGGCAGCTACCCGGTGGTAAAGTGAATCAGCTTATTGCGACTCTGCGCTTTTCGGTCCCCGGTGTGACACTGATTTCCCCACCCCCCCACCACGATATTTATTCGATTGAGGACCTTGCCCAGTTAATTTTTGACTTGAAACAAGTGAATCCGAAGGCTCTGATATCTGTTAAATTGGTTTCTCGTCCTGGCGTTGGCACTATTGCTGCCGGTGTGGCGAAAGCCTATGCGGACATGATTACTATTTCAGGTTATGACGGCGGTACGGCGGCCAGCCCTCTGACATCGATCCGCTATGCGGGCTCGCCTTGGGAGCTCGGTCTTGCCGAGACGCATCAAACTCTGCGGGCCAATGATCTGCGTGATAAGGTGCGTGTACAGGCTGATGGTGGTTTGAAAACGGGGCTTGATGTCGTAAAAGCAGCGATTCTAGGTGCGGAAAGTTTCGGTTTTGGCACAGCACCGATGGTTGCTTTGGGTTGTAAGTACTTACGCATTTGTCATTTGAATAACTGTGCGACGGGTGTCGCGACTCAGAACCAGGAGTTGCGCGACGGTTACTATAAGGGCACCGTTGAAATGGCCAAGAACTTTTTCCTCTTCGTTGCTGAGGAGGCGCGAGAATGGCTCGCGGTTCTCGGAGTGACATCTTTGCAGGAACTTATTGGCCGTGTTGATTTACTCGAATTACTACCCGGGGTTACTGCACGCCAGAATCAACTGGATTTAAAGCCTATCGTCCACACGGATGCGTTTTTAGAGTCAAAGCCCCGTTACTGCCAGCAAGAGAGAAATACTCCCTGGGATAAAGGTTTGTTAGCTGAAAAAATGGTGGCAGAAATACTGCCTGCCATTGAGTCGAAATCAGGTGGGCGTTTTGATTATCAAGTATCTAATTGTGACCGGTCTATCGGTGCGCGTTTAAGTGGTGAAATTGCCCGCCGCCATGGCAATCAGGGAATGGCTGGTACACCACTTGAGCTGAGATTATCGGGTGTCGCTGGGCAATCATTGGGGGCCTGGAATGCCGGGGGGTTGGATATCTTTCTCGAGGGTGATGCCAACGATTACGTCGGGAAAGGTATGGCGGGTGGAAAAATTGTTCTCATACCACCACAAACGGCCCTGTTTGATAGCCATAAAACGCCGATTATGGGTAATACCTGCTTATACGGTGCAACTGGTGGGCGCCTATTTGCATCGGGTCGTGCCGGGGAGCGCTTCGCTGTGCGTAATTCGGGTGCGCAAGCTGTGATTGAAGGCGCGGGAGATCACTGTTGTGAGTACATGACTGGCGGTGTTGTTACTGTTCTTGGTTCCACAGGATACAACTTTGGCGCCGGTATGACGGGCGGTTTTGCCTATGTACTGGATATGGAAAACAAGTTTTACGACCGGGTCAATATGGAGCTGGTTGAGTTGAGTCGCATTACGACAGAACCTCTGGAAAATCACCGCAACTATCTACGTGAGGTTATTGAGGGTTTTGTCGACGCGACAGGTAGTGAATGGGGGGCAACTCTATTGGATGATTTTGGCGATTATGTGGCTAAATTTTGGCTGGTGAAACCGAAGTCGGCCTCCCTGAGTGGTCTTTTAGCCACGACTCGAGCCCGTCCGGAATAAGCCGATGAATGTGACTGATAGCATGACAAAGCAAGGTGGTAACAATGGTTGAGCGGACTCACAATGACTTCCAGTTTCTCGATCTGAAGCGAGAAGAGCCGAGTAAGAAGACGATTCAAGAGCGCACCACGGGTTATGCTGAAATTTATGAGCCTTTTGAAAAGGCAGAAGCACAGGAGCAGGCGGACCGTTGTCTGGATTGCGGCAACCCTTACTGCGAGTGGAAGTGCCCTGTGCATAATTATATTCCCAATTGGCTGAAACTGGCGACAGATGGCAATATTATCGAAGCGGCTGAGTTGAGTCACCAGACGAATACATTGCCTGAAGTGTGTGGACGCGTATGCCCTCAGGACTTGCTGTGTGAGGGCGCTTGTACCTTAAATGAAGATTTTGGTGCGGTGACTATCGGTAGCGTCGAAAAGTATATAACCGATACGGCCTTTGCTATGGGGTGGCAGCCTGATCTCTCAAAAGTTACCGCCACCGGTAAACGTGTTGCCGTAGTGGGTGCAGGGCCTGCAGGATTGGGTTGTGCCGATGTGTTAGCGCGTAATGGTGTCGCCTCTGTGGTTTTTGATAGTCATCCTGAAATCGGTGGCTTGCTGACTTTTGGTATCCCTGAGTTCAAACTAGAAAAGTCAGTGATGTTCAAGCGTCGTGAAGTCTTTGAGGCCATGGGTATTGAATTTCGCTTGAGTACCGAAGTTGGCAAAGATGTAACGTTCGACAGCCTGCTCGAAGAATTTGATGCGGTGTTTCTTGGTATGGGTACTTATACTCCTATGAAAGGCGGATTTCCTGGGGAAGACATACCTGGCGTGTACGATGCCTTACCGTATTTGATTGGCAACGTGAATCAGAATCAGGGCTGGCCACAGCAGCAAGGTCAGTTTGTTGATACTGCTGGTAAAAAAGTAGTAGTGCTCGGTGGTGGTGATACGGCGATGGATTGTAATCGCTCGGCTATCCGTCAGGCCGCTAGTAGTGTGAGCTGTGTATATCGCCGAGATGAGGCGAATATGCCTGGTTCGCGACGTGAAGTCGCCAATGCTAAAGAAGAGGGCGTTAACTTCCTGTTCAATCGCCAGCCCATTGAGATTATGGGAGAGGGGGCAGTGACTGGTATTAAAGTGATTGAAACTCGTCTCGGTGAACCCGACGAAAACGGTCGACGCCGTCCTGAACCAATTGCTGGCAGTGAGCAGATTATTCCGGCTGATATCGTCCTCATCGCGTTTGGTTTTCAGCCGAGCCCCGCTGGCTGGTTTGCAGAGCATGATATTGCCATTAATAGCTGGGGTGGTGTTACTGCAGCGGAGGAGCAAAAGTACAAGTTCCAAACGAGCAATGACAAGGTTTTTGCCGGAGGCGATATGGTCAGAGGTTCTGACCTGGTGGTAACAGCTATTTGGGAAGGCCGCCAAGCCGCTGAAGGAATTTTGGATTATCTTGATGTCTGAATTAAAGAATGATCGCTTCTTGCGGGCTTTATTACGCCAGCCCGTCGATGTTACACCGGTGTGGATGATGCGTCAGGCGGGCCGCTATCTTCCTGAATACCGTGCGGTGAGGGCAGAGGCGGGTGATTTTATGTCCGTTTGTACAAACCCCCAGCTAGCCTGTGAAGTAACACTGCAGCCATTGGATCGCTTCCCTTTGGATGCCGCTATTCTATTTTCGGATATTCTTACCATTCCTGATGCCATGGGACTGGGTCTTTATTTTGAAGAGGGTGAGGGCCCACGTTTTCGCAAACTTGCTGATACCGTACAGGCTATTGAAAGCCTGCCAGTGATCGATACTGCTCAAGACCTTCCTTATGTGCTTGATGCCGTCCGTCTCATTCGCCGAGAGCTTAATGGCAGTGTCCCGCTCATTGGTTTCTCCGGTAGCCCGTGGACATTAGCGACCTATATGATTGAGGGCGGCAGCAGTAAAGATTTTGCCAAGATCAAAACAATGCTTTACACGAACCCTGATTTGTTACATGTACTGTTAGAAAAGCTATCGGCTTCGGTGATTAATTACCTCAATGCTCAAATTGAAGCTGGTGCTCAAGCAGTACAAATTTTTGACACGTGGGGCGGCGCACTCGGTCACAGGGCTTACCGCGAATTCTCCCTGCAGTACATGAAAACAATAGTTAGTGGCTTGACACGAGAATCAGAGGGTCGGCAGGTTCCCGTTATTTTGTTCACTAAAAATGGCGGTGGCTGGCTTGAAGCGATCGCGGACAGTGGTTGCCATGCTATTGGTGTTGATTGGACCCAAGATATTGGAGCGGCCCGTCGGCGCGTTGGTCAGCAGGTGGCTTTGCAAGGCAATATGGATCCGGCGGTGTTGCGAGCGCCTATACAGGTAATAGAAAGCGAAGTGGCTACTATTCTTGAAAACTTTGGTGCGGGAGAGGGGCACGTCTTCAACCTGGGGCATGGAATCACTCCTGATATAGCCCCAGACCATGCAGCCGCATTTATTGACGCAGTTCACAATTTATCCGTGAAGTACCACCAGTAAAGTCGAAGTCTGGAAACGTTTGTCGCGTATTTTTACCGGTTACCGGTACCATCTTGTAAATGAGTGGGATGATATTACTCTTGATGGCAGCAATTGACGTTCTTTGTCACTTGCAGACATTATTATTCCAATCATTTTTAATGATGCAAAATGCGAGAGTATAAGAGCGTGAAACATGGCCATTAAACAAGTACAGGTGGAAGTTGATAGTCTCGTGCTAGGGATGTACGTTTCACGTCTGGACCGTCCGTGGTCCCAGACTCCCTTTACCCTTCAAGGTTTTTATCTACGATCACCTCGAGAAATTATTCAGTTACAAAATTACTGTCATCACGTATTCATTGATATCCAGAAAGGTCGGGCGCCCCTCGACTCTGTAGCTCCGCCGGTGACGTCCCCTCAACGAAAGAATACGCAGTATCAAGCATTGGGTAGATCCGCTGCTCGAGCTAACGCCAGGCTTATAAAAAAAGATAAAGTGCAATCTGCACCGGCGCCGATAGTTGTTCGCAAAGGTTTTTATGAGACGCGTACGGCTTTACGAAAAGAAGCTGCCCAGGCAAAGAAAATCGTTGGTCGTTTAAAAGGCACTTTGACTCTGGTTGTTAAACAGATGAATCGTGGAAGGACTGTTGACTATGGTCGCTTGAAAGACAGTGTCGGTGATATGGTTGAAAGTGTGTTGCGATGTCCAGACGCTTTCACTTGGCTAATGCGTTTGCGAGAGCAAGATGAGCGTAGCTATGACCATAGCCTGCGTTCTGCTCTATGGGCCGTGCAATATGCACGCTATATTGGTATGCCTAAAGACGAGATTGATGTCTTGTGCATGGGTACATTATTAAAGGATGTCGGTAAGGCAAAGCTTTCCAGTAGGTTATTGCGTAAAGAGAACCGTAGCGAAGTCGAAGAAAAAGAATACCGGAAACATGTGACTTATGGCGTTGAGCTACTGAGGCAAACTCGTCAAGTTGAACCGCGTGTCATCTCTGTGGTGCGTTACCAAGCAGAGCGCAATGATGGAAGCGGGTATCCAGAGGGATTGTCCGGCGGGAAAATCCCTCTACTGGCGAGAGTCGCAGGCATCGCGAGCACTTACGATAGAATTTGTTTTTCGCGAGATGGTTCCGAACCCTTAGCGCCATCACGTGCTGTTAGTGTCCTGTATGGCATGCGAGACAAGCAATTCTCCGATGACCTTGTCGTTAGTTTTATTCAATCGATAGGTTTGTATCCAACGGGTACCTTAGTTGAGTTGACGACCGGTGATATAGGTGTTGTTACTGAACAGCACCCTAAGTCCAGACTGACCCCTAAAGTTGCTGTTCTGGGCCGCGAAGACATCGATCTCACTGCTGCTGTGACTGTTGTTGATCTAAAGAATGATGAGAAAACTCGGGACGCACTAGGTGCTAATACGGGTAAAGGTTTTTTTGATCGGGTTGCCATAGCAAGGGATCTTGAGCCAGGGGGTTATGATGTCGATCTTTCAAAAATTGCACACTTATTTATTGCGAAGGAATTGGGTGGTCCCAAAAGTTTGTTTTCCGGCTGGCTAAAACGTCATTAGTATTAATCTCGCCTGGGTCAACCTAGAGTCAGGGGTTCACCCATTAAAATGTTTTTACCGTTAGCGAGTTCTTTGTCGAATGACAGTGACTTTTTAAATAAAAGCACAACAGTTGATCCAAACTTGAAGCGGCCTAACTCTTCGCCTCTCTCGAGATTTATGACTTCCTTTGCAAAGCTCACACTGGTGGCTTTTGTTGGTGAATAGTAGTGTTGCCAGCAGGTTTCTATACCTGCGACCAGCATAGCGCCTACTAAAATAACAGCCATTTTCCCCAGGCTTGTTTCGAAAATACAGACAAGACGCTCATTTTTTGCAAATAATTCGGGCATATTTTTAGTCGTTGTTTGATTGACAGAAAATAACTTACCGGGGATGTATCGTGTCTCGACAAGCTTCCCCGTCCACGGCATATGGACACGGTGATAATCGCTTGGAGATAAGTAAATAGTGGCAAAGCTACCGCAAGCGAACTCAGCGGCAAGCGTATCATCACCGCCTAACAACCGGGTTGTGCTATAACTTTGCCCCTTTGCCTGAATAAACTGGTCATTACGTATTTGACCAAACTGGCTAAGAATTCCATCTGCAGGGGAAACAATGGCATCTGTATCTGGACATATGGGCCGTGCACTAGCCTTTAGCGAACGGGTAAAGAAATCATTGAAATTCGAATACTCTTCTACTTGCTCTCGCTCGGCAATAGAAAGGTCAATTTTATAAGTTCGGATAGCCTGATGAATTAACATGTTTTTAAGCCAGGGGGTTTTGGCTTCAGCAACCTTACCTATCAGGCGTGATAAAACATGTTGCGGCACTGCTTTTTGGAACAGGCAGAAGAGTTTGTCGGAATAACGCTGCATAAGGTAAGGTTCTAATCAGTTCTCGAGAAATTGCCTGGGGCTGTGATCGCGCTGCTAAAATTAATCGTTACTTAGACTTTGTTTGATTAGCAGGTAACTCTGCATCCTTTGTGGGGATATTTTACCTGCTTGGAGTGCCTTTTGCAGCGCGCATCCTGGATCGTTTTGGTGGCTGCAATCACGAAATTTACAATGCCCAAGGTATGGCTTAAATTCGGTAAACCCCCCAACGATATCTTGCTCCTCAAGATGAGTAAGACCAAACTCTCGTATTCCGGGTGAGTCAATGAGTTGACCGCCTTCGGGGAGGAAGAATAAGGTCGCGGTTGTAGTGGTATGTCGGCCCTTCGTGTGAGCTTCTGAGAGACTACCGACTGGGGTCTCTGCGGCAGGGCATATTGCATTAATGAGTGATGATTTTCCTACCCCTGACTGCCCTACGAATACACTTCTGTGCTCTTGCAGTGCCATTTTGAGTTGATCGATACCCTGGCACGACCTGGCTGATACTTCTATCACCTGATACCCTAGTTCGCGATAGACCTTAGCCAGGTTATTAGCCAGTAGTTTGTTATCGGAGGGGAGGTCAACTTTATTGAGCAGTAAGATGGGTTGAATATCGCGGTGCTCAATGGCGATAAGATAGCGATCAATTAGACTGGCATGAGGCCTCGGTTCTGAGGCAATCACAATAACGATACGATCAATATTAGCAGCGACAGGTCTTAGTTTTCCTCGGCTGTCTGGGCGCTCGAGTTGTGTTTTGCGCGGTAGTACGGCACAGACTACACCGTAGGGTTCGCCAGGACACCAAATGACATCGTCCCCGGTAACCACAGAGTCTAAGTTAGAGCGTAGGTAGCAACGCTGGGGTGTAGAGGTAGGGGAAGTAACGACATCAACCTGGTTACTGTAGCGCGTACTGACGAGACCTGTCTGCTCAGGGCCAAGCTCGCCGGATTGCAACAGTTTTTCACCGCGGTGAGGATTATGGGCGTTCACGATACTGTTCGATTGCTTTCGACGAATACGGCGTTGTTGCTGGTCCGTAATTTTAAATTTTGCCATACCCTCCTAATTCCCAGAGCTGTCAGTGCAGCCAAGCATATAGCATAATGATAAGTGATGATACGGAGGCCTTCGGCTCTTGTTTGGATTTGATGTAAGCTCTTTTAAGCTTTACCTACCCCCCTTAGCGGTGTTTGCGGCGTGTTCTCTTGTTTTGTGGTTGACGCATTGGCTGTTGATTCGGCGAAAAGGGGGAGGTCTGTCATCCATTCGAGGGCAGCTTGTCTTATTGAGCCTTACCCTCATTGCTGTCATTTTAGTAGTTCTCGCATTACCCGTTGGCGAGGCGACTAAAAGTGATCTGCTAAGTCTCCTTGGCCTGGTCTTTACGGGTATTTTTGCGTTATCTTCGACCACCTTTGTATCCAATGCAATGGCAGGGTTTATGCTGCGCTCGGTAAAAAGTTTTAGGCATGGTGACTTTATTCGCGTTGGCGAACATTTTGGACGCGTAACAGTAAACAGTCTCTTTCACACTGAAATCCAATCCCAGGAGAGAGATTTGATAACCTTGCCTAACCTTTATCTGGCCACCAACCCGCTAACGGTAGTGCGATCGTCCGGTACCTTCACATCGTGTGAAGTCTCTCTCGGTTACGATGTTGCTTGGCACAAAGTTGAACCCTTGTTAAAACTAGCTACGCAGGAGGCGGGACTAGATGAACCTTTCGTGCAAATAATGACGCTGGGTGATTTCTCCATTGTATATAAAACCGGGGGTATTTGTAGTGACGTTAATCAGCTCTTAACGCAACGTACCCGCCTGAAAAAAGCTGTTCTCGACCAGTTGCATAGTGCAGGCATAGAAATTGTGTCACCGAGTTTCATGAATCAAAGACAGTTGTCGGCCGAGCAAGTTTTTCGTGCCATTCCACAGTATGCTAAGCGCAAAAATGACACAGAATCATCGCCCGAGGCAAAGATTTTTGATAAGGCTGAAAAAGTGGTAAAAATTCGCACTATGCTTGACGATGTGGCTAGATTAAAGGCAAAGATTGAAGAGGATGCCCTGTTCTTAGAAGATGCGGATAAAGAGCAAAAGGCACAAATTAAACTACGTATTATCGAGGCTGACGAGCGCATTAAAGCGCTGGAAAATATTATAGAAAAAGCCCGAGAAAATCAGCAAAAGGAAGACAATGAACGACCTTAATTTAATTTGGATTGACTTGGAAATGACAGGTCTTGACACTGATAGTGATCATATCATAGAAATTGCCACTCTCGTCACGGATAGCGAGCTTAATACTTTGGCAGAGGGGCCTATATTAGCCATTCATCAACCTGATGAGGTTCTTGGCGCAATGGATGAGTGGAATACGCATCAACACGGCCAGTCCGGTCTCATTGATCGTGTAAGTAATAGTCGGTTAAGTGCAGCAGATGCTCAGCGGGATACGATTGAATTTCTCCGCGACTGGGTGGATGCTGGTAAGTCGCCTATGTGTGGTAATTCCATTTGTCAGGATCGTCGCTTTATGGCCAGGGAAATGCCATTATTGGAAGAATATTTTCATTACCGAAATCTCGACGTTAGTAGCATTAAAGAACTTGCTCGCCGCTGGCGGCCTGAACTCTTAAAAGGGTTTAAAAAGAAAGTTAGCCATTTGGCTATGGATGATATTCTCGATTCTATAGCCGAGCTTAAATATTACCGAGAATATTTCCTTAAATAGAAGGCATTATTCAGCAACAATAAAGACAAAGAGTCATGTACGTTAGGAGAAAAAAATGATTGTTGATCCGATTATTCCGCAACAACGAATCGATGCTATGCGCGCAGGCGGCTGGTGGAAAGATGAAAATTTGCTCGATCATTTTGACGCGGCACTAAAGGCTTGCCCTGACGCTATCGCTATCGTCGATTACCGCACTGAAAGTGGTGAAAAAATACTCTTAACGTATCGACAGCTTGCGGAAAGGTCTGAACGTGTCGCCGTGGCACTGGCTCACTACGGCATCGAAAAACAGGACATCGTATCTTTTCAGTTGCCCAACTGGTGGGAGTTTGTCGTTATCAACCTGGCCTGCCTACGAATCGGAGCAGTGAGTAACCCTCTGATGCCCATTTTTCGCGAACATGAATTGTCGTATATGGTTGATTTTGCCGAATCAAAAATTTTGATTATTCCCAAAGAATTTCGTGGTTTTGACCACGAAGAGATGATTGCTGGCATGCGAAACAAATTACCTCAACTTGAGCATGTTTTTGTGGTTGGTGGAGATGCTGAAAACAGTTTTGATAGAGCTTTACTTAACCACAACCTGACGACCGATAGTGCTGCTTTGTTTAAAACACGGCAATTAGCCCCTAATGATGTAGTGCTAATGCTATACACCTCTGGTACCACCGGTATGCCAAAGGGTGTGATGCACAGTGCTAATACTTTCCTGTTTAGCGTCGATAAAATGATAGAACGCTGTGAATTATCTCAAGAGGATGACGTTTTTATGGGTTCACCATTGGCTCATTTAACAGGTTTTATGTACGGCATGTGGATGCCGATGGTGTTAAAAACCAAAATGATTTTCCTTGATGTTTGGGATGTGGGTCTCGGCTGGCAGTTAATGGCCGAAGAAAATGCTTCTTTTGCCATGGGGGCCACCCCGTTTCTGGCTGATTTAAGCAATTCAAATCAACGAGAAAATTATAATTCTGAGCGTTTTCGCATGTTTGTTTGTGGTGGGGCCCCCATCCCCAGTGCCCTGGCAGAAAAAGCGACTGCCGCGCTGTCGATAAAACTGATGGCAGTGTGGGGTATGAGTGAGTGCGGAGTGGTGACCACGACAAAATTGACGGATCCCCCTGAAAAAATCTTTGGTAGTGATGGCGTTGTCGTACCAGCGTGCGAAGTCAAAATTGTTGATGAGCAGGGCCAAGTAGTGGTTCAGGGTGAAGAGGGACGCTTATTTGAAAAAAGCCCGTCAACCTTTGTTGGCTATTTAAAGCGTCCAGAAGCCTACGATGTGGATGAAAATGATTTTTTCGATACCGGTGATTTGGCGCGAATGGATGCAGATGGTTATATCCGGATCACGGGTCGCTCTAAAGATATTATTATTCGTGGTGGTGAAAACATCCCGGTGGTAGAAGTCGAAAATCTTCTCTATAAGCATCCAGATATTATCGATTGTGCTGTAGTTGCAATGCCCGATGAACGCCTTGGTGAGTTGGGCTGTTGCTTCGTAACATTAAACGAGGGAGTGAGTTTTAGCTTAAAAGATATGATTGACTATTTTTTGGAAAATCAATTAGCAAAAAACTATTTGCCGGAACATCTCGAAATAATTAATGACATGCCGCGGACCGCTAGTGGGAAAATTCAAAAATTTCAGTTGCGAGAAATGGCAAAAAATATTAACCGATCTTAGAAATTTTTAGTTTGAATTTTTATGTAAACAAAAAAAGTGCTTTCATCTCGCATTGTGGCGAGAATTAGTGATGACGAAGAAACGAGGATAATTATGACCCTACCCTGGTTAAGTGAAGAAGAAACTTTTATTAAAGACACGGCAGAACGCTTTGCTCGCGAGCAGTTGGCCGAAGGTTATATGGGTCGTTCAAAAGATGAGGTTTTAGACAGAGGTTTGCTACGTGAGATGGGGCAGCTTGGCCTGATTGCGCCTATCTTTGCTGAAGAAAATGGTGGTATTGGTGCAACTAGTATGGTGCAAGGCGTAATTTGTGAAGCCATTGCTTATGCCGATATTAACTTGAGCTATATCTGCATGACCACCCCCCTTATTGGTTGTGTGATTGAAAAATATGGTAGCCCAGAAACGAAGGAAGACGTACTGCCAAAAATGGCAGCCGGAGAACTCATCGTTCAGCTCGGGTTGACTGAACCACGTGGTGGTTCCGATGCGGCAAATCTTGCTTTAAAAGCAACGAAGAAGGGTGACAAATATATCCTTAATGGCGAAAAAACGTCGATTAGTTATGGTGCCCAGGCGGAGATGTCATTGCTATTTGCACGTACCGACCAAGATACACCTGGCGCCCATGGTGTCTCAGCTTTTTTAGTGCCCCTCGACTTGCCTGGTGTGACCTGTACGCGTTTTGACGATGTGGGCTCATCGACTGTTGGCCGTGGCTCAGTTTTTTTTGATGATGTGGAAATCCCTGAGTCGGCACTACTCGGTAATGAGGGCGAAGGGTTTACCAAAGTGATGGCAGGTTTTGACCTCAGCCGCTTTTTAATTGCGTTGCAATGTCTGGCTTGTGCCCAGGCCTCGGTCGATGAAACCTGGCAGTATATTCAGGAACGCGAAGCCTTTGGTAAGCCACTGGCCAAGTTTCAGGGCACCAGCTTTCCTTTAGCCGAGCACGACAGTCGCCTCGCCGCCGTGCGTGCTTTGTGTTATCAGGGGTTGGCCCTGCGAGACCAAAACCTTCCCCACACCAAGGAAGCGGCGATGGTGAAATGGATGGCCCCGAAGTGGGGGACGGATATTATTCACGAATGTCTTGTTCAACATGGTCATTATGGATGGGGGCACGAAATGCCCCATATGCAACGTATGATTGACGTAATGGGTCTGCAAATTGGTGATGGCACTGCGCAAATCATGAAAACGATTATTGCACGCGAAACTATTGGTAGTATTGGTGTAGCGTATAAGTAACTATCGATAAATAGCCTTACAGCCGGGGCTATTTTAAGCCCTGGTTTTCTTTTTGACGCTAACCGGATTATTGCACAGAAGCAGAGGCGCATTTAGTGGCAGGCGACCAAAAGCTCCAGCCCTTCTTGGTAGGCAGGTTTTAATACACTTTATTAGATAACCAAAGGCTCTGATAAGGTGACAATTCAATACAGGCTTTGTGGTCGTTGTAGCATTCCCCGCTCAATAGGTCCTGCCATTCGTCATACATGACCAAATTGAGATCGGCGAGAGAAATACTTCGTGGTTCATTGGTTATGTTGTTTATACAAAAAATACTTTGCTCTCTATCGATACTCTGTCGCCAAAAAGCGAAAATGTGATTGAGCTGACCAGAAGTTGGCATGTGTAAGGTGAATTGCGTGGCGTTGGGGTGAAAGGCAGGATTGTTTTTGCGGATAAGTATTAAACGGCTCAAGGCTTCAAAAGCCTGTTGATGCTCACTCCCGTTACTCAGAGCCTCTTCGAGGGCAGCTAACTCCCAGCGATGCCTATTAATTGAACGGTTTTGTCCTGTTTTAGCCAGGCGTTTCTCATCATTGTGTGTCGCGAAAAGGCTGTGAAAGTAAAAAGCCGGAATGCCTTCCAATGCTAGCATGATAGCGTGCGCGCAAACAAAGCGCTCGTGATTGTATTGGTCCGGCCCCTGAGTGGTGCCCTTCAAAGCATCATAAAGACTAATGTTGATTTCATAAGGTCTACTGATGTTGGTGCCATGATTGAGTGCGCGCCATGAGATGTGGCCTCCGAATTCAGCGAGGGTATCGGCAAGACTTTGTATTTCTTCCGTAGACAGTAGCCCTTCGGCGGGTCGTAGTCCTAGTCCATCATGGGAAGCGATGAAGTTGAGATAAGTTGTGCCATTACGCGAAGGCGGGTTGCTCATCATCCATGTGCGTAGATAGTGGCAGTCGCCGGTGATAAGACTGTTTACCAAAAGCGGCGGCAACGAAAAATTGTAAATAATGTGAGCTTCATTGGCGTTGCCGAAATACGATAGGTTCTCCTGATTGGGAATGTTGGTTTCGGTAATCAGTAGAGCGCTGGGCTTGCGGTGCTCTACTAAGGTACGCAACAGCCGTACTACCTCATGGGTTTGCGGTAGGTTCAGACAGTCAGTACCCATTATTTTCCAGAGGAAGGCAATAGCGTCTAAGCGGAAAATCTCGACGCCCCAGCGGAGATAGAGCGCGATGATACGTACAAATTCTAATAAAACGTCTGGATTTTGAAAGTTGAGATCGACCTGATCGGGGCTGAAGGTACACCAGACGTGTTTTTTACCGCTAGCGGTGTCAACCTCGTTGAGCAAGGGAGTCGTGCGCGGGCGCACGACTGAAGCGACATCATCATTGAGTGTCGCCGTGAAAAAATAATCTTTGCCCGGTGATTTGTCGTCAATAAAGTTTTTGAACCATTCGCTTTCTGCGGAGCAATGATTAATGACCAAGTCGGCCATGAGTTTAAATTTATCCGTCAGTGCCTGGATATCCTGCCAAGTGCCTAATTCAGTATTTACAGCACTATAGTCAACAACAGAAAATCCGTCATCCGAACTAAAAGGGTAGAAGGGTAGAATATGAACAATGGATATCAGCTCGCTCAGATAATTGTCTAAAAAGTTACTCAGGGTTTTGAGTGGCACCTCGCCCGGGTTTTTCACCGTGTTGCCATAGGTGATGACAGCGATATCGTTTTGATCCCAGTGGTTTTGGAACTGGCTTGCTTTGTGGCAGTGGTTTGCATAATCCATGATCTCGATGATCTGGTCAGCGAGTGCAGTGTTATCCGCTTCCGGGTATAGATAGGCGAGATGAGCTTCAATACGAAAACGCAGTTCGTTCAAGGTGGCGGCGGTCATGGGGTTACGGGTTTCCTGAATACTCTTGTAAATCAGCCTCTACAGCGTCGTGTAGTTGGGGCAGAATGTCGGGAATAGCACTCATCACCCGATTCCAGGTGGGGATAAAGGGCGTTTCCATGGGTTTTTCCAAAAAGCGATTGCCTGCTTTAATAATATTCTCTGCGAATAACTCGACGGCAGTTTCTTCTTCGTGTATGTCGAGAGTGAGTCCGTTAATGATGGCGTCATTGCGGTAAGTGTCAACAAAATCCAGAGCTATTCTAAAATAACTGGCTTTGATTGAACGGAAAGTTTCAGCAGTTAGCACGTGACCAACAGTCGCCAATTTCCGAAATAGCGCCTTACTGATATCTACTGACATTTTTGACAAGCCTTGCTGATCATCGTCGATAGATATGCTTTGGTGTTTATGGTCGTAGCTGTCGGCAATATCGACCTGGCAAATACGATTGGTGGCGTAGTTACGTTTCATTTCTGAAAGAACGCCAATTTCGAGCCCCCAGTCGCTGGGAATGCGAATGTCGTTGACAACATCTTTGCGCATCGAAAACTCACCAGCCAAAGGGTAGCGAAAGCTGTCGATATAATCGAGGTACTCCGACGGTCCGAGGACTTTTTTCAAGGCGCGGATTAAGGGCGTTACAAGAAGACGACTGACCCGGCCATTAATACGGCCTTCTGCGGTGCGGGCGTAATAACCTTTGCAGAATACATAATTAAAACTTGGGTTGGCAACTGGGTAAATAAGCCGGGCAAGCAGTGCTCTGTTATAGGTGAGAATATCGCAATCGTGCAGTGCCACAGCTTGCCCACGCCCTGAAGACAGCATATATCCCAGACAAAACCAAACATTGCGACCTTTACCCATTTCTCGTGGAGCGAGGCCGTGTTCGCTGAGAAGGCTATTAATGGCTTGTAGGCGCGGACCGTCGTTCCACAGTACTCTGACCCGCTGGGGCAAACGGGAAAAAAAGGACAGGGCATGGCGATATTGCTCTTCATTCGCGCGGTCCAGGCCAATAATGACCTCTTCTAGATAGGGAACCTGGGCCAGATCACCAATGATTTTCGGTAGCGCATGGCCTTCTAATTCTGAAAAAAGAGAGGGCAGTACTAGTGACATAGGTCTGGTTTTTGCAAAAGACAACAATTCCTTTTCGAGTTCCTCCACCGGTCTTCGAGATAGATTATGTAGTGTTGTGATGATGCCATTTTGGTAAAAATCACTCATTGCTTTTGTCCTTTTAATGGCGCTAGAAAGCAGGATTGGATAATTGCGTTTGAGCTCTGTGTGAGAAAAGCTGTCTGGGTTTGTAACGTGATAAGCCAAATTGGTTTCAATGTATCCATTTAAACTCGTATCCTTTTAATGATTAAACTCGACCAGCAAAGCTTGCAAAGCGTGACTCCAGCCGTTTGGCCCATAGTCCTTGGTCAATATTTTGTTTTTGCATCGCACCTGGGGTGGATTATGTACAGGTGAGCGGATGATCACCGCAGTGTCGGCTTCCTCTAACATGGCGATATCATTTTCACCATCACCGAGCGCGACAGTTTTAAGTTCAGGTTTTGTCTGATGATACAATGATGTCAGCCAGCGCATGGCGATGCCTTTATTGCTATTGCCAATGACATGAATAAAACGACCACCTCTTAGCAAGTGTAGAGAATGTTCAGTGATGATCTGTTCAAACTGCTCGAATTTTTCCTCGCTATCGAGCCAGATAATGGGTTCTGAAAAATCGCGTTGCAGGGCCTTTTCTGCCTGCGTTGTTGATAGGCCCGTGAGCACAACAAGCTCAGTAACAGACATCTCACTGAAGCCAGTAAAGGTAAATTGAGTACGCAAGGGCTCCAGTGTTTCAAGAATGTGTTCGCGCTGTTTGCCTATCGTTATTAGTTGAAAGTTCTGGTCAGCTCGATGCGTAGCCGAGCTTTTTAGAGTTTGATCTTGCTGAGGTGGTAGTGTTAAGGGATAGCCGGCCGGTATCGCTATTCCACCACCGTTTTCAACAATCATTGGGTGCTGGTTATTTAGCGTCTCGCGCAAGGTCAGTAGTTCGGTCAGGGTTTTACTCGTGTTGAATATCCAGGCGATACCCAGTTGGTTGATTAGCTCTATTGTTTCCTCTGCAGCAGCAAAATTGTAGTCGTGGTGGTCGAGCAGGGTGCCATCCAGGTCGGTATAAATTAACAGGTTGGGTGTGGCTACCTGTTTTGTTGGTGTCAGAGATTTTGCCATTATTCACGCCGCTCACTGTCAGCCAGAGGCGCTTTATGTGCGGATTCTTTGTAGCGCACATTTGCAATGGTGTGGTCTTCATTCAATGTTAGCAATATGTCAGCCTGTTCTGGGAGTTGTGCGAGATTATGGCGAGTCAGTCGCTCATAGTGCTGGATAAAGCGCGTGATGCCCTTTTCATCCATAAGTTGTGTGCCTTGCTTTAGGGCGTTGTTGGTGGTGATGGTGGCGGCCAGTTTCTGCTCCTGTTGCCAACGCCAGCGGTGAATGCTCTCAAAATTCGGCGCCTTTAACATAATGAGCAGGTCATTATAGGCAAAGAGCTCTTTGTAACTGGTTTGTAATTTGTCGTTCACATAATGTCGCCATAGGCCTTGTTTGTCTTCCTGTTTTTCAAGTTCGTTGATGGGTTGAGCCAAAGCGTCTTCTGATTCGGCCGAGGAGCCCATGCACCAGCCCTCGAAAATAACAATATCGGCAGGACCGATAAAGGTTTCCCATTTGTCTTCTGCCAGGGGTTCGTCACAGGCTTTATCAAAGCGTGGTAGAGACAGTGTTTGCCCTGCTTTCAAATGACTTAATTGGTACAAAATGTTCTTACCAAGCTGGGTATCATGAGTTCCAGGTACGCCGCGGGTTTGTAGTAGAGGATGCACCGATTGTGCCAAGGCCCGTCGATCTGCCCGTGGCAAGTACAGATCATCGAGGGAAATAATGGCAGTATTACAGTTGAAACTTTCTTCGAGAATAATTTTTAGTAAGCCGCTTAACGTTGATTTTCCGGTGCCCTGGGCTCCGTTGAGGCCGATAATCCATGTGCGATTGAGCGGTCGGTGATTCTCGATCCATTGTGCCAACGGCAGATAGTATTCACCAATCGTGTTAAGAAAGGTATCCGGAAGCCGGTGGTGTCTCATGAAATCTGCGAACTGCAGTAATAAGCTAGGCTTATTCATGGGTTTTTCCTTTGTGCGAGAGAGAAAGTAGCCTGAGGTATACGAGGACCTTTGGGAATCGTAACAACCAAGGCTTAACAAAACAGGTGTTTTATGAGAGTAATTATCAGTGACTCTGTCAAGAGGCAGTGCCATAATTGTGTCGGCAACAGCTTCTACAATCAAAGATAGACTCATTAAGAAAAGGAGAGAACAATGTCAATTCAAGTAGGTGATACATTACCTGAAGGCCGCTTTACCGTAATGAAGGCTGACGGCCCCGGTTCCGCCAGCATTGATGACCTCTTCGGTGGCAAAAAAGTGGTGCTTTTTTCTGTTCCTGGTGCTTTTACACCGACCTGTTCCAAAGAGCATTTACCTGGGTTCATTGAACAGGCCGACGCTCTCAAAGCCAAAGGTGTGGATACTATCGCCTGTATGGCTGTTAACGATGTCTTTGTTATGGATGCCTGGGGTAAGCAAAATAGAGCTGAAGACAAGGTTGTCATGCTGGCGGATGGTAGCGGAACTTATGCCAAGGCACTGGGACTTGAATTAGACTTGTCTGATCGAGGTCTAGGGGTCCGTAGCATGCGTTTTGCTCTGGTAGTTGATGATAAGACCGTTACCCAGGCCTTTATCGAAGAGGGCGGTGCTTTTGAAGTTAGCTCTGCAGAAAAGGTATTAGCTAGCCTGTAAGCTTTACTCAGCGGATTGTAAAAAGCCAGTATCGACGGGTACTGGCTTTTTTGTACGTGGAATATTCTTCTGCAATCGGTTTTTGCATGTTTTGCTAGTATAAGAATTTTGGATATAAGGTCGGGCTTGTCTATGCTTGGTAGGCCCATGGTCGGGCGTTGATGGGTTTTAGTTTTTAGTGAATGTCTTCTATACTGAACGATATTTTGAGGTCAGTTATGTGCTCATTTGCGCTTAGTGCTGCACTGGGCAAAATAAAATGATTTCAACGGCTTTTTTTCTTTCCGAGGGCGTTGAGACCCTAGGATTAGTAAAGATTTAGTCGATAAAGAATTTTCCACTATCTGCGCTGCAGGTGCGGTTATTTTTTCACAGCTATCCATTTAATTACGAGGGAATATTATGAGTGAGACACAGGCTATTGAGCTCGATGCCGTTATTGTCGGTGCGGGCATGGCTGGACTTTACATGACAAAGCGGCTGAATGATCGAGGCATGAAAATTCAGACGATAGAAGCTGGTTCAGGTGTTGGTGGGGCCTGGTACTGGAACCGCTACCCCGGCTGCCGTGCAGATTTGCCCATTATTGAATACTCTTATTCATTCTCTGATGAGCTCCAGCAAGAGTGGGACTGGACAGAGGTGATGGCCGGGCAGCCTGAAATCGAAAGATACCTAAACCACACAGCGGATCGTTTCGACCTACGTAAAGATATCAAATTCAATACGAAAGTTAAGGATGCTATTTACGACGAAGCCGCCAATATTTGGACAGTCACCACTGATCAGGGCGACGTCTATAAAGCCAAATACTGCATTATGGCGACGGGTTGTTTGAACGAGCCTAACTATCCGGGCTTTAAAAATGCCGATTCATTTAAGGGAGACATTTACCACACGGCACAATGGCCTCGCGAAGGTGTTGATCTGACGGGCAAACGTGTCGCAATTATTGGCTGCGGTTCTTCGGGGGTGCAAGCTATTCCCCAGATTGCCAAGCAGGCTAAAGAGCTGATCGCGTTCCAGCGTAGCCCGGTTTACACATTTCCGGCGAAAAACGCACCAATGAACCCTGACTTTCTGGCTCAGGCTAAAAGTGATTATGCGGAAATTCGTGAACGGCAGCGCGATAACGAAATGGGTATTTGCAACTACCGAGGTCCGAAGAAAGCTAAAGACCCAAATGCAACCCCTACGCCTAAGCCCAGCAAAAAGATAATGGATATCACCCCTGAGCAGCGTAAGCAGGAAATTAAAGATTTCGGCATTAACGTGCTGACCCTGTATGTCGATACTTACTACAATGCTGAAGCCAATGAAATCGCTTGTGAACTCTACCGCGAATATTTACACGAGTACCTTGGCGATAAACAAAAAGCCGATGCTCTGTCGCCAAGAGATTACCCAATGCACTGTAAGCGCCCAGTGATTGATACGGAATATTACTCGGCTTTTAAGCAGGATAATGTTTCCATCGTTGACTTGCGCGATAACCCCGTTGAAGAAGTAACTACGACGGGTCTCAAAACTAAGAATGGTGGTGAATACGAATTTGACGTTCTTGTCTATGCCACAGGCTTTGACGCGATGACGGGTACGATTAAACGTCTGAATATTCGTGGCCGTGATAACAAATTGCTGGCTGATCAGTGGAAAGAGGGGCCGCGCATGTACATGGGCTTACAGAGTGTTGGCTTCCCCAATTTCTTTACAGTTACCGGCCCAGGTAGTCCTTCGGTGGTGAGTAACGTATTGCACTCTATTGAGCAGCATGTGGTGTGGATCGATAATTGTATTGCTTATTTGATGGAAAATGATATCAAAACAATCGAGCCCGAGCTGGCAGCGCAAGATGCCTGGGTTGAGCACGTCAACAAAGCCGCAGAAGGCTCTATGATGAACGCCCCAAGTTGTAATTCGTGGTATCTGGGAACCAATGTTGAGGGCAAACCACGAGGATTTATGCCTTATTTGGCCGGTACCAAGACTTATCGAGAAGAATGTGAAGAAGTTGTCGCGAAGGGTTATGAGGGCTTTAAGTTAGAAAGCGCTTAACGTGAAAAATCGCTTGTGCTGATTTTCAGTTAACCATAAAAAAGACCGCAACCGCGGTCTTTTTTATGGCTGTCATTGATGGATAAGCAAGCCATTATACGGGTAGTTTACGGCGCATGATCTGTGCAAAACTCTCCAGAACATTGAGCGTTAAGCCCCAAATAATATCCTCTTTATAGCGAATACCAGGGTAAGTCATCCCGGAGCCGGCTATAGGGTATTCCAGTTCAGTGGCAGAACTTTGCATAAATAAATGACGCATGGGGACCCAGAAAACATGGGCGACTTCGTCGGGTTCGCGGGCAAAAACAGTGGCTTTTTCATCGCTGTCAATGTGATAAATAAAAGGAGATAGCAGCAAATTACGCGTGGCAACTTGCCGAGTAGGGAGTGGACCAACGCGGTGACTTATCTCAAGCTTGAGACCCACTTCCTCGTGGGTTTCTCGTTCCGCGACTGAATGTGCGTCGATGTCGCAGCTATCGGCCTTGCCTCCAGGGAAGGCAACCTGCCCCGACCATGGGTCGCCAACTCGTTCGGCACGGCGAATAAAGCATACTTCCAGATCGTCCTCTGTTTCGCTGAGAATCATTGCCACAGAGGCTTGACGACATGGGGCCTGGAGTAGGGCGGGTTTATGGGTGCGAGTTTCCAGTGCACTACGAATTTCATCGAGAGTTATCATGAGACAAGATTGCCCTGTGTTGACGTTGACGTCAACTGGGAAGTGTTGTTAGAGGCAGGGTAAATCGTTTTTTTCAATGTGAGCTAATTTGATCTTGATCACAGCTTGGCATTGCCGGTAATTGTGTTCGTAGAATAGGGTGCCTATACTGCCTACAGAGTTGTTTTATTCCTCCAGGATTACACTCGTTGGATGAGAATATGGCAGCGTAATGGACAAAATAGGGCACAAGGTTTATCCCTTGAATGTGAAGCGCCTGGAGGAGTTAATTGTGATATTGGAAATGATAAAAAATATGAAAAGCTTGCATGCTGTGGCCATGGCAGCGGCCTTGTTTTTTTGTCAGCCTGCATGGAGTTTTGAAGCAGATCCACATGGTCCTAGTGGCATAGATATGACGGCAGACCTTCTTATTGCCCGGCCGGTACTGTTGGCAACTACAATTGTGGGCTCTGCTATCTGGCTCGTGGCCCTGCCTTTTTCTGCGTTGGGTGGTAATGTCGAAGAATCGACGGAAGCGTTGGTGATTGGGCCTGCTAAGGCGACGTTTCTTCGTTGCCTTGGGTGTTCATCGAATGCCTATCTGAATGAAAGATAATGAGCCGTCGAGACAGCTTTCTTCTGTCGTGACGACTCAGGCTTTTTATTGGGTCGTATTTTTTTATGATCGACTTTGATAGGGTTTAGTTTCGGTTGCTTTCTTTTGAAGGTACTCTAAATCCCTTTGCTGGTGGTTCTTCTGCGGGCCCGGCAAAGCACTGGGCAATTGCCATCCAACGCCTTGCGGATTCCCCCGTCAATTTCAGCTGGGTATCAGCAATGTTTCGTACCTGAGTTACAACCTGGCAAAATTCCACAGCGTCACCGCTAATCTTATTTTCGTCCTGTTCAGTATTCCACTCCCACAGCTCGCCAGAGGGTGCCCGTAAGCTGATATGAGGTGGTGGCCCTGGCGGTGTCGACCCGTGATTAATGAAGGTCCATTGGTAGGTTTTTACCCCGATAGTTGCAATGTGTTTGATACGATCATTATGCTTACGCGTTATACCTAGTGCATCGTAAATCGCCCAGCTATGGGCCCAGGTTTCCATGAGTCGGGCGGTAGCAAACATTTGTATGCTCATATCAGGGCCAAACCATGTCAGCCGTAGCCTGGGGTCACTAGTGATAAACAGTTCGCACATGTCTAAAAATAGTCCCCGCCATCGTTCTAATAACTTGGCTCCGCTCAGGCCCTCTAGCCACTCACGGGTAAATTCAGCTAGCGTCACACCCGAGTTCTGAATCTCTGCCATCAATCGATTGAAGGACTGCCCGTCTCTGTGTGAGGTGACTCCCAGGTAGTCGCTAAAGTGGAGATGAGCGACGACATCGTTGATTGTCCAGGATTTGAAGGTGGTGGTACGAGACCAATCGGTTTTGTCCAGTGTCAGCAGTAATGGGTAGAGTTCGTCACCTTCAGCGCGAAGATCGGCAACAATATTAGCGAGGCTGGTCATTGGCGTGTTTTTACTCTCGAATCAATACAGTTAACTATCTTATCGTTATGAATAAAGAATTGTCAGTCAAATCATGAGTGAAGCGTGATGATCAGCCGGCTAATGGCTATATATTCGAAAATAGAATATAACTATTCACTCATGATATATAATAAAAGCTACTATCATTAGTCGCTGAGGATTTTAGGTATGCAGCAAAAGTATTCTTCCAAAAAAGCTGCCTACACACGGTTTTTCCCCCTTATCGGGGATATTAGGCGGGCGGATAAAACGGTCCTCAGCCAGGATGTTCTCGCGGGTACAATCACGGCTATTCTGTTAATACCTCAGGCACTGGCCTATAGTTTGTTGGCGGGTTTGCCTCCTGAGGTCGGCCTGTACGCCAGCGTACTACCGCCGATTATTTATGCCTTTACCGGCACCAGTAGAACACTTGCCGTCGGTCCCGTTGCTGTGGCTGCGGTGATGGTTGCCGCTGCTCTAGTGCCTTATGCGGCTGGAGATCCTGAAAAATATCTCAACGGTGCGCTCATTCTCTCTGCTCTTACTGGCTGCATAATGCTGGCAATGGGGTTTTTACGTTTAGGCTGGTTGACTAATTTTATCAGCCACCCCGTGTTGACGGGATTTACGACGGGAGCTGCTCTCTTTATCGTCGGCACACAGCTAGCGGCATTAACAGGTATTAGCGTACCCAAGGGTGCGAGCTTTGCTATGTTACTACAAACATTGGCACTCAAAATCCATACTTATAATCCAGTGACTGCTGCTTTTGGTGGTGTCGCTGTTGTGCTGTTAATACTTGCTCGTCAACCTTTGGTCATTGCCTTGGGGAAAATAGGGGTCAAGCAGCAAAGTGCTGTGATTATTGGTCGCACGGCACCTCTATTTGTGGTGATTACTGCGATATTATTGGCAGGGTTAATCGATGCCCAAGGGAACTTCGATATAGCTGTGGTTGGTCTGGTGCCTCAGGGCCTGCCTATGCCAAGCCTTGATTTTATGGATACAGAAGGATGGGTAGAGTTGCTCCCTGCGGCGGGCATGATTGCTGTTATCGCCTACGTCGAGAGTATTTCCGTAGCTAAGGTATTAGCCTTTAGACGTCGTCAAAAGATTGATCCTGATCAGGAATTTAGAGCGCTGGGTTTTGCCAATGTGGCTGCGGCTTGTGCTGGCACAATGCCTGTTGCTGGTGGGTTTTCGCGCTCCATGGTCAATTTTGATGCAGGGGCACGCACGCAGTTAGCGGCGCTTGTGACAGCTTTATTCGTTGGCTTAGCCGCCTTTCTTTTTACTGATTTACTGGAAAACCTGCCCAAAGCTGTGCTCTCTGCGATTATTGTGGTTGCCGTGTGGCAGTTGATTGATATAAAAGGCTTAAAACACACATGGTCCTATGACAAGGGCGATGGCGTTGCACAGGGCGTGACGCTGGTGGGGGTGCTCGTTTTTGGTATTGAGCACGGTTTAATGCTGGGTGTTGGACTTGCCTTGTTGTTATTTCTTTACCGCACCAGCAGGCCTCATATCGCCGTCGTTGGACGTATTGCCGGTACTGAACATTATCGCAATATTCATCGCCACAAGGTGGAAACTTGGCCGCAATTGTTACTGGTGAGGATTGATGAAAACATCTATTTTGCTAACACACCTCGTGTGGAGACTGAATTACATAACCTGGCCCTAGATAGCAAGATAACTGATGTGGTGTTGATTTTATCGGGGGTCGCTTACATCGATACCAGCGGTCTTGAAATGCTGGAGACTATCGAGCAAGAGTTGTCTTTATCTGGCGTGCGTTTGCATCTGGCCGAAGTCAAAGGGCCTGTGCTGGATAGACTTTGTGGCACGAGACTCTATGAGCGGCTAGGTGAAGATAGGGTCTATTTGTCGATAGAAAAAGCGGTTGAAAAACTGAATTCAGCGAGCTGACTGGTACAAAAAGACGATGAAAAAGGAACTCATGTCCAGAACCATCGTATTTTTCCCGAGGGCGGTGCCATCTCAACCAGTTACTCGTGAAAGCCATTAACTCAGAGTATTAGCTTGCGTCACTCGATCACGGTAAAAGTAGCGTGGGACGGGGCGTGAAAGCTAGCTACTTTACAAGGAGGCCGCTATATAGTGCTTTATGCTTCCTGTGTCTTAGTATCAAGTTTGAACCATGCCGTTAAGATTAGCACAAGCCCTTCGTTTGGATTGGGCTCCCTTGGCAGACAGTCTTTTTTCTCAACGAAGTGTCTTCCTGCGATATTGTATTCTGGCCTGATATTTCTGGTGCGAAAATTATTTGTCGGGTGGAAACGCAGTTGAGCTTGTAACGCAGGGGAATATGACTATAGGACACTTGTGTTATACAAGGTTGATGGCTAGAGTCTTCGTCGTTCCGGTGTTTTTATTTGCTGAATTTAATAGTTTTTGAAGATAAAAAAAGAGTATCAATATTGATATTTAGAGAGGCCAGACACTTTTGATTCTGTACAGCTAATCTTTTTTTGCAGGTATTTCATCAACGGCTCGACAAACGAGTTTGATATTAAGCCGATTGGGTGTTCTGGACGTGGTATATCGAATCGAAATATTTGTATTGGCTTGCAGTCGTCTTTTATAAGATTTTTCTTGTTCAATGCGAGGGTTGAAGCTTGCCTTGCAGTCTACTTCTCGTGAGTCAAAATTGGAGAGTTTAAGAACGGTGAGGGAACCAGGGGCATTAATCTTGCTGGTTTCTGCATAAATTTTTGTGCCATTAAGTTTTTTCTTTAAATTAATGGAATAAACAGCACTCGCATAAGCACTGTTGAAGGAAGCTAAACATAGTGTAGAAAGCATGAGCGCGATGATGTAAGTGGATTTTTTCAGCATTGCTATTCTCTTAAGGGTTGTGGGAAGCCTGCCTACCTTAACCAGCAGGCGGTAGTGCTCTATAAGGTTTACCCGGAGGGCTCGATACACCGGCTCCGGGCAATGGTTTGCGAATTATTTGCCGTGATAAACCGGCTCACGCTTCTCGGCAAAAGCCTTTGGTCCCTCGATGGCATCAGCCGTTTTAAAAATACGTTCGGCAATAACAGCTTCTGTTGAAAAAGCCTCGCTCCAGCCCATGTTGTAAGTATTGATGGCCGCTTCTTTTGCTGCCTGCACTGCCAGTGGTCCATTGGCGCAAATCATCGCCGCGTATTTCTCACACTCAGCCATTACTTGGTCGGCGGGAACCACTTTATTAATTAGGCCAAACTGTAGTGCCTCTTCGGCAGTTATCTGGCGGCCGGTGAGTAAGATATCCATTGCATGACAATAAGGAATTTGTCGTGGCAAACGCACATGGGAGCCACCGCCGGGAATAATGCCCCAGTGAACTTCGGGGAGGCCGAAACGAGCGTGTTCCGCCGCGATGCGAATATCCATGCCCTGTAAAATTTCGGTACCACCGGCCAGGCAGAAGCCATTAACAGCGGCAATAATGGGTTTGTAGACGCCATGGAAGAAGCGTTTGCTTGGGTCTTTCATAAACCGCTCACCTTTGTCTGCATTTTCGGTCAGCTTGGTGATGGTCTTTTTCAAATCAGCACCGGCACAGAAAGATTGCTCACCAGCCCCGGTGACGATGAGCACTAATAATTCGTTATCGTTGTTAAAATCATCCCCGATACGGTCAAGGTCTTCTAACATTTTGGGGGTGATAGAGTTCATTTCCGATGGGCGATTAATGGTCATATAGGCCAGTTTGCCTTTTTTTTCGTACAGTAGATCGTCGTCTAATCCAAGAATACTCACAGCTTTTCTCCGCTCTTGTGTTGGTTAATTTAGTGGGTTTGTCAGTCAACAAGACGGGAAAGATACCGTGAGCAGAGGGTGCTAAGCAATGCTTTGAAAAAAAATGACGGCTATTGACACATCTTGGGTGGGCGATTAGCGTTGCGGCTGACAAATTCAATGAATAATAGAGCGAGAGCGGTGTATGAGTGGGAAAATGCAGGATAAGGTGGTATTGATTACGGGTTCGGGTTCGGGTATTGGCCGTGAGGCCGCGTTAATCTTTGCTCGTGAGGGCGCCAAAGTTGTGGTCTCCGATGTCAATGTGAATGGCGGCGAGGAGACAGTTGCTCTACTCAAGGCCGAGGGCGCTGAAGGTGTTTTTATAAAATGCGATGTTTCAAAAGGTCCTGAGGTTGAAGCGCTGGTTAAGGGTACCGTAGACGCCTATGGTCGGCTCGATGCCGCTTTTAACAATGCTGGCGTTGAAGGTGATACACAGGCCACGACAATCACCTGTACCGAAGAGAATTTTGACTTGAATATCGCCGTCAATCTGAAAGGTGTCTGGTGGTGCATGAAATATGAAATCGAACAGTTTCTACGCCAGAATTCGCCTGGAGCAATTGTTAACACTTCTTCACTGGCAGGCTTGGTGGGTGTACCTCGCGGTAATGCTTATGTGGCTGCCAAGCATGGTGTCATTGGTATGACCAAATCTGCGGCCCTGGAATTTGCTAAAAAAGATATTCGTGTCAATGCCGTGTGTCCCGGCGCCATCGAAACGCCAATGCTGAATCGCATCGTCAAAGGTTCTGAAAAAGGCTATGAAATGATGCGAAAAATGGAACCCGTTGGGCGCTTGGGTAAGCCTTCAGAAATCGCTGAGGCAGCGGTCTGGCTGTGTTCAGATCAGGCTTCATTTGTCACTGGTCATCCAATGTCTGTTGACGGTGGTAGTTTTGCCCAGTAGTCGCAGGTGTACTTAGATCTCATCTTATGAGATCCGAGCTGAGCTTGATGCCAGCATTGCTGAGCGTTTTTAAGCTGTCGCGAAAGCCTAGCCGTAATGCCTTTTTGGCTCTCTGCGACGTTTATTTTGCAGGAGAAAAACTTGCGAAAAGCAACACATAATACGTATCTACAGCAGATAAGCTCTGCGGTTTCGCTTGTTTTCCTTTGCCTACAGCGCCAAGCAGCGAATTCCCCCTCTTGAGTAGGGGGGCGCGAGAACTGTTTATATCGAAAGGGTCAGCCTTGACATAAATCGCACTTGCAATTTATGTCAACACCCTGCTTAATACCGGTAAGTTAACAGTTGGTAACCACTATTTCCTCTATGGTAACGACGGGTCACCTCTTCAGCGTCGAATTCGTCTTTTGGCGGACTCTGAAGCAGAGCTGTTATCTCAATCATTTTTCATGATCCTACTGATGGAGCGGAGTAAGAGACTATGAGTAGCTTAGGCTTTGGTTTTATTTCTGCGGATTCTCACATTGTTGAGCCCGCCAATTGCTATACCGATTTTATTGACCCCAAGTTCAAAGATAGAGCGCCAACTATTGAACGAGATGCTGCTGGCAATGACATTTATGTTATTCCCGGCATGGACTCTACCATTCCTCTCGGACTGGTTGCCGCAGCTGGCTTAACCCCTGAAGATCTGGCTGATCGCCGCGAAGGCAGCACCTTTGAGTCGCTGCATCGTAGTGGTTGGGATGCGAGCTGTCGCGTTGCCGATCAGGATCGCGATGGTGTCGTTTCAGAAATCATCTACCCTTCAGTGGGTATGGCGTTGTGCAACCACCCCGATTTTGCTTACAAGACAGCTTGCATGCACGCCTATAACGAATGGCTGCAAAGCTATATCTCCGATGCGCCAGAGGGCAGGTTGTTTGGCCTGGGTCAAACATCTTGTGAATCGGTAGAGCAGTCAATTAAAGACATTCATGACGCCAAGAAAAAAGGCTTTGTCGGCATTATGATGCCCGGCAACCCCCAGCATGAAGACTATGATCACCCCATGTACGACGATCTTTGGGCTTGTGCGGCAGAGCTTGAAATGCCACTGTCTTTCCACATCCTCACCTCAAAAGGCGGATCGGTTGACGAAGTGCTGATGGCTCGTGGTAATAAGATCAATGGCTTCCTCAACATTATTCGTGGTGTGCAGGATGTGATGGGTCTCTTCGTTCTCGGCGGTATTTTTGATCGTCACCCCAAATTGAAATTCATTGCCGCTGAAGCTGATGCTGGCTGGTTGCCCCACTATGCCTACCGTATGGATCACGCCTATGAGCGTCATGGTTTGTGGCTGGGTGGTGGTAAGGATCTGGAGAAAATGCCCAGTGACTACCTTAACGACCACGTGTGGCTAACTTTCCAGGATGACTGGGTTGCTTTTAAAGTCGCTAATATAATGAACCCAAAGAGATTAGTTTGGGCGAACGACTTCCCCCATAGTGACGCCACTTGGCCCTGGTCACAAGAGCTGTTGGAGAAGCATGCTAGCGGACTGACTGCTGAACAGGCGCGCTGGATTATGCGTGACAATATTATTGAGTGCTACAACCTGCCAGTCGATAAGATTCCGGCATAAGTGGTCTCATAATCTGACCTGAATAAAAAACCCCGGTGTTCATGGCATCGGGTTTTTTTTGCTTAAAATTTGGCTGAAGCTATGGAGTACGAACTCATCAGAGGTAGTAAGACCAGCACCGATGCCGCAAAGAGGCGCGAGCACTCACGTCACTCACGTCACTCAAGGTGACTTGGGTATCGCCACTGACAAAACGGTTGCCCCTATTTAACGCTACCCTCTATGGCGTCTGGAAACTGGGTGTCCCAATGATGGTCGCCAACTCTATATTGCCGTAATTTTTTATAGGCATAGATCGTAGCCACCTATAGGGCAAGCCTTGGAAAAAAACGGCAGGGGAAAGCCGCTATCGATTTTAGGTTTTCCCCTATGCGTTTTCATCGTGAAACGCCTAATCCGATAGCCGCAATTATTCAGTACTAGCTGGGGTATCCGCAGAGTTCAGCTCTACGTGAAAATGTAATAAAACGATTTAAGACGTGAAAATAGAATGAAGAGATAAATACATGACTCGTAAAAACATAGAAGACATTGCGATAGATTTACAGCCGTTAATCGTAAAGCATCGCCGTGAAGGCGAAATTAATGCATCCCTTTCCAGCGAGGTAGTGAGCAATGTCGGTAAAGCCGGCATGTTTAGAATGTTTGCGCCAAAAGAAGTTGGTGGTCTTGAACTCACACCATCAGAAGCTTTCCGTGCAACGGTTGCAATAAGTGCTGCAGACCCGGCAGTGGGTTGGTATGTGGTTAATTCAATGGCGGGCTGCATGATAGCCGCTGCACTGCCTGATGCAGAGCGCAACGCATTATTCGTCGAGCCGGATAGGAATCTCGGTTTTTCTGCCGTGGCTTTGGCAAAGGCGACGCCGGTTGATGGAGGTTATCATCTCAATGGCACCTGGCCAGTGGTGACGGGGTGCAATGATTCGCTGTGGTGTGCACTGGCGGGCATAGTACATGAAGGTGACAAGCCGCGACTATTGGCCAATGGCCGCCCCGATGCGCGTATATTTCTCGTGCCGACTGTGCAGTTGGATATCGATCAGACCTGGCAGCATTCCGCTGCTATGCGGGGCACCGGTAGTAATCAGGCAAGCGCAAAAAATGTTTTCGTTCCTGAGGTGCTGGCTCATTCTCCAGGTAGTCCAGCACTCATTGACAGGCCTTTGTTTCGTAGTGCGCCTTCTTTATTAACTCTGCCAATATTTGCAGCGGTAGCCGTCGGCGTATTGCAGGGGGCCATTGATGCCGCCAGTGGTGAAATTAAATCCAAGGTGTCTTCGATAACCGGCAAGGCATTGAAAGATCAAACAGAAACCCAGCTTGTCATTGCTGATGCCAGCGCCGCTTTACGTGCTATTCGCGCGGGTTCTCTTGAGGCCTTTGATAAGGTGTGGGAAGCGCTTAAAAGCGGCGAGCCTGTTTCAAACGCAATAAAAGCCGAGATGTATTCATCCAGTTTCTACGCCGGTGATATTGCGCGTGAAATGGTGAGCCGACTATATACGAAAGGCTCCCGAGCAGCCTTCATGGAAGGTCATGCATTGGAGCGGTGTCTTGCCAATATTCATGCTGTTGTTGCCGCGATTGATGCTCGCCGTGGCTTCCATCACTCCGCTGGAGCGGTGATGTTGGGGGGAGAACCCTTGGAGGCAGCATTTTAATTCAATCATTTTTGTTGATATAACTTTTGTTTCATAGTTTTATAACGGCGTTTGAGAAGATCACATAATTGATGACAAGGGGTGTAAACGATGAAAATTGACAATATTAATGATGCGTTGGAATGCATTGATGGGCTCTCAGATGAGTTTTCTCTTACCTATGCACAGCGAGATCTTAACGGTGAATATCCGAGAGAAGAGATGGATAAACTCAAGCAAAGTGGTGTGCTGGGTTTTTCTGTGCCCAAGAGTCATGGTGGCTTGGGTTCGTCGTGTGGAGATATAACCCGCGCTATTATTTCATTTTCACAAGGTAACCCCGCTATTGGCCAAATGTTTTTGGTGCACTGTTTACTCGGCGCTTCGTTTCTTGACGAATTGGCCCCGGATGACCTAAAAGCAAGAGTATTTGCCGATATCGTCGAGAGAAATGTTTTTCTTGGTAATGCGGCTTCTGAAAAAAATAATGATCCTAAAAAGGGTTATGACCTAACGTTAACACCGGTCGATGGTGGTGTTGAAATTACCGGTAAAAAGTTCTTTTCTACTGGCTCCTTAGCGGGTGATCAACTGGCTGTGATTGGTATGTGTGGTAGCAATATGGGTCTTGCTATTGTCCCTAAAGATGCCAAAGGCCTGGAAATCATTGATGACTGGGATGCTATGGGGCAAAGAGGTACAGGTAGTGGCACGACGATTTTTAATAAGGTTTTTGCACCCTCTGAATTAGTTATGACCAGCATCACTGATGAAAGCAAGCAAATGGCAGTGACTAACTTGCTCGGTCCAATCACGCAAATCGGTTTTACGGGTGTTTTTATTGGTGCTGCCAAGGGAGCCATGCGCGAAGGTATTGCCTACGTGAAAGAAAAGACACGAGCCTATCCCTGGCCGGGTCTCGATTTTGATCAGGCGATAGACGATCCTTATATACTCAGTACGATTGGTGCCCTCAGCTCACAGTTGGCAGCAGCCGAGGCAATGGCCTATGAGGCTGCGCGGCTGGTCGATGTGGCGCTTGATGCAAGAGAGAGTGCTAGCACCGAAGAAATGGCGAACTTGCGTGCTGCTGCCTCTGTTGCCGTCTCTCAAGCCAAAATTGTTGCCACCGATACCGGGTTGAAAGTTTGTCAGGATATTTTTAGCGCCTGTGGCGCTCGTTCGGCCTTGCGCACCCAAAACCTCGATCGTTTCTGGCGAGATATTCGCACATTGAGTTTGCATGACCCCCTCAGTTTCCGCACTCGAAGTGTGGGTGAGTATCTATTACAGGATAAATTTCCAACGCCTGCATTACGTTATTAATATCGACGGTATGGCAGTTGTTGTAGAGTCGAGCTCAATAAACAATCGTCTATTGAGCATACTTTAAATCGACTCTACGCAAACCACGCCCGATTTTTATACCCACAGATCTTGTGTCTAGCGAGTCACCGTACCCTAAGTAGAGTACGGTGTTGCGTGTGCTTTAGGATGGTTTTCAGCAGTTGTAAGCAGCTTCCTCCTGATAGTTTCTATTCGCTAAGCTCGTCACAATATCAGCTCGTAAAGCAATAAGACCTCCACTAAATAGATCATAAAATGACAGTACAAACTCCCGATAAAGTTACGACTAGTAAGACTCTGCAAAAAAACTGGCATGGACCCATGGCAGTACTTGTTGCCTTTATTACCCTGGGCGTCGTTTACGGAGTGTGGTTTGCCTATTCTGTTTTTCTTGTGGCTTTGGTTGAAGATATGGGCTGGAGCCGCTCACTCACTGCCGGGGCCATTTCGGTGATGAGTGTCGTCCACGGTCTGGCCGGGCCGATGAATGGCCGTATGGTTGAGAAGGTTGGCGCCCAGTGGACGATCGCTTTCGGCGGGCTTATTTTTCTGATTGGCATGTTACTCACATCCCAGGTGCAAACGTGGTGGCAGCTTTACATCACCTTTGGCGTGATCACTGCTATTGGGATTTCTCAGGCTGGCTGGATACCTTTTATTGTCACGGTAGAGCGTTGGTACCCGACAAAAATGGGTACGGCGCTGGGCTTTGCGATGGCGGGCATTGGTTTCGGTATTTTGGTCGGTGTGCCGGTGATTAATGCCTTGATCGAGGCTTATGGATGGCGTCAAACGTTTATTTTCCTGGCCATCATCGGCGCTTTGTGGGTGATTCCCGCCGCGCTATTTTTGTTAAAGATGCCAGAAGAAGAGTCTGTTCATGAAGGACCGACTTCTCATGAGGCGACAACTCCTCCTGAAGGGCTGAATTCGGCTGAAGTTGAAACAAACCCCGTACCCGATGAGCCTATCTATCGTGACTGGATACTTGAAACGGCCCTGCGATCCCCCCGGTTCTGGTTAGCTGGCGCCTGCTTTTTGACTGGGGCCTGCGTAGCGCAAATACTGCTTATGCACCAATTTGCCTTTATGGTCGACCAGGGTATCGCCAAGACAGAAAGTTCCTTTATCGCTGGCGTTATCGGTATTTCCAGTATCGTGGGGCAGCTGTTTTGGGGGAATTTGTCAGACCGTATTGGCCGTGAGCGAGCTTATACCATGGCTGCTGTTTGTAACTTGCTGGCTATTGGCGCCCTGGTTTACCTTAGCTCTATGCTGGCTCTGTGGGTGGCGGTCAGCTTTGCCATTTTTGTTGGCCTCGGCTACGGCGCCAATACGCCAATATTTCCGGCCACCTCACGGGATTTGTTTACCAGCCCTTTCTTCCCATCCATTTTCGGTACGCTGGCGATTTCCGGCTCGTTGGGTGCGGCTATTGGCGCCTGGTTGGGTGGTTGGCTCTACGATGTCACGGGCGGTTATAGCGCAATGCTGATTGTCAGTGCTGTGTTGGCGCTGGTATCTCCGTTGCTCTTGTGGCTGGCGGGACCACGGCTGCCGAATCCCGCGCCTCACGAATAGCTTGTGGGTGATACCGTTAGAGTTTTTTAAAGTGATAGCGCGTAAGCCAGAAAATATAATCCATAGTAAATCCAAAGAGGTCGAAGATGAATGTAGAGGGGCAAGTTGCATTAATTACCGGTGGCGCATCAGGTCTGGGGGCAGGTGCGGCCCGCATCCTGAGTCAAGCAGGGGCCAAGTGCGCTCTGCTCGACAGAAATTTGGCGTTGGCAACGGAGCTGGCTACTGAGCTGGGCGGCATGGCGGTGGAGTGTGATGTTAGTGATGGTCCGGCAGTTGAGGCGGCTATTGCACAGGTGGTCGAAAAACTCGGTGCCCCACGCATTGTCTTGAATGCGGCAGGCATCGACATTGCCGTGCGCACCGCTAGCGCGAAAGGGCCGCACCCGCTGGATGAATTTGAACGCGTCATTCGAGTTAATCTCACTGGCACCTTTAATGTTGCTCGCGTTGCCGCCTACGGCATGATCGGCCTCGACGCTCTGGATGACGACGGCGAGCGTGGTGTGGTGATTAACATTGCCTCTGTTGTCGCACAAGATGGCCCTGTGGGTCAGGCGGCGTACGCGGCATCGAAGGCAGGTGTACAAGGCATGACTCTGCCCATGGCTCGCGACCTTGCACCCTATGGCATTCGCGTGATGACCATTGCTCCAGGTATGTTTGAAACGCCACTGGCAGCGGGTATTCCCCAGGACTGGATCGATAATATTATTCCTACCGTACCCTTCCCCAAGCGTTGGGGTAATCCTCTGGAGTTTGGTGCTTTGGTACAGCAAATCTGTGAAAACACCATGCTCAATGGCGAAATGATCCGTATTGACGGCGCCATTCGCATGGGGACCTAAGATGAATTTAGATAATATCAGCGTCGTCATTACCGGTGGTGCCTCGGGTCTGGGTGCGGGCGCGGCAAAATTATTTATTGAGAAAGGGGCTAAGGTAGCGATTTTTGACCGCAATCTTGAACTCGCCCAAACTACCGCCACCGAGTTGGGCTGTGCTGCGGTCCAGTGTGATGTGGCTGATGAGACCTCAGTGATTGCAGCACTGGCGGAGGCGGGGAAAATGAACGGCACGCCACGGATACTAGTCAATTGCGCAGGTATCGATATTACTGGGCGTACCGCCACTAAGGGCGGCCCCCAGCCTCGCGAGGCACTCACACAGCAAATTGCCGTTAACTTGACGGGCACTTTTAATATCTGCCGCTTGGGTGCCGACGCCATTCGTGAGCTCGATGACTTAGAAGGCGAAGAGCAGGGTGTGATTGTCAACGTCGCTTCCATCGCTGGTCTTGATGGCCCCTTCGGTCAAACCGCCTATGCGGCGACCAAGGCAGCAGTCATTGGTATGACCCTGCCCATGGCCCGAGACTTATCAGCCTACGGTATTCGCGTAGTGACGATTGCTCCCGGGGTGTTTAACACGCCACTGGCTGCAAGTGTTCTGCGGGGCGAGCCCGACGACTACGCCGGTAGCGTGCCCTTTCCTAAGCGTGCCGGTAAACCTGCAGAATTTGCCAGCATGGTGCTGGAAATTTGCCAGAACCCCATGCTTAACGGTGAAGTGATTCGCCTCGATGGCGCCTTGCGTGGCTAAGTTTTTTTAGTGGAAAACCGTACTCTGTACGATTAACGACTCATTATTTTTTAGGAATTAGAAATGGATATTAAGAATCAAGTTGCCATCGTTACCGGTGGAGCCTCCGGCCTCGGTGCCGACACTGTGAGAGCTCTCGCTGCTAAGGGGGCCAAAGTGGCCGTGCTCGACCTTAATCTCGAGCTGGCCAAAACCATTGCCGAAGAGGTTGGAGGTCTGGCCGTTCAGGTAGATGTCGCCGATAGCGATAGTGTTGAGGCCGCCTTAGCTACCGTAAAGGCAGAGCTGGGTACTGCGCGTATTGTGATGAATGTGGCGGGCATTGGCATCGGCCGTAAAATCACCAATAAAAAAGGCCCGCATCCTCTCGACAGCTTTTTAAAAGTGGTTAATGTCAATTTGACCGGCACCTTTGATGTTTGTCGTTTGGCCAGTACCGAAATGATAGCGCTTGATCCATTGAATGAAGATGGCGAGCGCGGTGTTTTTGTCAACGTCGCCTCCATCTTTGGCTACGACGGACCAGTGGGTAATACCGCCTACGCCGCTTCAAAGGCCGGTGTGATTGGCATGACCTTGCCTATGGCTCGCGATCTTGCGCCCTATGGTATTCGTGTGATGACTATTTGCCCGGGAGTGTTCGATACACCTCTGGCCAAAGGAGAGACAGGCCAGGATGGTTTTGATCGTTTGATTGCCACTGTGCCTTTCCCAAAACGTGGTGGTAACCCTAAAGATTTTGCCAAGCTGGCCTGTCATATTGTTGAAAATACGATGATGAACGGTGAGTGTATTCGCATCGATGGCGCTATGCGTATGGGTTTAATGATTTAGCGGGCTGTTTAATGGTGTGGTTTCAATTCCTTACTTAAACTTAATCAGTGCCAAAAGGCCAGTACTCTGAAGGGTCTGGCTTTATCAATAAAGAATAAAAAAAGAGAATATTATGGCTCACTCTCGATTGGGCATCGTGCTGTCCACCGCGACTGATGCGCCTCCCCGTGAATTGATGGCGATTGGTCAATTGGCTGAAGACCACGGTTACGCAGCGGTACTCGTTAACGAAGGTCGTGGCGATGCTCTGGCCTGTGCTGAGGCTATTGCTTTGGCAACAAAGACTATTAAAGTCGGCACGAATATCGCCAATATTTATTACCGTCATGCCTTTCTTGCTGCCATGACTGCGCAAACTATTGCTGAGCTTTCTGAAGGCCGCTTAATTCTCGGACTGGGTATGAGCCATCGCCCCCTGCTCGAAGCCATGGGGATAGAAATGACCAGTCCACGCCAATACCTTGGCGACTATACACAAACGGTTAAAGCTATTTTAAGTGGCGAGGCCGGTAGCGGTTTCTTTGAAGCCAAGGCGTGTCAATACAAGGTCCCGGTATTGTTGGCTGCCCTGACAGCCGCCAGTGCTGAAGTCGCGGGTCGCGAAGCTGATGGCATTATGCCTTTTCTCGCCGGTCGCGATTATCTGGGACAATTAATCAAGGCGGCAAAAAATACCGCGAGCAGTGTTGGTAAAGACGCGCAAAGTCTGGACTGCATAATGAGTATCCCGACGTTTGTGTCCGAGGATAATCATGCGGCACTATCGGCGGCACGGCACAATCTCGCTTTTTTTTCCGGCCTCCCCAATTATCGGCTGCAGTGGCGTCGCTGTGGCTTTGAGACTGAAATGGCCGCCGCTGAATTAGCCTGGGAGGGGGGTGATCGTCGTGCTGCTGCAAGAGCGATTAGTCAGAAAATGGTAGAGCAAGTTTGCATTTATGGTGCGCCCGGTCAATGTCGCGACCAGATTGAGGCCTTTAGGCAGGCGGGTGCCGCCATGCCAGTGTTGGCCGTTAGCCCTGTGAATGAACAGCGCCTGTCGGCGACGCGTAAAGCAATTGAGTTATTAGCACCGTGAAGAATTAATAGCGTAATGATGCTCTGTAAGTGGGCTCTATCAGTAGTTGTGAAGAGGTTCGTCAATCATTTTTAGATACTACTTGAGTCAAAAGAATCGTGGTGGGCCCAGGCAGTTTGCCTGTCTCGTTCCCCCTCCCGATAGGCGATTAAATAAATGTACTTTTGATCATGGATTCGGAAAAAATACCCTGCACCGATGGCAATGAAACAACTAATCACGGCCTGAGTTCTCACGTCATCGTAAACCGGTTTTACGGTTTGAATTGATTTACGTGATGGGTGGCTCTTGTTAGTATCATCGGCTAAAACAATATAAATAAGGTTTTTTTATGTCTAAGCAACCTGCACTACCCGAAGTTACACGAGTTTATCAAAACCATCATATTGATAGTACTCGTTGGCAAGTGTTTAAACCGCGTCCCGACGATATTGTCGTAGCCACAACACAAAAGTCGGGAACGACATGGACTCAACAAATCATTTCTTTACTTCTTTTTCAGGACGGTAAACCCCCAGCACCTTTTCACGATATGTCCGTCTTTGTCGATATGCGTATGACGCCACTCGACGAGCTTGAAAAAGAACTGGAATCACAAACTCATCGTCGTTTCCTTAAAACACATACGGCACTTGATGGTTTTCCTTTTCATCCTGAGGTGAAACACATTTTTGTGACGCGCGACGGGCGTGATTTATTTATGTCGCTATGGAATCATTATTCCAGTTATTCTCAGGACTTTCTCAAAATGCTGGACGATATGCCAGGCCGAGTGGGTGATCCCTTCCCGCCAGCAGGGGAAGATATCCATGAATTTTGGCGCGACTGGATTGGTCGTGGTTGGTTTGACTGGGAAAGTGATGGTTACCCTTTCTGGTCTCAGTTGCACGTCATAAAAACCTGGTGGGAGTACCGTCATTTACCGAATGTATTATTGGTTAATTATGCCGATATGCTTGCCGATCTGCAGGGCCAGATTCAGCGAATTGCTGACTATCTCGATATAACAATAACCCCGGAATATTTGGCAGAAGTGACAGAACAATGCACGTTTGCATCAATGAAGAAGCGTGCCGACGAGGTAATACCTATGGCGGGCATGTTATTCGACGGTGGTGCACAGACATTTATCAATAAGGGTTCAAATGGGCGCTGGCGAGATGTACTAACAGCCGAGGAGTTGTCAACTTACGACAAGCATATCGCAAAAACATTAACGCCTGAGTGCGCCAACTGGTTAGAAAACGGTGGGTCTTATTAAGTTAAGTTGAGGCCAATATCTTAGGTTCAATAAAAGAGGATTACACAGTGACTTATTACCCCCTAACAAAAGAGCAGCGGTCATTAAAAGATCTTGCTGCACAACTCGCGATGGCAGAGCTGGCTCCTCGAGCGGCTGAAACTGATAAATCGGGAGTATTTCCTCGGGCTTCTCTAAATGGTTTAAAAGAGAGTGGTTTATGGGGTTTGCGTGTCTCTAAAGAGCATGGTGGGCTCGGCGCTGATTTGTTATCCACCTGCTTGGTGGTTGAAGAACTTGCGAAGAAATGCGCTTCAACGGCGATGTGCTACAAGATGCATGTCGAAGCCGCTGAACTTATCAGTCGAATGCCCAGCGATTATCAAGTCGAAAAATTTGTCAAAAAAATCGCAGCTGGTGAAATTCTTTGTACTGTTGCAGGAGGAGAAACGTCAGGCAAGGGTGATAACTGGGTGCCGGGCATGGTGCTTTCCTCTGTCGAAAAAGGGGAGGAAGGTTATATCCTTGATCACTTGCGAAAATCGTATGTCACATCGGCGGGTCAGGCGTCCCACTATTTTATGCTTTGTCGGGTGGGTGCTGAAACAAAGGGACACAAACTCTCTGCATTATTTATTGAAGCCGACAACATCGAATGGGAAACGCTAGGGGACTGGAACGGTCTGGGTATGCGCGGCAATAATAGCGTCCCTATTCGTTTTAACGGTGTAGTTCCCGAGAAAAATCGCATTGGTGATGAAGGTGAAGCGCTGAAATATCTGGGTGTTGTGATGATGCCAGTGGTTGCCTTGACCTATGGCGCGGCATATTTAGGTGTGGCGTCCGGCGCTTATGAGTTAGCCATGGAAGAAGCATCGAAGGTTTACCCCAGTGGTGCCAAGCGCCTTGATAATCCGATTAACCAGCGCCGCATGGCCGAGTTGAGTGCGAAAATAGAAGCGGCGCGAGCACTTTTACACGTTGCCGCTGCCGCAGGTGATGCCGGTCAAGTGACAGCCCCCTTGCCTTACTTACAGGCGAAAGTGAGTTGTTCGGAAGTCGCTGTGTTGGTGACTCAGGAATTAATGACCATGTTTGGTGGTACCGCCTTTGCGGGGCGCTTACCATTTGAGCGTTATTTTCGCGATGCACGGGCAGGCATGATCATGGGCTTGGCGAATGATGATGCCTACCAGACTATTTACGGTATGTTGTTTCCCGAAAAGAAAAAATAAGCCGACGCTGAAACGCGCTACCGCCTAATAGTGTTGCGGTAGCGATTCTGCGAATCGTTATTTTGAATAACACACCGCATTTTATTTCACGGCAGAGCGATTCAATACGGCTTTATCGTACTCTATTTTTTGTTCGTCGCTTAGAATTTTTCGCATCTCAACTAGATGGGCATAGCGCAGGCGCATAATGTCTTTTTTGGCTGACATGAGTTCGTCAATTTTAGCATTGATAGCTGTCAGATCAGCATTTTCACGAATCGTCATTGCGTTGAGTTCTTTCAATGTCTGTGCTTCTTTCGCTTTGGCAGACGCTTGATCGACGTGCAGTTTGTGGTGCATCTCATCAATGGCATTTTTTTGAGATAATTGTGGGTCACTTATCTGGCCTGCGTAGGCCGCTGTATTAAAGGCCAGAGCTAGAGTCGTTAGCATCGCCGCGTATTTTATTGCAGTGCAAAATATCTTCGTTAGCTGCTTCATATTATTATCTCAGTGGGAGGCTTCTGAAATTCTTTTGACATTAAAGTATAGCGGTATGTTGTTTACTTTATAAATAGAAAAACGCCATTATGCTACTGCGGTGATAACCTGCGAAACTATTCCAAATAAAAATCTACAAATGGGGAAATGTTATGCCTGACATTATATCGTCTGATATTCAATCCTTTGATGGCGCGAAAATTGTCGATGACCTGAATCGCCTTTTACGCTTGCGTACCACCGTCATTGGCATGAAACTTTTCGACACGAAAGAAGCCATGGAAGCGGTGCCACGTATACGTCGCCCCAGTGATATCCACACCACTGATCAAATTGTAGGTCAGGCTGCGCGTAATGGGTGGACGGTCGGTATTACCGCCGATGACCTTGTCGGTGAACAATGCCGTACGGTACTTGGCTTGCATCCGCGCAATGAGGAGTGGCTTAAAGGTCAGCCCATGGTGGGCGTGTGGTACGAAACAGCCGAAGACACCCTGGCGCATCAACGGGCGATGGATGTTGTCCCCTTTGGGCAGTATGAAGCCATGGCCGTTAGTCCCCTTGCTAGTGGCCGGTTAAACCCGCCAGATATTTGTCTGATTTATGCGACACCAGCGCAAATGATTATTTTTATTAATGGCCTGCAGTGGGCAGGCTATAAAAAACTGGACTGGTCATGTGTGGGTGAGTCAGCCTGTGCCGATTCATGGGGTCGTGCCCTGAGCACTGGGGAGCCTAGCCTCTCTTTGCCCTGTTTTGCTGAACGTCGCTATGGCGGCGTCATGGAGGACGAATTGTTAATGGCTATTCCTCCCTCCTATTTGCCAAAAGTGATTCAAGGGCTGGAAGCGTTGTCTCGTAATGGCCTGCGCTACCCGATACCTCAATACGGTGTGAACAATGACGTGCGGGCAGGGATGGGCGTGAGCTATGCCGATAAGCCAGCTTAACGGCAGTAAAAGATGAGTAGGGTTAAGATCTTCGGCGGTGAGCAAAGCCTGTCTATAGCAAACAACTTGTTAGCAATGGTCAGGCTATTCGCTCATTGATTAATTACAGGCTCCCTGGCAATCAGGCTAAGCCTGGTATAACAAACCGTAAATTTTACTTACTATGCTGCACTTTCCCTTTTCGCAATAAGCGTTTTGCAAAAGTCCATTAATTGGTTGTAGTTGTAGGGTAGCTCCTCCATCGTTTCGGGATCCCACATGCTGCGACTTGAGCGTTCGAGAATATTTCCCCCGTAAACGTGAAGGCCAAACATGGGTTTGCCTGGGGCTGTTTCAATAGCATGGATAGCGTCGGCACGGAGGGTAAAAATCCCCGTTTCAGGTGTTAGTACCACTTCCTCTTCCACTTCTACACCACCATCGCGGGTACGACGATAAATGCAGTTCTTTTCTTCGCCATCCAGAATACCAATCATTGCCCACATTAAGTGATTATGAATCGGGCTGACGAAGTTTGCGGGGGTGGCGACCCGTAAGATAGTCAGGCTTTCATCGGAATAGAGTGGGGCAACACTCTTCTCAGGACTGACCTCGTCCATCGCCTGTTGTAAAGCTTCAGGGTCACTAAAAGCATTCTCCATTAGCACTTTGACTCGCTGTTGGGGTCTGTCGCTAACAACAGCCTCTTTGCAGTCTTCAATAAATTTTTCAAAATCAAACATAAGTGTCCCCTCTAGTTTCAGTAGTCTTGGTAGTTAAATTTATCTTTGGCATTCGTGGTTACAAATTATAGTTTATATATTCGATGGCTTATATATTCAAGTATTTATATATTTAATAATTTTTATGCTAAAGTTCGGCCATCCTGAATATGACGGCCTGCTTGAGGTGCGTCCAAAATAGTTATTTTGGAGAAAAACTATGCTATATCAAGGTGATAACCCGGCTATGCGCCGGTTTTCCATCGCACTGGTGCTGTTGGGCGTCTCATTTTTTGCGTTACCCATTGTTGTGGAGTTACTGCCGAGTTTGTTTCGCTGGTCTAACCCCGCCGTGAATATGGCCGATGAGCATATGATTGTGTCGATGTACTATGCCATGGGCATTTGCTTCATGATGGCCGCTAAAGACCCCCTTCGCCACAGTATTATTGTCGACTACGCGATTATCTCCAGCATTTTACATGGCACGGTAATGGCCTATTACGCCTTAACCTTACACGGTGAAATGGCTCATATGTGGGGCGATGTCCCTTTTCTGTATGCACTGGCGATTGGTTTGTACTTTTATCATCCACGTCGTCTTGCACGTGCGGCTGCTTAAGGGTTAGGAGAAGCTGATATGACATCTGAAGTGGATGTTATTGTCATTGGCAGTGGTTTTGGTGGCGCTATCTCGGCGTCACGTATTGCTGAGGCAGGTTTTAAGGTGAGGGTTCTGGAAAGGGGGCCTTGGCGAGACAGCATTCCCAATGCGTCTCAAGATATTCCCAATCGCGTTCCCTTTCCGACCGAGGGCTGGCACTTCTGGACAAAAGCTGTGCGCACGCTACGCAATAATAAGCTACCTGGCGGTCGTATCACTCTCAATAAAAAGGGCTTTTACGAAGTTTTGATCGGTAAGGGTTTAAATATTCTCTGTTCCTCCAATGTGGGTGGTGGCAGTCATGCTTACGGCGGTTTAAATATGCCACCACCTATGCCCGGCTATTGGGATGATATAGACAGCGGTTTGAGTGAAGATAGGATGGCCGGTCACTATGCTGAAGTGATGAAACGAATGGGAGCGAGCACGCCGAGTGATGAGCATATCCCTCAATCAATTCGTAAACGCTTTTCCCATTCTGATGCCATTCATAGTGGCCCTGAAGCTGGTGCTCTCCAAATGGGATTTCTGTTTCCAGAGGAGCCTGGTCAGCCCAGGGAAATCACTACCGAAGACGGTGTTCGTCGGCGTGAAATTGGCTGTGGTGAAGGTGGTTTTCTTGGCTCCCCCGATGGTGCCAAAACACCACTGGAAGTGGCGTATTTATATAGGGCCATGCAACAGGGGCTGGAAATATGCGACCAACAAGAAGTTCTGGCCATCAGAAAAGAAACGAAAGCGGGTGAAACTCGCTATTGTGTCAATGTTGAAAATCACCACACAGGCCAGTTCGAAAGCCATTATGCGAAACACGTCATTGTTGCTGCTGGCACAGTGAATACACTGCATTTATTACTGCATAGTCGCGATGGTGACAAAGGCCTGGGTGGCATGCCGCAGTTGGGGAAAAAATTTGGCAGCAATGGCGATTATTTCGCTTACTGGGACTGGCAAGACAGATTTCATGATATGAGCCAAAGCCTCCCGGTCAATGGATATGTGCGTTTAAAAGGGGAAACAGAGGCGGCGGAAGTCGATCAACCTTTCATTATTGAAGCGCCCTTACCGTGCCCAGATAAGCTTCGTTTACCCGGCTGGGTTGCGAAAAAGCTCAGACAGGGCACCTTTATTGCGGGTATGGGTAAAGACGCGATGGACGGCACAGTAAGCCTTAAAAAAGGTAAGCTGAATGTCGATTATAAGCCTGAAAATAGTTCTATTTTTGGTGAAATTCGCGAACAAATGGATCGTATCGCTGAGAAAACGGGCAAACGTATTTTGTCGATCAAGCGGCCCACGACCGCCCACCCTCTCGGTGGTGCATGTATTGGGCGCAACATCGATGAAGGCGTTGTTGATGGCAAAGGTGAAGTGTTTGACCAGCCGGGGCTGTATGTTGCCGATGCCGCCGCACTACCAAAGCCGGTGGAAGGCCCGCCCTCAATGACGGTTGCTGCATGGGCAAACCACGTCGGTGAACAGGTGATTATGAAACTGCGGCGTGAAAATTCTGACAGTTTTAGACAACCTCTTTTACTGCAAGAGCTGAGTGAAAAACAGTTGATAGAACGAGATGAAATAGGCTGATTTAAAGGGGCTGCCCACTGGCGATAGTCCAATCTTAGATTTCATGAAGCGTGCTAGTGCACAGACTGTAAAGCCTTAGCGGTAATCCGTTAAAACAATCTTTCAACCTTCAGCAATGAGCTATCTATCAGGCGCGTTGAATAGTTTGTCTTTTTAATGGCGGAGTTAAAGGCGTCTCCTCCGTCTAGAATGGTGCTTTGAATTTAGCCCCTAATAAGAACTCATGGCCGAATGCCAGGCTAAAGTTAGTCATGATTGCAGTGTTAAATGCTAGTATAGGGTCTTTTAATTCATGGCTTAATTAAGGGTTTTTTACTATGGAGCGTAGACAGTTTATTCGTAGGGTCTTTGGTGGTGCTGCTGCCGGGCTGGTTGCACCTGGTCTTGTCATGGCTAGCTCAAGGACATCATCGGTAAACACTTCAAGTATGGCCGGTGGTGTTTATTTCACTGAAGCCCAGCCGGGACGTTGGAGTAAAAAAATCACGGGTCACCTGCCTAATATCCAGGTGATAAGAAATGAGACGGGTACAGTGCTTAAGGTCGTTACCCCCCATGAAATGAAGGCTCACGAGCACTATATTGTTAAGCACATTGTGCTTGATCACGAATTTAATTTTATTGCCGAGCAGATGTTTGACCCGACAAAAGATAAGGCGCCGATATCAGAAATGTCAGTCGGTACGTATCGAGGTGTCGTCAATGTGCTGAGTGTTTGCAACAAGCACGACACCTGGTTAAATACTGCCGAGGTGTAAGTTCACAGCATTAGCCGAGTGGCAAGTGCCGGGCTAATTAAGTGCCGGACTAATTAAGCCCCCGTCTAATGCTGTGAGTCGTGTCTAATGGATAGCTGACCTTTTGTCGTTAATTTTTTGCCCGACCAGTTGTTGCTTTGCTTCTATCATATTCTGCAGGGCGGGTAGCACCTCCTCCCAGGTACGGGTTTTTAATCCACAATCCGGATTAATCCACAGCCGCTCAGCGGGAATACGTTGCTCGGCCTTTTGCATTAACTCGACAATCGACTCTACACTGGGAATGTTGGGCGAGTGAATGTCGTAAACGCCGGGGCCTATTTGGTTGGGGTAGTGGAACTCGTCAAAGACGTCGAGCAGGCTCATATCTGATCGCGATGTTTCTATCGTAATCACATCGGCATCCATTTCTGCGATGGCGGCGATGATGTCATTAAACTCTGAATAACACATGTGCGTGTGGATTTGTGTTGTATCGCTCACGCCATTGGCGGCAATGCGAAAGGCGCGAATGGCCCAATCGAGATAGCTCTGCCATTGTGACTGACGCAACGGCAGACCCTCACGCAAAGCGGCTTCGTCAATTTGAATAATATCGATCCCGGCGCGCTCAAGGTCGAGTACTTCTTCCCGTATCGCCAGAGCGAGTTGTAGGCAGGTTTTGGCGCGGCTTTGGTCGTCGCGTACAAAAGACCAGTTTAAAATAGTTACCGGGCCGGTGAGCATACCCTTCATGGGTTTTTCAGTCAGTGATTGGGCGTAGCGCGCCCATTCAACCGTCATTGCCTTGGGACGTGAAATATCACCATAAATGATGGGCGGCTTTACACAGCGAGAGCCGTAGGATTGTACCCAGCCGAATTGACTCGAGGTGTAACCCTCAAGTTGCTCGCCAAAATATTCGACCATATCGTTGCGCTCGGGCTCGCCGTGCACCAGTACATCGAGCCCCAGGGCCTCTTGCTGCTGCACGCAGTAGGCAACTTCCTCCTCCATCGCCTGTTGGTATTTGTCTGCGGACAAATGGCCTAAGCGGAAATCTCGGCGACTTTGGCGGATGGATGCGGTTTGAGGAAAAGAACCAATGGTGGTGCTGGGGTAGAGGGGGAGATTAAATTTCTTGCTTTGTTCAAGCTCGCGTTGGGCGTAGGGTGATTGTCGTTTTGCCATGGTGTCATTCACGCGGCTTACTGCATTTTTCACGATGGGGTTATGTACCCGCGCAGAGTTTTCTCGGCTGTCGATGACGGCCTGGTTCGCCGCGAGAGCATTGGCAACGGAGTCTCTGCCGTAATTGAGAGCACAAGCTAAGGTGCTAAGTTCGTCGAGTTTTTGTACAGCAAAACAAAGCCAGGACTTCACATCCTCATCGAGTTTCTCTTCACTGCTGAGGTCGACGGGCACATGTAATAGCGAGCAGGACGGCGCCAGCCAGAGGCGATTACCGATGCGTTGATGAATAGGTTCCAGCCAATCGAGGGTTGCGTTGAAGTTATTAATCCAGATATTGCGGCCATTGATAATGCCCAGCGAAAGGATCTTGTCCTTGCCGAGCAGATCGACTGCCTGTTCTATTTCACCTCTGGCATTGATGGCGTCGAGGTGCAAGCCTTCAACAGGTAGATCACAGGCTAGCCTTAGATTGTCTTGTAGTTGGCCGAAGTAAGTGGCCACTATCAACTTAAAGGATCGCTTCTGTAATTGTTGATAGATTTCAACAGCTGCTGCCTGCCACTCGGCATCGAGTTCGGTGACGAGGGCGGGTTCATCAATTTGCAGCCACTCGATACCGGTTTTCCCCAGGGTGTCGATCAAGTTCTTATAGGCATCGATAATGGCCGGCAGCCAGTCGAGTTTGTTGCCGCCATCTTTGCTCTTACCCAGGTAAAGGTAAGTCAGCGGGCCAATAATCACCGGTTTAACGGGCAAATCCTGGGCTTGAGCTTCTTCGATTTGTTGAATGAGAGATTCTGCATTGGGTGTGAACGTCGTCTCTGCGTCGAACTCCGGCACGATGTAGTGGTAATTGGTATCAAACCACTTGGTCATCTCGCCGGCACTCACGCAGCAGCTCTCCCGCTCATTGGCCGATCGTCCCCGTGCAACACGAAAGTAATTGTCCAGGGCATTGCCTGGTAGATCGCGTACACGGGCGGGTATATGGCCGAGCATAAAACTGCTATCCAGCACTTGGTCATAGAGAGAAAAATCGCCGACGGGGACATAGTCGAGCGCTGCCTGTTGTTGCCAATGGGTCTTGCGCAACTCAGCCGCTGTGCCGAGTAACTCTGTTTGCGAAGACTTGCCCTGCCAGTAGCTTTCGAGTGCCACTTTGAGTTCGCGTTTTTTGCCAATGCGGGGAAAGCCCAAATTATGTGTTGTCACCATGACGATTGTGCTCCTGTTATGGTTTGCTGATTGGGAAGCAGAGCATTGTATTGCTGTGAGTGCGTGAGTAATAATGATGAATTGCCGTTAAATGATGAGATATTCTCATACAACAAGAGTTTTATAGATGATTGAGCACAGCCACCTGAAAATCATGGCTGCCCTGCAGCAAAACGGCACGCTCACCGAGGCCGCCAATACCTTGTGTTTAAGTCAGTCAGCCCTGTCTCACCAAATACGCAGCCTTGAGAAAAAATTGAATGTTGGGCTGTGGGAAAGAGACGGTCGCTACTTGCGTCTTACTCACGCCGGACAATTGCTATTGCAAGTGGCAGAGCAAGTCTTGCCCGTGTTGGCTCAGGCAGAGCAAAACTTGAAAGCTTATGGAGAAGGGCGCCAGGGGATCTTGCGTATTGGGGTGGAATGCTACCCCTGCTACGAGTGGTTGACCGGGGTCACTGGTGAATTTATGCGCCAGATGCCCGAGGTGGATATTGATATCGTCAGCAAATTTCAGTTCTCTGGGTTAGAGGGCTTGCTCAATCACCATATTGATATTCTGGTCACCCCTGATTTTATTAAGCAGGAAGGTAGTTATTACGAAGTGCTTGCCGATTATGAGCTGGTGTTGGTTGTGGCGGCAGATCATCCATTGGCGGAAGGGCAGCAGATAAGCCCTGAGCAATTGGCGGCACAAACATTACTCACCTTTCCCGTACCGCTGGAGCGGCTTGATATTTATAGTTATTTTTTAACCCCTGTGCATCTCAAGCCCACCGGGCATAAAGTCGTTGAGTCGCTAGAATTAATGCTGCAAATGACAGAGCTACAGCGCGGTGTTTGTGTGTTACCGAGGTGGTTGGCAGAGGCAAGGTGTAATGGCGCTCCACTCACGACACTGGTACTGGGTGAGAAGGGTCTGCAGAGAAAACTGTATATTGCGATGCGAGAAAGCGACAGAGAAATAGCGTATATCAGACGCTTTATTGAGGTGGGTCGAGAGAGAGCTGACCACTCTTTTCCCGTGCTAACACCAAGTCCGTAGAAACACTGGAAGTGGGCCCAGGCTCAGGGTCTTCGATGCCGCTGTGCCTGGGCTGTACCTAGGGAGAATGCTCAGTGCGAGTTTATCCTTCTAAGGTGAAACCCGCGGTTAAACCACCATCGGCAACAAATTCAGACCCGGTGGAATAGGAGCTGTCATCCGAGGCGAGATAAACCGCCAGCGTGGCCATTTCCTCAGGCTGGCCAATACGGCCAACGGGTGCTTTGGAAAACAGCGCATCAGCACTCTCACCATCGAGACCGGCGTCGCTGAGCATGCGAGTCATAATGCCACCCGGATGGATGGAGTTAACGCGAATGCCGTCGGGGCCAAGCTCCATGGCCGCGACCTTGGTCATGCCGCGCACAGCAAATTTACTCGCGCAATAAGCGACACCACCGACGGCTCCGCCGAGACCAGCAATAGATGAAATGTTAATAATCGATCCGCCCCCGGCATCTTTCATCGCACCGGCAACACTCTTCATACCAAGGAAAACGCCGACCTGGTTGATGTTGATGGTCCTCATGTACGTCTCGACTGTCATTTCCTTGAGCATGCCTAGATCACCGATACCGGCATTGTTCACCAGCACGTTAAGCTTGCCGAATTTGGCAACGGTAGCGGCAACGGCAGCTTGCCAATCACTTTCACAGGTCACGTCCAGGTGCGTATAGGCGGCTGAATCACCGATGTCGCTGGCGGTTTTTTCTCCTTCAGCATCGAGCACATCGCAGAGCATGACCTTGGCGCCGCGCTCAACAAAAATACGGGCTTCGGCAGCACCCTGACCACGGGCGGCGCCACTAATGAGAGCAACTTTTCCTTCGAGATTTTTCATAAATACTGTCCATTTATAGTTATTAATGTAGATAGTGAGTAAATTTTGCCCTGGCAGTGTAGTCTTTTTTATCTGAGTTTCATGTGCTATTTGCGACCGCTTTTAGCGTGCATTGGGTGGTATGGAACGGGATGGTTCGACATTGAGGATGGACTGGGGCTCCACTGTCTGGTGGATGGATCAGTGGGGTAAAGACCTTTATGATGGCGTGTTGCATTTGACTGTTCTGATTATCTTCCTAATTACGGTGAGTTTATTATTATGGAATCCTGGTTGGCCTACGTTCTTCCCCCCCTTATCGGCGCTTTGATCGGCGCGGTGACCAACGATGTGGCGATTCGCATGTTGTTTCGTCCCTATGCTCCCTTGTATCTCGGTAAGTGGCAGTTACCCTTCACACCCGGATTGATTCCACGTGAGCGCCATCATATTTCAGAATCCATTGCCGACACCTTTGTTGCCCATGTGTTTGGTAATAACGATGTGGCTGAGCTCTTTTTGACTGAAAAAGTAAAGGCCGACCTAACAGTTAAAGTCGATGAATTGATTGGCAAACTCGGTGGTATGCTCAATATCACCGAGCCCATGTTGGGCATGGCGCGTAGTATGGCGGGCAATTATGTGATCACAGAAATTGCCCGGGTGGCTGAGCAGAGCGGAGAAGACAGTGAGCAAATCAAATTGCGTATTCAAGCTAAAATCGATGATCTGGATGTCGCGACTCTTGAAGAGCTAGTAATGGGCTTTTCGCGCAAACAGTTTCGCCACATTACCTGGTTTGGCGCACTATTGGGGGCGATGATCGGCGTGGTACAGGTGTTTCTTTATCAAGTATTGCCAACGCTTTGATAGAAATCACTGAATGAGAGCTTCGTGCCTTACATTGCCGTTTGAATAACGCGGGGGTGCAAGGTAGGATGAGCTGCACGTTATTGTGTTGTCATAAGGATGAATGAAATGAAAAAAATACAAGTAAGCAAGTTGGCCGGTATCGTTGCTCTATCTGCGCTACCTTCTCTGGGTTTTGCTGAAGCACCAGGTGGTCCAGATTGTGGATGGGGTAACATGCTGTTTGAAGGTAATTCAGGCTTGGGTCCTCACCTTGGCGCCTCCCTGACCAATGGTACTTCGGGCAATGCGACCTTTGGTATGAGTAGTGGTACCAACGGTTGTTCGCCTAATGGCACCTTGACCTATAGCGGCACCAGTCTGCTGGCCCAGGTAATGGATGAGTTCTCTGAAGATGTGGCGCGTGGTGAAGGCGATGCCTTAAACGCCGTTGCACTGACGCTTGGCATTGAAGTACAGGATAGAGCGTCATTTGCCCGCCTCGCACACGATAACTTCAGTACCTTATTTCCTAGTGAAGAGGTTACGGCCAGTGAAGTGATGGCGTCTATTCAACAGTTGATGAAAAACGACGCGCAGTTGTCTAAATACGCAGCTTAAGCACGTGTCTCATACCCTGTGTCGGCAGCGGCACAGGGTATTTTTTTGCCAGTATTTTCGTTATTTTTAGGTTTTTCCAAATCTTGTCTATAGATCAAAATCCTCACCGCTCGCCTGGACACAAAATGAAACCTTTTTTCATCCTGCTGCTTGTCGTATTCAGTGCTGCCCATAGCTTGCCAGTTGTTGCTCTACAAAACCCAAAACCATCGGTTGATGCCTATATCGAGGTCTTGCAACAACAAGCCTTAGAGAAAAACCTCTGGCACAAGCGAGGCTGGATAAACCTGCTGCACTACAAGCGGGCGACGTTACCTTTACAGTCAGACTCTTACAGCAGTTATGTCGATGATGAGAAGTTCTTCCTCTCTGATGAGGGGGCAACTCAACCCGATGCGGAGTTACTGGCAACGCTGCGTGGTTTTTTTGAGACGAGTGATGGTGACAATCATGCCCAATGTCGATTTCCCGCACGGCTGGATTGGCTTAGTCAGCAATTAAACATTCAGGATCAGTATTTGCCCAAGGTAGATTGCCCGCTTTATAAGCAATGGCGGGAAATGGTCAATGTTGAGCAGGTCGTGCTGGTATTTCCGGCCCATCACCTCAATAGCCCGTCTTCCATGTTTGGCCACACCTTATTGCGGCTCGATCCTCCCTCAGACGGAAAGAATTCAGACTGGTTGGCCTATGGCGTGAATTTTGGTGCCAATATCCCCGCGGGCGATAATTCATTGCTATATGCCTATAAAGGTTTAAGCGGTGGTTATCCTGGTCAGTTTATTGTTGAACCCTATTTTAAAAAAATTCAGGAATATAACCGGGTTGAAAATAGAGATATTTGGGAATATCCACTTAACTTAACACCACTTGAAGCACGGCGACTAGGTACACATTTGTGGGAATTAAAGAATATAAATTTCGCCTACTACTTTTTTAAAGAAAATTGCTCCTATCGTTTGCTGGAATTACTTGAGGTAGCGCGCCCCTCGGCAGAATTAACGGATGAGTTTGTTTTAGCAGCCATCCCCATTGATACAGTGCGCAGTATTGAACAGGCAGGGTTTATTACTGACCATCAATATCGTCCGTCAATTGCCACCCAATTGCATTTTCAGTTATCGGCACTACCCGACAACCTTCGCCCCTTATTGGTTGAGCTTGCCGAGAATGAGGCCGTGCTTCAAAGCCCAGACTTTCTTGCATTGTCGCCGTCACAGCAATACCGTGCACTGCAAGCCGCTTATCACATCGTGCGCTACCGTCAGGCGAAAAAAGGACGTGACGCGACATCGGCAAAACACAGCCTGGCATTACTGACTGCGCTGAGTACCTATCCCGCTCACCCCCAGGTGGAGGTTCCCGTGCCCGTCTCACCGGAGAAGGCCCATCAAAGTAAGCGTTTGACCGTAGGGCGGGGGCATGACGATAACGGTAATTACAGTGAGCTTGGTTTTCGCATGGCTTACCACAGTTTGCTCGATAACCCCTATGGGTTCCTTGATGGTGCTCAAATTAATATGGGTGCTGTGGCTATGCGAGTCTACGACGATAATTCTTTAAAATTAGAACGCTTTGATGTGGCGGATGTGTTTTCTTTAACACCCCACGATGAAATTTTTGACAGTCTGTCGTGGCGAGTTTATGGCGGTCTGGAGCGAGTGAATACAGCAGATGAACGACCCCTTGTCGCGCATGTTAGCGGTGGTGGCGGTTATGCTTACGCCATCGGGGATAGCACTGTCTATACCTTATTAGCTGGCCGTTTGGAAAATAATAAAGCCTTTAAACAATCGTTAGAAATTGCGATGGGCCCCGAGTTAGGCTGGGTTTATAAAAATGGTTTGGGGGCGGGTTCACTGAAAAGCCAATGGCTGGAGTTTGCGGGCAGTGAGCGGCGTATTGAGCTAAGTCTTGAACAAGATATTATTTTGTCGGTCAATCACTCATTGCGGTTTAAAAGCACGCGTCGTTGGTACAATCATTACACGGGCAGTGATTTTTCCCTAAGTTACCATTATTTTTTTAAATAAACCGCTGAGTTTTTTAAATAAGATCTTAGGCTTTTAAATAAGCCGCTGGCAGCCTGGGCCGCTGATATGGCTGCGCCCGCCGGTTTGTGGCATAACGAGTATTTGTGTGCCAATGCGTTCTTTGAGGCTGGAAACGTGGGAGATAACACCAATCAACTTGCCACTTTGCTGTAAGCTGGAAAGGGCTTCCAGAGCGGTATCCAGGGCCTCTTCATCGAGGGTGCCAAAACCCTCATCCAAAAATAAAGAATCGACACGAACGTTTTTACTGGCCATTTGTGACAACCCAAGGGCCAGAGCGAGGCTCACAATAAAACTTTCACCGCCGGATAAATTCTTGGTCGAACGTATTTCTCCGGCCTGATAATTATCGATGACATTCAGCGCCAGAGGTTCGTCTTTATCTCTCACTAATAAGTAGCGGTCGCTCATTTTTTTCAGTTGCCGGTTGGCGAGACCGACTAAACATTCAAACGTTAAGCCCTGGGCAAAATTGCGGTATTTCTTGCCATCGGCCGAGCCAATTAACAGATGAAGATTGTTCCAGCGCTCGCAGTCCATTTTTTGTGCGTCAATGGCGATTGTCCTTTCCCGCTGGCTGGCCCTGAGTTTTTGGTTGTCGTCGAGCTTCTGTTGACAGGCGCCAAGCTCTTGCTGAGTAACCTTGAGCTGCTTGGTCGTCTCTTCAAGGTCTTGGCTAAGCTCTTCAATACAGCGTTCGGTAAGCTGTTGATTGCGCTCTCTATCTAATTGCTCTTTTCTATCCTTTTGGCGGGCGCTAATGCCATGTTGTTCTGAATGAAGTCGTTCTGCCTGTCGAGACAGTTTGTCCCTTGTTTCATCACTGATACAGGCCGTTTTGAAATCCGCCTCGTTAATAAATGAATGCTCGTTTAAACGTCGTTGGAATTTGTTTTCACTCATGGTTAATTGAGCGCTTCTATTTTTCTGGCTATCGACCATTATTGTTATTTTATGCTCGAGCTGTGCTAGATCCTGTGAGGCGATTTGCAACAAGTGATTGGCGTCATCGAATTGCTTTTGAGCTGTCGCGACAGCAGTTTCCAGGCGGGTTTCCTCCAGTGCTGGGTCTTTATGTCCGAACAACGCCTGACGCTTTTGCTTAAGTTCTTCTTGCTTAGCTAATAAGGCAGCGTGGTCTTCGCACTGCTTTTCCAGCTCAATTTGTTTTTCATCATACTGTTGGCCTTGGAGATTCATTTGTAAATTGAGAGTTGAAATATTCTGCTCGAGATGGTTTTTTTTAAGCTGTTTGTCCAACCACAGTTCGCGACGTTTAATGAGAGCTTTTTCAATACCGACAAAGTTATCCTCTGGCAGCGTGGAGACACCGAAATTAGACAGCGCTGTCAGTAGCGCCTCCTGGTCGTGTTGTAATTGCGCGGCAAGTTTTGATTGTTCTTTTTCTAAACGCTCGAGGTTTTGTTCGGCGCTGTCTTTTTTGTGGCTCGCTGTTAGGTGCTGTTGTTCTAACTGATTAGCGGTTTGATTCGCTGTGTTTAGCTGCGTGCGTAAGGTCAGCAGAGCCTGATCCTGTTGCTCGATTGTCGTGAGCAGCTGCGCTGTTGTGTCGAGACAAGCTTGATTGTCTTTTATCAACTGGGGCAGTGAGTCTACGAGTACTGTGGTGTTGCTCATTGGCAGGCCAAGGCCACGCAATTGTTGCAGTGTTTGTTCACGCAGTTCTTGTTGTTTGGCAATGTCTAAAGTGGCTTCCTGCTGTTTGTTAGTGACTTGCTCACATTCTTTATTGTTCTCGGCAAGACGAACTTTCTGCGTGACAAGCTGCTGCTGACTTTCATCCAGCTGGGTTTTTACGCTATCGCGTCTATGGCTGGTACTGGCAATTTGAGGGATATTGCCCTCGGCATAGGGGTGCTCATTGGCTCCGCACAGCGGGCAGGGTTGGCCATCCTCCAGTTGCTCGCGAGCCTCATCTAAACTATGGATTTTATGGAGTAGTGAAATTTGCGTGTCGAGTAAGCTTAATTCTCGCTCAAGAGCCGCCTGTTTTTCTGTTTGAATCGAAAGTTTTTGCTTGCCTTCAGCCAGCGTAGCAGTGAGCGATGCATAACGGTTGGTGAGCTCTGCCTGTAAGTCTTGTAACTCGACAAGGGTGGAGACTTGAACATGTAAAGTTTGAAGTAGCTGCTTCTTTTCTAGCAGGCTTGCTTGATATTGACGCCAGTGAGCCAGGTCCTGCCCTTCTAATGTCTGTAAACGTTGGTCCTCTGCCAATGTTAAAGCATTCTCTAATTCGCGCCGTGCTTTGCTTTGTTCTGTGAGTTCACTCGCTAGCTTCTGCCATTGAATAAGCGCGTTATGGCATTCGGTTTTAGCCTTTTTATGCTCGGCAACTTTTTCATGGTAGCTTGCTGATAATAAGCGAAGGCTGGAAAAGCGGCTTTGCAGCCCACTGAGTTGGTCAACTAAGGCTTCGTCAGTCCGACTGTCGGCGATTTCTTCTAAAAGGCCATTGAGTTTGGCTTTGTGTTCTGCAAGGTGCTGCTCATTTGTTTTCTGCTTGTCTTTCAGCTGAGCAATAGAGTGCTGTAGCGCTTTAATGGCAGCAGCAGCTTTGTTAAGAGGCATTTGTTGCTCTTTTGATTGCAGGTCTAAGGCCTGGGCCTGGCGGATAGAGGGCAGGCTTGTGCTGTGTGCCTTGCGGTTTTCGGATAGCGTTTTTTGATATTGCTCTAGCTTATTTTTCGCGACAGTGAGGGCTGACTGTTTTGCCGGCAGCTGGTCACGATATTGCTGTTCTGTTTTTTGTTCGTTATTTTGTGCCCCGCGTAATGCATTAAGGCTAGCGTAGTCGGCAGCCAGTTGCAGGGCGCGTTTGCCAGCCTCCAGTTTTATTTCATCCGCTTTAAAGGCCTCGCGGCGACTGTCTAAATCCTGCTTTTGTTGGTCGAGATCTTCTAACTCTGCTTGCAGCTTATTGATGGTATTGAGCCAGTTAATAGCCCGGTTATACGTGTCACTTTGTGTGTTGAGTTCGCTTTCACGTTGTTTTTCTTGTTGCAGCCGGGCCTTGAGTTGCGCCTCATCCTCGGTGCTTAACAGCGTCATGCCCGCCAATTCAGCTTGCAAGGTATTGAGCGTGTTATTTTCGATAGCACGCATTTCATGCACCCGGGTCGATATTTGGCTGTAAATAGCGCTACCGGTTATTTGTTCGAGTATGGGCGCACGCTGATCGGGGGCGGCTTGTAGGAAAGCGGCAAAGCTGCCTTGAGCGAGTAACATTGACAGCGTAAAACGCTCGAAGTCCATGCCGGTAATGGTTTCAATGCGCTCTGCCACGTTGCGAATTTTTGCCTCGATGATTTTCCCAGACACGGCATCGGCAATTTCATGTTTGGGGGATTGTAATTCGCCATCCGGTTTTTTGCGGGCGCGGTGTTGGCTCCAGTGGCAGCGAAATTGCCCAGCGGGTGTTTCAAAGGTAATTTCAGCAAAGCACTCACCGCTGTGGCGAGACATAATTTCATTGCTGCTTTTAGTAATTTTATTCAGTCGCGGTGTGCGCCCGTAAAGGGCCAGGCAAATGGCATCGAGAATGGTGGATTTCCCGGCCCCGGTGGGGCCGGTGATCGCGAAAATACCGTCGTTGCTAAAAGCCGGGTCGGTGAGGTCAATTTGCCATTCGCCCAGTAGTGAGTTGAGGTTAAGAAAACGCAGCTGCACTATTTTCATCAGCTACTCAGCCTGGCTGTCATCATTGTGGATGGCGTTTAACACTTGTTGATAAGTGTGCCGTAAATCGGCCTGTTGACCTTCTGGTATGTCATGGGCCGCCAGGCAGCGCGCAAACACATCATTAACATCGAGGTCTTCAAGGCTTTCATCGGCGTGGCTGGCGTTGAGTACACGGTCTATCAGTCGCGTATTTTGAATACGCAAAATAAGTAGTTCGCTGCCTTCGATCAATGCCTCAAGACGCTCGCGTAAATCACTGACAATGTCATCGCCCTGATAAATGACTTCAAGCCACACGGGGGCATTGGAATCGACAAGGCTGCGTAACTCGGAGGCTATCTCCGCCCAGTTGCCACTGACTTGCCGCAGTGGCTGAAATACCGGCACATTGAGTAATTCGACGCTAGGCTTCGCCGCGCCCGTATTAACGACCTGATTAGCTACATTGCTGAACTCAACAAGACAAACACTTTTCTGCTGGGTGGCTTCACCAAAGCCCATGGCCACGGGAGAGCCGCTATAACGCATGTGCTCTAAGCCACCAATTTTTTGCGGCACATGAAGGTGGCCGAGTGCCACGTAGTCGATACAAGGCGGGAATATATTCGTATGCACATGGGCTAGCGAACCCACGTAGAGTTCGCGCACACCATCGCCATCCACCGTTTGTCCGCCGGCCGTAAACAGGTGGCCCATGGCGATGATGGGAATGTCCAGGCCCAAGTCCTGACGCTTGGCTACGGCGAGGGCTGTTACCCTGGCGTAATGGTCGCGAATGCCTTCAAGCAAGTTATGGTCTTTGTCGGCCAGGCTCTCGCCCGCCTGTACCTGGCGAATGTCGCGGTCGCGTAAATAGGGCACAGCACACACCAGTAGCTCGGCGCAGCCTGCAGCATCTTTCAGCAACAGTACTTCATCGTCGATATTTTCTGTAGCAGCACCGATCACATGAACGTCGAGGGTACACAGCAGGGCTTTGGGGGCATCGAGAAATGTCGGCGAATCATGGTTGCCCGCTATGACAATAATATGGCGACAGGGTGAGGCGGCAACACGACAAAGAAACTGGTAGTACAGGCTTTGCGCACGATGACTGGGTGTGCTGGTATCAAAAATGTCGCCAGCGACGAGGAGTATATCGACCTGCTCAGAGACGATGGTTGTGCTCAGCCAATCGAGAAATTGGCCAAATTCTGCATAGCGTTTTTGACCATAGAGCGAGCGGCCAAGATGCCAGTCAGAAGTGTGTAGGACTTTCATGATTACCGTCGCTTATGTCGCTAGAGGAGCTTGAAAAGACGGCGTGCCCGAAACAGCCCACGCCAACGCTTAGATTAGCGCAAACCCCGTTGCGAGACAAAGTGGCAGGCGGGTTCTCTTTTCTGGCTGTGATTTCCGGTATGCTTCGAAAATTGCTCTTCAAGCGGCTAAATGAGTCAGCGCGCCACTGATAAAAATACTACTGAAGAAACTTTTGAGGCAACAAGAAGGAAATCTATGTTTAAGCGTCTCCTCTTCAAGGGTCTCCTCTTTAAGGGTCTAAAAACTACCAGCACCAGCACTTATCTTTTGCTGATGGTTGGCCTTTTGATGTCGCCAACAGGTGCTGCCAATGGGCCGGAGAATACACCAGAGTTTGAGCGGTTATTAAACCTGGTTGATCAGCGCCTGCAACTCATGGAAGACGTGGCGGCCTACAAATACGCCCATCATATGGCTATTGAAAACCAGCAGCGTGAAACAGTGGTATTGGCCAACGCTATGGCCAGTGCCCGATCGTTAGAGCTTGACCCTGCAACGCTCGAACCCTTCTTTCGCTTGCAAATTGAAATGGCTAAAAAAATACAAACAAGCTGGATAGAAAGCTGGCAGGCGGAAGGCATTGCACCGACCAGGCAAGCACTTAGCGCAGACTTGAAATCTGACATTAGGCCCGCCTTACTGGTTCTGGGTGATCAACTAGTAGAGCAACTGCCCCTTGCTTTACCCGAATTAAAGGCTGCGAATAACCTTGATCAATTTTCAAAGAAGGTTGACGCTACGCTGACGACGCACTTTGTGACGCCTGAAATGAGGCGAGAGCTTTTGCAATCCCTGTTACAAATTCGTCAGCTGGCCCCCCGTGAAATGAGTGTGCTCGCGAAAATTTTACACAGTGGTGTACTGCGCGTTGGCACGACGGGCGACTACCCGCCCTTTAGCTTTATGGATAAGGCGAGTGGGGAGTATTCGGGCATAGATATTGACCTGGCTCGCCATCTCGCAGCTAGCCTGGGAGTAGAGCTACAGCTGATTCACACATCGTGGCCGAATTTAATGGCCGATCTGGCGGCGAATACATACGATGTGGGTATGAGCGGCATTAGCCGCACCTTGCTGCGCCAACGCACGGCGTTTTTTTCCAGCGCCTATTCCACGGGTGGTAAAACCCCTATCGCCCGTTGTGATGCTGTGACTAAACTGAATAGTTTGGCTAACATTGATCAAGAAGGCGTGCGAGTGATTGTTAACCCAGGGGGCACTAACGAAGAATTTGTGCGCCAGCATATTCATCATGCGCACATCGAGGTTTATCCCGATAATACACGCATCTTTAATCAACTGATTGAAGGGCGAGCCGATGTGATGATTACCGATGCTATCGAGGTCAAACTACAGCAGCGCCTCCACCCCGCGTTGTGCGCCACCATGCCCGATGAGGTTTTTACCCATACTGAAAAAAGCTATTTAATGCCACAGGATATTGCGCTAAAACAATATATTGATGCCTGGTTGGACGAGCTGAGACAGTCTGGGACACTGGCCACGGTCTTTTCGCGCTACCTTGACCGATAAGCCTATTCATTAATATTCAGTCAACAACCAGAGAGATATCATCATGAAAGAGCTGAGTGCCTATCATTGCTTTGGCGGGCAACAACGACGCTTTAGCCACACATCATCGAGCCTGAATTGCGATATGACCTTCTCCGTATTCCTGCCGCCGCAGGCTAAACAGCAGAAATTGCCCGTGTTGTACTGGTTGTCGGGTTTGACCTGTAATGATGAAAACTTTGTGCTTAAAGCCGGTGCTCAACGCTACGCCAGTGAGCAAGGACTCATTCTCGTTATGCCTGATACCAGTCCGCGTGGCGAAGGTGTGCCCGATGCTGTTGATGGTGCTTACGATCTGGGTCTTGGTGCGAGCTTTTATGTGAACGCCACGCAGGAGCCCTGGGCTGAGCATTATCGGATGTACGACTACATCGTCAATGAATTGCCTGCATTGTTAGCAGAGAATTTCCCTGTCGATCCAGCGCGAGCTAGTATTGCCGGCCACTCGATGGGTGGCCATGGCGCGCTAACATTGGGGCTTCGCAATCCACAACAATATATCTCGGTGTCTGCCTTCTCCCCCATTTGTTCGTCCATTAACTCACCCTGGGGGCAAAAAGCATTGGCTAGCTACCTGGGTGAAAACAAAAATGACTGGCTGCCATATGACGCACTAGCACTCCTCGAAAATAGTCAGCACTGCCCACCGATTTTGATAGACCAGGGTGAGGCCGATGAGTTTCTGAGCGAACAACTACACCCGGAATTGTTTGAGCAAGCCTGCGAGAAAAAATCACGTGAGGGCACACCCTATCCCGTTACCTTGCGTCGGCATCCGGGCTACGACCACAGTTACTTTTTTATTGCCACGTTTATTGGAGAGCACATCGCTTTCCACGCTCAGCACCTTGCTTAATGGTTAGCATTAGACTGAATAGTCGAGTATCAAATCGGACATGCCCTGTTATCGGTCCTGGGGTTTCCGTAAGATGTGTAGGCAGCCTTTCAACAAGTTATGACCACGTATTTGACGGCTAAAACCTGCTTTATTGAGATTTAACCAGAGGCTTTCTGGTGATGCGCGATTAACACAGTGGCATTCAAGCAAAGTGGCACTCAAACAAAGCGCCACTCAAACAAAGTGCCGCTCAATATTTCGTCACTACCCTGTCATTACTTTGTCTCGACAAGGCCACGCCTAAGTCATAGCAACAGAGAGGAAATAAGTTATGGAATATGTCAGCCCCAGTGAAGTCATTAACGCTCAGGGTTTACGTCTGGTTCTCGTCCATCACATGCCCAGCCCTTGGGGGCAGGCCGTCAAGGCGGTGATGGAATACAAAGACCTGCCCTTTACCGCAGCAGCCTGGGAAGGCGGCAGTGGCAACCCTGAACTTATCGCCTGGGCGGGCAACCACGGGGCGCCCGTCGTCGCCTGGAACAACGAAGCGCCCATCCACCGCTGGGACGATATCCTCTTTTTGCTCGAACGCCTCGCCCCCGAGGCGAGCTTACTGCCCGAAGACCGCGCCGAACGCGCGCTGGTACTTGGCCTGAGCCACGAAATTTGCGGACAATTGGGCCTCGCCTGGAACCGCCGCCTGAGTATGTTTGCGCCCATCGTCGCCTCCGGGCAGGCATTGGAAGACTTCGTGGAGATGGCAAAAAGGTACGGCTCCACGCCAAGTGATGTCAGCTGCGCCGACGCTCGCCAAATTGCTTCCCTCAATGCCCTCACTGCGCGGTTGCAAGCCCAGCAAGACGCCGGTAGTGAATACTTTGTCGGCAACAGCCTCACCGCCGTCGACTTTTACTGGGCCGCCTTTTCCAATCTTTTCGACCTGTTGCCCCCCGAAAAATGCCCCATGCCCGAACAAGCCCGCCCCATGTTCACCAACATGGCTGATGAAGTGCGAGACGCTGTTGATCCTATTTTAATCGCCCACCGCGACCGCATTATGGCTAGTCATTTTAAACTGCCGATGGAGATGTAATGGGGGTTGATGGCCTTTGAGCCGAATAGCTTGTGCTATTCGGCTCACATTATGAGTTGAATAAGTCATCTTTTCGGCTCAATCATATAGACCGAACTAAGGGTCGTAAAAGTACTTCTTGCACTTTTCAAAGGTTTCAAAGCACTTTCTAGCGGTGCTTAATCCACGGTCAAATGATTAACACTCGTCATAGCAAATGTTATATTCATCGCTAGTCAATATTCACAATCCCCTCGTTACATGGAAAGGCCATGGCATCAGCGTCACGCGAGTTTATAGCAAGTGTAAAAAGCCTTAGGGAAACACTGCGCATGTCCCAAGAAGACCTGGCAAAAGAACTGGGTGTGAGCTTTGCCACGGTGAACCGCTGGGAGAACGGCAAAACCCAGCCCTCGAAATTGGCAAAGAAACAACTGGAGCTGTTTATCGCCCAGCAAATACAGCAAGGAATGCTAAAAGATGAATAAGCAACAAATTCAGCTTTATACCTCAGAAGATGGTCAAGTTAAGCTTGAGATTCAATTTGAGCAAGAGACCCTGTGGCTTACTCAGGCGCAAATTGCCGACCTTTTCGAGGTCAATCCGCAAAATATCACCATGCACCTTCAAAACGTCTACGCTGAAGGCGAATTGGCCGAAGTGGCAACTTGTAAGGAATCCTTACAAGTTCAAATGGAGGGCACTCGGCAGGTTAAACGCCAGCGCAAAACCTACAATCTCGATGCCGTTATCTCTGTTGGTTATCGTGTTAATTCCAGCCGTGCCACCCAGTTTCGCATCTGGGCCACCCAAACTCTCAAACAACACCTCGTGGCAGGCTACACACTCAACAAGCACCGCCTACAGGAACGCGGTATCGAGTTTGAACAAGCGTTGGAGTTGCTGTCCCAGACACTGAATAACCAGCAGCTGATCAATGAACAAGGCCAGGTGGTGATTGGCGTGATTCACGACTACGCTCGCAGTTGGAGCTTATTACAGGGTTATGACGAACAAAGCCTCGGGGAAGAAGGGGCGAAACAGGCAAGCATGCAGTCTTTAGCCCTACCCGAGGCGCTCGACGCCATCGACCAGCTCAAACAAACGCTAATCAACAAGCATGAGGCCAGCGAACTGTTCGGCCAATTACGCGGTGATGGCCTCGCCTCAGCTATTGCCACCATAGAGCAGGGCTTTGGTGATGAGCTGTTCTATCCTAATGTGGCCAGTCGAGCAGCTAACTTGCTGTACTTTGTTATAAAAAACCACCCGCTGGCCGACGGCAACAAACGCACTGGCTCATTTCTGTTTTTATGGTATTTACGTCTCAATCAACACCTTCTGGCCAAGCCGGTAGAGCAACTAATTAACGACAACACCTTGGTGGCACTCGCCCTATTGGTGGCAGAAAGCAAACCGGAACAAAAAGAATTAATGATCTGGCTGGTGTAGTACTTTGTGCTGCTGGCTGAATAAACCCAGGAAACTCAATGAGCTTTAAACTAACCCTCGCCAAATTGGAAAACCTATTACTCACCGCCTGCAACGACCTTCGTGGCAGTATGGATGCCACCGAATACAAGGAATATATCTTTGGTATGTTGTTTCTTAAACGCGCCAGCGATTTGTTTGATCAACGCCGCGAGGAATTGAGAGCAGAGCTTACCGATCAGGGTATGTCTGAGGAAGACATCAAAATTGAGCTGGATGACCGGGACAACTATTCCGGCAAGTATTTCTATGTGCCAAAACATGCGCGCTGGAACGAGAGTTGGGACGAAGAAACAATTGACGAGGGTGAAACTAAAATCATCCACCACCCAGCTTTAAAGCATATAAAGGTAAATGTAGGGTCATCCTTAAATAAAGCGCTTGGCGAGATAGAAGACGCAAACCCCGATGCCCTGCAAGACGTGCTCAAAGGCATCAATTTCAACCGCAAGATTGGCCAGCGTACGCTGGATGACGACACCCTCGCCGACTTCGTGCAAAACTTTGAGAAAATTCCCCTCAGGGACGAAGACTTTGAATTCCCCGATCTACTGGGTGCCGCCTACGAATGGTTGATCAAATACTTCGCCGACTCCGCCGGTAAAAAAGCAGGTGAGTTCTATACCCCGGAAGAAGTCGTACGCATTTGTGTGGAGATCTGTGACCCGCAGGAAGGTATGAGCATCTACGACCCCACCGTGGGCTCAGGCGGCATGCTGATTCAAACTCGTGATTACCTGCGTGAAAATGGTGGCGATGCCAGCGAGTTGTCACTTAATGGCCAGGAGAAAATCGGCACCACCTGGTCTATTTGCAAAATGAATATGCTGCTGCACGGGATTTCCCATGCCAATATTCGTCAGCAAGATACTATTAGAGAACCGCAACACCTCGGCGAAGATAATGAACTTAAACGTTTTGACCGAGTGCTTGCCAATCCGCCTTTTAGTCAAAACTACATAAAAAAAGATCTGAAATTCCCGGGCCGATTCCCGGTGATGATGCCCGAGAAAGGTAAAAAAGCCGACCTAATGTTTGTCCAGCACATGCTGTCTGTACTAAAACATGATGGCCGCCTCGCCACCGTGATGCCCCACGGGGTGCTATTCCGTGGTGGTGAAGAACGTGAAGCCCGTAAACACTTTATCGAACACGGCTATTTAGAAGCCATTATTGGTCTGCCCAGCAATCTGTTTTATGGCACTGGCATTCCCGCCTGCATACTGGTGATGAACAAAGCCGGAGCAGCCGAACGCGACCATGTGCTGTTTATCAATGCCGACCGCGAATACCGCGAAGGCAAAGCGCAAAACCATCTGCGCCCCGAAGATATCGACAAAATTATCCACGCCTACCGCTCGGGTGAGAATATTTCCGCTACAACTGACATGGAGGTCGGAAGTGCTGGGAACGCAGGCGCAGTTCCCATGTACGCCAGAAAAGTGCCCAGTACTGAAATAGCCGCAGAAGATTACAACTGCAATATTCGCCGTTACGTCGATAACGCACCGCCGCCCGAGCCCCATGATGTGCGCGCCCACCTACACGGTGGTGTGCCGATTGTTGAAGTCGACAGCCTTGAGCATTACTGGTCTAACTACCCACAGCTACGCGAAGACTGCTTTATAGCAAGAGACGAAACCTATACTGATCTAAGCCCAGCCATTAGCACAAAACGTGACATTGCCGATTTTGTTGCTAGCCACCAAAGTGTCACTACTCGCCATGCCGAGCTAATGCAGCAACTTGAAAACTGGTGGCAAAGTAGCCTGCCACTAGTCGAAGCCGTTGCGGCTGACCCAGAAAGCCAACACGGCAATGCGGGCAACGTGTACCAAATGCGCAGGGCCATGCTCAACAGCATTGAACAAGAACTCGCAGGGCACAGCCTGCTAACCGCCTCCCAGGTGCGCGGTGCGTTTGCCAATTATATGGCGCTGCTGAAGGCAGACTTTAAATCCATTGCCGCCAGCGGATGGGGGCCGGAATTAATCCCCGATAACGATATTCTGCTCAGCCAATACCCCGAAGTACTGAAAGAGCTGGAACAGGCCCAGGCGCGCCTGGTAGAGCTGCAAGCCCTGTTCGCCGCCGCCAGCGAAGAAGACTTTGAAGATAGCGAAGACACCGGCGTACTACCCGGCGATGCCGTTAAAAGTAAAAAGGACGAACTCAAAACCGCCAATGCCGATTGGAAAGCCCACCTTAAAGTCGTAAAAGATTTGGCCGGTAATATATTTAGCGAAATAAAAGTCGCGGCCTTACTACCTAAAGGCGCTGATAAAAAGAGTAAAGGCTTTTATTGCAGCGAAGGGCTAACGCAAAAAGAACCCCTGTTTGAAAACGGCCAGCGTATTTTAGACCTGGCCGCCGAAGTGGGCCTTGCTTCAGAGTATGTCGAGCCACTGAAGGCCGCCATAAACCAGGGTAAGCTAAGCCTTGAACGCGCTCAATCTATTACCCAAAGCCTGGAGCGCCACAAGGTGCTGGAGGACGAGGTTAAAGCCCTGAAAGCCACCATTAAAGGCACTGAAAACAAGCGGGATGAACTGGTGGAAAGCGCCCGCGAAAAAATCACTAACGACGAGGCCCGCGAGGTTATTATCGCGCGCCTAAAACAAACCCTGCTTAACACTTACCAAGCTTATTTGCGCGCAGACCAACGGGCTTGTATTAAAGCCATCGAAAACCTGTGGAGCAAGTATGCCGTAACGGCTAAAACCCTTGAAGCCGAGCGTGATGCGGCATCTGAGCGGTTGCGGGCGTTTATGGTGGAGTTGGGTTATGAGTAGGTGCCTTACAAACTTTTACGATACAACGCTAGGAAATATTTGTACCAAGCTCGTTAATGGAGGAACTCCAAGTACCAATATCGCGAGTTATTGGGGTGGTAAAATTCCTTGGGTGACTGGCGCAGATTTCACCACTAAAGGAATTGGCGAAATCAGGAGATATATTACAGGTCAAGGCATAAGAGCGAGTTCAGCATCAGTAGTTATGCCAGGTAATCTCCTAGTGGTTACTAGGACTGGTGTAGGAAAACTTGCCGTCGCAAAGGAGCCGATAGCTATAAGCCAGGACATAACTGGTGTATATATAAATGGCAAAATTGCTGATACGTTATTTGTTTACTATTTACTCCAGCGGGAATTAGAGAATCTTAAAAAACTAAATCAAGGTACCAGCATAAACGGCATTATTCGGGCAGATTTTCAAAAACATCCAGTATCTATCCCCAGAAATGTTGTTGTACAGAGAGGGGTTGCTCGAATCCTCCAAACAATCGACCAAACCATCGAACTTACCGAATCCCTAATTGAAAAATACCAACAAATCAAAGCAGGCTTAATGCACGACCTGTTTACTCGTGGCGTCACCGCCGACGGCAAACTCCGCCCCACCCGAGAACAGGCGCCTGAGCTGTATCAAGAAACACCGATTGGGTGGATTCCGAAGGAGTGGGGCCATGATCTAATTGAAAACTTATTGGCTCCTGTTGCAAATAATTTAAGAAGCGGCCCATTTGGTAGCGCTTTGCTTAAATCGGAGCTTGTTGAAGAAGGGGTGCCTTTTCTAGGTATCGAAAATATTCATGTAGAGAGATTTGTTGATACTTATCGACGCTTTGTACCCAATAATAAATATCTTGAACTCGCTAAATACTCTGTGAGACCCAAAGATGTCATCATTACCATCATGGGGACAGTAGGCCGTTGCGCAGTAGTACCTCTTGGCGTGGATAAGGCACTCTCTTCAAAACACCTTTGGACAATAACTCTAAATCAAGAGCTGGTAATCCCCGAACTGGTTTGTTGGCAGCTAAATTATGCTGCATGGGTTAAGTCCTGGTTTCGACGAGAAACTCAAGGTGGAATTATGGATGCAATTCAATCAAAGACCATAAAGACGATTCGTCTCCCTCTTCCTCCTATGGATGAACAGCGTGCCATTAATCAAAGGTATCAAGCAGCTAATAGCAAGATAGGTTGTGAAGAAGAAAACCTTCAAAAGCTATTGAAAGAAAAATCTGGCCTAATGCACGACCTCCTCACCGGCGAAGTCCCCGTCACCATCGATAATGATGAAGTCAACGCTGAATAACTTTGAAGTAGGACATGTATAACTATCAACAGAGCCTCAACTCGGATAAAGCGCTGATATGGCGCATTGTGCATCGTGATAACCTGCCCTGGATTCTGGCTAACGGCCTCCATTGCGGCAATGCTGGGCCTCGATCATCCGACTGGGTGAGTATTGGTAACGAGGAGCTTATTGGTAAGCGGGCCAACCACCGAGTACCTGCAGGGCCGGGTGGAGTGTTGGGTGAGTATGTGCCATTTTATTTCACGCCGTTTTCTGTCATGTTAAAGAACATTCATTCTGGCAGGGGCGCTGTCAAGCAACGAGCCAATGCTGAAATTGTGATTCTTGTGTCGAGTCTTCATCACATTAAGAAGCAAGGTTTAACTTATGTTTTTACAGACGGGCATGCATATATCGAGTTGACTAATTTTTATACAGACTTAGCTGATCTCGATAAAATCGATTGGAAAATTCTGCAGCAACGTAATTTCAAACGAGACCAGGATGACCCGGCTAAATTTGAACGCTACCAGGCTGAGGCGCTAATACATAAGCATTGCCCTGTGGCGGGGTTATTAGGCATAGTGTGTTACACGAATCTATTGAAAACTAATATTGAGCAACAAGTGGCTGAGAGTGGACATAAGCTTGCGGTGCATACACGACCGAGGTGGTATTTCTAATGATTAAATACACACAGGGCAATCTATTAGAGGCTGATGTAGATGCCCTGGTCAATACCGTTAATACGGTAGGGGTTATGGGTAAAGGCATCGCCTTGATGTTCAAAGAGCGTTTTGCCAATAATATGGTGCAGTACGCAAAGGCCTGCAAAGCTAATCAGGTGCAGACCGGCAGAATGTTTGTGACGGAAACCAGTGAGTTAATGGGGCCAAAGTGGATTGTTAACTTCCCAACTAAGCAACATTGGCGCAGCCCTTCACAATTAGAGTGGATCGTGGATGGTCTGCAAGACTTGAAAGAGTTTATCGTTGCTCATCACATAAAATCTATTGCTCTACCCCCGCTCGGTTCTGGTAATGGGGGGCTAGATTGGCCTGTTGTGCGTGAGCAAGTAGAAAGGATTTTGGCTGATTTACAGGATGTTGAGATTCTGGTGTATGAGCCAACTGACCAGTACCAGAATATCGCAAAAAAAAGGGGGGTTGAGAAACTCACCGATTCGCGAGCATTGATTGCAGAGCTAGTACGCCGTTACTGGGTGCTGGGTATGGAGTGTAGTTTGCTTGAAATCCAGAAACTTGCGTGGTTTCTGGAGCGTGTAATAGAAAAACAGAGCATCGACAACCCTCTGAAGCTTCAATTTGAATCTAATTATTATGGCCCTTACACCGATAAGCTCAGGCATGTCTTAACCGCGCTGGATGGTAGTTATTTGAAAAGCGACAAGCGTATTTCCGATGCTGATCCATTAGATGTGATCTGGTTCGATGACAAAAGACGTGATCGGGTCAATGTTTATATGCATTCAGAAGCAAAGCAATATTTGCCTGCACTGGACTTAACGTCACAAATTATCGACGGTTTCGAATCGCCCTACGGTATGGAATTGTTAGCTACCGTTGATTGGCTGATTGCGAAAGAAGGTTGCGAGCCCACTGTAGAAGCTATTGAAACGGGTATTAAGCAATGGCCTGCGGGCGAGCGGTGGGCGGAAAGGAAAGCGAAATTGTTTGATCGGCGCTCTATTGGCATTGCGTTGGAACGTCTGCAGCAAGTTAGTCTCTGATTTGTCTGAATACACGGAAGTTGAACAGCCCTTTCTGCAACAACTCGAAGGCCTTGGCTGGACGAGTGTTGATCAGGGGTCGGATATTCCCCATGATCCAGCTCTTAGCCTGCGGCAAAACTTCCGCCAGTGGATTTTGCCCGAGGTCTTTAATAGCGCTGTTTCCAGTATTAACCAAACAAGTAAGGGCAAGGAATGGTTAAGTAAAAAGCAGCTACAAGATCTGCACGACCAAATATTACGCCAGCCCAATCGTACCCTGCTGGAAGCCAATGAAGCGATTCATAAGTTGCTGTTTAAGGCGCAAGCCGATATTAACGAAGTCACGGGTGAGCAAGACCCGGTGGTTAAGTTAATTGACTTTGCCAGCCCTGAAAACAATACCTTTCATGCCATCAATCAGTTTCGTATCGACACGCCGGGTTGTGTAAAGCAATTTATCATTCCCGATATTGTGCTGTTTGTGAATGGCATTCCGCTGATTGTGGTGGAGTGTAAAAAAGGCGGGCCTACTTGTGCTAATCCGATGGAGGACGCTTTCGAGCAATTGCAGCGCTATATGAATCAGCGCAAGGCGACTCGGCAGCAGGGGCTTAAGGAAGGCGAGTCCCGGTTATTTCATACCTCAATGATGCTGATCCGTACGTGTGGATTAGAGGCCGATTACGGCACGTTTACCTCAGGTATTGAGCACTTCTTCCCCTGGAAGACCCAGTGGCCCAATGATGACTCAGTAGCAGAAGGGTTTAATCAGCAGGAACAGTTAATTAATGGCGTGCTTAACAAGGGCAACCTGCTGAGTATTTTGCGCACTTCCACCGTGTTTATGGATACTGACGGCGGCCCGCGCATTAAGGTGGTGTCTCGCTATCAACAGTTTCGTGCTGCCAATAAGATTGTTGAACGCTTACGCAATGGTGAGACAGCTGCCGATAAAAGCGGTGTGGTTTGGCACACCCAGGGTTCGGGGAAAAGTTTAACCATGGTGTTTGTGGCGCGGATGTTACGGGCCTCTAAAGATTTGAATGACTATAAAATACTGCTGATCAATGACCGGGTGGATTTGGAGGACCAGCTAGCCAAAACGGCCACCCTGATTGGTGGTCGCGTTAACACTATTGCAAGCACTCTGGCTTTACGCCGCGATCTGGCTAATGATAGCTCTGACATTAATATGGTGATGGTGCATAAATTTCAGCAGCGTGAGCAAAGCCTACCACTGAAAGTGGCCGAAGCGCTGGGTACTTATCAGGCGATGCCAGCGGGCCAAACATTTGGTGTGATCAACGATTCGTCGCGTATTGTGTTGATGATTGATGAGGCCCACCGTACCCAGGGATCTGACCTCGGCGAGAATGTGTTTGAGGCCTTTCCCAATGCGGCGCGTATAGCTTTTACGGGTACGCCCTTAATTACCGAGCGCCACGGCGAAAAGAAAACCCATAAGCGTTTTGGTCAATATATTGATACCTATCGCTTGATGGATGCGGTAAATGATGGCGCAACGCTGCAAATCCTTTACGAAGGCCGTACCGCTGATTCGGCACTGAATGACAAGCACGGTTTTGAAACCGAATTTGAAAACCTCTTTAAAGAGCGTTCAGAAGAAGAGCTGCTGGCTATTAAGAAAAAGTATGGTGCCACCGGCGATATTCTTGAAGCGGAAGAGCGCATTAAAGCTATCGCTAAGGATATGGTTAATCACTACCTTGAGCATATATTCCCGAATGGCTTTAAAGCGCAGGTTGTTTGTCACTCCAAGTTGGCAGCGGTTCGCTATCAAAAGGCGATTATGGGTGAGTTGCGCAGTCGTGCGGAGGCGCTAAAGGCTGAGGCCGCACCCAATGTGGGCTTGATCAAAAAAATTGATTTTTTAAAAGCAGTAGTGGTGATTTCGGGTGATGGCACCAACGAAGCTGCTTATATCACTGAGGCTCGCAAACAGGCGAAAGCCTGGAATGCCGTCGATAATTTTTGCCGTTCTTTTGATTTCGATGATCCAGACAAAGCTAATACCGGCATCGCCTTTTTAGTGGTATGCGACATGTTGCTTACCGGCTTTGATGCGCCGATTGAGCAAGTGATGTATATCGATAAGAAGATTAAAGAGCACACCTTGCTACAAGCCATTGCGCGTACCAATCGTATTAAGAAAGGCAAAAAACGTGGTTATATTGTCGATTATATCGGGCTGACAGAAAACCTGACCGAAGCGCTGACGCTGTACGCTGCTGCTGACGAGCAAGAGGAATTAGTTCAGGGCATGAAGAGCATGAGTTCTGAAATGCCAGTGCTGGAAGAGCGCTATCGACGGCTATTGCAATTATTTTCCGAACATAAGGTTGAGCAGCTTGAAGACTTTGTTGTGGGACGTTTATCCAATGTTGAAGCGGATGCAGCAGTGGTACATAAGGCGGTTAACTTACTTAAAGACGAGAAAATTCGTGCTGATTTCGATGTTTATCTGAAGAAGTTTCTAGTGAGCATGGATATTATTCTGCCCCATCAAACCGCGCAACCGTACCGCATACCGGCAAAGCGCTTTGGCTATATTCTACGTGTTGCCAAAGAGCGCTATAAGGACGATAGCCTGAGTCTAGGCGACGCTGGTGAAAAGGTTAAGGGCTTGATCAACGAGCACCTGATTAGCCTGGGCATTAACCCTAAAGTGCCACCGGTAGAGCTGTTATCTGATGATTTTATCGAAAACTTGAATAAACACGCAGGTGGTAATGAAGAAGCGAAAGCCAGTGAAATGGAGCATGCGATTAGAAAGCATTGCACTGTACACAACGATGAAGACCCAGCTTTTTATAGAAGCCTCTCTGAGAAGGTCGAAAACCTGATTGATAAGCACCAGGATGACTGGGTGAAGCTTGCGGAAGAACTTGAAAAACTTCGGGGAGAAGCATTAAAAGGAAGAAAAAAAGGCGAAGATGGCATGAGCAAAGAAGCCGCAACTTTCTACGAACACATCGCTTATGAAGCCTTTGGCGACGGCAGTATATCCGCAGAAGCAAAAGACAAGATGAAGGTTCTGATGGAGTCAATTGTTGACACTTTGCAAGATAGCATTGGCAGCATCGATTTTTGGAGCAACGCAGACAAGCAAAAACAAACTCGCAGCAAAGTAAAAAAGGCACTTACCTTGACGGGTATTACGGAGTTGAAAAGGAACAGAGAACGAGTTGCCGTTGAAATTATGAAGCTGGCAAAAAATAGACATGAAGAGCTTATAAAAAATGCTGGTGGAGGTGATGTAGGGTGAACGCTAGAAGAGTAAGGGATATCGATTATCAGTTAATGCCCGGTACCAATCGTGCTACGACGGATATCGTTATTGAGCGCAATGGCGTTGTGGTCGTGCGCCCCCCGAAAACCTTTAGTGAAGAACAGGTCGATGCCGTTGTTGAAAGCAAGCGAATGTGGATCTATCGTAATCTTGCCGAGTGGCGTGACCTTAATGCCGTTGCGGTTGTTCGTGAATGGGTAAACGGTGAAACGTTTCTTTATTTGGGCCGCTCTTATCGCTTATCTTTAGTGGCTGATCAAACTGCTGATCTGAAGTTGAAGGATGGGCATTTTTGCCTCAATCGTGCACTGATTGAACGCGGCGGTAATGAAGCTGCTAAAAAAGTATTTGAAACTTATTATACGGCCAGGGGTTTGCTACGTATCAGGGGGAGAATAGAGTATTACGCCCCGAAAGTCGGGGTTGAGCCAAACACTTTAAAAGTAAAAGATATGAGTTACCGCTGGGCCAGTTGTACGAAAGACAATGTGTTGTCATTTCACTGGAAGTGCATGATGGCACCTTCAAAAATTATTGATTACATCGTGGTACACGAGCTTTGCCATATTCATCATCGTAATCACTCGGATGCATTTTGGAACGAGGTGGATAAGGTCATGCCGGATTACCGAGAAAGGAAAGAGTGGTTGAGAAAGAACGGGGCGGGCTTGGACTTATAAATTTATTATTGCTAAGTATTTGACGGCTAGCGCTATGCCAGTTTTAGCGCTAATTCCTGATAATAAATTGCCACACCGCGCAGCGAGAAGTTCGCCAGTAGGCAAATATGAACAGTGGTAAGTGATTGCGAATATGAGATTCACCTCAGTGCTTCATTGACGAATAGCAGGTGCTATGTAACTACCGAACGTAGCTAGCTTTTTAACCCACCATCACCAAAAAAGGGTTTTCACACAATTCGGCAAAGGTGTCTAAATACCGTGCGCCATCGGCACCGTTAATCACGCGATGATCGAAAGCTAAAGTAAGCGGCATTATTAAGCGGGGTTCTGGTGCTTTACTAATATCACCGTCAGCATAGGTGGGCGTCCATCCGCCGGCACCCACGCCGAGTATCGCCACTTCGGGCCAGTTGACGATGGGGAACACGGCAGAGGCGCCGAGGCCGCCGAGGTTTGACAGAGTAACGCTGCCGCCTTTCATGTCGGCGGGTTGCAGTTTGCCGGCACGGGCCTTTTCGCTGAGCTGGGTAATTGCCCCGGCAATATCTTTGACGGATTGGCTGGCGATGTCGTTAATTACCGGCACCAGTAAACCGCGGGGTGTATCTACGGCGATGCCGACATTGATTTGTTCGCGATAAATAATCTCGTCACTTTGTTCGTCAAGGCAGCTGTTAAAAATTGGGTGTTGGGCATTGGCCAGGCCGATAATTTTGCACAGCAGGGCGGTAAGGGTAAGGGAACAGCCCTCGCTTTTTAAGTGGGCTTTATGCTGCTGGCGGCCTTGTTCGAGCTGGGTAATGTCGATGCGCCGCTGCAGGTAGGCATGGGGTATGCGCGTTGCCGAGTGACTGATATTGCGGCTGGTGGCTTTTTGAATACCAGTCATGGGTTGGCGAGTATTTGGCCCAAAGGCGTTGAGATCGGGTAGGGGAGGCAGCTGTATTGGGTTGCCGCTGCTCTGGGAAGGTTGCTGTTGCAGGGCTTGTTTGGCAAAGGCTTTGACGGCGGCTTTGTCGATACGGCCCCGGTGGCCGCTGCCACTGATGTTAGCGAGGTCGACACCGAGCTCTCTGGCCAGGCGCCGGGTCGCCGGGCCCGCGGGCAGGCACTGGCGATTCTTGTTGTGTGGCGCTGTCGCTGGGTTTTGTGACTGGCTCAAGTTGTCAGTACCAGACTCGCTAGCTTGAGAGGCTGGCGGCGTTGTTTGCGGTTCTGGCGTTTCAGCCCTTTTCGCTTCTCCTTCAATTTCAATTTCCGTTTCTACTGCAGTGGCTACGTTAGTTTCTAGCTTAGCCTCTCCTTCTGTGTCTTTTCCCGTATCTCTTACTGCCTTTTTATCGGTCTTGGCCAACGGTTTTATGCTGATAAAGTCTTCACCCTGTTTCACTTCCTGTTCCAGGCTTACCATGAAGCCTTCGACCACGCCGTCAATTTCGGCGGGGATCTCGAGGACGGCTTTTTCGGTTTCTACTTCTACCAAGCTATCGCCGCAGTGCACGGTGTCGCCGACCTTGACCGCTAGCGCGACGACGATGCCGCTAATATCGCCGTCACCGAGTTCAGGAATTTTAAAAATACTGGTCATAGTGTTCTCGTCGGGGTCTTTGAATTAACGCTCGGCTGCGTAGAATTTGTCGCTATCAATGGCGAGTGGCTTAAGCTGCTTGCGCAGTGTTTTACGGTCGATGGCCTTACTGCTGTAAAGCTGGTGCAGGGCGGCCTGAATAATGAAAGTGTCGCTAACTTCGAAATAATCGCGCAAGGCCGTGCGGGATTCACTCAAGCCGTAGCCGTCGGTGCCCAGTGCGGTGAAGTGCTCGGGCATCCACGGGGCGATGCTGTTGCTTAACGAGGTCATATAGTCGCTGGCGGCAATAAAGACACCGCTCTCGTCGGCAAATAACTGTTTGATATAGCTACGTTTAGGCTCGGCTTCTGGGTGTAGGCGGTTCCAGCGGTCAACGGCCACCGCTTCGCGATACAGTTCGTTGTAACTGGTGACGCTGTAAATCGTCACGCAGTAACCCAGGGCTTCAAGCTGTGCGGCGGCACTCAAGGCTTGCTGCATAATGGCGCCGCTGGCGAGAAGGTGAATAGCCGCGCCGCTGCCCTGTTCATTGGCTGTCGAGCTACTGCGTTTAAAGCAATAGGCACCCTGCAAAATACCGGCTTCAATGGCTGCTGTATCGTCGTCATTTTTATCATCACCACTATCAAAGTGCGGCATGGCTGGCATGGTGTGGTTTTCGTTGTACAGGGTGAGATAGTAGAAAATATTTTCCTGCTGTTGGTACATGCGTTTAATGCCTTCGCGCACGATCACGGCGATTTCGTAGCCGAAGGCGGGGTCGTAGCTCTTTAAGTTGGGTACGGTGCTGGCGATGATTTGGCTGTGGCCGTCCTGGTGTTGCAAGCCCTCGCCATTAAGCGTGGTACGCCCAGCGGTGCCGCCGAGTAAAAAGCCACGGCATAGCATGTCACCGCAGGTCCAAATCATATCCCCGACCCGTTGAAAGCCAAACATGGAGTAGAAAATATAGAAAGGAATCGTCGGCACGCCGTGCATGGCGTAAGCGGTGCCCGCCGATAGAAACGAGGCCATGGCGCCGGTTTCACAAATGCCCTCTTGCAAGATTTGCCCGTCGACGGCTTCTTTATAGGGCACCAGGGTGTTGGCATCGACCGGCGTGTAGTTTTGCCCCTCGGGTGAATAAATGCCCGCCACATTAAAGAGCCCGTCCATGCCAAAGGTGCGGGCTTCGTCGGGCACAATTGGCACAATATAGCGGCCAATGTCTTTGTCTTTCATCAGCGCGGCGAGAATGCGCACCATGGCGGTGGTGGATGATTGCTCTCTGTCGCCACTGCCATCGAGTAAGGCCTTAAACCGCGAGAGGGGTGGTGTTTTAAGGGTGGGGCAGTCGACGCGTCGCTCTGGCAGGTAGCCACCCAGCGCTTCGCGGTGCTCGCGCAGGTAGCTTAATTCGGGGCTGTTTTCGTCGGGGCGGTAGAAGGCGGCTGCTTCAATGTCTTGTTGGCTAAGGGGGATGCCAAATTCTTCGGCGCAGAACATACGCTCCTCGGCACTCATGGTTTTCTTTTGGTGAGAGGTGTTGCGCCCCTGGCCAGCGTCACCCATGCCTTCGCCCTTCACCGTTTTTACAAGAATAACGCTGGGTCGACCCTCGGTATTGGCGGCTCGTTGATAGGCGGCGAAAATCTTTTTCGGGTCTTGACCGCCGCGCTTAATTTCGCGGATCTCTTCATCGGTCAGCGAGTTCATCATTTGTTCCAGCTCGGGGCTGTTTTCCACCCAGTGCTCGCGCTGAATATCACCCTTTGATACGGAGTAGTATTGGTAGTCGCCATCGACGGCCTCTTCCATGCGCTGGCGTAAAATACCCTCGCTGTCCTGCGCCAGCAGGCCGTCCCAACCCGAGCCCCAAATGACTTTCAGCACGTTCCAGTCGGCACCGCGAAAGCTACGCTCCAGCTCTTGAATGATTTTGCCATTGCCGCGCACTGGGCCATCGAGACGCTGCAAATTACAGTTGATGATCAGCACCAAATTGTCGAGCTTTTCGCGGGCGGCGATATTAATGGTGCCCAATACCTCTGGCTCGTCGGCCTCGCCGTCGCCAATAAAACACCAGATTTTGCCGCCGTTTTTGGGTTTTAGACCACGGTTTTCGAGGTATTTGGCAAAACGTGCCTGGTAGATAGCCGTTGGCGTCGAGAGCCCCATTGAGGCATTGGGTACTTGCCAAAAGTCGGGCATGAGACGCGGATGTGGGTAGGAGCTGAGCCCACCACTGGGGTGAAGTTGGCGACGGAAATGTTGCAGTTGCTCTTCTGAGAGCCGCCCAGCGAGAAAGGCACGGGCATATATGCCTGGGGCCGCGTGAGGCTGAGGCATGACCACATCGCCGCCATAGTTGTCACTGCGTTTGCGGAAGAAGTGATTAAAACCGACTTCTATCATCGTTGCCGCCGAAGCATAAGTGGCGATATGGCCGCCCACGCCCAAGCCACTGTCGGCACCTTGTAGCACCATCGCCATGGCATTCCAGCGGTTGATGTTCTCTATTTTTTTCTCCAGAGCGATATCGCCGGGGTAGGCGGGTTGCTCACTGGGCGGGATGGTATTGATATAAGGGGTATTGAGCGTTGCCTCGTTAAGATTAATACCAGCGCTGATAATACGATCCTGCACGGCGCGCAGAATCTCCCGCACCCCGCTTTCGCCAAACTCACGATGGATGTAGTCAATGGATTCCTGCCATTCCTGTTTATCAATAGCTAGGGCATCGGGTTCGATTTCGGGGTTGGCTTGGGTCTTGTCGTAAGGCTGGGACATTGCGCTACCTGATGGTTCTTATGGACGAATTCAGAAGGGCAAAGGATAACAATTTCAGGTGTTTATAAAATTGCGAAAAAAACCATGAATAACTATAGTTGCGCAATATTCATTCATTAAAGTTTTAAATAAGGGTCGAATATGCCAAAAATAGAGCTTGATGAGATAGACAGAAAAATACTGCACTATCTGCAAAATGATGGCCGCATGAGCAATGCCGAGCTGGCCGACAGGGTGGCGCTATCGCCATCGCCTTGCTTGCGTCGCGTTAAAGCGCTGGAGGAAAAGGGCGTGATTGACCGCTATGTGGCCATCGTTAATTCCAAAAAGGTGGGTCTGCCGGTCAATGTGGTGATTCATGTCTCCCTGCATAGCCAGGAGCTTAGCCAGCTACAAACCTTTCAACAACGTATCGGCGAGTGTGAAGAGGTCATGGAGTGCTATTTAATGACCGGTGGCTCGGACTATATGTTGCGGGTAGTGGTCCCCGATCTGGAGCGCTACCAGCACTTTTTGGTGGAAAAGCTCACTCGTATTCCCGGTATCTCAAACATTCAGTCGAGCTTTGCCCTGCAACAATTGATAGATAAAACTGAGTTGCCCATTGATTGTTGATGTATTGAGTTTGTCCCTCTCTGTTGCTAAAAATATGCGGCCCAAAAGGCGATAATGCTTTTAATTATCAATTGCCACTAGACCCGGTAGCTAAGGACGGCAATAATTGGCGGTTACCAATTATTAATGACAGAGAAATAATCATGCCAAAACCACCAATTTCGACAGATCCAGAGACAGGTTTAAAGATATTCAATACGCGGGCTGAAAAGGCCAATGACAAAATCACTGGCAAGGGCTACGCCGTCGTTACTGACGAAGCCCTGACAGCCCTTCCCGAAGCGAAAGCCGGTGCGGTATTCAATGCGGAAGAGCAAGCCAAATACCTTGAAATGAAAGCCTCAAGAACGGGTGTTGCCGATTACATTGAAATGGACGGCGAATTCAGTAAGTACCTTGAAGATGTGCACTCCCAGCCACCAATCCCACGTGAAGCACTGGATGATGAGTGTGAAATTCTTATCATTGGCGCTGGTTTCGCTGGTCTTTTGCTGTGGTACAAGCTGAGTAAGGCCGGTTACAAAAATGTACGTTTCTGTGAAAAAGGCGGCGACGTCGGTGGCACCTGGTACTGGAACCGTTACCCGGGCATTGCTTGCGATGTTGAGTCCTACTGCTACCTGCCCTTGCTGGAAGAGATGGGCTATATCCCCTCCATGAAATTCTCCAGTGGTTTCGAGATCATGGAGCACTGTCAGAACATCGCGAAAAAGACAGGTTTCTACGATAAATGTCTGTTCCACACGACGGTTGAAGAAACCCAGTGGGACGATGCGACGGGCCGCTGGCAGGTCAGTACTGATCGCGGTGACAACATGAAGGCCAAATACCTGGTGGTCGCCAATGGTATTTTGACCACGCCTAAGTTGGCGAAGATCAATGGCATGGAAACGTTTAAAGGCGATGCCTTCCATACCTCTCGTTGGGATTACAACGTCGATATCACCAACAAGCGTGTTGGTATTATTGGTACCGGCGCCACTGCGGTGCAGATTATTCCGGAAATAGCCAAAACGGTTAAAGAGTTGTTTGTATTTCAGCGTACGCCTTCCTCGGTTGATGTGCGTGATCAGCGGGCCACCACACCTGAAGAAATTGAAACCTGGAAAACTGAAGACGACTGGGCGAAAAAGCGACGGGCGAGATTTGCCAAAATCTCATCGGGTCGTACAGCCTTGTCGGCCAATGATGATTATCTGTCGGGTAAAATTGATACGGCAGCCCCGAAGAAAAAACATAAGACGAAATTATCGCCTGAAGAGCATATGCAGAAAATGCTGGATACTAACTTCCGCATTATGGAGCAAATTCGTGAGCGTGTTGATGCTATCGTTGAAGACCCTAAAACCGCTGCTGCACTGAAACCGTATTATGCTTATGGCTGTAAGCGGCCTACCTTTCACGATGAATATCTGCCCACGTTTAACAAGCCGAATGTGCACCTGGTGGACACTGCGCCCCGCGGTGTTGAAAAAATCACTGAGAAGGGCATTGTTCACGATGGTGTCGAGTACCCTGTTGATGTGCTGATTTATGCGACGGGTTTCCAATGGATGGCGACGGCGACCTTTGACATGATTAAGGGCCGCGATGGCCGGTCGCTGAAGCAAACCTGGAATGAAGACGGCACGAAAACCTGGTTGGGCATGCAAACCAAGGGTTTCCCTAACATGTTTGTTATTACTGGGCCTCAGGGCGGCGGCGGGAGTTTTAACTTCACTGATTCCATCGAAGATCATGGTAACTATGTGCAGTGGATGCTCGATACCATGGCAGAAAAAAATGCTGATGTCGTCGATATTAGGGAGGAGTCTCAGCAAGAATATGCCGAACATTGCGCCCAGGTTGATATCGCGACACAGCCTTTAAGGGATTGTATTTCTTACTACGATCACGAGGGTACTGCCAAGCCTGGCCAGCTGGTTTACTACGGTGGTGGTCAGTGGCACAAATATCGTATTAAGGGTCAAGAAAGTCTTGAGCCCTACGTGTTTGACGGCAAAGCCTGATCGCCTTTGACACCTGAGAGGGTATGGGGTCTCAGCCCCGTACCCTCTATTTAAATAGAGTGCGGCTGCGCCATTATATTTTTTATTCGGTAAGAATAACTTGCCATTAGTCGTTTGCACTTTTCGCCAACGTCGAAAATCAACTCGTCAATACTTCTCGGGCTTTCCTGTCCTTCTTTGATCATGCTTTTTGCCTTGCGCATAAACTCTTTGCGCCTGTCTGCAATAGAAATGCCGGCTGCCTGGTAGAGTAAATCAGCAGTGTGCAACAGGGTTTGTGAATTTTGGGTGATAGAGTGAACCACCTCTCTGTCAACATTCTGGTTCATTTCCAGTGCGCTGGCGGTGTATTCATAATAAACGCCGCATTCCAGTGCTGAGTCGGCGAAAGCAAGGGGCTTGCTGTCTATCGTGCGACTTGGCTCTAGCGCCCAGTTGTTGCTGGCCACAGCAGTGAGTAACAGCGCGGTGAAACCCATCTTTAAGTTCGTCATTATTGTAGTACCCCGTCGAATTAGCGGCTTTGCCTGAATAGAAAGCTAGAACTAATGATAGACTCGCCGACTGTTGATTGCTGCACATTGACGGCTCTGCACGAGTCATGTCTATCACCGCATTGCTGGAGGGTTCAGTGGGTTATAAATATTGTCTAATAGGTCTTGTCTTCACATTAAGTTTGCTGGCTTGTTCTGAGCAGAAGAGGGCGCCCGCTGTTTTGAAGACGCCTGCTGTGAGCACGGCTGACGGGGTGAGTCAGTCAGTTGAGGTACGGCAAGCCCAAGCCCAACCCCGTTCTGTCATTGCCATGGATGTCTATAAAAGCCCCTCCTGTGGTTGCTGTGGCAAGTGGGTCGATCATGCAGAGGACAGGGGCTTTTCATTCACTACTCACCACCCGGCAGACTTAAACAAACTGAAGACTGAGTGGGGTATTGCCCCCCAATACCAGTCGTGCCATACCGTCGTGTCTGACGATGGCTATGTGTTTGAGGGCCATATTCCGGCACGGTTTCTACAGCAGTTTCTCGCTGCACCACCTGCTGATGCCCTGGGTTTGTCCGTCCCCGCCATGCCGATGGGCAGTCCGGGTATGGAAATGGGTGATCGCTTTACGCCCTATCAGGTTTTGTTATTAAAACGTGATGGCAGCGCAGAAATTTATGGCCAGGTGAGTTCACCCCTGGAGCAGTATTAATGCTTATTTCGGGGCGAGTCTGTCTATCGGCCGGTTGCTAACAAAATCGTGAAAGCTAACAACCTGGCTTGCCCGATTGATGGTGAGCGCTTAACTCTGGATAAAAAACAGTTACGCTGTGTGAACGGCCACAGTTTTGATCTTGCCCGTCAGGGCTATGTGAATTTATTGCCGGTACAGCATAAGCGCTCCAAACATCCCGGAGACAGCAAAGCCATGGTGATGGCGCGCCAGCGTTTTTTAGATACGGGTGTTTACACGCCGTTGGCAGACCTTTTGTCAGACATATTGTGCAAAACAATGGCTGATCTTGAGCAACCCTGTTGCCTCGATGCGGGTTGTGGTGAAGGCTATTATTTGGCTCATGCCCTTAATAAGTTGCGAGCTAAAAAAGCTGGCGACGAGTTGAATCTTATTGGTCTGGATATCTCCAAAGAGGCGGTTCTTGCCGCAGCAAAAAGACATAAAGAGATTAGCTGGGTGGTGGGTACTAATCGTCAGCCACCGGTATTGCCCGCGAGTGTTGACATTATTTTGTGCGTATTCGGTTTTCACAGTTTTCAAGGCTTTAATAAAATTTTGCCCCTCGGCGGTAAGTTGCTATTGGTTGAGCCCGGCCCGGACCATTTGCAAGAGCTGCGGCAGGTCACTTATGCCAAGCTCAATAAAACGGCACCGAATAAGCTAGATGATGCCTTTAGCAAGGGCTTTAAACAGGTGCATGAGCAAGTGCTGCGCTTTAATACGCCTCCTCTGACGAGTGAAACTCTGAAAGACCTGTTACTGATGACGCCGCATTTTTTCAGGGCTACCCAGCAGGGGCGAGAGGCGGCAGCACAGCTAGACAATGTGAGTTTAACCGTTGATGTGATTTTTAGAAGCCTGGAAAAAACGGAAGACGACAAAGCCAACTTGGAGTCGCCTACAGCCGTGGTGTCGGGTTTACCTTCAATGTAATTGATTGTTTGAATAACGTATCGCTGGGCACTATTCCTATCTTTTTAGCCTCAATCGTTCTTTACCAGTCTTTTATTATCTGCAATAAGTCTTGTGTATGCTCAGCGGCTTTTCTGCCGAGTGGTGTGAGATAGCCGCCATCGGCTTGCGTAACTAGTCCCTTGTCAAATAGGCGTTGTGCGGCCTTAATAACACTGGACTCTGCGGAGGAGTGAATTTTTAAGCCTTCCTGCATGGTTTTAAGATTGTAGCGAGCGAGAATATTAATTTCTTCGACGATTTTCGTGTTGTAGGGCATGGCTTATCCTCTAATTATTTTGAGTTCAGTGTACGTTAAAAAATAGCGCTAAAGTAAGTGCCCGAGCTTTAAAGGAGCTAATGACGAGATGCTGTGTGGCTTCTGTGCTACGGTTGAATTGAAGCTATAAAAATTCTAGTGAAAAGATATATTGGCAATAAAAGCGTTTATATACTTTACCGATAGTAATGTTTACATTAGCAGGCAGAAGATTTCTTCTCTATAGCTTTATAATGAAAAGAAATCTTATCGTTAAAGCATTTATTTTGCATTAAGAAAAGGAATGTATGCGTTGTGAGCTTTGATGCTATGACAGACCAGGCCGTAGCTGCTGAAATTGGCCAGCGTATCGATCAGCTGCGTCTTGAGCGAAATATGACCCAGCAACAAATCGCTGACGCGGTGGGTTTGTCACGGGTGAGTTATGCCAAGTTGGTCGCCGGGCAAGCTAAGTTTACCAACGTGATAGCGGTGCTGCGTGCTCTTGACCAACTGGCTTTAGTAGAAAATTTTGTGCCCAAGACCGTGTTTAGTCCTTTAGAACAATTGAAAATGAAAGGTAAGCAACGCCAGCGTGCGAGTGGAAGCCGTGGTGGAACTTCGAGAGCGACCACCGATACCTCTGATACCTCTGATAAAAGTGAAACCCTGGATTGGTGATGGAAAATCTGGCCGAAGTTCGTCTCTGGGGTAAGCAGCTTGGTGCGCTGGCCTATGACCCTGCAACGGGCGTCAGCACCTTCGAATACTCGCGCCAGTGGCGTGACGCCGGGATTGAAATTGCACCGCTGCATATGCCTGTCGCCGCCACCAAATATAGCTTTCCCGGCTTAAACCCTGCGACTTATCGTGGCTTACCGGCGATATTTGCCGATACCTTGCCTGACGACTTCGGCAACGCCGTGATCAATGCCTGGCTAGCGCGCACGGGCCGCGATGCCAACGCTTTTACTCCTGTCGAGCGGCTGCTCTATACCGGCAGTCGGGGTATGGGTGCCCTGGAGTTTTCACCTGCTATTGAGCGAGGGCAAACGAGTAGCAAACAGGGTGCTGAGCTGGCGCTGGATTCGTTGGTGGCCATGGCGCAAGCCGTGCTCGATGAGCGGCTTGTCTTGCAACAGCCTGTAAATCATGGGTCTGAGACCGAGTCCGATGAGGCGATGCAGGCTATTTTGCAGGTGGGTACTTCGGCTGGGGGTGCGCGGGCAAAAGCTCTGGTGGCCGTCAATGCCGATCGCACGCAGATTCGCTCCGGCCAGGTTGATGCGCCCGAGGGTTTTGAACATTATCTGCTGAAGTTTGACGGTGTAGAAGAGCATAAAACCGATAGTGAGAGCTTTGGTGATCCTCGCGGTTTTGGTCGCATGGAGTACGCCTATTACCTGATGGCGAAGGAGGCTGGGATTAATCTGTCGCCCTCCGAGTTATTGCTGGAGGGTGGCCGGGCCCACTTTATGACCCGTCGCTTTGATCGGGAGGGCAATCGCAAATTGCACTATGCCTCTTTGTGCGCGATGGATCATGCCGATTATAAAAAGCCCGGAACTTACAGTTACGAACAGCTATTTGCTGTGGCTCGCCAGTTAAAATTGCCGCGGGCTGATGCCATCGAAATTTTTCGCCGTATGGTGTTTAACGTCATAGCGCGTAACCACGATGACCACACTAAGAACTTTGGCTTTTTGCTTGACGGGCCTGCCCTTAAAGGGAGTCGTGGGCAGCAGTGGCGCCTGTCACCGGCTTTTGATATTGCCTATAGCTATAAACCGGGTTCACCCTGGGTCGATTCTCACCAACTTTCACTGAATGGCAAAAGGGATAATTTCGAGCGCAATGATTTGCTGGTGGTTGCCGGTCTCATCGGTAATTTTGCCCGTGAGGCACCAAAGATTATTGACCAGGTATTGGCAGTGGTGAGCCAGTGGCCATATTACGCGAATCAGGCAGAGGTCTTCCCAGACTTACAGGCGGAGGTGCAGGCTAATTTGCGACTCGCTATATAGTGCTAAATGAGCTGGTTACAGAGGCACTAATCCACGCTGGGGGTGCACGCGTTGAGTTGCCGAGCAGCACTGACCCCATAGTCACACCAGTGGTGGTAGAGCCAGGCTTAAAAGCTGCTAGAATCATTGCTTTGAAGCAGGGGTGAATAAAATGACAGATATAGTCTCTACAAAAAAAGATACAAAAAATGATTATGATGCCGTTGTCGTCGGTGCTGGTATTGCCGGTTTGTATGCCGTGTATAAGTTGCGAGAAATGGGCTTGCGCGTGCGTGGTATTGAAGCGGCCCCCGCAGTGGGCGGCACCTGGTACTGGAACTGCTACCCGGGTGCCCGCGTCGATTCCCAGTCCTACATTTACCAATACTGGTTTTCCGACGAGCTGATTCAAGAGTGGAATTGGGCGGAGCGTTTTCCGCCTCAGGCGGAGGTTGAACGCTACCTGAATTTCGTCGCCGATAAATTCGAGCTTCGCAAAGACTATGCCTTTGAAACACGCGTTACCTCTGCGGACTGGGATGATGACGCCCAGTGCTGGCGTGTTGGTACCGACCAGGGCGAAACGCTGAATACGCGTTACTTTATTAGTTGCACGGGTATGTTATCTGAGCCCAAGGCACCGGACTTTCCCGGTAAAGACAGCTTTCAGGGCATTATTGCTCATACCGCGCGCTACCCCCGTGAAGGCATCGATTTGAAAGGCAAGCGCGTGGGCGTTATCGGTTGCGGTGCTACGGGCATTCAATTGATACAAACCATTGCTAGCGAAGTTGAACATCTGACGGTTTTCCAGCGCACCGCCTCTTACGGTGTGGCGATGCGTAACGACCAGTTTGACGATGCCGAACGCGATCACTGGCGTGCGAAGGCGGGCGAATTACAGGACAAGGTCTACAACAGTTTCGTTGGTTTTGATTACGATTTTGAGCATGGCTCCTGGTATGACCAGACACCTGAACAGCGGCTGCAGGTGCTCGAAGAAAAGTGGCAAGAGGGCTCGTTGAGTATGTGGGTGGGCACCTATCCCGAGCTATTTACCGACCAGGCTGTGAATGACGAGATATCTGACTTTGTGCGTAAGAAAATTCGTGCCCGTATTGATGATCCTGCTATCGCTGACCTCATCACGCCGCAAACCCATGGTTTTGGCACCTATCGTGTGCCGCTAGAAAACGGTTACTACGATGTGTATAACCGCGACAATGTCGAACTGGTCGATGTCAGAAGCGCGCCCATCGAATGTATTACTGCCACGGGCATTAAAACCACCGAGGGTGAATACCCATTAGACGTGATCATTATGGCCACCGGCTTTAATGCCGGCACTGGCTCCCTGGCGCGCATGAATATTCACGGTCGCGAGGGGCTGTCATTAACAGAGGAGTGGAATAAAGATATTCGCACTACCCTGGGTTTGCAGGTGCACGGCTTTCCCAACCTGTTCACCGTTGCCGGGCCTCTCGCTCCATCGGCGGCATTCTGCAATATGACTACCTGTTTGCAACAGCAGGTAGACTGGGTAACTGACTGCATCGCCTACTTGCAAGAGCAGCACCTCAAATCCATCGAGCCGACACTGGAAAAACAGGATGAGTGGGTGGCCCATCATGACGAAGTGGCCAACAGTACCTTATTGGTCGCGACTCAATCCTGGTACACCGGCGCCAATATTGAAGGCAAACCTAGCCGCTTAATCTCCTACATCGGTGGCGTCAACGAATACCACCACAAATGTGAGGAAGTGCAAGAGAGCGGTTACGCGGGTTTTACCAAAGTTTAAGCGTGTCAATGGTTCTGCTGGCCATTGACCGGCAGAGCCATTTTAAGTGTCGTGGTTGAAAGTTTTTGCTGTGCTCTTAATACTTCCATCAGCCTGGTATCTAATTGACTTCAGACCTTGGCGAGGCACGTTTTGCCATAACACTGTTGCTATAGTCCTGGCTGTATCCACTGCCCGATACTCAGCGCATTCATGACGAGCTCTACGGATAGCGCGGCCAAAATAATACCCATCACTCGAATCAAAATCGATGCGCCAGACGTCCCGATAATTTTGATTATCCGCTCAGAGAGCAAAAGCAGGACAAGCGTAACAGCAAGTATGCATAGTACTATCAGGGCCGTTCCTATCTGCGCGCTGACGGGATAAGCTTGATTGTCGGTAAGAAGTATTACAGCCAGTATCGCTCCTGGCGTAGCGGTTGCTGGGATGGCTAAGGGAAAGACCGCCATGTCGTGTTCTGGCTCAGGTTCTCTCTCTGCCTGTTCAGAACCAGAACTGAAAATCATTTGTAGTCCAAAGAGGAATAGAATAATGCCACCGGCGAGCTGAAAAGAGACGAGACGAATGCCCATGGCGCTTAGAATTACCTGCCCTAGCACAATAGATCCAATTAATACCACGGCAGCATATCCAATGGCTTTAAAGGCTGTTCGTCGTCGCTCAGCAGGTGCCAAGTGTGCGGTAAGCGCTGCAAAGAGCGCCATGGTGCCAATGGGATCAATTGTTGCCCAAATAATGAGGGCGTCCTGAGTTAACTTTTCAATCATGATATTTCCATAGTCAAAGGCCATGTTAGAGCGCAAGCAGGGATAACCTTGCGAAATCAGGCGTATCGGTGGGTATAAAGCAATAACAGGGCATAGGTCTGAAGACCGCTTTGAGCCGCAGAAAGCGTCCCAGCGTAGGTGGCTAGAGCCGGGCCTTAATAGTAGTACAAATTCAGTTCGTCGAGAAGTTGTCAGGCGGCGAAGAGAAGCACTATTCCAATAATGAGGTGGGGCACCGCGATGTCTCGTGATTGTGGGTCGTGGCGCTATGGGAGACCCGGAGCGCATTTTTGGGTGACAGAGGTATTGGCCTTGTGGAAGGGGTAGGCGTTTAAATGACTACCAAGTTATTCAGTCTACGATTTCGCCAGGTGCGCGAGGCTATCTTCATCTTGAGATTTGTGTGAGATACAAGACCTTGTGCTTTACGATCGCCACTGTTCATTCAATCAGTGCTAATACCGTTTGTGAAATTATCAGCGATAGCTAATCGTTAAGGGGTTCTAATATCAAATGTAGTTGTAGGGCTCCGCAAAAGGGTAGGGCCTCTTTTGCGGAGTAGAGTTTCTGAGCACTTGACAACCCGAGTAATAATTAGCATTTAGCGGTATCTTTTCTTGCTATTCAGTTTCCGGCTGGATGCTGTTTCATTCGGGTGTTTAGATGAGCGCCAGCAGTAAATAGAATACGCTGAATCCGTATTACAGAGCCAGGTCTGATCTAGTAGAAGCCTGCCATGAAGCAAGTCTGGTAAAAAATGCTGGCTCAGAAGAAACGCACAAAGTGCTAATCACCGAAGACAATGGAACGATGACAACAAGATTAGATACTTTGTGCGTCATACTTTGAGCTGAGAATTCTAGTGTTGGCTCAAATTCATGAGTCGCCTCACTTAAAATCGATATTCCAGGCCGACAGAGGCGTGCTCGAGATCCGTTTCGAAATCGTTATCTTCGACGTCTTCACTAATATCGTCGGCATCCAAGTCTAAATCGTAAACTATATATTCCGCATTTAAGACTAAATTGTCAGTGATATCAAAGCTGACACCGGCACCGTAGAAGAGTCCTTCGTCTTCTTCTGAACCATCAAAACCGAGCACTTTATAATCGGTTTCCCACCAAAGCTGTCCGACTTTCACATATAAACCGAATTGCTCATTTAGAGGAAGAGTTCCTTTGAGTGCAAACGTGTACCCGTCAGTTGAAGCCTTCGCAAGACTATTGCCATAGTCGTCAAAATCAATATAACCACCCTCGGCGGCAAAATATTGGTTGAAACGATAGCCAATTAATCCTTGATATGCGTCGCTATCATCATCAAAGTCATCGTCTGAATCTGCATTTAAATAACCGTAATTAGCGCCTAAGTACAAACCGTGATCATTGGACATACTGTCCGCCGCTAAAACAGCGGGTGAGGAAATGGCAGCAGCGCTTGTAATCGCTAGTAAAGTTTTTTTCATGGTTAATGCCTTTAGTTGGTGGGTTGTCTATTTGTTAATAGAGTGTTTGTCTTTGCTGAGAAATAATCGGCTATAAATCAATAGTTATGTCAGCTGTTTTCTAAAATTAGGATAGTTCGGTTGATGTCCTGTTTATGTTTTTCAGAAAAGGCTGGATTTTACTGACTGTTTATAGTGAATATCACTCTAAGTTACGTGCAGTTATCTCTCTTCGCACCATTAAACATTTCGGTTAAGTGTGGAATCTTTTCCGATTAAAATGCGTTTTCTCATAGATGGGCTCCCAAGATCTACAATATTAAAATGATACTGCTGATAGCGCAGTAACTAACATTAAGCAAGTTGAATGCCAGATGGAAAGGACCCTGTTGGTGTTATGTTTTTGTGGATCTTGTTAATTAATTGATAACTCTATTTGAAATAATTACAGTATTTTAAGTATTAATTACAAATAGTATTGTGAAATATTATAAGTCAGTGTCTTGTTGTTTTAAGATTGTATTTTATATGGCTATTTCTATTGATAGAGTCGATGATTATCTTTTATAGGTAATATATGTGCTGTCAATAAAAAATAAATAATATGGTTATGCTGAGGGGCAGTGTGGTTTGTCTTGGCATTGTTGATTTCAATTATTGGAAATAAGTAACATGAGGATAGCGCCCCATATGTTACTTTCTATGGCTTATCTGTTTGTGAGAGTCAAAAGATTGATGAGTAATATAAAGGTATAGCGTGAAAATAAGTTCGTTGGCTAGCTCATGATCAGCGTAAGTAATAAAGTGAGAGTGTAAGGTATGTGAAAGGGAGTGGTCGCATGAAAAGCAATTGACTTGATTTGTTTAGCGGGTTTTCCTTGGTGATATTTTATAAACCCTTTAGTTATTTTCTATGTTCTATAACTATTTTTATTCTTAATAGCGTGATAATAAAGTAACAAAATTTTTCAATTTTTAATCTTTCTTCTGACTTTAATCATGTGCTGAATTTTGAGTTTTGAATTATAGGATGGCGGTAGAGCTCCTTGCCAATTAGACCCGTTGCTTGATAAATGTGATGGAGAAATAGAGCTATGCCTTATTGAGAGTTTTTACCCTCCGTTTTATCTTGTCTTTGATGCAGTAACCCTTGAATGACATGGCCGTATAACGAAGAGAGAAATTCTTTAAGAAAAAAATTAAAGTAACGTCAAACGTAACGGTAGATATATGATGGCAGATTTTTTGTGATCATTGAGTAATCTTGAAGATGAATTGAATTCGTATCAAGAGTTTTTTCTAAGTTGACGAATATTGGACCGGCGAATCGTTATTGAATAGAATTTCATCAAAAGCGATTGATTTAGATATGCTTTGGAGTTGGCACCAGGCAGCGTTATAGCGTTTAGCCAGACTCTACGAAAAAATATGGGAATTAAAGGACAACACTGCCTTTAATTCCCTACATCCACTCTATTGAGTTAATGGACCGAGCAGTCCGATGCTCAGGCTAGCCTGAGTGAGCTGTCACTTCTTTCTTGGCCCATGTGCAGCCTTCAAGAAAAAGGCTACTCTGCGAGTCAGGTCATTTTTTAGCAATAACCCATATAGCATGCACAATGCCTGGAATATAACCGAGAATGGTTAGGAGGATATTGAGCCAAAAGTGCATGCCAATACCAACTTGCAAGAAGACTCCTAGAGGAGGTAAAAGTATAGCAAAAATGATTCTGATAATATCCATGGATGATTCCTTTTCAATAATGCGTTCTATGAAGCAGCTTGTCGAGTCACTATCCGGTGCTGATTTTAGACTCATGAAATTTTTACTGAATTTTCTTTCAAAGATTTAGTTTAGCTCGCTCGCCCATCTCATCGGGATCAACTTCCACGCCAGCCATTAGCTTGAATTTTCCAGCCAGTCCCGGCTCTACTGTCCACACTTCGGCGTCAAGTAGCTCGAACCGCATCATAAGGAGATCCGGGTCATTGAGCCCGTTAGAGTACCAAGCTGCAGTATGTTTGTCCCAATAATTCTCAATGACTTTTGGATCTATTTCCCTAACGAGGGTGCCGCGGATACAAGCAAACAGATCATGGTTTTTACTCATAAATTGAGCAATTGCAGGGCCACCAGCTTCGATGCGGTTGCCAAGTTTCGTATAGATCCAAAAAACACTATTGGCATCCTTATCCAACTGCGCCGTCATGGGCTCAAAATGACCATAACTCGTTTCTAGCCCAATCATTATATATGGGCTTTCAGCCATAGATTCCCACATCTCCTTTTTAATATCGCTCATCATCTTACCTCGTTAATATAGTTGTAAATTAGTTGCTGTTTGTCTATTCCCATTAATCCCGTTATTCGTGTAAGCAGCTATCAATTTATTCATTGATGCGATCAACGCAGTTTGGTTGGCGTCACGCGTAGTGTTAACAACTTGCTAACAATTACTCTCCCGTTAACGGCTTTTAAACAGCACCCTATGTTCAAAAAAGCAAATCCTGTGCCACCTGTTGAGTAGGGCCTGTGGGATGCCGAGAGACTGGACAATAAAGAAACAGGCCGTGTTGCAGATGGCAAGCTTAAGTCTGATTTTTTGTACGTCTTGCATTTTATAATGTCAAATTTACAAATAAGGTGTTTTAAAATCAGTGATCGGCTGGATCGTGTAAGGTTCTACGCAGCGTTGTCACAGCCGCGAACAGCTGAACGCGGCATTTGGCTGACAACCTTAGATGAATGACGTAACGGGGAAATGCCCGATAGAATTTGCACATGCAGAAAAAGACTGCCTGGGTGATAAAGTTGCTAGGTCAGAGTCAAAGTTTTAAAAGCTTCCAGACAGACTTTTCTGGAATCAATCCAGCAAGTCATCTGCGAATGTTTCCCTATCCTGAACGATCTCACCACAAGCTATCCTTTTACCCGCATCGCCTGCTGGTGCGCTGGTGTAATCATCCGGTTCTGCATGGACAACGACCGATCTTTGTAGAATAGAATTGGGCCCCGAAAAAGACATATCAGCAAACATAAGCGTGGTATTGACATGACCCTGGGCGTTCGCCTCGATATTACCCATGTCGCCTAAATGATGCCTCTCACTTGAGGGGGCTCCGTGCTCGGCGTTGAAAGGATTAAAATGCCCTCCGGCGGATGAGGCGTCATCGGCAGAGCAATCATCCGATTCGTGAATATGAAACCCGTGCTTGCCAGGTTCGAGGCCACTGAGCTTAACCTTGACCTGCATGGATTCCTTATCAGGACCAGGGCTAAAAATAACTGTACCTGAAACGCTAGAGTCTGATTTAGCCTCCATTGCTACTGTTGATGACTCAATCAGAGCGAACTTTGCCACCCCCTCTGATTGTGTTGCCTGGTTCTCAGTTACTGGCTTATGTTCGATATCGCGGTGTTCATTTTGTTTTGTATCCTTCCCAGGGTTGAACTCCGGTTGATCCGGGTTAGGGGCGTTATTGTCGCAGGCGGTCAATGCAGCCAATAAAATAAATAAAATTGCTGCATGTTGAGTGGTGTTTTTTCTCATAATCAACTCCTAAATTGGTCAGTAGACAATGGGCTACAGTCCTATCGACATTGGAAAGCGCTGTTCGATCCACTCCCGTTTGATGTTGTAGCCTTATGGCAAAGTAAGCACAGTCAAGAAAAAGCAAATTTAGAAACATCTAAAATGCTTTGTGGCTATGCACAAAGCTAATCAGCAATAATAATGCCAACACGCTCTTCTCGATTTTTAGGAAGGCAATTCAAAAAGGTGGTTTAAAATATTTACGCGCGAGGTAAGCGGAAAGGTGTTAACCGTTGATGTTTGGGCAGGCAGCATTCCCCTCACGGCCCGTATGAATTCATTGGAGCCGGATTGAATATCTCTATGGACAATATCGATGACGCTTACAAGAACATCTAGCTGGTGTTCTGGCCTTACAGCAGAGAAATGTGCAAAGGGGGCTTTGGTGTGCCCTAAGTAGCGTAGCGTCGGTGGGTGGCTATAATCACCACGGTCTGTCCCCACGATTGGTGATTTTCTGCCCGCTGTCATACTGCTCCTTATGAGAAAGAGGCTGTATTCTTGGCAAATTGAGTCGAGTAATGTTGCTTGTCGCACATGAATCGGGCGCCCATAAATGCGTGATCATTTATGGGCGAGCCCTATTTGGTATTTATCTTATAGACGTATCAGAATGTTATCTAGCGGCCGTCGAGATTTAGGCAGTTTTGCATTGTAATCGTCCTGTGGATGACGATATCCAATCGCTAGAGCGACATCGCATTGATAGCCATCGAGCTCTTTCTTGAATTCTTCACTCACCAAATCAAGGTCAATACCCTCCATAGGCGTAGAGTCTATCCTTAGGCGAGCCAAAGTATGTAAGGTATTTCCAAGAGCGATATACGTTTGTGATTTTGTCCAGTGGCCGGTATAACCTTGTTCATCGGTATTCAGCTCCGCAAACACAAAACCACCGAAAGCACTTTCACGGTCCTCTGGTTTGGTTCGCTTATCCTTAATGCCGTCTTCTACAATCTCGGCATAATTATCACGCGTGTAATGCGGGTTGTGGGCAAACAGAATAATATGCGAGCTATCAAAAACATGTGGCTGGTTAAACTGGAATTTATGGGCAAATGTCTTATGCATGCGCTGCTTAGCATCAACACTTTCAATGACTATAAATTTCCATGGTTGTGAATTAATAGATGAGGCGGTGAGGCGCAAGGCTTCAAAAAGTACATCAAGATTCTCTTGAGAAACCTTTCTGCTGGTGTCGTATTTCTTGACGCTGTGTCTCCAATTTAGATCTTCAAGTATTAGGTGGTCCATGCTTGCTCCTTTCAATTTACCCTGAAACTGATAATGACAGGGATAATAATCCGAATGATTGCTTGATGTCAGTGTTCATAGTGATGAAATATAGTGTTTCTGTGTATGCAGGAAGTATGCAGGAAACGTTATGCAAGAGAACGATTTTCGATTTATGAAAACATAAAGACAGCTTGGGAGCGCTGACAAGTCACTGAGGAAATGCAAAGTATCGTTGTTTGCAGTTTGCTCTTTGAAACAATGCATTGCAACGCAATACCTCGCTTAATATCGTGATGAGACAAAGAAGACTGATTAAATAACGTTCGTTGCGATTTGGAAACACGCAATTTTATTTTAAGGAAAGTTTTTTCTGAAGTGCTATCAAAAAATGACCGTCAATAGTGGGGCATCAAAACGCGGGTGTTGTTTTTCTCGGTCTGTAATGAAAGGTTGTTACTAAGAAGTGGGTACTATGTAACTTCAGTATGCTGGTTAACCCATCATTTGCCCTCCGACAGCCGATGGGTGTGCATAAAGAGCATGTCTTAACGGGCCGCAGGAATAGTCTTCCCCACCGGCTCACCATCAATAATCTGGTCGCAATACTCCGACAAACCGTAACCCACTTTGTCTTGATAGCGATATTCTGTCATGGCTTCGGTAATGCGGGTGTGCAGCCATTCGCCGTTGTCGAGTTGACGGCGGTTGCGCACGGGCACCAGAGTGATGACTTTACCGGTAATAACGTATTCACCTTTTTCGGTTTTGGCCCAGGCACGCAGTGCGGTTTGGTTGAAGTCGTCGTCCCATTCGGAGTCGACGGTGCACTCGGTGATCAATTCGTATTCGCCGTTGTTAAGTATCATGCCGCCGGAGTCGAGTTGGCCATCGGCGGTGCCGGTGGTCATGATCATGGCACCGAAGCTTTCGTCAAAACTGATGGGCAACCAGCGGTACCAGTAAATATTCTGCCAGTAGCGAGGCCCCCAGGAGTGGTCGCGCAGGCCGTAGCCTGAAACTGTCCAGGTGTCGTCGCCGACGGTGATAGTGCCTTCGGCTTTGACATGTTGCTCGAAGTGGGCGCGGGCGAGGGCATGTTCCATATCCAGCTCAATAGGTGAGCCATCGTCTTTTAAGTGCTCGCCACCGTAAATGGGGGAGATGCCGGTGTAGTCGAGTTTAATGGAGCAGGGCTTTTTGGAGTTTTCTTTAAAGGCTTTGCTGGGGTTGAGCAGGGCCTGGGGGTCGGCCATGACCAGTATGTCGCCGTCATAACAGACCTGGAGTTTTGTGTAGGGCTCAATAATGTCGAAGCGCGCACCGCCGGCGTCAAAGGCATCATTGGTGGTGATGCTGGCTTTTTTAAACATAAAGCCAGCACTGCCATCGGGGAAGTAAAGGCAAATGGAGACTTCGGCATAGCCTTCGTTGACACGGTTGCCGATGCGGAACCAGCCACCGATTTTTCGCTCGCCGTCGTAAATATTATAATAGGCGCTTTCGTTAAAGTTGATAACCGCTTCGGGTTCGTGGGTGTATTCGTCTTTGGGCTCCATCCTGACGTTATCTTCAGGCTTTGTGATAAAGGCATGCTTGGCCATTATTCTTATCTCCATTTGTTCTCGTATTTTTTGGTGGTAATTTTTTCGCATTAATTTGCATTAAATTAAACAGGTGCTTCATTTGAATGATTATTAATCTGAGTATGAATGATGTCTCTGCGCTCGGCAGATAGCTGGCTAGCCAGTTGCGCGACGAAACTCCATAGTGCCGTCCTCGATCTTGCCAAATTTTAAATTTTTAATATCGAGCAAATAGTTCTGCGGCGCCATCCAGGGGTTTCTATCGCCCTGCTTGGGTAATTTGTCTTTTGCCCGTTGCACATAACCTGATGAAAGGTTGAACCACTCGCTTTCGCCAATGTCGGTGCCGTCAAAGCGGGGTGTGCATTGCTGGGTGCCACTAGCATCCATGTGGTTTAAAAGGCGACAAACATAGGCACAAGTGAGGTCGCTGCGCAGTGTCCACGAGGCATTCGTGTAGCCGAAAGACACCGCCATATTGGGGATATTGCTGTACATCATGCCTTTGTACATATAAGTTTCGGCGGGTATAACGGCTTTGCCATCGACGCTCAAATCGATGCCATTAAAGACCTCCAGCGCCAGACCGGTGGCGCTGACCACCATATCGGCTTCAAGTTCTTGCCCCGATTTTAATCTAATGCCTTCAGCGGTAAATTTGTCGATATGCTCAGTGACAATGGAAGCGCTGTTGTCTTTCAGGGCCTTAAAAAAATCATCGTCCGGCACCAGGCAGAGACGCTGGTCCCAGGGGCCGTAATTTGGGGTGAAGTGAGTCTCGACGTCGTAATCATCCCCCATGACTTTTCTTACTCGTTGGATGAGATATTTTTTCATGCCCTCGGGGTTTTTCTTCGAGCGGTGAAAAACGAACATCGTCAACAAGACATTGCGCCAGCGCACAATGCCATAGGCCAATTTGGCAGGGAGTATCTTGCGCAGCCGATTGGCAAAAGTATCAATAGCCGGGCGCGACATCATGTAAGTGGGCGAGCGCTGGAGCATGGTGACGTGCTCTGCCTGTTTGGCAAGCTCTGGCACCAGTGTGACGGCTGTGGCGCCGCTGCCGATAACCACTACTTTTTTGTCTTTGTAGTCGATATCGTCGGTCCAATTTTGTGGGTGAACGAGCTCTCCCTGAAAATCGTCAATGCCGGGGAAATTGGGGGTGTAACCGGCCGCATATTGGTAATAGCCACCGCAGAGGAAGAGAAAGTTACAGGTGTATTCGGCAGGGGCAAGCCCTTCGCGGCGTTCGACTTGAACCGTCCAGAGCGCCTCTTTACTGCACCAGGTGGCGCTCTTTACGGTGTTGCGAAAGTGGATTTTACTGGTGATGTGATGTTCATCAGCTGTTTCATGAAGGTACTTTAGGATAGAGGGGCCGTCGGCAATGGCTTTTTGTTCTTTCCAGGGTTTAAAGGCATAGCCCAGCGTGTACATGTCAGAGTCGGAGCGGATGCCGGGGTAGCGAAATAAATCCCAAGTGCCGCCCAGGGCTTCGCGCCCTTCGAGTATGGCGTAGCTTTTATTAGGACAGTTGTTCTGTAGTTGGTAGGCCGCACCAATGCCTGAAAGTCCGGCACCAATAATCAATACATCAAAATGTTCCTGCAGCATTTTTTTGCCTCATTCCTTATAAGCTCAGTATGCAACGCGCATGGCGATAAAATAAAAAACGGCTGGCTCGTGAAAAGGGTGACCGCTGGGTCGCCCTTTCTTAGCCCTTCAGCTTATGCCTTAGCTGACCGATTTTAATTTGCCAAATACCGCGCGAATTAGATCATCGGCACCAGAGTAGGGCAGTGCGCCTGTCATGTCACTGATTTCACGCCAATGTTCGCCGATTTGTTCAGCGCTGGGCACTTCGTCACCTTTGAAAATATAACCGGGTGCCTCGCTAATTTGTACCTTGCTGTAATAACCCATGCCAGCTTCTATAATTTCACCCGCCAGTGTGTTCTCCTCTGAACATAGCCAACCCATCAATGCGGTGACATATTCTGGTTTCATTTTCGGGGCCAATTTGGGCGACATGACTTCTTCTGTCATGCGCGTCAGAGCCATGGGCGCGACACAGTTGACCAGTACGTTTTTAGAAGTGCCTTCCTGTTTTAGAGCATTCATAAAACCGACCAGGGCTATTTTGGCGCTGGAATAATTGGTATGACCGTGGGTGCCGAATAAACCCGCTGCCGATGTGGTGTGAACGATGCGCCCATAGCGCTGTTCGAGCATGATGGGCCAGGCAGCTTTTGTGCAATAAACGGCGCCCATTAAGTGCACGTCTATTAGGGCGGTAAAATCGTTCAGATCCATTTTGCGGAAGCTTTTGTCACGCACGTTGCCCGCATTGTTGATGAGTATGTCGATGCCACCAAAATGATCGACAGCCGTTTTAATAATATTAGCGCCGCCTTCTTCGCTTGCCACACTGTCGTAATTGGCGACAGCAATGCCACCGGCATCGGTAATTTCATTAACCACCTGATCGGCGGCTTTAGCAGAACCACCCGTGCCAGCAACGGAGCCGCCAAGGTCGTTAACGACAACTTTGGCGCCGTGTTCAGCAAAATATTTGGCGTGACTGCGCCCCAGGCCTGCACCTGCGCCGGTCACCACGGCGACTTTTCCTGTAAATGAAAGACTCATATTTTATTCCTGTTTTTAGTGGTCAGTGTTTAATGTAAAGTGAATAAATGGTGGGTGTGATCTTAGCATCGCTAATACACACCGGGGCAGTTGTCTGTTGGCGGTCACCTTTTTCGGGGATGTTTAAGCCTGTTCTTTTAAGTGCACTCTCTAATAACGAAGAAGCCTCTGATTAAACCAGATAGGGGTTCATCACTTGTCCGGGTAAGAGAAGATTTTTTGATACACGACAAAAAAGGAGAGCCATGTGGCTCTCCTTTATGGTGATTTGCGCTGTGTCTGTTGCGTTTACAGTTTGTAGACGCGAGTCGCAGTGCCAGAAAACATGGCGTTCTTTTCATCTTCAGAAAAATCTTTAACGATTTTCTTCATCGCATTCCAATACACCTGATAGGACAGCTCCAGCTTATCGACCGGGAAATTACTTTCAAACATGCAGCGCTCCGGTGTGAAGCAGTCGATGACGTGCAAGTAGTATTTTGCCTGGGCGGCTACGACCTCGTCAGAACTTGGTGGCATATCGCGTCCGGCCCAGCCCATGCCATTGTCGGGCATGGAGAAGCCGCCGAGCTTGGCGATGGTGTTGGGGCAGGCGGCAATTTCTGCGATGCTCTTTTTCCACTCTTCGAAAACTTCGTCGCGTTTATTGGCGTAAATACCCGTGCCGACGGGGGTGCCGATATGGTCGAGTACCATGGTGGTTTCCGGCACGGTACGAGCCAGTTCAGCAAATTCAGGATTTTGGTAGTGGTAGTGCCATGATTCATAGCTGTGGCCCATGCTGCCGAGTTTGCGCATGCCTTTTATAAAATCGGGGTCTTTGTGGATATCTTTCGGGCTGGCGGCTTCTAGCACCAGGCCTTCGCCGGGTCGTGCATTGGCCAGCGGCTGACGAATACCGCGGAAGCGACCTTTACTTACTTCACGGTGGCGATTGACCAGGTCTTCAACACCGTCGCCTTCGCGAAGGTCAAAGGCGGTAACCAGCGCAGCGATTTCGGTTTGGCTGGTGGTGTCTGTGGCAGTGCGGTCAGCGAGTTCGGTGATGTAGGCCACTTCTCCCAGTGAGCGCAGGTGCTCGGGGCCATCGGTGTAGTAGTTAGAGTGACACTCCATAAACACACTCTTAACCACATTGTGTCCGCTGTCCGTGTCCGCCAAAAAATCCTCCAGTGAATAAGGGATTAACCCTGCCTCTGACCACAAGTGATGGTGGGTATCGATAATGACGCGTTCGGGATCAAAAATATCTTCCTGAACTTTAGCTAACCACTCGGGCTCAAGGGTGAGTGGGTTGGCGATTTGTAGGCCTTCGTATTTACTGTCAGACATGCTCTCGACTCCTTTTTTTAGAAAATTTTTCTGTGTGACCATTTTATAAGGGACCATAGATTCGCAGTCTTCACTGTAAATGTAAACCGCAAATAGCGTTGGTGGACTTCGATCTCTATTACAGCAGGAATGAATCATGGCTTTTTAGCGAGAAACCGCGCAACAGGTTTTTTCCTTGATTGATGATGAGGTCGTACCAACATCAGAGGGTAATGTAAGGTCAAGGTATTGCGGCAGTTAAGGGTTGAGGAAAGGCCATCGCCCAAAGTCCACTTGCAGTGGTTAAAGAGGCTGCCTGTTGCTGGGGTGCGTCTTACAACACCGACCCGCCAAAAAGGGTGAGGATGGTATAGACGGATTGACGTTCTACCGATTCAAAAGCTCCTTCACGCAAACCAGGCCCGTGAAAAGCTATTTTCAGTTGGGTCAGGACTGTAACGAGAAGGCTATACTAAGGGTGGTCCAATTATAAAGAAGCTAAGGGTGTAACCGATGGTTGATTTTTCTCCAGAGATAGAGCTTCTTGTCGAAGAGTTTGACAGGGCCGTGGGAGGACATTTAGGTTTGACGCGACGGGTATTGCGTTGCGCGTTGTTAGGTGTTTCTCCTGGCGATGATGTCTTGTCTCTTAAAGCACATACTCTATGCCGTTTCGGCATCTGGTTTAGGGAGAATAAAAGACATTTTGCCGATCGCAACTTTCAGGCTGTTGACAGAATAGAAAGCGTACACCAGACCATGCACGATGCCATTCGCTGTCTTTGCATGGACGTACTGGCGAATAAACCCGTGCAGAATGAGTGTCTCGATACCTTCGAACAGGCGCAATCCGAGCTCATTGAACGTCTAGCCGATTTTAAAACCGAGCTGCTGGCCACGTCAGTACGGGAGGATCCCCTGACAGGTTTACCTTTGCGCTACAGTTTAGACGATGACTTTACGCAGGCGCTGAAAACCTGTGATCGTACTAACATGCTGCTCTATGTTGTGATGATTGATGTCGATCATTTCAAAACTGTTAATGACAACTACGGGCATTCTGCTGGTGATGTGGCATTGCGTCACCTTGCAGACACGCTGAAAACTATCGCGCGTAGCAATGAACATCTCTATCGTTACGGCGGGGAGGAGTTTCTTCTGCTAATGCAGGCTGATAGCCCTGAGTCGATGAAAAAACCCGCTCAGCGTTTGCTTGAAGCTGTGCGCAATATGCAAATCCCCATTCCCAATGCAGACCCGATAACCCTGACGGTTACGCTGGGCCTGGCGTGCGTGAGGCGTGGTGAAGGTCTGGAGGCGGTTGTAGAACGAGCCGATAAAGCACTTTATGCGGGTAAAGCCGCGGGTCGTGATCGCTATGTTTTTGCCGATGACATCAGTAATAGTGCCCCTGCTAACAGTGAATCAGCGTGAAATCAGCTTATCCTGCTTTAAACGGGCCGGTCACCTTTTAAAGAAACTCTATGCAACAGACGGCGATAGCCATTGTAGTCGTTGATGGGGTAGTGGTGGGTTGAACGGTTGTCCCACAGTACGACCATGCCCTTGCTCCAACGCAGGCGACACTGAAATTCAGGTTTGCGGGCGTGCAGGTAAAGCTGGTTTAACAGGGGCTCACTTTCCTCTTCTGTGCAGTCTTCAAAACGTAATGTATGGGCTTCGTGCACGAAAAGGGTACGCTCTCCGGTTTCTGGGTGGGTGCGCACTACCGGGTGCAGATTGGTAAATACCTCCGGCGCGGAAGCGTCACCACAATCTGCCAGACGTGGCATACGGGTTTTAGACACCGCGGCTTTGCCCGAGGTGAAATAGGCTTTACGCCCCTCAATCTGGTCTTTTATCCCTTGCTCAAGAGTTTCGTAGGCCGTTTGCATATTGCAAAAAATCGTATCGCCACCCACTGGAGGTAGCTCCAGTGCATAGAGACTGGCCCCTAATGCGGGTGTTTCCAAATAGGTGGTATCGGCGTGCCACACACCACCAAAGTTGATGGTTTCGTCAGGTAATTTCAGCACGGGGGCGACCAGTGGGTTGCCCTCAATACCGTTCAAAAAGGGATATTTATTGACTTCGCCAAACTGACGGGTAAAAGCCAGTTGCTCATGGGGGGTGAGCTTTTGGTCGAGAAAGTAAATCATTTTGCGCTCTAACCAAACCTTACGCAGGTCGGTGAGGGTATTGGGAGGGATTGGTTGGGAGAGGTCAAGCCCGGTTATTTTACTGCCAATAAAAGGTGTTAATGGTTCAACATCAAAATGTGTGTTCATTGACTTCTCCCTATGCCATCAATGGCGATTTAACAATTTCTGTTGTTCACATGGCGCCTAATTTATCGACCACCCGTTGACCAAAGGCATCGGTGCCAATGACTTTTTCATCGCTACCGTCACGCGCTAAATCGGGGGTGGTGTAGCCCTCGGCAAACACGCCTTGCATGGCGGCCCATATTTGATTGGCTTCTTTGACCATGCCAAAGCTGTACTCTAGCATCATCGCCACCGAGCCGATCATCGAATAAGGGTTGGCAATATTTTGCCCGGCGATATCGGGGGCGGAGCCGTGGGATGGCTCATAGTAAGCTTTGCCATCGCCAATGCAGGCCGAGGGCATTAAGCCCAGAGAGCCAATCAAACCGCCGCCCTGATCGCTGAGAATATCGCCAAACATGTTCTCCATCACCATGACGTCGAACTGGCCGGGGTTCAGACACAGGTGAGTGGCGGCAGCATCGACTAACATATTGACTACCTCAACCTCGGGGTAGTCGGTGGCGACCTCGTCGAGCACCTCGTTCCACAATACGCTCGATTTAAGAATGTTACTTTTGTGGATATTGTGCAGCACTTTCTTGCGTTTCATGGCTTGCTCAAAGCCCGTTTTTACGACCTGGCGAATCTGTATTTCATCGTAGCGCAAGGTTTCTTCGGCAAAGCGAATATTGTCGTCAACACCAATGACTTTCTTGCCGAAGTAAAGCCCTCCAAGCAGCTCGCGGATCATCAGTATGTCGATGCCCTCGCCAATCACTTCGGCCTTTAACGGTGAAAGATGAGCCAGTGTTTTAGGGAGTGATACCGGGCGAAAGTTGGCATAGGTGTTATAGCGCGCCCGCAGGGGTAGCACTGCGCCACGCTCGGGTTGCATGTCGACGGGGATTTTCATTGCCTCAGCGTGGGCCAGGCCCACCGGGCCTTTTAATATTGCATCGGCCGCATCGCAAACTGCTTGGGTCTGTTCGGGAAAGGGATGGCCAAAGTCAAAATAAGCAGCAGCGCCAAAGGGACTTTCGGTGAGTTCAAAGTGTACGCCGCTGCGTTGCTCAACCAGGGCTAGAACCTTTAAGGCCTCGGCCATAATCTCTGGGCCAATACCGTCGCCGGTGAGGATGGCAATTTTGTATGTTGTCATAATTATTTCGAGGTCGGTTTTAAGTAGGCCCGCATTGTAGCCAATCGCCTGAGCTTGCGACAACGCGTGACATTAATGCCAGGGCTGCCCCGTGACAGTTACTGTGCCTACGAATGATGAGGCTCATAGTACGTCAAGCTTCTCGGTTAGAGTTTGATCTATGTCATCAAGGCTTTTGGCATTGGGCGACTATGCGGGGGATTTCTAACCATTGAAAAACCAAGCGCAACAAAACCGGTATTGGCGGTACAGGGCTATGGGGCTGTTACAGCGCCAGCATGTTCTTTAAGGCATCGATAGATTGCTGCCCCTTTTGCTTCTTTATCTCGGGGGGGAGTTCATCGCCAAAACCCTCGCGCTCAATATCTTCGGCAGGCAGTTCACCGAGGAAGCGGCTGGGCTCGGTTTTCTGTACTTCACCAAACTGCTTGCGTTTAGAGGCCAATGTCATCGTTAAGGTTTCGCGTGCACGGGTAATGCCCACATAGGCGAGGCGGCGTTCTTCCTCTACCGTGTCCTGCTCAATGCTCGAGCGGTGGGGCAGTATTTCCTCTTCCATGCCAATGAGGTAAACGTGAGGGAACTCCAAACCCTTGGCAGCGTGCAGGGTCATTAGTTGCACTTTGTCGTCCGCCGACTCCTCTTCCTGGCGGTCGAGTTGGTCGCGCAAAATAAGCCGAGAAATGGCATTTTGCACGGGGTTTTCACAGTCGGGGTCTTCCATTTCACTGGCAATGGCGCGCTCTAACTGAGTGACTAGAAACTGTACATTCTTCATGCGTTTTTCGGCCACCGCGCCACTGCTGGCGTTTTGGTGGAGCCAGCTCTCGTAATCGATATCGTCGATCATTTCACGCACCGCTTTAATCGGGTCGTCGCGTTCACAGTGTTCGCCAATTTTTTCCATCCAGTGCTTAAAGCGTTGGAGTTTTTCGAGATGCTGGCCGTTGAGTTCTGACTGCAGGCCGATTTCGTCAATTGCAGCAAACAGCGAGATTTCGCGCCGGTTGGCGTAGGTGCCAAGCTTTTCGAGGGTCGAGGGGCCAATTTGGCGGCGCGGGGTATTAATCACCCGCAGTAGGGCATTGTTGTCGTCGGGGTTAGCCAGCAGGCGCAAATAAGCCATGATGTCTTTAATTTCAGCGCGGGCGTAAAACGAAGTGCCGCCGCTGAGGTGATAGGGGATAGTCTGGCTTTGCAGCTTTATCTCCAACAGGCGAGCCTGATAATTACCCCGATAAAGCACGGCAAAATCCCGGTAGAAACAAGAGCGGCGGGCGTGGGTGGCAATAATATCGTTGACCACGCGCTCTAACTCGGCCTCTTCGTCACCACAGCGAATGACGCGCAGTGGGTCGCCAAAGCCAAGGTCGCTCCACAGGGCTTTTTCAAAGGTGTGAGGATTGTTGGCGATCAGGGTGTTGGCGGCGCGCAAAATACGCGCAGTGGAGCGGTAATTTTGCTCCAGCTTGACCACTTCAAGATGGGGGAAATCGACCTGCAGCTGTTCGAGGTTTTCGGGCCGTGCACCCCGCCAGGCGTAAATTGACTGATCGTCATCACCCACCACGGTTAGTGCCTGGCGCTCGCCCGCGAGCATTTTGACCAGCTCGTACTGGGACATATTGGTGTCCTGGTACTCGTCCACCAGCAGGTACTGAATGCGCTGCTGCCACTTGCCCAATACTTCGGGGTGGTCACGAAACAACTGCACTGGGAGCAGAATGAGATCGTCAAAATCTACCGCATTGTAGGCCTTTAAGGCTTGCTGGTAGCGCTCGTAGAGCAGGGCCAGCGCCTGTTCGCCATCACTCTCGGCATGGGACAGGGCCTGTTGGGGTGCCTGCAGTTCGTTCTTCCAGGTCGAAATTTGTTGCTGAGCGATGTTGACCAGATCGGGATCGATCTCGGTCTTGGTAATCATCAACTCTTTGATGAGTGTGCGACTGTCTTCGGCATCAAAAATCGAAAAGCCACTTTTATAGCCCAGGTGGCCCAGCTCGCGGCGAATAATATTCAGTCCCAGGTTGTGAAAGGTCGAAATCGTTAGCCCCCGTGCCGCCCGGCCCTTAACCAGCGTGCCGACCCGCGCCTTCATCTCCCGCGCCGCTTTATTGGTAAAGGTCACCGCCGCTATATGGCGGCCCGCCACCCCACACTTATCAATCAAATAAGCGATTTTGCGGGTAATTACACTCGTCTTGCCACTGCCCGCACCGGCCAGCACCAGCAAAGGCCCGTCGATATAGTGCACTGCTTTTTGTTGCTGGGGGTTGAGTGTTGACAAGGGTAATGCCTGCTGAGCTGTGTTCAATGGGCGGCGCATTGTAGCAGTAGATGGAGCCCTGGCTGAGAGTGTTTTTGTGTCAAGCTTTGATCGTTCCTGCTGGGTAGTTTCGTGGGTTTGTTTGCAGCGCCACACGAGGCACTGGACTTTGTTTTCACGCTCTAGCCGTCGGCAATTCTGATGGTGGCATCGACCAGCACAGCCAGGGGCTGCCCCTGCAACAAATGAAGCTGTGCCAGTAAGGTTTTAAAAAGAAACCGTAAATACTGGGGTAATATGAAAAACCCTTGAGCTGCTGGAGCTGAACCGCACCATCCCTCGTTGCGGCCGCATAGCTTGCAAGGCGAGCTGATATCAGTTCACTTTCTTCAATTGGTGGCAATTTTTAATATAAAAAGGCGTTCGCTACCTCGCTTTAAATGACTTTTTGATTGATAAGCGACCCGTTTAAGGACTATGTTTGGTCTTAACGGGAGGTGTTTATGAAATTATCAAATCAAACCTATGAGCTATTTGAAAGCTCATACCGCTGAAGTTGTGCGCAATCTGTCCAGTCAAATGGAGCCGTTGGTGGTCACCCAAAACGGTGAGGCCAAGGCTGTCTTGCAGGACATCAAAAGCTACGAGTAAACCCAAGAAACTATGGCTCTGCTTAAGATGTTGGCTTTGGGCCAGCGCCAAATCGACGAAGGAAAAGTTCAGCCTGCTAGTGATGTTGTTGTCAAACTTCGTGATCGGAGCAGAAATCGTTCATGAGTTATCAGGTATTTCTCTCAGCCGATGCCGCTTACGATCTTGAGAGTTAATACGCATATATCGAATCTCATTATGCTCTCGATAAAATCGAGGAGACATTTTTAAGCCTTGCCGACAACCCACAGCGAGGATCCTATCCAAGTGAGTTGCTAGCTGTCGGCCTACGGGAATATCGAGAGCTCTATCTCAAACCTTATCGCATTATTAACAAACATGTTTACGTGATGGTGATCACTGATGGTCGTCGTGATATGCAATCTCTTCTTCAGCGCCGCTTGCTTCAAGCCTAAGCCATTGCCAGCCTGAATGTTGTGGCTTAGGTAACTTATCCCAATTGAAGGTTAAACGCTGCGCCATTTATTCGTGTTCATCTGTAGAAAAGAACAATCATGATCTTTTTGACTCTGTGAGCGCCCTATTTATGGCTTGCGCAGAATTTATGGACTCTGAAGTCGGTTAGGCTTGGCGGGTGATCGACCAGATTCGGTAGGGAGTTATCGGCAGTTGTATTCCTCGGCTAGAAGTCACGTACTTTGACTTCCATATTACTTTTCATTCGCTGCTGTGGCAGGTTGTACCCATGCCTACCAATGCTGTAAACGAACCTTTTGCTAAGTCCATTGGTAAGCTGTCGATTTTAAAGAGAAAAATGGCGATTCTGGTTTAGGTTTTAGCGAGTCACCCCCAGACGTGGGTCATCGCGATCTTATGAGTTATGACACCTGAATGCTTTGCCGCTTCCTGAAGGAAAGTGATCGATAATCGATTGGCCAATAAGCACATGAAAAGCCGTTCGGTGGTAGCTGGGTTTTTGTAAAGTCTTGATGCCTCTCAAGCTATTTTAAGTGTCGCTGTGGGTCTTGGCGTCCATGCAATACGCGGATAATTTCTACCGTGTCTGTCGTGACTCTGTAAAACAGGGTATGGCTTTCAGTAACCAGGCTTCTGACGCCGGGTAAGAGGTCTGAGCGCTCGACGCCCATTAGCGGTTGTTCTGTGATTGACCAGAGTTGAGCATTAATGTTTTCCAGGTAGCGACCGGATTGGGCTTTTCCCCACTGTCGAAGTCCGTATTGGTAGATATCTTTAAAGTCTGTTTTGGCTGCAGGCGCAATAAGGAGTTGGTGTGTTGGCATTCGGCTCAGGCCTTAATGTCGTCAAATAAGGCATCCAGAGCCGTTTTTGATTCAATCGCAATGCCTTCGCCTCGGTCTAGCTGATCGGTGCCAATTTGTAGTTGTTCGCGTAAGCGCGCCAGCTTCACTTCATGAATCCAGTCTTCATAGGTATCCATAAAACGTAATGCTTCGCGGATGACTTCGCTGGCATTGTTATAGAGGCCACTTTCAACTTTGGCTTTAATGCGAGACTCTAACTCGCTAGTTAAGGATACGTGCATGATGACCTCCAAGGGTAAGCATTTATACAAATCATGCTAGGTTGGGATGCAAAGATTGTCAATGTTTGTATAGGTATTAGGGATACTGGGAATGGGGCCGCTCTCGGGCCTCCTGCCCTTTGCGGCAGACGCACTTCCTGTGCACCACCCGTGAGAAAATTCGCTTAATCTTGGTATTCAGGCCAATAAAAAACCCCAAGCCTTTCGACTTGAGGTTTGTTATTGGTGGAGGCGGCGGGAATTGAACCCGCGTCCGTCAGTCCGCTGCTATCGGCTCTACATGCTTAGTTCGGTCTATTATATTTAACCTCTCACTGCCCGGCCGGCAGGGCATGTGAAATGGCGATTCTGGTTTAGGTTTTAGCGAGTCACCCCCAGACGTGGGTCATCGCGATCTTATGAGTTATGACACCTGAATGCTTCGCCGCTGCCCTGGGTTTTGAGGCCCGGGGGCAGATGAAGCGCTGGACGCATAAGCACGGCTCCAGTCAGATGGCGCTCTACTGGTGTTTAAGCAGCGAGTGCGTAGTTGTCGTCGTTGGCAACTATAAGGTTTGCGACTTTGGATTAACGAGATTGGTCACCATCTCGGCATGCACCTCAAGTTTTGTAACCGGCGTCGAATCCAAAACGCCCCCAAAAGCTTGAATGTGTTGTGGCCTCTATTCCTTGTTGGCCCAGACTATAGATGGGGTCAACCGGGGTTATTTAAAGTCCACATCGGGATTTTAACACAGTCTAGATGCTGCATTAGGCTGTTAAAGGTGTTTCTTTTAACTTGAATGGCTGAGTATGCGTTGCTTTTGGCGTTGCCAGTCACGATTTTTGTCATCTTGGCGTTTGTCGTATTCAGCCTTACCTTTGGCGAGAGCAACTTCACACTTTACCAGGTGGCCTTTCCAGTACATGGTGGTGCAAATGCAGGTGTAACCTTTTTGCTGCACAGCGGCTTCTATTTTGTCGAGCTCGCGGCGATGAAGCAGCAGTTTGCGACTGCGGTTGGGCTCGGTGACAAAGTGCGTGGAAGCGGTGGGCAGAGGCTGAATATTGGCGCCAAAAAGCAGTGCCTCGCCATTTTGAATGTGCACGTAGCTATCGGTGAGTTGAATCTTCTTCTCACGAATGCTTTTAACTTCCCAGCCCATTAATGCGATGCCGGCTTCAAATTTTTGGTCAATTTGATAGTCGTGGCGAGCGCGTTTGTTAACGACAATAGTGTTGGAGCTGGATTTTTTCTTGGGTTTTTTTGCCATGGCCCGATTATACGGTGTGGCGGGGGTGCTGCCTATGCCTGATGAGCTTTGTATTAGTCAGGGTAGGTGCGGCGGTTTTGTACGAGGCGGGCAGGGGGTACAATGATGACCTTGTCATACTAAAGAGTTTCGCCTTGAGTCAGACACAGTCCTATCCGGCGTGGCGCAGCCGCTGGGTGTTTATTTTAGCGGCCACCGGTTCTGCGGTTGGGCTTGGCAATATCTGGAAGTTCCCTTATATCACCGGCGAAAATGGCGGTGGTGCGTTTGTGTTGGTGTACCTGTTGTGCATTCTACTATTGGGTATTCCAGTCATGGTGGCGGAGGTAATGCTCGGGCGGCGCGGGTGTCAAAGTCCAGTCAATGCCATGCGGCAACTCACCCGTGATGCAGGTTTGCACGGTTTCTGGAATAGTATCGGCTGGCTCGGGGTAGTGGCAGGTCTGATAATCCTTTCCTACTATTCGGTGATTGCTGGCTGGGCGCTGGCTTATATTCCTGAGATGGGTAAGGGCACCTTTCAGGGTGCCGGGCCGCTTGAATCCCAGATCTTTTTTGACGCCTTGCTGGCTGACAAAGAGCGTTTACTCGGTTGGCAGTCCTTGTTTATGGTGTTGACGGTAGGCGTGGTGGCCTGTGGTGTGGTTAAAGGTCTCGGTGTTGCTGTGCGCATATTGATGCCGCTGTTGTTTCTTTTGCTACTGGCCATGTTGGTTTTTGCCTATCGACAGGGTGATTTTGCTGGCGCTGCCGAATTTTTATTTCGCTTTGATTTTTCTGCACTCACTGGCCGCTCTGTGCTGGAGGCTCTGGGCCATTCCTTTTTCACGTTGAGCTTGGGCATGGGGGCTATTATGGCTTATGGTGCCTATATGCCCGCCACAGCCAGTATCGGCAAAACAGTCGTGACGGTTGCTCTGTTAGATACGCTAGTGGCCTTAATGGCGGGCATGGCTATTTTCCCCATCGTATTTGCTCACTCAGGTATTAATCCTGCAGCAGGGCCGGAGCTGTTATTTGTAAGTTTGCCGGTGGCTTTTGGTGCCATGCCTGGTGGTTTGGCGCTCGGTATGGTCTTTTTTATTTTGGTCTCTATTGCTGCCTGGAGCTCGGCTATTTCCTTAATCGAGCCAGCCGTGGCCTGGTTGATTGAGAGCCGAGGCTTTAACCGTTTTTCGGCGAATATTTTGTTGGGCTTTGTGGCCTGGGCTTTGGGCTTTGGTACCATACTGTCATTCAACGATTGGGCTGGTTTGACGCTGGGTGGTTTTACTTTCTTTGGTGCTATGGACTTTTTGACCTCACGCATACTGCTGCCGCTTACCGGGTTGTTTATTGCTATTTTTGTGGGTTGGATAATGCCGCAGCTGGCGGTGAAAGATGAACTCAATGGCAATAACTCGTTAATTTATCCCTTTTGGTTATGGGTGTTGCGTTATATCTGTCCTCCGGCTATTGGTGTGGTGCTGTTGGTGGGCCTTTACGATACATTTGCACCGGTGGGCTAAGGGCTGGAGTTATGAAGACAACGTCCATACAGCGTAGTGCTTTGGTACTGCATTCGGCGCAAGCGATGTTCGATTTGGTGAATGATATTGAAGCCTACCCGGAGTATATGGATGGCTGCAGTGGAGCGCAGGTGATCTCGCGGGACGATAAAGAAGTTATTGCCCGGCTGGATTTACGGAAAGCGGGCATTAGCCACAGTTTTACCACGCGCAACCACTTGTCTGCACCCCAGTTGGTGGAAATGACGCTTGTTGATGGGCCCTTTAGTTACTTTCAGGGTTTATGGCAGTTTAAAGCTCTGCAGGAAAATGCCTCGAAAGTCAGCCTCGATCTGGAATTCGCTTTTAAGAGTGGCTTATTGAATAAAGCGGCGGCGAAACTTTTTACTCGAGTGGCCGATAACTTGGTAGCGGCACTGGTGCAGCGTGCTGATCTTGTGCTCTCTACTGCCGGTAATTAGTGTATCTGAGGTCGTGTATTGATGTTGTCAAAAGATGAAGCCGAAACTTTATTAGAAACCATTGCTGTCGAAGTCGCTTATGCGCTGCCCGATAAGCAAAAAATTATTAGCTTGCAGGTCTTGCCCGGTACGACGGCGCGGCAGGCAGTGCGTGATTCAAATATTATCTCGGTATTCCCCGAAATTGATGCTGATACAGCGACATTGGGTATTTTTAGTCATACCCTGGGTACTAAAGGCATGCCTTCTGCGGAAGAGTATGTGTTGAAGCCTATGGACAGGGTGGAGATTTATCGTCCACTGATTGCCGACCCCAAAGAGGTGCGCAAACAGCGCGCGGCCAAAGCTCGAGAAGATCGGGCGGCAGAAAAAGCCCAGCAAAAAGCCGGGCAATAGATGAATTTATACAGAGGACTCGCTAGTATTCATTGAGTTATATGGACTCATTGAACAGGGGTAGGGGCATTGGCTTCGAGTTCGGTGGGTGATGGTGGTGTTTGTTCTTCAGACGTTTCAGCCCCATCTGTGTCGGGTTTTTTTAAGCTACTTGGCAGGTAATCCCCGCTAAAATGGCTAAGGATATTACCGTCGAAGAAGACGGTGATTTTTTCACGCACCTCCTCCTGACTGGGGCGCTGAATACTGTAGTAGTAGTCCCAGCGATCCTGATCAAAGGTATCCATCAACAAAGGGGTACCCAAAATATAGCGTACCTGTGAGCGGGTCATGCCGGGGCGCAACTGGTCGACCATTTCCTGGTTGACAATATTACCCTGCTGCACAGTCACCTTGTGAATGTCCGGGTATTTGAAGTAAGAGCAGCCGTTTAAGAGTGCGGTGGTGAGAATGAGGAGGGCCAGGAGAAAGCGGCTTGGCATTTGGGGTTCCAGTCTGTCTATCGAACGGGGATAATACCCTATTTAAGCCAATCTGTGAGGAGAGGTCATCAATGTCTCAGGGTAATCAAGAACTGAAAAAAGCGGGTTTGAAGGTGACACACCCTCGCATCAAAATTTTACAAATTATGGAGAACGAAAAACAGCGGCATTTGAGTGCAGATGATGTGTTTCGCTGTCTTCATGAAAAAGGCGAGGATGTGGGTATCGCCACGGTCTATCGCGTGCTCACCCAGTTTGAAACGGCGGGGTTGATCCAGCGCCATAGCTTTGATTCGGGGCCGGCCCTTTATGAGCTCAATCGCGGTGATCATCACGACCACATGATTTGTGTCGATAGTGGTGAAGTGTCAGAATTTCACAGTGAAGAAATCGAAATACTGCAGCGCCGAATCGCCGATGAAAAAGGGTATGAGCTGATCGGCCATAGCCTGGTGCTCTATGTAAAGCCAAAGCAATAGACAGTCGTTGTTTTTCATGGCCAGTGAAGGTGTTGTTACTGGTTGAAAAAATTAACAGGGTTGCTGTTTAGCATCCCGTGAATGAGGAGAAAAAAGTGGAAGACATTAGTTTGCAGTCGCGCATCGACGTACTCAGCGAAGAGCAGGTGATGATTCAAGATAGTGCGGTTGCCTTTATTGCGCAGGATGAAGAGCTCAAAAAAGTCCGTGAAAACCGCTTCAAACAACCGGGTTACGATGCCCAAACCTGGGCTGAAATGGCCGAGGCCGGCTGGTTGGGTTTTTTAGTGCCAGAGGACTACGAGGGTATTGGCCTGGCCTTTTCTGATATCAGCCTGGTATTGATACAGCTGGGTAAGGGACTCGTACCAGCACCGTTTTCTGCTACCGCCGTACTGGCGGCTCGGACGCTGGTTAAAAGCGACAATGAGTCTTTCAAAAAGGCACGTCTCCCCGCGTTGATTAGCGGTGAGTGGAAACCTGCCATTGCCTGGCAGGAAACGCGGGCAAGCCTTGATGTGAAAGCAGAAAAAGTGACCTGTGTCGACGGAAAGTTGAATGGCCAAAAATTATTTGTGCCCGATGCCGGCGGTGCCGATACCTTTATCGTTTCGGCAGCAGTAGCCGAAGGTACAGCCCTGTTTGCGATTGAAAAAGACGCCAGTGGCTTAAGCATTGAGTATGCTCAGCGTGTTGATGGTGGCTTCTATGGCACCTTGACTTTCGACAACGTTGACGCAGGTGAACAAGTCGCCAGTGTGGCCGTTGCCGAGCAAGCCCTGGCTGAGGCCTTAGACGAAGCGCGTGTTGCCGCCAGTGCCGAGCTACTGGGTGTGATGACGCGAGCGTTGGAAATTACTGTTGATTATCTCACTCAACGAGTGCAGTTTGATAAGCCCATTGGCAGCTTTCAGGCTTTGCAACACAATGCGGTCGACCTGTTTGTGCTGTCTGAAATTTCTCGCTCTGTCTTACTGCAAACCACCACCCTGTTCGACGGCGATGCTTCGGCTAAAGAGCGTGCTATTGCCGCTAGCCAGCTTAAAGCACGTTGTGGTGATGCGGCCCTGAAAATCACCAAAGATGCCATCCAGTTACACGGGGGCATCGGTTATACCGATGAGTGCAATATCGGTCTCTACCTGAAAAAAGCCATGTATCTCTCTTCCCTGTGGGGCAATCCCTCCGCTCACCGCAGTCGTTATGCAGCTCTCGTTTTATAAAAAGGAGCCTTATAAAGTGGTTTTACACACTGCAGGTTTCAGCTTGAGTTAACGACACAATATAAGTTTTAGGAGAGAAAATGACTGATTACAACGCAATGGCGGATGAAGATTTCCGTAAAATGCTCAATGACTGGTTGGTTGAAAATTACCCCGACGAGCTGCGCTTCCCGGCCGAACGTATGCACTGGGATCAATGCGGCGACTGGTACATGACGTTGGCCAAAAAGGGTTGGCTGGCACCCGGTTGGCCCGTAGAGCATGGTGGCATGGGGCTCGATGCCAACAAATTGTTGATCTTAATGGAAGAGTTTGAAGGCTACGGTGTTGGCCGCACCCCGGATCAGGGTATGACCATGATCGGGCCACTGTTAATTCAATACGGCACTGACGAGCAGCGGGCACATTACTTGCCAAAGATTCTCAACGGTGAAAATATCTGGTGTCAGGGTTATTCCGAACCAGGTGCCGGCTCTGATCTGGCCAGCCTGCGCACTGCTGCTGTACGCGATGGCGATGAGTACATTGTCAACGGCCACAAAATCTGGACCACTCTGGCGATGGACGCCAACATGATCTTCACCTTGGTGCGTACGAATAAAGAGGGCAAAAAGCAGCAGGGTATTACCTTTTTGTTAATTCCCCTCGACAGCCCTGGAATTACCGTACGAGGCATCGATAACCTCGGTATGCATGATGAATTTGCCGAAGTGTTTTTCGACGATGTGCGTGTGCCCGTTGCTAACGTGGTGGGTAAAGAGAATGATGGCTGGACGATCGCCAAAGCTCTGCTGGGTCACGAGCGCATTTTTATCGGCAGCCCAAAAATGGCCTCCCTGGCAATGAACCGTCTCAAGGCGCTAGCCGAGAGCGCCAATATGTTTAACGACCCACTGTTTGTCGAGCGCTATACAGTCCTCAAGTTGGAAATTGAAGATCTTGCTGCGGCTTATAGACGTTTTGTCGAAGTACTTAAACGTGGCGGCAAAATTGGTGCTGAGGTGTCGATGTTGAAAATATGGAATACTGAGACACAGCAGCGCATTACGGATTTGATGCTAGACGTGGCGGGTGAAAACTGTGGGGTCTCGGATGCTATCCCCGCTGGCGACACAGCGGTTAGCGCACCAGGTGAATTTATTGGTGCTCGTCCGACGACTATTTATGGCGGCAGCAATCAGATTCAACGCAATATTTTGGCGAAAGCCGTAT